>Ga0181527_1000687_pt1 | contig 38295 bp, 39 predicted proteins | sample PEATcosm2014_Bin_30_FD_119762 | JGI IMG/M metagenome (GOLD analysis project Ga0181527, IMG submission 119762) | Peatland microbial communities from MTU Mesocosm Facility, Houghton, MI, USA - PEATcosm2014_Bin06_60_metaG | ecosystem: Environmental > Terrestrial > Soil > Wetlands > Peat | place...
ACTCAAGAAAGACCTCCGAATTGCCGTAATTGAGGGGGATGTCACAACCACGATTGACTCGGACATTATCTCCTCAGAGGGAGTACCTACAGTTCAAGTTAACACGGGCAAAGAATGCCACCTAGATGCGAACCTCATTAGAAAGGCGTTGGATAGAATGCCCCTTGATAGGCTTGACTTGGTTTTCATTGAGAATGTGGGAAACCTGATTTGCCCAGCCGAGTTTCCGCTGGGATCAGACAGACGGTTGGTGGTCATTAGCGTAACTGAGGGGCCCTATATGGTCGTTAAACATCCAATGATGTTCCTGGACGCTAAGGTGGTTGCGATCAACAAAATCGATGTTGCGGCAGCCATGGGAGTGGACCCAAACAAGCTTAGCGCCGATGTCGCCCGACTCAACCCTAAAGCAGCTACAGTTCACACGAGCTGCAGAAACGGGACCGGCATTAACGACGTAATTGAGAAGCTTGGGTTGAAGAATAGATAGCAGGTCCCCGACGTGCATGAGTTTGCGATCGCAACTTCACTGGTTGAGTCACTTCTCGAACTAGTCAAAAAGCAGTCTGCAAGTAAGGTCTTAGAGGTTCGCCTCCGTGTCGGGAAACTCAGGGTTCTATCAATCGACCAATTGAAGTTCTCCTACGGGATTCTGTCCAAAGGCACGGCACTTGAAGGATCACTTTTGGATGTTGAAGAGACGCCGGGATATGCTAGGTGCATAAACTGCCACTACGCGGAAAAACTCGAAATTGACGACCTCTCATTCCACTTTAGCCTACCTCAAATGACGTGCCCGCAATGTGGGGCGAATCTTATCCTAGAGGGTGGAGATGAATTGCTCATAACTAGGGTTCGTATGCTGGCTCCATCAGCTAGGTCTACGGAGCCGCCGAATGAGCTTGTGTAGGAGGGCGACTCCCGATGCCGCGGACAGTTCTCTATATACAATTACGGCGAAATATATAACAAAGCTTCCGCGGGACCTTCCATCCGTTCTCCACACCTCCTAGAAGCACAAGTTTGAAGGAAAGAATTTGGAAATCAGAAAGGTTCAACGGGTCGGACACTCAACCCTAACGGTCTCACTCCCCCGAGATTGGGTAAGACAAGTTGGACTTAGGCGAGGCGGCGTAGTAACACTTCGACTTTCTGAGTTCGGAGAACTAATCGTCAGTCCAGGAAGCGAGATCGAATCCGACGAAATGACGATTTGCAAGATCAATGCCGACTTTTGCAGAGACGGCGAGCTTCTTGCCAGAATGATTACAGGTAACTACATACTAGGACGCGACACAACGATCGTTTCTTCAACTACAGAGCTGACTCTTGAACAACTCAATGCGATCCGCAACTCAACAAGGCGACTAAGCGGGTTAGGCATCGTCGAACAGACTCCGAAGGAGGCAATGATCCAATGCTTTCTCGACCCGTCAAAGTTTCCTATTACCGGCCTCCTCTCACGCCTCCACAAAGTCGCCGTTTCAATGTTGGAAACAGCCCTCCAGGCACTAATGGACCGCAAGTTCTCTCTCGCGTTAGAAGTTCTGGAGCTTGAGAACGAAGCCGACCGATTGTACTGGTTGATATTACGCCAGATCTTTCGCGCCATCTCCAGAATACCATTGTCAAGGCATGTTGGCATTGAATCTGCCACGCGTGCCGTCGGTTACAGAGCCGTATCAAAATACTTGGAGGAAACGGCCGATTGCAGCGAGTCAATTGCCAACCAAATCATAACTATGGCTGAAGAGAAGTACACCGAATATTCGTCAGTCATTGACGACGTGTGTAAGTTCGGAGTCGAGACACTTGCGATTTCCAATGGTGCAATGAATTCCTTCAGCATCATGGACGTAGAGCTCGCAAATCAGACCATCGAACGCTCTAAGAAAATTGAAGAGTGGCAGAAGAAACTAACCGAACTTGTTATCTCATCCGTACAGGACCGGAAGCTTTGCTTGGTGCTCAGGGGAATTGTTTGGGACCTCACTCAAATCTCCCGCCTATCACAGATGGTTTCTGAAGTAGCTTTGAACCGGTATCTTGAAAGCAACACCGAAGTCTGTCAATTCTGGAAAGAGCGCAAAAGCGGGGGAGACGCTCAATATCTGAAGAAGATAGCAGCCTAAATTCGTTTTTTGAACCAAAACCATTAGCAATCATCGGCGCCCCAGCAACTCCCAGTAGAATAGGTTAAGCAATCGCGGAGAATATGGTCGCAAGAAGAAGCCGAACCGCAGAAAGAAGAAAAGACGTTGTGCCTGCTTTCCATCATTGGGATACACCGCCTTCGATTAATGTTGCTCAGACCTCTCAACTGTAGGGGGAAGGTTTCTGTTTGACCGACAAGCTCAGTTGCTCAAGCCAAAACAACTGAGGAGCCTTCAGCAGCAAAAGTTACGCAAAATCGTCAGCTACGCCTACCACAACGTGCCATTCTTCAAGAAGCGTTTCGACGAAGCCAAAGTGAAACCTGAATCCATCAAAACCTTAGACGATGTCAAGAGGATACCATTTACAGTCAAGACCGATCTCAGAGACAACTACCCGCTCGGTCTTCTCGCGGTACCGCGAAGTCGACTGTACTGTCTTCATGCGTCCTCAGGGACCACAGGGAAACCGATTGTGATGGCGTATACTCGAGGAGACCTAGAACGTTGGGGCAGACTGACTGGGAGAGCGCTCGATGTTGCGGGTGTAGTAAGGGGTGACGTAGTCCAGAATATGTACGGATACGGTCTATTCACAGGAGGTCTCGGTCTTCACTACGGAGCTCGTGCGATCGGCGCGAACATAATCCCGACGGGCACGGGGAATACGAAGAGACAGCTCATGTTGTTGAAAGATCTACGAAGCACAGTGGTCACGTGCGTGCCTTCATACATGGTTTACCTCTGCGAGGCAAGTCGCGCGGAGGGTTACGAACCGAAGAAAGATTTCGCGCTCCGGATCGGAGTTTTCGGAGCGGAACCTTGGAGCGAGGAAGCACGCAAGCGCATAGAAGACACCTTCGGCCTGTGTGCTCATGACATCTTTGGAATGTCTGAACTCTACGGGCCAGGCGTTGGCATTGAATGCGAAGAGAAGAATGGTCTTCATGTTTGGGGTGACGAGTTTCTGGTTGAAACGATTAATCCGGACACCGGGGATGTTCTTGAACCCGGTAAGGAAGGTGAACTTGTCTTCACAATGCTCTCACGTGAGGCCATGCCCTTGCTTCGTTACAGGAGCAGAGACCTTTCCCGGGTCTTTGAGGAAGAATGCGGCTGCGGTCGATATCACCCACGGATTCAACGTATCAAGGGACGGAGTGACGACATGCTGATCGTTGGCGGTGTTAATGTCTTCCCGAGTCAAGTGGAGCATGTGCTGATGAACATACCCCCCCTCGGTGATCAGTACCAGATCGTCGTAACCCACAAGGAGCTTGACAGATTGGCCGTAAAAGTGGAGACGTCAACAGATAGGCTGAATGATCGGAACCTATTGAAGCAAATTCAAGACGATTTGCAAGCTGTTCTGGGGATAAATGCCGACGTAGAGCTCCTTGAACTTGGCGCACTTCCACGCTCTGAGGTAGGTAAAGCTCGTCGCGTCATTGACCTGAGACCGAAGCAATGAATTTCGGACGCGCAATCACCTTCCAATCTGTTTTCACCGTCATACATCGGGGAGCCGCGGAGTCAAGGATCCATCGCATGCGAAACCTGATACGGCGGGAGCGGAGAACCTGCGCTTTCTGAATGAGATGTACCAGACCATGAACAAAGCTGAAACCGAGACTTGAACAGCAACCCCTCCTCTTTCCTTCCCTGTTGTAACAACTATGCGCCCGACGTTTCGCGTACTCGTCGTAAGTCAAGGCACCCCGCCACCTCCAATAAATCGCAGCGTCGGAAAGACTAGATAAGCAATTAGCAGCGCCGCAGACAGACCTATTATCAATCGAACATAGAAAACCAACCCGAAAATAATAGAGCTGACCATTACAAGGAACTTATTTGCTGGACCATGGTGCGGTAGGGAAACGAGAAGAAATCAAGGCTTAGGATGATTCAACATCTTGCCCGTTACTGCGTTACCGAAATATGTCGACGAGCTAAAAACACGATCGACGGACAATCTAGTTACGCCGCTGGTTGAGTGCCCCCTAGATGGCACACTTTCTAAAATCTTAGGTTTGTTCCGGGATCCAGGAGTCCACCAAGTCTTCTTCCCCGAAGGGACTCGATGCGGAATGATCTCAGAGAGGGAACTCCTGAAAGCAACAAGTATCGAAGCGACAAAACCATCAGCCTTAGTTTCATATATCCCTGTTCTCCGCAAGGAAGCGCTCGTTGGGGAAGTTGCTAGATTGATGTCAGACTACAGAATTAGGGCAACTCCAATCTCGGATGGTCGGAAGATCGTTGGCCAAGTGAACTGCACGACTCTTCTCCGTGAACTGAGAGGAAGAATTGGCGGGGACCTCAAGATTACCTCATTAGCGACTGAAAACCCAATCATAATCGAAGAGGACGATCCCGTTGCGAAGGCTAGGGAAATTCTAGTTAGAAAACGCATTGATCACTTGCCAGTGATCAAGAACAAACGGGTCGTAGGATTACTTACCTCATCCCATATCGTTTCGCGATTGAAGCCGCCTGAACGCGTTGGTAGTAAGTCCATTAGACCTGACACTAAGAGCAGTCTAGACTTTCGTGTTGGAGATACCATGGATACGACTCCCTTAACCTGCCCCCCCGATGCCACCGCGGAGCAAGCCCTTGAATCCATCTTGAATAATGATCAAACCTGCATTTTGGTCACCCAATGGGAGGAACTCCAAGCAATTTCTACGCAGCGAGACTTCATGACCCTCCTAGCCGAAGTTGAACCTGCACCCGAGTTCCCAGTATTCATCGTCGGCCTTCCCGAGGACCCATTCGAGGCCGAAGCGACGAAAGCTAAGTTCAAACGAGCCGTCAATCAACTATACAGGGTCTTTCCGGACATTCTCGAAGCGAGGTCTGTTATCAAATCGAAATTCAAGGCTGGAAGAGATAGAGGCCGTTACGAAGTGACGGTTCAAATCCGAACCCCAGTGGATTCTTTCAGTTACTCCGATGAAGGCTGGGAACTCCCCGCGCTATACGACCTTATAACGGACAGGCTTAAACGGCTGATGACCAACAAGCAGAAGCCGCGACGAGCCCGTCAGAGGGAAAAATCAGAAACCTAATCAGACATCCGAAGACTCAGGAGGCATATTTCTTGTTATTACCCACTAGGATGAGACGCGTCGAGATAATTGTACCGAAGAGAAATTTCGAAGACGTGATGCTCTACCTCCGAGAGCAGAATGCGATCGAACTGCTTGACGTTAAGGAAATGATCAAAGGATACGGAGGGGGCGTTACTCCTACTCCCGTTTCAGATAGACTCTACCGGCTAACAACTCTGGAATCAAAGATTAATTCCGTAATCATAGCCCTCGGAATCAACGAAGCCCGCGCGAAACCAGTCCCAGTCGAACGACGCGTCTCCGATGAACACTTGACCGAAGTTGAAAGGAAAGTATCGGATTTAGAACAACAAGTAACCACTCTCACCAATGAAGCACAATCCCTCGAAGCCCTCATCACCTACGCGGAACGTCAACTCAAACTGAGCATTGAAGAAATAACGAAAATTGACAACGTAAACTCCCCCGAAGGCCGACACAAACTAGAGGAGATCGTGGCCAGCGTCTTCCAGACGCTGAAACCGACAGAACTCAAAGTGGCAGGCCCACTTGAAGACATGGTCCAAGCGAAGGCAATGGAAGACGCGGTTGTCAAGGATATTTCAGACAACATCGCCCAAATTATGGCGTCGAAACCGGACCCCGCCGCCATCGCCGACACGATAACCAACACTTTAGGTCTGAAGCTGAAAACAATTTCACGGAAAAAACGTCTCGAATACGACGCAACAAGTAGGATCGAAGCAGCGCGAACGCGCCTGAAGGAACTGAACGCAAAACTTGCTGAGATCAGCCGGAAAGATAGAGAATACCTACTCGTACAGAGAGAAGTCATCGGCGCGGAAAGAGCGCTCGAGCAGGGGAAAGGCTACTGTGGGAAGACAGAATCGACGTCCATGATCGAAGGATGGATGCCATCCTCAAAAGTAAACACGGTTAGGAATGACCTCAAATCGATGTGTGCAGACGAGGTAATTGTCAAGGATTGGCCTGCCAAAAACGCGCCAACACAACTCCAAAACCCAAAGGGCCCCATCCTAGCTACATTTGAGAAACTAACTCTCGGCTTCGGAGTACCAAAGAGCGAAGAGATCGACCCCACCGTTCTTTGGCTCGTCACCTACCCAATCTTCTTCGGGTTCATGTTCGGCGATGTCGGCAACGGACTCGTAGTGATGATAGCTTCGAGCATCATCTACCTGTACAAGAGAAAGGGACTCAAGATACCCGATAACGCATTTGGCGGTCTTGGCGGTGTCTTCAGCATGGTAATCCAAGGCTCACCACTGCTCATTCTGAGCGGCCTTCCAGCCCTCGTCGTCGGATTCCTATACGGAACGGTCTTCGGAAATGTCGCATGGTTCAGACTGGTGACCGGATTACCTGGTCCCTTATGGTTCGAACCATTTGACAACATCCGACTAATGCTACGACTATCGATAACGATCGGCGTAATCCACATAATGTCTGGGCTGATTCTCAAAATAATCAACGACCTATACGTGCGAGACTACCACGACCTCGTATCGGGACCCCTGGTGTGGCTCTGGTTCTACGCAGCGTTTGGCATAACTTTGCTAGAATACGGGTTGCGTTTCCCCAACTACCTCTTCAACCCGAGCAATGGCATGGATATATTCTTGCGAATGGGAGTCCCAGTCATAGCGATGCTGGCGGCAAAATTGTGGGCTGAAGGGCCGATGGGTTTGATGGACGCATTTGAAGCGTTACTCGCATCCCTATCTCACACAATCTCCTATGTTCGAATACTCGCAATGAAACTAATCGACGACGTATTCCTGCGCCTCTTCCTGGGAGTCCTGCTCTTCTTTATGGCTTGGGGAAACATCGCTGGCACTGCGCTGGGATGGATACTGTTCGCGGCACTGACAACAGTCCTTATACTAATCTTGGAGACCGCATTCGTGTTCATGCAGTCTCTTCGACTTCACTGGGTAGAATGGTTCCTCAAATTCTACGCAGGAAGCGGTACCGCATTCAAACCCTACGGGATCATCAGAACATACACCCGAGTGCAGTCCGACCTCCCCTAGTACCCAACGGAACTATCATTGGTATGTCAGATGGCATACAATTTTCGGACGAACTAGACGACACACGACATTTTAGGAGGGCCTATTTTTGCACTCAACCCTATGCTGGCCTAGATGACCTAGCGCTTGAAAGGAAAAAATCTAAGGCACCTTACACCCCCCCATGTGTCGTACAATGTCTGATACGCGACCGCGTGCAATGCATGGCCGCGAAGGCAACTAACGGCCATTCTAATTTGCAGTCGAACCTCGAACCGACGCGGCTCCTGTTTATATTTCCGTGTCGCTGGCGTACCAGACACAGCGATAAGGTGAACCTTCCACGAGTACATCAAGCTCAATTCAAGTCCAGGCGATAAGCGACATTGTCGCGGAACTACAGGAATATGGATTGACCCGAAACGAAGCCCGGGTACTGGTTTTCTTAGCGAAGACTGGACCGTCAAAGGCCAGCGAGGTCGCGCGTGCCGTCCTGATCAACCGGACGGAGACCTACCGAACCATAAGAAACCTTCAGAGGCGTGGGCTTGTGGAGGCGACGCTTGAGAGGCCTGTACGGTTGCAATCTGTGCCCTTTGACAGGTGCTTGAGCATTCTTATCGAGGAACGAAAGGCAAGGCTGAGAATTCTCGAACAGCGAGGCGAAGCGCTACGCCGCCAATTTGACACTGTCCGTGTGGAACCGGTCACGCACGAAGTGGAACGGTTTCAAGTGGTCGAGGGCAGACTTCGGATCGAGCAGAGACTGCACGGTATGTGCTCGCAGGCACAGAAATCAGTAATGACAGTTCTCTCTCCCTCAGAGATAGTGAGAGCTGATACTGCCGGCCTCTTTGACATGCTAAGCCACGCTGCGAAAGGTGGATTACGTGTTAGGGTGATAACTTCGATCGTTCAACCGAACCTGGAAATCGTCGAGAAACTCCGACAACACGTTGAGATCCGACACCTAGACCTGAAAGCCAAGCCGATTCCGAGAGTGTCGATTATTGACGACAACGAGGCTCTATTTGAGATAAGCACCGCTGATGAATCACCTAGAATAGAAGAGGAAGTTGCCCTCTGGATCAATAGCCGTGCCTTCGTGCGAAACCTCCAAGCCTACTTTGACGAGATGTGGACTTCCGCAACACCATCCGAAGCCCGCGTTGAAGCATTGCGAAAGGGCATACCCCCCGATGAACTAAAAATCTTCAAAGGACGAAACGAAGTTAGCGGAAAACTCAATGAAATGATCGAATCGGCGGACAAGAGCGTGGAAATCTGGACGACAATGAGGGGAATACAGGCTCTCGCAGATTTCCATTTCGGGCAGTTGAAGGAGGCGAAGGGACGCGGCGCAAAGATCCGGATAATAGCACCGATCACAAGCGAGAACACAGAAGGAGCCAGGAAACTAGTCCCAGTTTCCGAGTTACGTTACTCTGAAGCACTCGGGCCGACAGGAATGGTTATCGTCAATCAAAGAGAGCTAATGCTCTACGAAAGGCTGCCAGACGACAACAGCCCAGACGTAGGAGCCGATGTGGGATTTTGGACTAACAGCAACCGGTTCACAGAAACTATGAGTAGAGCGTACGACGCGATGTGGAAAGGAGTGTTTACGATCTACACGCCAAAGCGACGTGGCGCACAGAATAGATAGACCCGAAGCAGGCACACAACCAGTTTACATAGGCGCTTCGTTTGCCGCGCCCTAAGTTCGGCTGCCAACTTCCCCAGAATATTCCCAATCCGGAACATCTCATAGAGGTTGCGAGGGAATGCGAAAAACTCGGGTATGATAGTGTTTGGGCATATGACCACCTTTCGCCTTACTGGCTTCGCTCGGGCAGAGCATTGGAATGTTGGACCATACTCTCAGCAGTCGCGGCACGAACGTCGAAGATTAGGGTTGGAAGCCTCGTCACGAACGTAAACCTACGCAACCCGGCATTACTTGCAAAGATGACGAGCACAGTCGACTGCATTAGCGGGGGGAGACTGATTGTTGGACTAGGAACAGGTGATAGAATGAGCGTCCATGAAATGCAAACTCACGGCTATCACTTTCCGTCTCTAGACCAGAGGATAGATCGCTTAAGGGAAACGATCCTTATTCTGAGAGCCATGTGGAGTGGAAAGAGAGTATCAGTAAGAGGCAAAACCTTTGAGATATCGAACGCACTGAGCTTGCCGAAGCCGAAACAAACGCCAGGACCACCCATTTGGATCGGTGGCAAACACAAACTGATCTTAGATATTGTCACCGAACTAGCTGACGGATGGAACTATTGGGGCCTGGATAAGAAGGAATTAGGTGAACGAGAGAAGTATCTGTTTGCAAAATGCGCTGAGATACGTCGCCCCCAAGCAGACCTGATCAAGTCCTGGGCTGGAAAGGTCGGCGGAACAGGACAATGCTCCAGCAATCTCACGATCGTCGAAGACATGAAGAGACAGTTGTTGTTAAAGACAAGCGAACACACCGACTACTTCATAGCTTCGTTTGAGCGCGATTCGGACCACAAGGCTTACGAAGCATTTGCAGAGGCAGTAAAATCATTCGCCTAGTGGGTTGCGGGTTGTGAAAGTGTCCAAACCGCGTACGACGAGGACTCGACAGATCACCTTAGCGGCCGTATTCGCAATTGTCTACTTCATTCTACGCGTCGTGCCCACGTTTTCCATGATTGGAATCTCTGCGCAGTTTACGGCGGGAGACTTTCTGCTAACCTCGATTGCCCTAATAGCAGGGCTTTGGAGCGGCACAATCTCAGTTTTAATCGGAACTATAATCGCTTATCCAATAAGACCACCCACCTTTCTCGGTTTGGATTTTCTCCCCGCCGTAACGAACGTATTCATCGCTGCGCTTCTACTAGCTGGGAAGCGCAGAATAGCACAAGTAAGTTACATCATTATCCTAATTGCATTTCTTACAAGTCCGTACAGCCTGCTGTATGGGTATGATCACATACCCTACGTTTGGCTTCACTTAATTGCACTTGCAGTCTTGCTCTCCCCTGCTGCCTCGCGAATACCTTCCTGGTCTAAGAGGGGCGGATACCTAGGGATCGCAGCGATCGGAATCTTAGCGTTTGTAGGAACGATGGCGCAACACCTCGTGGGAGCGCTTCTTTTCGAGTTGGTAGTTGGGTTTGTAGGAGGGGTTACTCCTACGAAGTTCGCAGATATCTGGCGCGTGATATTCTTCCTTTACCCGGAAGAAAGACTGATCATAGTGGCGATTTCGACGATTCTAACCGTCGCCGTATTCAATGCATATGAGCGATGGGCTCACCAGGCTCAAGTCGGAGCAGGGAAGCGGTAGGGTATTGGGACGCAGATCTGGTCGAGGTAGCGTTTGGCCTGTACCCCGTCATGCCGCCCGCTGACTCTCTAACCACATTAGAGTAGGGTCCGAAAACCTTTCCTCTAGCTTAGTGTACGGTTAGGCACCGCTCAGGTGGGACGGCTCATAGCAAAACGCCCGATGAAACTCTTCGAACGTTTACTGGACACTGATGTAAAAGCAGATCTTCTCACGCTCTTCCATAACAGTGCCAATCTGTCTGAGACGCCCGAGGGATTGGCAAAGAAGCTCGGTCGGAACCCAGTTGAAGTCCAACGAGAACTCGAAGACCTAGTGGAACTTGGAATTCTGAAAAAGGTTGAGGTTTACTCGTTTGGAATGGACCGAGATAAGGAAATACAAGATGCGATTTCAAAGCAACTTGCGCTAGGAGAAATAGTTGGCCCCGAGGGAGTAGTTGGCCCGCCCGGCACGAATGCAGTGCAGGTTCCTAAGATCAGGTCAGGGGTGGAGGTCGTGGACAAGTTGCTCCCTGACGGATTACCTTCCACGTGTACTATCGTCTTACTCAGCGATCCAGGGGCTGGCGAAGAGAATCTTTTGGCCCACATGGTCGGTCGCCAAATCCAGTCCGAAAAAACCGTTGTATATATTACTCTAGATAATTTCCCGCCCAACATTCGTCAGACCATTCATGCACACGTTACCCAGAGAAGCGTAGACTGGTCGTCTCTCGTGTTTGTCGATTGCTATTCTAAGACGGTCGGTGTCGAGAGTGAAGAGCCGCACGCAGTAGATCCAGAAAACCTGTCAGCAATCAGCATTGCAATATCGGATGTGATGTCGCGTAGTGTGGTGTCACTGATCGTAGTCGATTCCTTCAACACTTTGATACGCAAGAGGGGAGGCCATTCAGCGATTGAATTCTTGCGCGTCCTAGTAGCTAGAACACGACAGGCGAAATGTCTTTGCCTAGTCACCATGAATAGGAAGGCGTTTCACCCAGCCATCGTCGCTTCGGCACAGGACATCGTAGACGGTGTTATCGAACTTAAAGTGGATGAGGGCGAGCAAGGGATTGCGCTTTCGATTCGGATTCTTAAGATGGTTGGAGCGAAGCATTCCAGTGCCTGGGAACGGTATAAAATCGACGACGACGGTGAATTGGTTTCAGCGAATACTGATCGGCCTTAGATGAGTCTTCAACTCATCTCCTTCAATTTCGCCGGTAGATACTTGTCGACTATGTAGGCTAGCCCGTAACGGCTGAATGCCTCCTGCTCAGCTTTACGTTTGTTCTTCAGGAAAGTTTCTATCTCCTTCTTCCATAGCTTTCCATCGTACCGCGGGTCTTTCTCAAGCTCATAGAGGCGTTTTATGTCGAGATCGGTTAACGGGTCGCTCGGAAGTTTGTAATCGACGATATCCGAGGCCCAAACTCCGCACCATTTCGCGTCCGGTGTGTTTAGATCTCGGAGGTGCGCTGCGTTCGCGGAGCCGGAGATTATTACGTTAGCAATGTGCATTCCCCAAGGATCTGCGTCACAGAATATGTAACACGGAAGCTTCAGTTCTTTGTTCATCCGTCTTATGAGCGACCGAGTAGCACGCGGAGCTTGGCCCGCTGTGTGAATTAGCAGTGCTTTGTACTTCTCATGCACCCTCTCTTCTATGAAACGAGTGAACAGACCGCCTTTCTCGATGGCTATGATCTTGTCAGCATTGCAATCAGCAAATTCCGCATTTGTAAGCGCTGGACCTATCATCATTCCATCGGGGTGAGATGCAAGGTTGAGTTCCTTTCCCTCATAACCTCGCACAGTATATTGGATTGTTAGGTCGCCGAATATTGCGCTTCGTTCTTCAGGGAAGACGTTGAAATCCTCCCTAGAGTGGCCGATTACGGTTTCTAGATCAGTGATTATATCGTCGCTTTCAGCCTGATCGGCGAAGCTCATTTCATAGGCCTGTGCTGAATAGAAAACGTCTCGAAGGGTCGAGGTCTTTCCTTCGCTGGTGAGTTCGTCAACGAACGATCCGGTCCATATAAGTTGGGTCAACGGCCGGACGTGTCTGATGTTACGTGCGCTTCGTCTTACGTAGTGATCGCCGAGAATGTATTGTCGAGTTTGTTGATCATAGTGGATGTTGTTGATCGATCGGCTTGGCATGCGGACTGAAGGCCATTGTTTCTGCGACAGTTGCGCGTAAACCTGTTCACCAAGACCCTTTAGGCCGTTTAGGACGACCCGTTTCTTCTCTTCGATTCGGCTAGGAGTCTTCTTCGATGTCTTCTTCGCTTTCTTCTTCATACCTCAAAACACTCTTCAATAACGGGGATACGTCGGGTTGCTTGCTTTTTCCAGCAAGCTTGGCAGAGAATAAAGCAATCTTAGGCAGGTACTTTTGGAATACGTCGAGCCTATGCTTATCGTGGGCGATGTGAATCTTCTTCGATACGAATAACGACAGCCTGCGAGCGACCTCCCGCACCGCGTTTAGTATTTCGCGTTCCACATCAGGCCTGTCTGCGATGAATTCCTTCCCCACTGTCTTGTATGGAACTTTAGTGGAACAGATGTGAACGAAGACTGCGATCGGCATATCGGGCGTAACCTTGTAATGCCTCCAATCAACTTGAGTATTGACGACCTTCCATGACACATCGCTCGCCTCATCGAAGAGCAGAGGAATCTTGTTGGCGAACCTAAACAGTTTGATTCCCCCACCGGCCTCAATCTGCCCACCATACGCTACCCCGACTTCTACGATGAATGGGAAGCCTGAGTAAGCTGATGGTTTTCGCTGGTACACGGCGATGAATTCTGGAGACAGCTCCTTCTTTATCCCGGCTTCCAACAATTCCTCGCCTAGGGGAGAAAGACAGCTAGCGTCAGGAGCCAAGAACTTGTAATTCTTCATCCCGTTGACAAGAGTAACTATTTCTTCAGGGGTGAGTTTTTTCGGGTTCTTCCTAGTTGGGAGGTTTACTTGCTGGAGGAATGAGGTGGCAATTGTTCTCCCAACCCGGTGAAAATGGGTTCTCATGAAACCCACGAGCGTGCGCTCATTCGTCAGGTCGATTAGGCGCTTCAGGGTTTCAACGTCGACTCCGTAGGGATGGGGTAAAGTTTCCTCAGGCGGTTTAGGCATCTGAGTTGTAACCCGATCAAACCTGTACAGCCTCCCCCTCGGATCAACGTAGGTCAGGGTGGCGTACGGGGCGACGATCGCCGTCTCCATTAGGTAATCTAGAATCTTTGACATGGCACGGGTATAATCTGCCTCGGTGGAGAATTCGACTACGGCTCCGTGCCACCTGTTTTCATTCGGATGCGTCTTATGTTTCAGAACCACGGGTTTGTTCTTTTGAATGTCAATCATCAAATCGTATTGATGGATCTTCGTCGGCCCGGTGCTCGACATTATTGTGGCCGTGCCGTGAGTAGTGACTTGGCCGTAGAGGATCGCCATCTTTCCGCCCAAGCCGAAGGTGCCTCGCGTCTGCCGAAGTTTGTACTTCGAGCCGAAAAGTACCTGACCGAAGGCGGACGGAATTATGTCATATGGTATGCCAATCCCATTATCTTCGATGTGCACGCGGTAAATACCAGGCCCATCCGTAGCGCCTGATTCATGTGAAATGCGCAGATATATTTCGGGTGGTATCTGCTTTGTTTCGCACGCATCAAGAGAGTTCTCAACTAGTTCACGGATAGTTGAGTAAATAGCACGAGTCGGATTCGTGAACCCTGCGATGTCCCGGTTTCTGTAGAAAAAGTCTGCCGCAGAGATTTCCTGGAATACTTCTTGAAGCGCCATTACGGTTCGGCTTCCTTTGCGTACGTGTGGAATAAAGCTGATGATGGTTGATGCATGTTAAGTGGGTGGCTTTTGCCACAGCTCAAGGGTTTCTCTCTTTTTGCTTTCGCTCTTTATCTTTCTAAGCAATTTGTACACCGTGGAATGCTGTTTGCCTTTCAGTAAGAGTTCTATTGCTTCTCTTGCAGCAGTGACCGTCTCATATTCGCCGAGCATTGAGATCGTACGCCCGTATACCGATACTTTCGCGTCGGTCATTTCCTCTAGTAGTCTGCGGATCTTTCCCTCGCGACCTATGACGCGCCCTTTCAGACGCGAGATATCCCGGTCATTTTTCCCGAAAGTTTCCCTCAAGTCGATAATGTCCAGAACGATGTCGTCGTCAGCTAGCGTAAGTGCGCGTTCGGGTGAAAAACCTCGAGCAATCGCGAGAACCACATCTCGGGCCCGTAAAATGGTCGTCGGATCATCTGAATCTTCGCGCGGGACGATCTCGACAACGCCGCTTTGACTTTGGATGAGCAGCCTCGCCTTGAATGCATTCTCAATGCTTGCTTTTGTTGACCCGTCTCTTCCAATTAGGACACCCATTCGCTCAAGAGGGATTGTAGTGCTAATTCTTGTCGACATCCTCGCCTGTCACCCATTTGGTCAACCTTTCAATCGGGGGTACAGTTACTCCAATCTTTGAGAAGTATCCGTTCATGCGAAGCAGATCTCTTTCAAGAAAACTCTGCGCCATGGGATGTTCAATAGTTACGGCTTGTGCGAAGTCGAAGATTACCGGGTTGAGGTTGACAATCATTATGTTGTACTCGCTCAGGTCGCCGTGCACAAGGTGTGCTTTTTGGTAAAGGGTCTTGATGGCTTCAGCTATCTTGTCGTATACTCGTGCAGGGTGCTCCAAGGGGGTTTCTCTCAATGACGGTGCAGGTTCTCCCCTTTTGCCGATGAATTCCATTAGTAGCACGTTCCCATCAACTTTCAGTGGTGTTGGTACGCGTACACCCGCCTGCGCCGCCTGCTGAAGATTCCTGAATTCCTTCAACGCCCATAAGTTGACTAACGAACGTGTGTCTTTTCTCGTGCTCTTGAACCTTTCATCCCCCTGAATGTACATCATTCTGCCTTTCAGGAATTCTGCGGAGGTCGTCAGGAAAATCTTAATGGCAACCAGCTTGTTTCTTCGACCAACGCCCCAGTACAACCGGGACTCCTTTCCCGAGCGGACGACTCCGTTAATGTTGTGGATGTAGCCGCGGTTCAACAAGCGGTACACGATCATGAGCGTCGACCTGTCGAACACTTCCTCGAGGGATTCCATCTCCTCGCTCCGTTTTTCCCTCATTAGTCGTTTTTCTTCGTAACGCACGACCTTCCTCCGTAGCTTTCGCTCAGCCAACGATTCCATCTAAAACACCTAGAACAACATTTAGGCTATGACGCGCCCTTGACTGCGAAGCCAGTTGGCCTGACTTTCAGTATACCGCCAAAGTATGTCGCCCCTTGTATCAGTTTGGAAATCCCAAGGCGCCACAAGTACGACATCTCCGACCTTAATCCATACCCGACGTTTCATCTTACCCCTGATACGGCACACTCTCTCGTGACCATCAGTGCATCTCACCATCAGTCGGTCATAACCAAGCATCTGAGTTACCACACCGAACATCTGCGCCTCATCAGGCAAGACCATCTCCCTGAGTTCTCCCTCACTCAGAACCTTCTTCTTACCCACACATTCCACCGAGTCTTATTCCGTTGATAACTCAGGACCCTAAATAAGCATATTAATTGAGCGTTCAGCAACCCTACTTTGGTTCAGTCGCTCCCCAAAGCGTGAAAGTTACATCACATTCTGACGATTTGCACATGCGGGACGCCGCTGATGTGGACGATCGCGGTTGGATCAACGAGACTCTGCTGAACGGCAGCTTGCACAATGGTTTCACCTACAAGGTTAGCGATGTCCGCAGTGTCTATAGCCGCTAAAGCTTCGCCAACGGTTGCGCGGTTCCCCCTGTAGAAATCTGGTTTGACTTCGAGTTTCAGTTTTCCTTCTCGGAAAGTCTCACCGAGAAGTTCGGAATCACACGCCGCGACCAACGTGTGCTTTGCGTCTTTGAAGACCCTGAGGAAGACCTCAGTCAGAGGAGGCACTTTCCTAGAATGGCAGTATGGAAGATCTAGCACCGCAGGCCTCGCAACGAAGGAATAGGTAACGCCCCTCCTTCTCGACCTTGGTGTCCGGCCTGTTGCAAATTGGGCAGATTACGAACCGTTTAGCATAAATGTTGAGTAGCCTCGTGACTGTTTGCACGTCGAATCTCCCCTGGAAGATAGCTCTGGCCCCATCCAAGGACGCTGCAGTCGCCAATTCCCTAGAGAGAAACTTCAGCAGGTGATGTGGGTCACGGTTGATCTTACTGCTAATATCGCCAAAATTCTGGATGATGGTCCTACGCCCCATCCTAATTCCGACAACCCTCGGAATCTCGAACCTCTCTCCCGTACCTACCGTCTTCGGAAGATTCGAATACGCCCTATCCAGGAGTTTCGCGTAATCTGTGCTCAAGACTAATTCCTAGGGACCCATGTGAAGTGCCCTATTTGTTGATTCCCCTTAAAGAAAATGTTAATGTGCATACGCGCAAAGCTTGGGAAAGCATTCGGAGGGGCAGAAACTAACCTCAAACAACCCGACGACCCGTGGAGGGTCAAACACCCTTCCTTCGCAGACGACTGCCCAGAATGGAGGCGAGGACAATTGACAAGATGGATAGTCAATTCTGCATGGCCCTACGTTAATTCCGTCCCGCACTTGGGAACATTCATTCACCTACTAAGTGCTGACGTGTACGCGAGATACCTGCGCCTTAAAGGCGAGGAAGTGATAGCCGTCACTGGGTCGGATGAGCATGGGACCCCGATCGAAGTTGAAGCCATTAAGAAGGGCGTCCAGCCAAAGCAGTTGACGGATCAAATACATAATCAGATCCTACAACTTCTAGACGCATACAACATTCGCCTGGACAATTATACCCGAACTGAAAACCCAGTGCACATTCGGTATACACAGGAATTGTATAGGAAAGTGTACGAGAACGGTTACATCTACACTCAGAACGTCAACCTCCCTTATTGCCAAACCGACCAAAGATTTCTCCCAGACCGATTCGTAGAGGGAACATGCCCCCACTGCCGCAACGAACACGCGAGAGGAGACCAATGTGACTCTTGTGGCCGAGTTCTAGACCCACTTGAATTGGTAAACCCACGATGTGTTTTTTGCGGTAACGCGCCTACGATAAAATCATCAACTCACTGGTTCTTTGACCTACCTAAGTTCCGCGACAAGCTCTACGCTGCCGTCAAAGAGAACAAACGGTTACCGGAAAACGCACGAAACTTTTCGCTGAGATGGCTTGAGGAAGGGTTGAAACCCCGTGCTCTAACACGGGATAATAAGTGGGGAATCCCAGCCCCCTTCCCCGGCGCTGAAGGGAAAACGATCTACGTTTGGTTAGAAGCCGTGCTAGGCTATGTCTCTGCCTCCATAGAGTGGGCGGAGAAGTCGGGTAAACCGGAAGCTTGGAAGGATTACTGGTTCTCGCAAGGAACGAGGAATGTGCATTTCATTGGCAAGGATAACATTCCTTTCCACGTGATAATCTTCCCAGCGCTCCTGCTCGCAACACACGAACCTTACGTTCTACCTTGGCAGGTGTCGTCGACCGAGTTCATACTATTCGACGGCAAGAAATTCTCCAAAAGCAATAAAATAGGCGTCTGGATCGACGAGGCGCTGAAAGTCGCGCCTGCTGAGTACTGGCGCTACGTACTCATCGCCATAAGGCCAGAAGCCCGGGATGCGAACTTTACCTGGCGTGACTTTGAAACACACGTCAACTCTGAGTTGAATGATGTGCTCGGAAATTTCATTCACCGCACCCTCACATTTGTGAATAACTACTTCGAGGCTAAAGTCCCAAAACCGGGTACACTCGACGAGAAAGATGAGACGATTAAGAAGGAAATCGAAGAAGCCCCATCGAAGATCGCATCCCTGCTTGATGATTTTCAGCTGAGAGGAGGCCTCGCTCAAATAATAGAACTGGCCAGAGCTGGGAACCAATACCTTAGCGAACGAGAACCATGGCACCTCATCAAAACAGACCGTACCAAGACTGCTACCACACTCTACTTTGCAACCCAACTAATCGGATGCCTCGCAATCCTGATTGCACCGTTCTTACCCGAAACTGCCAGAAGAATCGGTGAGCAACTCAATCTCGGCACGAACATCACCGAAAGTTGGTGGGATGCAGGCAAGCTTCGCGTTGAAGCTGGGCATAAGATTGGTAAACCCGTCCCCCTATTCCATAAGGTCAACGTTACGAAATCGTAATGAGGTGTTTTGATGCCGTTACTGAAACTGGACCTGCATGTTCACACAGTTAGATCCCCCGACGCCCACACTAGGCGCGAGGACCTGCCGGCGATCATCAAGAGCAGAGGACTGGATGGGCTTGCGGTGACGGAGCATAACATCTTTGATCCACCGAAGTTTAGCGATACTCTAATTTTGCCAGGTGTCGAAATCAGTTCAAGAGATGGGCACATTATTGCTTTGGGCATAAACGAGATGATACAACCAAGGCTTCCAGCGGATGAGACGATTCAAAGAATCCATGATCAGGACGGCATAGCCATAATCCCACACCCATACGACCCTGTCTGTCAGTGCATCAAAATCGCTCGCTTGAAGACAAGACCGGACGCGGTTGAAACTGTAAACGCCGACGCGCTCTCATTCTACATTTCAAATTGGCTTGCGCGGAGAGACTCCACCAAATTCAAGCTTCCCCAAGTCGGAGGAAGTGATTCACACATTCCTCAAACCATAGGGGATGCTTACACCATAGTCGATGCCAAGTCCAAAGATCTTAAGGACATACTTGACGGAATTCGGTCTGGAAGAGTTAGCGGAGAAGGACGTGCCACGTCTGTCATGAACAAGATGCGAGTGCTGAGATACAAATTCAGCTAATCCGTATCCTCAATCTGGTCAAGACCCAAGTCAAGGTCTATTCTTTCATCTTCCCCAGCCTCAGGTTCCATCTCCCATAGTTCAAAATGCAATTTCCTTCGTGGTGGAGATTCAAATTGTTGAATTCTCACGCTGAAACGGTTTGTCGTAGGACTGTAGGATTCCAAGAATGCACCTTCAACGCTTTAGTTCGATTCTAGACTGCGAAGACCGTCGAGACATATTTGCAAGAAGGCGCGTGATTGCATCCTCAGCGCCTCAAGAAAAGTCAGGAAAAACGGTTTCCCGACCCATTCGCTGCGCTATCTTTCGAAGAAGCAGCAAAAATACACTAAATTCTGAGAGGCTATTGTAACATGAGTGACTAATTATGTGAGAGGGATTGGCTATCCTCCGCCCACGGGCGGTATTATTGCCAAGACGCAACCATCCGTTAGCACGGTCGAGAGTCCGTTGAGTACCGAAGTTGGCTTGTCGCCTACGAGAATTTGCAGTGATCGGCGTAATTCGTCGCTCTTGGGGTCGTAGATATAGTTCCTGAGAGCATGACCATGCTTCTCGACTAACAAATCAAGCAGGTTCCTTACTGTCCCACCATTGGGAAGGTCTAGCGTCTCTTCTCGCAACCCGACCAGCTCTCTGACAGCAGCGAAAAATTGCACATTCACTTTCAAGCCCAACTCCAACCTCCCTACAGCTGTAAGCAACTGTCTATTCTGTTACGTGCGACGCCCAAGTCAACTCCATCGTTTTCGGCCGATTCGCTTTTGCTTCATCAATTCTGGTAACGCTAGTTGCATGAGGGCTGGTTTTCGGCTGGTCAGAGTTTGAGTAGGCTTCGTTGCTTATCTTCTCGAACCCAGTAACCATCGCGTCAAGTTCTAGTTTGCTCACGGTCTCGGTCGGTTCAACCATCATCGCCTCTTCTACGATTAGCGGGAAGTAGACGGTGGGAGGGTGAACGCCGAAGTCGAGGAGCCTCTTCCCAACGTGTAATGCCGTTACCCCTGTCTCCTTCGCAAGCCTGGAAGCTGACAGCACGAACTCATGCTTCCTCGGGACGCCCTCTCCATATGGCAACGAGAAACCTTTGACCTTTCGAAGTTTCTGCGCCAAGTAGTTAGAGTTTAGAACAGCCACCTCAGAGGCCGTCGCTAACCCCTCCCTCCCATGCAAGAGGATGTAGGCATAGGCACGAAGGACTACTGCGACACTTCCATAGTACGCCCTGACTTTTCCGATGCTCTTCGGTCTGTTGCAATCTAGATAGTACTTCGAGCCGTCAAATTCGACTGTCGGGATTGGCAGATAGTCTGCGAGTCTGCTCATCACTCCGATTGGACCGGCACCTGGTCCCCCTCCCCCATGGGGAGTTGCGAATGTCTTGTGAAGGTTAAGGTGGACGATGTCGAAACCCATGTCCCCCGGTTTCGCCTTGCCCATAATGGCGTTAAGGTTAGCACCATCGTAGTACAGGAGCCCCCCGGCCTCGTGAACGATGCGAGTTATTTCGAGGATTTCGCGTTCGAAAATACCGAGCGTGTTGGGGTTGGTTATCATTAGGCCTGCCGTTTTAGGCCCGACTGCCCCTTTCAAAGCCTCAGTGTCCACGCAGCCGCTGGAGTTCGAAGGCACTTCTACAACCTTGTAACCCGCCATTGCCGCGCTTGCGGGGTTAGTTCCGTGCGCGGAATCTGGGACAATTATCTCGTCACGCTCCAAATCTTTCCTATCTCGATGGTAGGCTCTCATCAACATGAGACCCGTGTACTCCCCGTGAGCTCCTGCCGCGGGTTGCAGAGTCATTTTCTGCACACCCACGATTTTAGCGAGAGAATCTGCCGCCTCGTATAGGAGCTGAAGAATACCTTGCACGGTTCTCTGATCCTGGTACGGATGAAGCTCCTGGATCTTGTGTGAGGCAGCGAGAAGGTCACAGACTTTTGGATTATACTTCATCGTGCAGCTTCCAAGAGGATACAGCCCAAGATCAACCCCGAAATTCTCTTGGGAGAGACGGGTGTAATGACGTATTACCTCAATTTCCGAAAGTTCGGGGAGAGATGGCGGAGCTGAACGCCTCAGCTTTCTCGGAATGGTGATCAGTGTGGGCGATGGGTCTGAGGCTTGTTTGTGGAAACCGATTTGCCCGTGCCCTGAAAGTGACTTGATCGGCGGTTCGTCCCATCGGGCTTGATGGTATACCATTTGATTTAGCCCTCCAAAATGACGCGAAGCTCGTCAGCTAGCATGTCGATGTCGCGGTGTCTGTGAACCTCGGTGAAGCAGTAGAGGGCGGTCTGCCCCAATTCAGGGAAGTAATTGCTCAAATCAAGTCCCCCCTGGATTCCGGCTGCTAAGAGAGCCTCGTTAATTTCCGGAACTTTCTTGCCGGAATCATCAAAGTTAACCGTGAATTCCATGAAATGGAATGCGTTGAATACCGGCGCCTTCACTCCCCGCAGCTTTCGAATCTGCTCGATCGCATAGTTCGTTCTATCAAGAATAGTCGCGCTGAGTTCTGTGATTCCTGCGGGTCCTAGTAGTGATAGGTACATGGCTGCAGCCAGAGCGAGCAACGCTTCATTCGTGCAAATGTTTGATGTTGCTTTTCCTCGCCTGATGTGCTGCTCTCGCGTCTGTAATGCCATGCAATACGCGTCCTGTTTACCATCTTGAGTCGTTGTTCTTCCGATGATGCGTCCCGGCATCTGCCTCAACAGTCCCTGACCCTTACAGGCAAAGATGCCGAGCAGAGGCCCGCCAAAGTTCATGTGATTCCCAAGAGGTTGCCCTTCTCCAACAACGATGTCGGCTCCCAATTCGCCTGGTGGTTTGAGTGCGCCGAGTGAGATGGGTTCACAGCCGACGACAAACAGTGCGCCACGGTCATGTGTTAGGTGTGCTATATCATCACAGGACGCCTCCACGAATCCTAGAAAGGAGGGTGATTCGAGGTAAACCCCAGCGGTTCGGTTTGAGAGTTTCTGTCTTAACTCAGACTGGTCAATGTAGCCTGTCCCGCGATCTTGGGACACCTCGACAATTCTGATGTCCGCCGGGTCGCAGAATGTTTTCAGTGTTTGGAGGCGCTCTGGGTGGATGAAGTGGGGGACAACGAATTCGTCTCGGCCGGTTGCGCGCGACGCCATCCTCGCAGCTTCGCCTAAGGCTGTGGACCAATCGTAAAGGGAACTGTTCGCGTAGTCCATCGCTGTAAGGTCGCAGATTAGGCTCTGATACTCGAACATGGATTGGAGCATGCCCTGCGAGATCTCAGGCTGGTAGGGTGTGTAGGAGGTCAGGAATTCTCCTCGACCGATTATCGCATCAATTGCGGCAGGCACGTGATGGGGCCACACGCCCGCACCCAAGAATGATAAAATGTCACACGTCGATTGATTCTTCGAGAGCAAGCCTTCGACGTACCGTCTTGTTTCCATCTCAGAGAGTTTCGACATGATTGGTAACGCTGCTTTCGACCTTAACGCTGTTGGAATATCATTGAAGAGCTCGTCTATGGATTTCAGGCCGATATCGTCAAGCATTCTTCGTCGGATTTCCCGATCGCTGTTGGGAATGTATGGATGAACTTCAGACACTCTGATTACCTCATCAACGCTCCTCACAAAATCGGTTGATATTATTCGGTTAATGTTATTCGGTTAATATTATTCGGTTATGGTCGCTTCTCGGAAACAATTGCAGCCCCAATTGTCAACAAATCCCATTAACCCCGCGTGAGTTATTGTAGCGTCGGTCGAAAATCATTGAGATCAAGAAAAATCACCCCATCCGCCTATGTGGAAAACAAGCGCGTGCTTGGACGTGGGACCTACGTTGAAAGGGGCGCTCGACTGTTCGGGGATGTGCAGACTGATGAAGGGGTACACATAGATGCGAATGCGGTTCTGTACGGGCCAATCAAGATCGGGAGGCACAGCTACATTGGGGCGAACTGCGTCATAGGATTCCCCGCAACCGATGAACTCAATCAGCTAACACAGTCTCACAAAACCAGAAAGAAACCGACCCTACTTGGCGAGAAATGCATAGTTCGATCAGGCACTACCATCTACTCCAATGTGATTGTAGCCAACAACGTTTCCTTCGGTCATAACGCATTGGTTAGAGAGAATGTCATGATCGGTGCGGGCACAAAGGTCGGCACTAACGCCGTGGTGGACGGGAGCACGAGGATAGGTAGCCGGGTTTCAGTTCAGACGGGGGTCTACGTCTGCACTTACTCAACAATCGAAGACGGGGTGTTCCTCGGCCCATGCTGCGTCTTCACGAACGACAAATTCGTTACCCAAAAACCGTACAAGTTGATCGGCCCCACGGTGAGGAAAGGTGCAAGCATCGGTGCGAACGCGCTCCTCTTCCCAGGAGTAGTTGTCGGAGAAGGGGCTGTGGTTGGTTCGCAGGCTATGGTAAACGTTGACATCCCCCCTCGAACCATCTTTGTAGGAATTCCTGCAAAGAAGCTTAGAGACTTACCCGAAGACTGGCATTCTTCTCTCTTGCAAAATTGATTCTTGACCAGCAACAGAACGAATAAATAGTGAACTCCCCAATCACGGCGATGTTCGAGTAAGATTAACCCGATGAAAGCGAGGCCAAGCTGAGGTTGAAGACGAAGTTCATAGCCATTATCCTAGTTCTGGTTGTCGCGCTCGTAGTTGCCGTCCCAACCCACGCCCAGACCCCACCAGCTCAATTGACGGTAGACATCTCCAGAACGGCGTTCATCGGCCAGTATGGCATAGTGCACATAATCGACAATTACACTGTACACAACTCAGGGACGACCCCTGCCACCTACTTAGATTTTGGTGTGCTCAGCATTTTCAAGGGAGACGTATACTATGTCGATGCGAAGGACAGCCAAGGAAAATCCCTCGCCGTGGATGCGAATGTGAACCAGACGAGTGACTTCTATTGGATGCGAGTTCATTTCGCCAACCAACTTCCGTTCAACTCGACGTATCGATTCACAGTCGTCTCCATCGTAGCTCACGTCGTAACAGCCGCCCCGAGTGGGCTTCTATACAATTTCTCAGCCGCCCCGGTTCTTACACAGGAGGCAAGAGAGGCCAACGTTACGCTCCTGGGAGCCATGGGGTCCAGTTTCGCAGTTGCTCCAAACTCAACTTATACGCAGGCCACAGTCGCAGGACAACCCGCTCTGGTTAAACACTACAAGCCGTGGGAGGCGTACTCTACGGAGACCTTCATTGGGCCTTACCTGACAGTTAGCCAATACCTTGTAGATGTCACATCTGTGGAGAGGGATATCAAGATCGGCAGTTCGGGTACACTGAGCATTCTCGATACTTACAACCTGCATAATTATGCTATTCCAATTAGTAGCATAACGATTACACTTCCCGACGGCGCAACTAATGTTATGGCGTATGATGTTGTTGGTGCAATGTGGACGACCCCAGAGAACCCCGGGGCGCCTTACCAAGTAAGCGTAGCTCCAAGATACGGCGAAGGGATTAGAGGGGGAGAGAACTTCACCTTCAGTCTCTCATACAACCTTCCCCAGTCCGAATACCTCAAGCAAGTGAATTGGTGGGGAAACTACAACCTCACTCTTCCGATGCTCAACAATCGAGAGGATTTCGTGTTTGATACGGCTACGGTCAAAATTATGGTGCCCAGCGGCATCAGGATTGACAATGTTATACTTCCCACTTCAAACCCTATCTCACCGCCAATCCAGTATGATCCCGTCAAAAGGCAAATCCAACTTCAGGGAGTCACGGTATCTAGCAACGTGACACTTGGCGTCCTCTTCAGCTTCATCCCCTTCTGGGCTGCATTCGAATATTTGCCCTGGCTACTAGGCATCGAAGTGGTATTTGCGGCAGTAGTTTTAACGGACAGGATTAGACGAGGGCCGGAACTCGCGATTCCAGTCCCCGTCGAGAATCTCAGAGAGTTTGTGGGCTTGTACGACGAGAGGATTTCGCTCTCAAGAGAGCTCGTTGCGATGGAAGAAGAAGTCGCGAGGGGTGGAATGGTCAAGCATGAGTTCAGAAGGAGAACGAAAGTAATGGAATTGAGGCTCGATGAAATCAACAAATCGCTCATGGCGGTTAAGGCGGAGATCAGAGCGATCAGCCAACACTATGACGAATTGATCCGCCGGATAGACCGTGCCGAAGCCGAAATCCAAGTCTCTAGAGGGAGCCTGAACCAAGTGAGAGTTCAATACCGATCTGGAAAAACAACTAGAGAGACATATGATGCGATGGTCAACGACCTCACGAAGCGGATCGATCGAGCTGAGGAGACGGTCGAAACGATCCTGATCACCTTAAGAGAAGAAGCCCGCTAAGACCAGGTACGCTCTTCCACAGGTTCTTTAGCACGCGTTGATGCCAATAGAATGCATCTCGTGTCTCCGATGACCAACCAGGTCGCAGTCTCGAAACTTCAGGATTGGCTAAGAAGTTCGTTAGGCTCAGACCTTTCCCAGGCAGAGCGTGAACGAGACAAACTGGTTTCAGAGATCAAGCGAGGTATCGATTCGCTTAGAGGCTTCTGTGATCAACTCATTCGAAAAGCAGAGCAAGACATGGAAACCAAGCGGGACAATAGAGCACAATACAGGGCCGCTAAAGCGGTGGCAAGACTCACTAGCCTCATACCTGACATGTGTAAGGATTTCAACGTCCCGACCCTAAAGGACTCAATCAACCTGAGAAACTTACAACGGGACACGTCAAAGCTAGCATCGGAAGCTGCCCGAACCAGAGAGGAATGGTTGCGTCAAATCAGACCCTACTACATCATAGACATGATGACGTTAGGCGGCAACATTGACAAGCTCCGCAGGCTCGGCGACGAACTCCATAACTTCCTCATGGGCCGCGGAGCGCTTCTACGCTCCCTTGAAGATGTGGATGAGAAAATTGATTCTCTGAGCAAAATGAAAGCATCCGAAGAGCTAGCAGTGTCTCAAAGAAAATCCCTTGAGGAAAGGCTGAAGGAAACAGACCGTTTGGATGAATCATTGAGACTTCAAGCTGAAAATGTTCGAGGAAACCCAAAGGTCACGCGGTTCCTTGAAATCGATTCGGAGTTGAGGAGGCTCAGGGGTGAGTTGATTCGAACTGGCTTCAGTAGGCTAGGCCGCCCGCTCAAGAAGCTCATATCAATTTCGGAACGTGGTGACTATCCGCTTCCAGTTGAAGTTCGCGAAAGCGTAAAAGAGTACATCAAGAAGCCGTTCACCACTTTCCTTGCAGAAACCGATGATTACCCTCGTTTGAAATCGGTAATGTCAGCCTTATCCCGGGCGGTCTCTTCAGGCAAACTTGCCCTCAAGCAACGCGAAGCCAAGAAAGTCATCGAACGATCGGAACAAGTGAACTCAGGAAACTCATTGTTAAGCATTCATGAAAGTGCAAAGAAAGCAAAATTGACCTACGACCAAATTCTCTCCGACCAAGAAACCAAGGCGTTAGTGCAACAGCTCACAGACCTACGCAACAGGGGTAAGGAAAACCGCGGCTCACAAGAGGAATTAAAGGCGGAACTCGAACGGGCGATCGAAAACGAGAAACATTCAGGCGAGCAGATTAACTCGCTCTTACGTGAAATAGAAAACTTTGCGCGGAAACTCTCTGGCACAGATCTGAAACTTCAACTCCCATAGGAGCATTAGGTCAGGACTCGAATTCTTTGCTTTGAAACGAGAGCACGTAAGAGGCTGCGGCCTAGGTCTGATTTCTTTGATACACGGATCTGGCCCTTCTTACCGATCGTAGCTGAGAAAAGGTACTGGTCGCCCACGTAAACATTAGCGACTGTTCCAGTTAGGTCTTCGTCGAAGACGATGTCGATTCGATTACCCACTTCCCTTATCTCGTACCGTGTTTCTTTTCCAGATGAACTCGGAGCCAAGGGCTCCACGTCAATCTTCACGCCGAGCTTCTCTTCGAGTTTCGTGACCGTGACGCCCTTCTTGCCGATAAGTATGGGAACCACCTCGTTGTCGACTCGCACAACGGCACGGTTGTCGGAGACTAGTGTTACCTCAGCGTTAGGGTCGAAGCGTTTGATCTCTTGCGTTATCCTTTCTTCAGCCAACTTCCGCGCCCCGCTAACCGAACGCTTGACTTCACTGACTGGGATTATCACGTTCTCTTCGCCGAAGGTGTAAATCTCGAATTGCAGGTTCCCAGTTTCGAAGTCGTTTACTTCAACCACAGGCCTAGCTAAATCAGCTTCCGTCATCCCAGTCGGAACCTTTACAGTCAGATTCAACGTGAATAAGTTTCGAACCTCACCATACTCGATGAAGATTATCGTGTCGATTATGTGTGGGATCATGCCTAACTCAACTCGCCCAATGAACCGCTGAATAGCGTCAATAGCTTCACTCGCATGAACAACGCCGACCATGCCTACCCCGGCCAACCTCATGTCCGCGAATATCATGAAATCCTTGCTTCTTCTCACCTCATCGAAAACCGTGTAATCAGGCCGGACAAGGAGTAGGATTTCAGCAGTTTTTTCGAAATCACCCTCCAACGGACCGTACTGGGTAATCTCCGGCCCAACCTGCAGATCCCTAGGAGATTCTAGAGTCTTGACGATCTTGTTCTGTTTCAGATAGAATTCCGCGAGGGATGAGGCGAAGGTTGTTTTCCCTGAACCAGGAGGGCCTGAGATCAGGATCCCTTCAGCACGGGTGGCTAGGCGTTCCATAAGCTTCGTCGAGAGCTTGTAGTCTTGCAGGGTGAGACTGATTACTGGTCGGACGATGGTGACTTCCAAACCATCGGATAGTGGAGGACGGGTTATGGCGATACGAAAGCGGCCAAGCTGAATTACCATGGCCCCTCCGTGGTTAATTTCAACGAAGCCTTCGTTGCTGACACGCGCTGCCTCAGTGACCTCTCGAATTATCTGTTCGACTTCTTCGACCGAGCTGAGGTTCTCGGAAAGGGTTACTAACTCGAACTTACCCGGTTTTCCCCTCTTCGCTAACGGCCTCGTTCCTTCCTTCAAATGGATACTCGATGTGTCGGGAGTGAGGAATTTCTCAAACGCGAGACCAGTCAGTTTGACCTCGCCCGGGACGTGCTTCACCTTTACGCCGGCAGCTTCTGCAGCCAACGCCTGCACGTAATCCGCGGTCAGTAGTGTTCCATTCTCGGTCTTCGCGACGTCAGTGATTAGAGCATCTAGCCGTCCGCTTCTCGCAAGCATAATGTCATTGTAGCCGGGTCGCTCACCCAAGAATGTGAGTTTGATGCCCTTACTCTCGCACAGAACTCGTAGCTTCTTGATTTCCTTTAACCCAACGAACCCTGTCTCGCGACCCTTCGAAGCTTGAGCTTGCAGCTCATCTAAGACTGCGCGGGGTATGACGATTTCCACATCGGTCAACCCTTCCTTCTCTATGATAGCGGGAACGTTGCCGTCAATGATTATCGATGTATCAGGAACAAATTTCTCTGTCAATTCTAAATCCTTACGCGCCATGAGTAGAGAACTCTCAATAAAAACAGTACCAAGCGGGCCGGGCGAGAGACGCTAATCGAACATCTCTTATCGATGAACTCCCCCGAACTGTAAATGATGAAATTGGAACAGCGCATCTCATCCAGGCGCATCTACGACGGCAGAATCCTCAACTTCCGCGTCGACGAGGTCAAGATCGAGAACGGGAAACTTACGAGCCGTGAAATTGTTGAACATCGAGGAGCTGCAGCCATAGTTCCCATTCTTGAGGGAAGTGAAGTGATCCTCGTCCGCCAATACCGATATGCAGTCTCCACTGAGCTTCTCGAAATCCCCGCTGGAACATTAGAGCCTGGTGAGCAGGCGGAGGATTGTGCGAAACGAGAGTTAGAGGAAGAAACAGGGTACACATGTCAGGTGATTTCTAAAGTACTGGAATGCTTCGTGGCCCCCGGCTACAGCACCGAGAAGATCCACATTTACTTGGCCAAAGGCTTGACGAAGACGCGCCCGAGAACGGAAGAGGACGAAAAGATCACCGTTGAAAGTTTTCCATTCGAAGCTGCCTTAGACAAGATCCGGTCAGGGGAGATACAAGATGCGAAGACAATAGCTGGCCTACACGCCGCAGCACAACTACTCTAGTCCATAAGGTTGATCTTGAGAAAATCGGGGTGACCTGCTAATATCATTCTTGAGACATCGTCGCGTAGGTTGTCAATGTTAATACCGAGATGTTCTGAATGATAGCCGGTCAACTTACTGTGGACTCGACCCATCACGCTGAGAGAAACCGCGATTTCGTTCTTTTGTAAATGGACGAACGCAGCGGCGAGAAGGATTATGCCTTGCAATATCTCCTTATCAGCTCCGGACGCCCTCCGCCACGCTGACTCCAGCGCCTCGTGGCTTTCCCAGAACCGCTCTTCATTGAACAGCAGAATCCCCTCCCGAATCGCTTCCCCCGCTTCCATTTGAGATCCTGGCATGTCAAGTTCCCTTAAAGTAAGCAATGGCCCTAACTTGCTCTCAAGAGACTGAGTTGCCGCTTGCAAATTTGCCTTTGATTCTAGGAGCAGATCCAGCTCGACAGCTGAACTGCTCACCCGAAGGTTCCCCACATCCCCGCCAAATTCCTTCACCGCTTCGTAAGACCGAAGCGTCAACTCTCTCGCGTCCTTAGGTGCGAGTTTTGTTCCGTTCGATAGTCTAACCAAGAACCTCATCAAACACGGCCCTAGCACCTAGGATTGAAGCCCGAGTTATTTGACAACATCTATAACGATGGTCAAGGGTGTCAACTGTCAACCGCTCGGAGTTGCAACGGTGGTGTCAACAACACAGGAGTACGTGATTGACGGTAACGATTTGAACAAGAAGCTCGAATCATTGAACCTTGAAGCTTACCAGCCAACCGGTGAGCTCCACCAGATGTTGACTGGCCAAGTCTTTGAAACCGTTGAAAAGAAAATCATTAAGGGAATGGCCGACGAGATCGAGAAGACTAAACCTCAAACGGTCCGATTCGTAAATCTTGAAGCTCTAGCGTCGGGCCCACACAAAGACTACATAAACCCAATATGCGGGTGCCTCGCCGTTCTCATCGAAACCCTAACGGCTAAGGGGATTCAGGTTACCGGCACTATTCAGAACCCAATGCTCCTTCCATGGCATTTGGTGGCTAAACTCGACAAGAACTTCAAAGGCCTACCAGCCCCAGGACAAACCGAACCACCCTGACCCCGAAACCCCCTGAAAGCCTTGCACGAAGTCGGTTGTAGCTCGATGAGAAACGGTTAATTGGGAGCCCCAAAATCCATCGCACGAGGAATTAGCATTGTCAGTCGAGGTAGGCCAAAAAATGTTAGACTTCCAACTCCACGACCAAGACCGGAAACAGAGATCATTGAAAGAGTTTCAAGGAAAGAAGATGGTCTTGGCGTTCTTCCCGGGAGCGTTCACGAGCGTATGTACTAAAGAAATGTGCACATTCAGGGATTGGATGCAAAACCTGCCGGGGCAGGTTGTCGCGGTCAGCGTAAACGACCCGTTCACGAACAAGGCTTTCGCGGACGCGAACAAGTTGCAGTTTCCCATACTCAGCGATTACATGAGGGAGACGATTAAGAAACTGAACATCTTTCACAGCGATTTCGCGGGATTGAAAGGGTATACAGCAGCGAAAAGATCCGTGTTCGTACTAGACCCCACTGGAGCGATTCGCTACAAGTGGATATCTGAAGACCCCACGAAGGAACCGAACTACGACGAAATCAAATCCGCCCTAGCCAAGCTCTAAACACGCCTCCCGGCTCCAATCAAACTAGCCCTCCTACACACGTTGCCGTATAAGTCGTGAGCAACCCTAGTCGAATGGAGGACTGGTTGAGCAGCTACCCGTGTTTTGACCCAGCGAGGGTACCCCCCTATAGGGGGGCCAGCTTGGGCCAGGAACGGTAAATGAAGAAGGAACCAGCTCCTTTCCGGAAAGATGCCGGCGACAGGCACAAGCATGTCTCCACAGCCTTGAACACGAACAAGATCCCGCACGGCCAGAAACGCCGCAGCCCCCCCCTCCAACTCACCACCATGAACTATTGAATCAGGGTGAAAACCGAAGCGTGTATCACACATGTATCACACCCTCGACCATACAAGAAGAGGGCGCCCGTTCAGATCGTTACGCCCTGACCCTACCCCACTGGAGTAGGTCGAATGGTAAGCGTCACGCGCATCTGTCTCATAGTTACGAGCGGTGCAGGCCAGCATCAACCACATCATCGCCAACTATGCTAACCAGACGTCTCGTTCATAATGGAACGAAGAGTATGGGGCGAATTGGCACCCATTTCGATTCAATTGTCCTCCAATTGAGCCGTCATATGAAGGACTACCTTGACCTTGTCGCGCGACAAGCCCTAGGCGTGTCGATTGCTGGCTACTGCAATACAGAAGATGACACTATGCAATGCCGACCAGTCTGAACAGACACTTGGCACGTTGTAGTCGTCTGGGGTAAGGTACACTGCAGTTCCGCTAGCGGAAGATAGCGCGGAGAAACGTGAACATGCGCGCAAACTCGTGTCTCAATTCGGTGATTAGAAAGTGAGAAAGAAAGATGGGGAGAGAAATGGGTTTAGTCGATTTTGATTTCTTTACCCTTGGCTCTAGGTTGCATTTTGCGCAACGTGATTTCTAGGACGCCGTTGTTGTATGAGGCTTTGGTGCTGTCGGGGTCTACGCCTGTTGGCAGTTGAACTTCCTTGTAGTACTTCTGGGTAGGTGAATCCACTTTGATCGTCAACGCGTCCTCGGTAATGCTGGTTTTGATGGCTGATTTCTCGACGCCGGGCAGTTCTGCAACTACGCGCACTTGTGCTTGTTCGTCGATGACATCAACTAGTGGTTCACGGGTTTCTTTTGGTTCTAAGGCTGGTTGTTCGATGCCGAATGCGCCTGCGCGTCGGGATGGTTTGACGTTGCCGAACTCTTGTACGTTGGGCTTGCCGTCGGGGCCGATAGACATTGAGTAGCCGTAGACGAAGGGACCATACTGCCTCACGGTTGAACCGTCAGGCAACTTCCTCTCTGACATCATGTCCTTAGGCATCCCTTTGACCATGTCCTGGAACATATTCTCGAACATCTCGTCGACGTCGCTGAACCAACGGTCCATCCAACCGAAAGGAGACCGCTTGCCTCGCCGTGACCTAAACCATTCGGGAAGGAATTCGTCTGAAGACATTTTCCTACTTCACCTCTGATGCGCTAGTTTGTTACCTTTAGTAACAGTTCGATATAAATATTGTTACGTAAGGTAACGTGAAGTTGTCGGTTGACAGTTTTCCCTGTGAAAAGTCGGTTGATGAATCAATGTCCTCGTGTTTTCAGCCTACGGTTGGCTGGGCTTGTTTCGCCAAGAGCTCTGTTAATTCTTCGAGAATGCGTGTAAGTTCATTTCCCCTGACTTTCCCGTATCGGTTAACAACTAATGATGTGAAAAAAAGGAGTATACTACTAGAAAATGTGATTGGGATTGCCTCCCCTGGAACTTGCATGCCTAGCCATGATAGAAACACCGCGACCGCTACAACGATAGCAGAAATGATGTTACCATATCCGAACAGGGATGAGAATGACGCAATATTGTCAACCGAGTCAGCTAGAGACTCCGTCTTGAGAAACAGCTCAAAAACCTCTAAGGTAGTCGCATCGCTCATTGGCATTTTGAGAAGCCGCTTGCGTTCTTTGTTCGCCTTCTCCGCTTGCTCAATGAGAACGTCATTTCTTTCCAATATTATGGTGATTTCAGGGGCAGCTACAACTACCACTCCTATGATTGCCAAAATATCCTGTAGAGAGATTGGCAACCTTGAACTCATCTATGAGAGGTTTAAGAAACCGAGCACAGCAAGAACAAACACCAGTCCGATGAGTGCTAAGAGCACCGCCTCAAATTTCATTCTAGGGTTGCCCAATCTGTTTTGTAGGTCGAACCCAAGAACTAGCAATACAATTCCGATGAGAAGTAGATAGGTTGTGTTGATGAGCAAAGTTCACTCATGACAATCTTCCTATCTCTCACTATATCTCTCTTGGGATGTTTACTTATAACGATAGGTGAAAGATTAGCATCGCAAGCGATGAAACAATCTAGCTCACGATTATTGATGCGAAGTGCGTTAGTTGAACTGCTCGCCTTGCTCCTCTTGCTCTCTCTTTTTTGGACGTGGTGGTATTCTATCTAGTTCAAGTCCGTGATTCTTCCAGTCTCATAAGTTTACGCAATATAGCCAAGTCATGTTCACACCCGTCAATGATTGCCTTTAGTCCCATATTCCTGATCCTCGCCAAAACGACATTGTATGTTTTGATTCGTTCTCCGCGTAGGTAAGCTTCGAGTATTTTCCGTTCCATCTTCCCCAGTATTTCCTTCCTTACCATGCTATTGCGCCTATGTAACAGTATTGTCACAACGCTTATATTTAGGTTGTGTAACAATATAGTTACAGCGTGAAATGTGATGCAAGCAATTCTCTCCCGTGAAGAAAAGGGCCGACTAATCGCAGAACAACCAAACGCCATAATGAGGCAGGGCGAACGCTTCTTCAAAGTCGCGTCACAATCTGGTCACGGAATGTATGATGTGACGAGAAAAGAGAACGGCAGCTACTTGTGCACTTGCCCTGACTTCACGTACCGGAGCGTGATTTCTGGTCATGGTCAGCTTCTTCGGTGTAAGCACATTATAGCCTGCCAAGTCCGCTACGAGATGAGCGAGAAAGTTCGAGAGAACATCATCATCAAACCTGTAGAGGTAACGGCTTGCCTATTCTGCCACTCGACTGATCTAAAGAAATTCGGCCTACGCCACAACAAGTACGGCGACCTTCAACGGTTTCTGTGTGCCGGTTGCAAGAAAACTTTCAGCGTGAACTTAGGCTTTGAGAAGATGAAACATAACCCGCAAGGAATCACGATGGCGATGCAACTATACTTTTCAGGCGAGAGTTTACGGAATACGGCTAGATCGCTTAGGCTAATTGGTGTTCAAGTGAGCTATCGAACGGTTCTGAATTGGATAAACAAATACACGGCTCTAATGGAGAAGTATTTGGACAAGATCACACCGCAAGTCAGTGACACTTGGAGAGCCGACGAACTATTCTTGACGGTTCGAGGCAACATGACATACCTATACGCTTTGATGGACGACCAAACACGATTCTGGATAGCACAAGAAGTCGCCGACACGAAATTCACAGCCGACCTAAGACCACTATTTCAACTTGGAAAGAAGGTCGCAGGAAAACAACCCAAGACATTGATAACGGACGGAGCACCAAACTTCCATGAAGCCTACGAAAAAGAGTTCTGGCCGAACAAGATTGCAAATAGAACAGAACATATCAGGGAAATCGCGTTCAACGGTGTTCGCCATAATAACAAGATGGAACGCATGAACGGAGAACTACGCCAAAGAGAGAAGGTTATGCGTACTCTTGAGAAACCAGACACAGCGATTCTTTCAGGTATGCAAATTTACCACAACTATGTTCGACCTCACGAAGCGTTAAAGGGTCAAACGCCAAGTGAAGCCGCTGGAATCAAGGTGGAAGGTCAAGACAAATGGTTGACGCTGATTCAGAATGCAAGCAAACAGAAGCAAACCTAGTTCTTTAGACATCTTTGATAATGTCACCTTTGATGTGAAAGCTGCTTTTCCCGTCTAGAACCGTAATCTTCTGGCCTTAAGAGCGAAAACAAGAAATCACAGATTCCCTGAATAACAGCCCAGCAAAACTGGGTACATTTTTGCTGTTGAGGGAATCTGATGTGAGAGCCTCATCCGTCTGGGTTGTTCTTCTTCTCTTTGCAGTTTCATTCTTGCTCCAGAATACTGCGAATGCCCAGATGAGCTATGTAACAATCTACGGGCAACTTATCCAGTTTCAGTGTCCAGTTGGTGATGTTTCAGGACCTTGCACTGGCATTAGTCTCATCACGAACGGTACGACTGCTGGTATTCCGAATGAGCCGATGTTGGATTTCTCTCAGAGCGTTGTTGCAGCCCCAGCTCAAACCGATTTCGGAAAAATAGCGACCGTCACAGGATACTACGGTCAGGAATCACCATGTAGTCCTCCTCCGGTGAACGGTTGCCCTGCCTTCTTTGTACACATTTGGGGCCCGTACATTGGGCCGTTTGTAGTTCCCACATCCACAGCTAGCTCGAATCCGCAACTATTTCTAAGTTCTGCGAATGTTTACTCCGTGATCCCAATCGTTTTGGTTATCCTGTTAGGCTTGGTCATTTATCGAAACAAAATATTTCGATAAATGAAAATTATAGAAACAGACCAACCACTCTTGAGGTGGATTAGAGTAGCAGTACTTGTCCAGATATAACATAAGTCATAGATTGCTACTATATAGCGTATTTTCTTGCAAAAGTTGAAGTTACTCTGAGGAGCCGGACAAAAGCTATCGGCACTCACCCATCCCGCATGAGTCCTATACATAATCATTGACAAACGCGCAAAAAATCATTCTAGCCCGTGCACCAATCACTCATCAAACCTCAACCCTGTTGACAAATTCCCAGCACCAGTGAAGGGTGCTGTCAAGCTGCCACTCGCCAGACACTTAGTAATCGTCATGCTTCTTCTGGTAACTGTAGTAGCACCCCAGCAAGCTAACTCCAAGATAATCTCGGCGTTTTCACAAGACTCTATTTCGACCAGTTACGTAAGGCAAGCCTCAGCAATCACCACGAATGCGACTCGAACAGCCCGCACTACGTACCAGATTAACATTACCGCTCAAACAACACCTACAGCAGTTACACAAGCTAAACTCGCCAACTGGACTGCGTGGCACAGATACATGTCTCAGAAGTCGGCGTCGGGGATGGGATGCTTTGAGGCCAAATATCCGAACTCCGTTTGGCAACGGACTACGTGCGCTGCCCCACTCGTGGGCCATGAATCACCCGCACCTACGCCGTCAACCGTCGGCAACGGGGACTCAAACGATTACTCTGCTGAGTCCTCTACTGCCCATATAGGTAGTGCAGTCGGTTCGTTTCCGTCCCCCATTCCCGCCGGAACAACGGAAAATGATGTGTGTGTAGCACCATTCCTCAACATATGCACACACAGCCCTCAAGCGAATTACTACAGTCTTCAGGTGAATGCTGAAGAGGGATTCCCGGTAACCTTCAACGGCTGGACAGGCACGGGCTGGCAGCAATTCATTTACGATAATACTCCGTCGGGTGGCTATGTTTGGATCGAGTATTGGCTATTTGGATATTATACTGCTCATGGCAAGACATGCCCACTCGCATCGCAAAATCCTCCCGGCAATCCTTCAGGCGATAATTGGTTCACGGATGATAATGGTAACTGCGTGTATAATACAGCTTCGCAGTCCACTCCATACGAGCCACCTACGAGCCTTTCTAGCCTGAGCTTGGGGGCTTTTGCTAATCTCGATGGAAGCGGAATTGATGAGGTCAAGTTATTTGTAAATGGGGGAGATGGTTACGAATGGTCAGAACCGGATACGGTCCTGAACCTGTACCAACAATGGCAGCTTGCCGAATTCAACGTTTTCGGATATATCGATGGCTCACAGGCGCAATTCAATTCCGGAACATCGATTACTGTTGCGAACAGCCTGACTGATCAGAGCGGCAACGCCATTGCGCCGTCATGCGATCAAGTAAGTGAAACGGGGGAGACGAACAATCTCAATCTGGGCAGCTCGGGCTCGTGCCTTACGATAAATAATAATCAGATTGCGTTCACGGAGAGCAATCTTGCCAATTGGGTGACTGTTGGCGTCTACTCAGATGATCTACAATTCAAGGGGCAGAACCCGACTGGTCTGACTGACCTTCACGGGAGTATCTCGAATAATTATCAGAACGCTGCTGGCCTTACGACTTACCTCTTCAGCGTTCCAACAAATACGCAGGTCACATTTACGATTGCGCAAGCTCCTAGCGGTTGGTACTTCACGGATGATTGGGATGATTACGGGTTCGCACAGTACCTCGGTGCTTCTTCTCTTACAATCAATGTGGGGACTAGCAATCATGAGGTGGCCGCGTTCTTCACCTACGTTGCTACCTTCCAACAATCGGGAATTCAGTCTGGTGTGACTTGGGGGGTTACGGTTGGGGGAACTCGTTACACAGGTTCAGGCTCCGCCATAGAACTCCTAGGCCTCGATGGAACGGTAAGCTACTCATTCGACCTTACCGTCACAGGGACCTCTGGGGTTCAGTATGACTGTATCTCTGGATGCTCAGGATCAATCTCTGGTCCTACGACCGTTACTGCTTCTTACCAAGCGGTACCAACCACAACTCAAATCTCCACTTCAACAAGTTTTTCGACAACGAGTACGATGTCATCATCAACTTCGACCTTTCTCACTACAACGACGACAACTTCGGTCAGTACTTCCACCATAGGTCAACTGTGCACAATGACTAGCAGTACTCAGACGACGAGTACACTGATTCAAGTTCCACCGACGACTACCACGACCACTACTGCGACTACCGTGACCACGACTGGGACATCCACATTCCTCACTACAACGAGTTCGACAATCGTTTCTACTACGGTTACCACGACGACGGTTACGATCTGCACACAAACTTCAACGACTGCAACTACATCGACGACTTTCACAACATTCACCAGACCATCAACGAGCATCACAGTGTCGCCGTCTCCAAGCTCAGTAGCGGTCGGATCTTCAGTCACACTGTCGGGCATGATCTCTCCAAACCCTGAGGCCGTCGTGGTAACGATTAGCCTGAGCCGCGACTCTGGAAGTACGTGGG
>Ga0181527_1000692_pt1 | contig 38252 bp, 28 predicted proteins | sample PEATcosm2014_Bin_30_FD_119762 | JGI IMG/M metagenome (GOLD analysis project Ga0181527, IMG submission 119762) | Peatland microbial communities from MTU Mesocosm Facility, Houghton, MI, USA - PEATcosm2014_Bin06_60_metaG | ecosystem: Environmental > Terrestrial > Soil > Wetlands > Peat | place...
ACGACAAAGTGTTCAACGTGCTGCCGATCTTTCATTGTTTCGGACTGACTGTTGGCTTTGTTCTGCCGCTCGTCTCGGGCGTGCCGATCTATCTCTATCCGTCTCCGCTGCATTACCGCATCGTTCCGGAGCTGGTTTACGCCTCCAATGCCACGATATTGTTTGGCACCGACACTTTCCTCGCCGGCTATGCGCGCTCCGCCAACGCCTATGACTTCCGTTCGATCCGCTACGTGGTCGCGGGCGCGGAGCCGGTCAAGGAAGGAACGCGCGCGGTTTGGAGCGAGAAATTCGGCGTGCGCATTCTGGAAGGATATGGCGTCACCGAAACAGCCCCGGTGCTGGCGCTGAACACGCCAATGTTCAACAAATTCGGCACGGTCGGACGGCTGATGCCGGGCGTCGAAAGCCGGCTCGAACCGGTCGCGGGAATCGAGGGCGGCGGCAGACTTTTCGTACGCGGGCCAAATGTCATGCTCGGCTATCTTCGGGCCGAAAACCCAGGCGTGCTGGAGACGCCCAAGGACGGCTGGCACGACACCGGCGATATTGTCGCGATCGACGAGAATGGCTTTGTGTCGATCAAGGGCCGCGCCAAGCGTTTCGCCAAGGTCGGCGGCGAGATGGTCTCGCTCGCCGCCGTCGAGGCCCTCGCGGCGGAATTGTGGCCGAAGTCGCACAGCGCGGCGACGACCGAAATCGACCCGCGCAAGGGCGAGCGCATCGTGCTGGTCACGCAGGAAGCATGGGCGACGCGCGCCGATTTTCAAAGCTTCGCCAAGGCCAAGGGCGCCGCCGATCTGATGATTCCGGCCGAGGTGATGATCGTCGAGAGCGTTCCTCTGCTTGGCTCGGGAAAACTGGATTTCGCCGCGGTGACCAAAATGGTGCGCGAACGCGGCCGCTACATTCTGCCGACGCCGCGCGTGCCAAATGGGCTGATGGGGCGCATTAAGGGCGACGGAATCCGGGCGACGTAAGAGATAAACGCCTTAAACGAAAGGAGCGGCGTCGCCGCCGCTCCTGACACCAAAATTTTGACCTCGCGGCCACCAGCCCGCGACTTTCGTCGCGGGATCAGTATTTCGCGACGATCGGCGCGGCTTCGCCGAACGACAACGGCCCGCTGACCGTCAGACGCACCGCCGGCGGATCGATCGGTTTGAAAGTGCGCTCCAGGATGCCGGCGCTGGCGCCGGCGTATCCCGGGAACAACACGAAATCCTGCTTGCCGAAGATATTGGCCGAATAGTCGATCATGTCGGAGCGCGAATTGAGGATGTTAAAGCCGTCCAGCTGGACCTTCCAGCCGTTGTCGAAGCGATAGCCGATACGGGCATTGACCGTGCCTGTGGCCGGAGACTGGATTTGGCCGTCCTCGGTGAGCGGCCGCGCGCCGAAGTAACGATAGCGCAGCGCGCCGAACCAGCCCGTCTTTTCGCCGACCTCGACGCCGCCACTGGCGACCCAGACCGGCGCCAGCGTCAGATAGTTCCCCGGCTGGCTTCCGTTATAGGCCAGAGGGAACAATGGGTCGCCGAATCCACCCGCGAGATAATTGGCGAAAGCCACGGCCTGGATCGTGTCGAAGCCCTTGAAGCGCGCGCGCGTTCCGGTGACTTCGCCATCGAAATGCAGCCAGCTATTGGGAGAGTAATTGCCGGTCCATTCGAAGCCATAACGCCGGCCGGGGCGGCCGTAGACGCTGGTGGCGCTATCGGCGTTGAATTGCTGTTCCGCATCCATGTTCTGCCAAAAGAAGGAAAGGCTGGTGTCCAATCCTTCGATGAACTTGGTGCGCGCGCCAAATTCCGCGCCGCGGGACTTGGTCAGCAATTGGACGTTCGGGATGTAGATGTACTGCGTGCCGTCGGTCGCGTAATGATTGGTCGCGGCGCGCATGTCCTCGGCGCGCAAGCCTTCGCCGTAGTTGAGGAAGAACTCCGTGTTGTTGAACGGCCCGAGCACGAGGCCGGCCTTGGGGCTGGTGAAGACACGCCCTAATTCGCCATTGTTGAAGCTGCCGATATAAAAAGGCGTGCCGGGAGGAGGAAATGAGCCCAGCGCAAGCAAGGGATTCATCTCATTATTCACTGATCCATGCACCCAATCGAGCCTGAAGGCGCCGGTCGTGCGCAGCCAGGGCGTCCACCTCAAGGTTGTGTCCGTCCAGGCGGACTGGATGGCCTCCTTTATATAGTTGTCGCTGATGAAGTCGTATTGCTGGCGCTGGAACGCTTCGCCATTGCCGTTGTGGATCGTGTCGTAAAGGTTTTGCGTGCCGACGCGGGTCTCGGTCGGTATGGACATGAAACTATATTTCCAGCTGTGCTCTGCGTTGAACCCATATTGATTGCGATGGTCGAATTGATGGGTTTGATCGCCCAAACCAGGAAAGGGATTGGAGAGCTGGTAAGTGAAGTTGTCGTAAAGATTGGTGTCATTGTGAATGAAGAAAGCTTCGACGCGCGAGGCGCTGTCCTTATTGGTTTCGCTCCAGCGCGCCGAGAGGCTGTAGCGCGCGGCGTTGCCGCCGTCGGTCGGATCCTGCGTGTCCCAGCGCGACATCAATCCCATCGCGACCAGATGATAGGGTATCTGGTCGGTGGCGAAATAATGGTTCGAATAGGCCATGCCGGTTACGGCAAAGCCGTTATCTTCGGTTCCCGTGCTCCACCGCGCGACGCCGTTGATCTTGCGTTCTTCGTCCGGCCGCTGCCACGGGCCGTTGTAAATATTGCCCTCGATGGCCATGAGTAATTCGCCAGAGCCCACGCCCCAGGATTTGGCGCCGAGCAACCGGCCCCAGGCGAAACTGCCGCCGGAAGCGGAGACCAGTCCTTCGCGCAGCGAATCGACATATTGCATATGCACCGCGCCGACCGACGAAAATACGCCCTCGTCGGCGAAATAGGGCCCTTTGCGAACTTCCATGACGCTGAGCAGTTCCGGGATCAGGAAATTTGTGTCCGCATAGCCGTTGCTATGGACATGGGACGGCTGATTGATGTTCATGCCGTCCAGCGTGATGCCGATGTCGTAGCCGTGGTCGAGCGCGAAGCCGCGCAGAAAATATTGCGGCGCCTTGCCCGAGCCGCTGTGCTGGGCGATGACGAGGCCGGGCATGATTTCCAACGCTTCGGCGGGCTGCGCATAAATACGGTCGGTGACCTGCTTCTCGGTGTAAGTTCTCACGCTCGACGCTTCGTCGGGCGTCTTCGGCTGGGTCAGGGGCGCGTTGGCGGGCGCGGGCGGCTCTTGCTGGGCGACAGGCTCCGGGCGTGGTTGGACGGGAGCGGCGGAAGACCGAGCATTTGTCTCCTTGCCGACCTCGATGGTCGGCAGAGTTTCTTGCGCGAGCGCGACGGGCGCGCCAAGCGCCAGACAGAGGGCGACGGCGCTGATCGAGCCAAGGCTAGAGGCGCGGGCGAATTGAATTGCTGTCATCGGTAATCCTCCTGTCCGCCGAATCATGGCGGGACGGCGCGCGCGGCCCGCTCGAGGCGAAGCAGCGGCACATGAAACTCCGTGTACGGTGAGACCGCGCCGCGCGGGCGCGTTTTGGCGAGCTCAGCCGAAAAGCGGCGGGGCTCTCGCGCGTTGAGCCTGCGCGGGCCGACGCGGATAGCGCCACGGCGATTTGACAAAGACCGCGCGCGTTTCAATGGGGTTCGAAGGAATGAGCAGCGGCGGCGACGCCAACACATGCAACCCGCCGCAAAACGGACAAAGCCCGCAATCGGCTCCGTGGCCGCGCTCGGCCGGCGGAACGCCGCCCTTGTGGTCCAGGCAATGCGCCTCCTGGGCGGCCGAGACGCCCCCCAAGGCCTGAGCATGGGCGTGACCAACTCTCCCCTGCCCGGCGACGATAAGCGCGATGGCGAGAGAGAGAGCGGTCAAGAATCGGCGCCAAGCGTGCATTGCTTCGGTTCAGCCAAAAAGCGGGAAGGAGATTCCAGCAGCCATTATTCGTCAACGTAGTGAATGAAAGGTTAAGCGGCGTTGAGTGATGAAACAATTATTACTGTGACATTAGCGCGCGATTCTCCCTCACTGTGACCTTTATGCCACACTGCCCCGAAATTCCTCTCGCGGATCAGCGCCAGAAGGTTTTGAGCCGGCGCAACCGTTTCTCGCTTTCTTTCGTCGCGACGGCGCCGAGCTGTTGCGCTTGCGCCCGCCAGCCGCGCAGAAAACAGACGGCGCCAAATGTCTCCTGGCTGGCGTCCTCCGCCGCGATATCGCTCAGCAACCGGGCCGCTGTCCGCCGATCATTGTCCTCGCCAAGCTGATCCTGGATGATCGCAAGGCGGCGCAAATAGGTTCGGGCGGCTTTTTGGCAAAACAAGCTCTCGAAAAACTCCGCCGCGTAACGGGCCTTCTTGAGCGCGATGCGGGCTCTATGCCGCTGCTCCGGCTCCAAGGCGGCGACGCCCTCGCAACGTTTGAGGGCGCGCTTATGCAGGCGATTCAAAGCCTTTACGGCGAAGGCTCGCGCGGATTCCGATTCCGCCAGCCCCTCCGATTCCTCGCGCCAGGCTCGGCGCGCGACAAGTCCGTGCAATTCGCGCACGAACTGCTGTGTCGACGGCGCGCCGATAGCCGCGCGCGCGGCTTGGAGGGCGCGCAAACGACGCAGTTCCACCGCGTCCAACAGCGCGACGAAACCAGGCTCCTCCCGGAGAAACGCGCGAGGCCCCCGCTCCAACCCCTCTCGAAGCACATGCCAGTCGCGCGCCTCGCCGAGAACGCCGGCTATGGTCTTCGCGCTAGACGCCGCGGTCGCCAGTTCCGGGTTCGCCGGAGCGACGCGCTTGAGCAATCCGAGAAAGGCGCGCAAGCGCCGCAACGCGACTCGCAGTTGATGCACCGCTTCCGCGTCGCCGGTCTCGCGCAACGCCGGAATATTAGCCACGAAGTGATCGAGACAGTCGCCAAGGATGCGCCCAGCGGCGACGTCGAAGGAATCGTCCGCCGAAAGGGCCAACCGAACCGACTTGACCGGGACGGCGGCTTTGCGGCGCGGCCCCAAGATTTCGCCGTCGCTGGCGACGAGACGCAACGCCCGCGCGAAAGAGTGGGCGCCATCCGGGCCAGGGCAATCAAGCGGGCGATCCATCGACGCGATCCTTACGCTGAAAGCTAGATCTTTGTCTTCAAAGCGTTTACCGAGCGGCCCAGCCCCACCGCGGTCGAAAACGCTCATTGCCCTTTTATTGTTGGGCCGCGCTGCTCCCGACGTCAAGCGCGCGACGCTCTTTTGCGCGGACGCCGCCTCTGCGATGATGCGGCGGCACACGCCGCCGCGCGTGATTCTTATGGAGCCTTGCGCCATGACCGACGACCCCAACGCCGCACCGGGCAAAATTCTCGTCGCGGCGAGCGGCGGGACCGCGCGGGATCGAGCCTATCGTTATCTTTTGCTGCCGCTCGGCAATCGCCACGGGCTGATTTCCGGCGCCACCGGCGGCGGCAAAACCGTCTCGCTGCAACGCCTCGCGGAAGGGTTCTCCAAGGCCGGAACGGCGGTCTTTCTCGCCGATGTTAAAGGCGATCTCGCCGGCCTGTCGCAGCCGGGCGACTCCCGTCCCGCTTTCGTCGCCCGCGCGAAGGATCTCGGTCTGACCTATGCGCCGGACAAATTTCCCGTGGTGTTCTGGGACCTTTATGGCGAACAAGGACATCCCGTGCGCGCCACCGTCGCGGAATTGGGGCCGCTGCTGCTCTCGCGCATGCTCGACCTCAATGACACGCAGGAGGGCGTGCTGAACATCGTGTTCCGCGTCGCCGACGAACAGGGACTGCTGCTGCTGGACCTAAAGGATTTGCGCGCCGCGCTCGGCTTCGTCGCCGACAACGCCAGCGACGTGCAAACCAAATTCGGCAATGTCGCGCCGGCCACGATCGGGGCGATCCAGCGCCAGCTCCTGGTGCTGGAGAATCAGGGCGGCGATAAATTCCTCGGCGAGCCGGCGCTCGACCTGCAAGACTTCATCGCCAAGGACAAGGATGGCCGCGGCTACATCAACATCCTCGCCGCCGACAAGCTCATGCGCGCGCCGCGTCTTTACGCGACCTTCCTGCTGTGGATGTTGACCGAATTGTTCGCGCATCTGCCCGAGGTCGGCGATCTCGATACGCCAAAACTCGTGTTCTTTTTCGACGAGGCGCATCTGCTGTTCACCGACGCGCCCAAGAATCTGCTGACGGCCATCGAGCAGGTGGTGCGGTTGATACGCTCCAAGGGCGTCGGCGTCTATTTCGTCACCCAGAACCCGCTCGACGTGCCGGACACCGTGCTGGGCCAACTCGGCAACCGCATCCAGCACGCGCTGCGCGCCTTCACGCCGCGCGACCAGAAGGCGGTGCGGGCGGCGGCGGAGACCTTTCGTCAGAACAAGGATTTCGACACGGCCGAGGCGATCATGCAGCTTGGCGTCGGCGAAGCGCTGGTGTCGATGCTCGACGCCAAGGGCACGCCCGAAATGGTCGACCGCGCGCTGATCGCGCCGCCAAGCGCGCGGGTCGGCGTGATCACGCCGGCGGAGCGCCAAGCGGCGATCGAGAACAGCCCGCTTTATGGGCTTTACGATACGCCAATGGACCGCGAATCCGCCTTCGAAGTGCTGCAAAAGCGCGCCGGCGCGCGCATGGAGAGCGTTGGCGCGAAGCCCGTGACGCCGCCGCCAGCGACGACGACGCCCGCCGGCGCCGCGGCTCAGGAAGCGGCGCCCAAGGAGGCCTCGGCGGACGGCGGCATACTCGGCAAGATCGGCGGCATGGTCGGCGGGTTGTTCACACGCACAAATCCCAAGCGCATGTCCGCGGGCGAACTCGCCGCGCGCGCGGCGCTGCAATCGGCGGCGCGCTTGGTCGGCACGCAGATCACCCGCGAAGTGATGCGCAATATCTTTGGCGGAATGTCGCGATAGCGGTGAAGCTGGCGGGCGAGCGGAAAAATAGTTAACACCCTGACGTGGGAGGCATGCTCGCCACCGTCGCAAAAGCGTGCTTGGAAGAAAGGCGCTTTCAAGAATGAAGCCTCTCGATGCAAGGGTGACGCTGGCGGCCGTGACGGCTGCCGCGTTCGTCACATTTGCGGCTTCGCAGGCGCGCGCGGACGATGTGGCCGCCGAAATTCGTTTGCTCAAGGCGCGTCTGAAAGAGCTTGGCCCACTCAAAGCGCGTCTGAAACATCTCGAAACGCACGTCGCCCAGCAATATCTCGAACGGAAACACGCCCAGTCTCAGGCCAGAAACGGCGACGACAAATCGGGACATGAGGACCGGACGGTCGCCAAATCAGCGCCGCTGCCGTTTTTTGTCTATCTGTCGCACGGTCTCAAAATTGAGTCGCTTGACCACGCCAACAGCTTCGGGATCGGCGGCCGGCTGCATCTGGACGGCGGGGGATCAAGTCAGCCGGAGCAAGGGCGCGGCAGCTTGGCGAACATACGCCAGGCGCGCTTGGAGGTCGAAGGCAAGGTGTTAAAATACTGGGACTACAAGTTTCAGTATGAATTCACGGCGAGCAATACGGCCACCGTGGGCGCGGTCGGCGGAATCCGGGACGCCTATATTGCGTTGAGGTATTTTGATCCTGTCACGTTCCAAGTTGGTCATTTCTTCGAACCCATGGGTCTCGAAGGAACGAATTCGAAGAATTACTCGGATTTCATCGAAAAAGCCATGGCGACAGAGGCGTTCGCGCCGGGTCATCATCTCGGCTTCGCCGCGCTCGCGCATGGTTCCTCCTGGTCAATCAAGGGCGGCGTTTTCACCACAAGCCTCACGGAGAAGTCTCTATCGCCCTCGGCGGCCACGCCGGTCCCGTTCGGAATTCCTCCGTCAGCCGGCTGGGTTTCGACCGGCGGCTCCCAATATTTCGATGTGACTGGGCGCGCCACCTATGCTCCGATCATCACCGATGATAGCCTGCTGCACCTGGGCGTTTCCGGGCGCTATCACCGCCCCAACGACTCCACGGCCGCCAGTGACAAGGTTTTGGAGTTGGGAAGCAACCTCAAGACCGAAAGCAATATTCTGAACGAGAATCTTCTTGGAACTCCCGATCTTTCTTGCGGAGCGGTGTCAATGGCCGGAAACCCGCCCGTAGCGGGAAAATGCGTCAGAAACGTTCTCGGCTACGGCGTCGAACTGGCCGCCGCCTATGGTCCACTCTCGCTTCAGTCCGAATATTTGGGCGCTCATTATAATCGAAATAACGCAGCCATTCTCGCGGCCAACGCAGCCGGCGACTATGCTCCGGGAGGCTCCTCGCTCAATTTTGGCGGCTTTTATGTGTACGGCGCGTGGTTCCTGACCGATGAATCGCGAGCGGCCTCTTACCAAGTCACTAGCCTCAATCCAGCGACTTTCGGCCAAATCGACATCAAGAATCCTTTGAGCGCGGGCGGCGCGGGCGCTTGGGAACTCGGCGTGAGGTTCAGTTCGATCAATCTGAACAATGGTCCAGTATCGGGGACTTCATTCAGCAATCTTCTAGCCGCCGCACAGGGCGCCGCCCTCGCGAGCGCCATCATTGGCAATTCGGGGGTTCTCGGCGGCAGCGAGGAAAACCTGACCCTCGGCCTCAATTGGTATCCAGACCCAGGCTTTCGCGTGATGGCGAATTGGACGAGGGTGATGCACCTGACCGCGCCTTGGGATCGTCCATATCTCAATAACGCCCACCCGAATACGTTGCTGATGCGGACTCAAGTTGATTGGTGAGACTCGAGGCCAAATGACGAAGCGTCCGTTCGCCGATCTCGAAAAGAGGAAGTTGACGCATGCCTCGAACGATCGCCGCGCGCGGCGCGCGGCGCTTCAGTCGACCGCGCTCGGTCGGCACGCAGATCACCCGCGAAGTGATGCGCAACATCTTTGGCGGAATGTCGCGGTGGGAACGCCGGTCAAAGGCTCCGGCCGAGGTATTTTACGACCTGCCTCCGCTCCCACTCCCCGTTTAGGAAGGGAAGCGCGCAAGCCGCGGCAGACCGCGCCGGCGCCCCACCCCAGCGCGACCCAGAGCACCCGTGCGCGGCGAGGAGACACCATCACATTCATGATCGCCAGCACGCCGACCACGGCGACATATTAGACGAAATGCGGATAGAAGCCCTCGATCTTACGAACGCGAGCGAAAGCAAGCTCCTCGTCCGCGCGACGGCTAATGTTGGCGGAGGATTCCATGTCGGGGTCCCTTTCTGGCGTTTTCAACAGGGATAAGTCGATTTCGAACACCGAGCCCAAAGCCTTCAATGATTCGACGCTCGCATTCTGGCCACGTTCGAGCCGCTGAATCGCGCGGACGCTAAGCCGCTCAATTCAGCCCATTGTTCCCGCGACCAGCCGTGTTGAAGCCAGAGATTTTGGATCAGCGCGCGAGACTCTTCGGTTACCCCGTCAAGCTAAGACAGGCTGGGTCCGCGCGACACACCGCCGACCCGACAGAGAGGCGACGGTCGCCCGACAGATTACGTTTTACCTTTGGGTAGCCTGGGTCTCGCGATCCGCCAATAGATCCACCCCGTCAGCGCGCCGGTGAGGAAAAACAGCACGGCGATGCGAAGCTCCAGCGGGCTGGCCCGATGCGCTTGCGCGAGACCTCGCGTCGCGCGGGCGATCCATGGCGAGGCGGCGGCCAGAAAGCCGCTGACGCCGACATACCAAACCCATTCGCGCGCGCCGGCGATCTCGCCGATGAGCGCCGCGACGGCCAACGGCAGGGCGCATACCGCGATCAATATCGACCAGAAAACAAAGCCAAGCGCCGCGACGCCAGCCGTCGGATCGACCTCCGGCGCCGCGTCGTCGAGCACGGCGAAGAAGCCGGACGCCGCCGCGTCGAGGCCGACCTCTCGCATGACTGGATCGAACAGCGCTGCGAGCGGCAGGAATAGCGCGCCGACGCTCGCCGCGACGATGAAACCGATCGAAATAACGACAGTTCGGCGCAGAAAATTCGCGATCAAGGCTCCAGCACCGAATCCCAATAGAGATAATCCATCCAGCTCTCATGCAGATAATTGGGCGGAAACAGCCGCCCGTTGCGATGGAGATCGGCGACCGTCGGCGCGAAGGGCTTTTGCGCCGGCGTCATGCGCGCTTCGTCGGGAAGCCGGTCGCTCTTGCGCAGATTGCAAGGGGAGCAGGCCGCGACGACATTCTCCCAGGTCGTCGCGCCGCCCTTGGAGCGCGGAATGACGTGATCGAAGGTCAGTTCGTCGTGCTCGCCGCAATATTGGCAGGTGAAGCGGTCGCGCAAAAACACGTTAAAGCGCGTGAAGGCCGGGTGGCGCGAGGGCCGCACATAGGCTTTGAGCGACACCACGGAGGGCAGCCGCATTTCAAAGGATGGGCTTTTGACCACCTTGTCGTATTCGGAGACGATGTTGACCCGGTCGAGGAAGACCGCCTTGATCGCGTCCTGCCAGCCCCACAGCGAAAGCGGGTAGTAGCTCAGCGGACGGAAATCGGCGTTGAGCACGAGCGCCGGGCACGCCTGCGGTGAGACATTTTGGCTGCGAAAAGGAACGGTCACGCCGCGCGCCTCTCATCTGGACAAGAAGGGGTCGATCCCGGATCGCTCGGGAATCCCTTACGAATGTCTTGGGATAGTCTATAGCGAGGATGACGCCTTTGTGAAGGCGCCTAAATCCCGCGCGCCAAACTGGGCCAAGGCTCGGTTCTCGCGCCTCGGCCGCGAGAAATATCCATTTACTTGGATAGATCGACTCCGACGCCGCGGCGAGGCGCGTTCCGAACCCCGGCGATTCATCCGTTTCCAACTGAATTTTAACCATTATTCGCCCGCGAGGGTCTCCGTCTTGCTGCATTGAGCGAGGAGACCGCTAGAGCGCCTCGGTCTGTTCCAAATCGAGACGGTCATGTGTCAATCGGAGGCTTCCTTGTCGCTTATCGCCGATCGAGTCCCGGTAAAGCCAGCGTCCGGCGAAGACGCGTCCAATACTCGGTTTCAACAGGCGCCGCCGCGCCGCAGCGGCTGGGTCGAGAAACTTTCGCGCCGAAACACCGCCTTGGCGCGCGCCCTTTTGGCGGCGGCGGCGGCGCTGATCGAATTGTTCGTCGTGGTCTGCACGGCCCTGATCGCCGAGACGTTCTATCACGGCTTCGCGTATGGCTGGAGCGGGTTGATCCCTCCGAACATGCAGATTTGTTCACTCGTCGCGCTGCTGTTTGTCCTCTCGAACGCATTGCGCGGCGACTATCGCACCGCTGATTTTTTCGCCTCGCGCGTGAATGGTTGGCGGCTGTTCACCGTCTGGAGCGCGAGCTTCCTAATCGCGCTGGCGTTTAGCTTCCTGACCAAATCGACCGGCGAATTCTCGCGCGCCGGCGTGGTGTTGTTCTATGTGGCGGGTTACGTCGCGATCTATGTGACCCGTCTCGCCTTGCAACATATCGCGCGCGGCGCCACGGCCGCGGGAGGCGTCGCCTCGCGGCGCGTGTTCCTTGTCGGCTTCGAGGAGAGCATCAAGACTTTCACTCAACGATATCAGCCCTCGGCCAGCGGCATGAACGTCGTGGCCGCCATCGGCTTGCGCGACGACGCCGAATCAATCGACGACGATCTCGCCTTGGCCGCCGCGACCGCGCGCATGCTGCTGCCGGACGACGTGTTCATTCTGATTCCGTGGTCCCAAACGGACGTGATCGACAGCTGCGTCACCACCTTCTTGCGCGTGCCGGCGCAAATTCATCTCGGCCCCGAGCGCGTGCTCGATCGTTTCGTCGACGCGCGGATCGACAAGATCGGGACCATCTCCAGCCTGAGCCTCGGCGGTCACCCGCTCAATCTGTTCGAGGTCATCGTCAAGCGGCTGTTTGATATTGTCGTTTCGTTCGCGGCGCTGGCGCTCCTGTCGCCACTGCTGGCGCTGGTCGCCGCCCTCATTCGCCTAGACAGCAACGGTCCGGCGTTGTTCATGCAACGCCGCTACGGCTTTAATCAGGAGGCGTTCCGAATTTTCAAATTCCGCTCCATGACGACGATGGAGGACGGACGCGATATCGCCCAGGCGAAGGTTCAAGATCCGCGCATCACGCGCATCGGACGCTTCATCCGTCGCTACAATGTGGACGAACTGCCCCAACTTATCAACGTGTTGCGCGGCGATATGTCTCTCGTCGGCCCCCGTCCGCACGCGCTGGTGCATGACCAGTTGTTCGAACGCAAGATCGCGCTTTACGCGCGCCGACATAATGTCAAGCCGGGCATCACCGGCTGGGCGCAAGTCAACGGCCTGCGCGGCGAGATCGACAGCCCGGAAAAAATCCGCCAGCGCGTCGAGCACGACCTCTATTACATCGACAATTGGTCGCTGCTGTTCGACGTTTGGATCATCTTCCTGACGGTGTTCTCGAAAAAAGCCTATCGCAACGCCGTCTGAGACGCGCGAGTCGCCGCGAGCGCGACAAGAAGACTGGCCGCGAGCAACGCCGCCGCGAGGAAATAACTGGCGCCCGGAAAAATCCGCGCGTCGACGCTGGCGGCGAAAATTTGCGTGAACAAAAGCGGGCCGATCATGCCGGAAACGCCGCGCAAACTGGCGAGAGCGCCCTGCAGCCGGCCTTGCTCCGAAGCGCCCTTGAAGCGCGTGGCGAGACCCTGGAACGCGGGATTGGCCATCGCCCACAACGCGATCAGCGGCGGCGCCGACAAAAACAGCCAGTCGTTCGACGCGAAGGCGTAGACCGCGAAGCCCAGAGAACCGAAAGCCAGCGCCACGACGAGGGTTTTGCGTTCGCCCAGCCGCGCGACGGCCGGCCGCACAAGCCCGCCAGAAACGATGGTTTGCGAAACGCCGACTATGGTGAGCGCCCAGCCGGTGGTTTTGGCGTCCCAGTGATAGCGGTAATCGGTGTAGAGCACGAACAGGCTCGGCAGCGACTCGTGCGCCAGATAGGACAGGAACACCGCGCCCGCGAGCATGGCCAGCTCTCGCTGGGCGCCCAGCAGTTTCAGGGCGCCGAAAATATTGGCGCCGCGCCAGGCGATCCTTGGCGCGCGCTTTTTCTCGGAGAGCGACTCCGGCAGGATGAAATAGCCATAAAGCGCATTGAGGAGACTCAAAGCCGCCGCGGCGTAAAACGGCAGTCGCAGTCCGTAATTGCCAAGCGCGCCGCCGATCGCCGGTCCCAGAACGAAGCCGAAGCCGAAGGCCGCGCCAAGCATGCCGTAACGCCCGGCGCGCTTTTCCTCGGGCGTGATGTCGGCGACATAGGCGCTGGCGGTGGAGAAACTCGCGGCGGTGACGCCGGAAATCAGCCGGCCGATAAACAGAAACGGCAGCGATGGCGCCAGCGCCATGAAAATATAGTCGAGCCCAAGACCGAAATTGCTGGCCAACACGATCGGACGACGGCCAAATCGGTCGGACAAGGCGCCGAGCACGGGCTGAAACAGAAATTGCATCAAGGCCCAAGAAAAACCGAATATCCCGACGACGCCCGCCGCTCCCGAAATATCGCCGCCTTCGAATTCGGTGATGAGCTTGGGCAGCACGGGGATCATCACGCCGAGCGCGAGCATGTCCAGCGCGACCGTGATGAGAATGAAGATGAAAGCGGCCTGGCGCCGCCGCGTCGAGATTGTCAGCATATCCGCCGGCCGCCTTGTCCTTCGCCATTGCCAGAGGCCCCGATAACAGGGAACGGGCCGCGGGCGCAATGTCGGGAGCGCCGCTTCGGGGCGGCGAAGCTGGCCATTTCCGCCGCGACTGGTGTATTGTTTCTTTTGAAAGACCCATTGAAATATGCGTCGGACCTCGATTATCTCCTTACTCAAGCGACTGGCTCGAAGCATCACAGGCGGACTGCGCATGAACCGATTCGAACGACAACCCCAACCGGCTGTCGAGGCCGACGTCGAATATCGCGACGGCGACTACCGCGTGCGCAAGGCTGGCGCCTTCGTGCGTTGCGCGGTGACGGGCGAGCCCATCCCGCTCGAAGAGCTGCGCTATTGGAACGTCGACCGGCAGGAGGCATACAGCAGCCCCGAGGCGCGGCTAAAACAGCTCGCCGGCAAGCGGCCGTCATAACCGCGCGGTTCGCGCCCGCGCCAAAAAATCCGCGAGCAGACTATTCACCGCCTCGGGCCGCTCGAACAACAACGTGACCGGCAAGGTTTCGACATCGACCCCGAGACCGAGCAAATTCGAGCCGATCCGCGCGGCGTCTTTCCCCGTCGTGACGAGATCGGCGTGGCGGCGGGCCGCCTCGCGCGCCAGCGCCGCCAGCTCGCGCGGCGAATAAAAATGATGATCGGGAAACCAGCGGAGGCCGGCCACGTCGGCCCCGATTTCGTGCAAGGTCTTGGCGAATTTCGCCGGCCGGCCAATCCCCGCGAAGGCGAAGACCCGCGCGCCCCCGATTCGCGCCGCGACGACGCGGTCGGGCGCGAGACGCGCCGGGAACGCGGGCTTGGACAAAGGTTCGCGCAGCCCCCTGCCGTCACCGATCACAACGATGACATCGGCCGCCGCCAATTGCGCCGCCAGCGGCGCGCGCAATGGCCCGGCGGGTGGGCAAAAGCCGTCGCCAGCGCCGTAATCCGCGTCGACGACGAGAATGGCGAGGTCCGGGTCGAGGCGCCGGCCGTGCAGCCCGTCGTCCAGAACCAGCGCGCCGGCGCCAAGCGTCTCCGCGAGTCGCGCCGCCGCCGCGCGATCGGCGCCGACGATGGTTGGCGCCACGCGCGCCAACAGCAACGCTTCGTCTCCGACATCGCGCGCGTCATGGCGGGCCGGATCGACGACGAAAGGGGTGGCGCCTTGGTTCCGGCGACCATGGCCGCGCGATAGAAAGAAGGGGCGGTCGCCCCGCTCCAGCAGGATCGCGCCGAGCGCCAGCGCCGTTGGGGTCTTGCCGTCCCCGCCCAGCGTCAGCCCGCCAATCGCGATGGTCGGAAGATTTGCGCGCGGGGCGGGTCGTGCGAGCCGCGCTTTCGCCGCCGCGCCATAAAGCGCCCCAAGAGGGGCGAGAAGCTTCGCGATAGGGCCGACGGGCGCTCCCCAAAAATCAGGCGCGCGCATGTTCGCGACAAGCTCTCATCGACGTTCGGCGGCCATATGGGCCAAATAGGGTTCGATGGCCGTCATGATCTCCAGAGAGGCGCCGCCCATTCGCCGCACGGTCTCCGCTCCGCTCCGGCCCATTTTGCGCATTCGCGCGGGCTGCGAAAGAAGAGCGCGCGCGGCGCGCGCCAGTCCCGGCGCGTCCAGGACGGAGACGGCGCCCCCGGCGGCGTCCAGTTCGGCGTAAATCTCGGAGAAATCCTCCACGCTTGGACCATGCAGAATCGCGCAGCCGAATTTCGCCGGTTCGATCGGGTTGTGGCCGCCGCCGGGCGTCAGCGAACGACCCATGAAAACGACCCCCGCGCTTCGGAAAATGAGGCCCAGCTCGCCAATCGTGTCGGCGACATAGATTTGCGTCTCGCGCCCCGGCAAGTCGCCTTGCGAACGCAAGCCGGCGTTCAGCCCGCGCTCTCGCGCAAGGCCCGCGATCTCCTCCCCGCGCGCGGGATCGCGCGGCGCGACGATGGTCAACAGATCGGGCAAGTCGCGGGCCAAATCGAGATGGGCGTCGAGCACGAAGCTCTCCTCGCCCGGATGGGTAGAGACCGCCGCCAAAACCGGGCGGGCGCCGAGCGCCCCCTGTAGGGCCGCGAGCTTCAGCGGGTCAGCCGGCGGCGCCGGCACGTCGAATTTCAGATTGCCGGCGATTTTGGCGCGGCGCGCGCCAAGACCCAGAAACCGCGCGGCGTTTTCGGCGTCCTGCGCGAGGCAGAGGTCGATCTTGCCAAAGAGCTTCGCGCCGACGCCCGGCGCGGCGCGCCAGCGTTCGGCGGAAGCCTTGGAGATGCGCGCGTTGACCAGCACCAAGGGCGCGCCGCGAACGTGGACCGCGCAGACGAAATTGGGCCAAATTTCGGATTCGGCGAACAGCGCCAGATCGGGTCGCCAGTGGTCGAGAAAGCGCGCGACGAAACGCGGCGCGTCCAGCGGCAGATATTGGTGAAACGCGCCCGCCGGCAGGCGCGCGCCAAGCAGCCGCGCGGAACCGGGCGTGCCGGTGGTGACCAGAACCTCGATCCCCCGCTGGATAAAGCGCTCGATCAGCGGCAGCAGCGACAGGCTCTCGCCTAGACTCGCGCCATGTAACCAGACCAGCTGGCCGTCCGGACGCGGCAGGCTGGGAAAGCCGAGCCGCTCGCCGAGCCGCGACGGGTCTTCCTTTCCGCGCCTGGCGCGCCAAGCCAGAAGCGGACGCGCGCAAGGGGTCAGCGCGATCGTCGCAAGCCGGTAAAGCCTCAAAAACGGCATGGAGAATGGGTCCACCAGCTACAAGAACCGCATCCTCGGTCTCCGACGCACGAAGACCGAGTTCTTCTTGCCCGCCGCCGCCCGGCGAGCGACCATGGACCCCTCTAGCACAAATGCGGGCGCGGGGAACATCGAGGCGGCGCCGAAGCTGTCGGGCCCTCTCTTGTCGCGGCCATCGATGGCGAAAAAACGGCCCTCGAAAGGCGAGGGCCGCTGTTTACCGCGGGAACAGGCGTAACGGCGCTTACGAAGCGGCGACGGGCAGCGCGACGAAGCGGGTGCCTTCCGCAGACTTTACCCGCAGCAGCACGGATCTGTGTCCTTCCTTGCGGGCGGTTTCGAGAGCGGACGAAAGATCGGCCCGATCGTTGACCGCCTGCCCGCCGACTTCGAGGATCACGTCGCCGCGGCGCAGACCCTTTTGCGCGGCTACACCGTCGGGGTCAATGTTGGTGATGTAAAGCCCCTCACCGCCGCCGCGCCGCGCTTGCGCCGCAGGCTGAACCTCCAACCCGAGCCCGGCGAGCGCATTGCTCTTGTCCACGCCGCCGAGATCGGCGCGCAGCTCTTTTTCGGCCGGCAGCGCGCCGAGCTTGATCCGCGCGGTCTTTTCCACCCCGCCTCTCAGATAGGTCAGCTCGACGGTCTTGCCCGGCCCCGCCGCCGCGATCTTGCGCGACAGTTCGCGCGGAGCCTCGATCTTTTCGCCATCGACGGCGACAATGACGTCGCCGGCCTTCAATCCCGCGCTTTCCGCCGGGCCGCCCTTGACCGGCTGGGCGACAAGCGCGCCCTTGGTCGACTTCAGCCCGATACTGTCGGCTATGTCCTGCGTCACCCCTTGAATTTGCACGCCGATCCAGCCGCGCGAGACGGAGCCCTTCTCTTTGAGCGCGGCGACCACGTCCTTGGCGACTTCCGTCGGAATCGCGAAGCCGATGCCGACCGAGCCCCCCGACGGCGAATAGATCGCCGTGTTGACGCCGATCACGCCGCCATGCGTGTCGAAGGCGGGACCGCCCGAATTGCCGCGATTGACCGGCGCGTCGATCTGCAAAAAGTCGTCGTATGGCCCGGCGCCGATGTCGCGACCTCGCGCCGAGACGATGCCCGCCGTCACCGTTCCGCCTAGGCCGAAGGGATTGCCGACCGCGATCACCCAGTCGCCGACGCGCGGCGCGACGTTCGACCATTCGACGAAGGGCAGATTCCCGCCGTCATTAATCTTGAGCAAGGCAAGGTCCGTGCGCTTATCGGTTCCGATGATCTTCGCCGGCAAAATCTTGCCGCTATCGAGGACGACCTCGACGTCGCTGGCGTGGTCGACCACGTGATTATTGGTCACGACATAGCCGTCCGCGCTAATGATGAATCCAGAGCCTTGCGATTGGGTGACGTGCTTCTGCGGCAGCCCGCCTCGCCCCTGCTGGCCAAAGCGCTTGAAGAAATCGTAGAGCGGATCGTCGGGCGACAGTTCGGGGCCGTCTTCGCCGTCATTGTTGGCGGTTTCGACCGCCTTGACCTTGATCGCGACGACAGCGCCCTTCACCCGCTCGACGACGTCGGCGAAGGAGGCGGGGCCGGAAACCGGCGCGAGCTGCGCGATCGGCGCCTCGGCAAGGGCCGGATGCGCGGGCACCAGCCCAAATAGAGCCGCACCGAGCGCGACGGCCGCGACGGCGCCGAGAAGCGCCGAGCGCGGGTTACGGGAATGACGCCGAAAGGCGAAGTTAGTCATGGGAAGCCATCTCCAAAGTAGCCAAGCCAAAGCGCCGCGCGCCGGCTCACAACCGCAAAGATGGGGGATCGCCTCTTGCGCGCCAATGGCGGCGGGATGAAACTTTGGTAAGGCGGCGAGTGTCCATCGGCGCGGGATCGGATCAAATTGCCGCGTCGAGCCTCCAGCTTGGCGGGCGCCATGCGACAGAGATTATCGCGCCGCCCGGAAGCGCGGAAATCGCGCGCCGGACGCGCGCCTTCCGACCCGAGATCCTTGAGCAATCGACATCAAAATAGTCAGCGATGGCGATGGTCTGTTCGCAGCCAATCGAGAATGACTGACGCGGCCTTGTCTGGTCCAGAAAAACTCGTATCGACGGTCAGATCGTAAGCCATATCGACATGCGCCAAGGGAAACTCGGCTTCAGCGGTTCCAACCGCACGATCGCCGCGGGCGAACTCTCGCTGTCGCGCCACGGAGAGTTCGCATAAGACGCCGATTCTTACGACGTTATAGGGTGCCACGGCCGCATCGAAATCCATGCGCCAATCCTCGCGCGTAAGTGCGTTGTCCACGATCAATCGATTGCCGGTGGCGAGTAATCCAGCAACAGCGGCGTGAAATCCACGCACCAATCGCGTGTATTTATACTCTTCCCGCGCAATTTTCCGCCCTTCCATCATAGCCCGAAGATCACTGGGCGGCAGCGCATATAGCACGGAGTCAATACTAAAGTTTAGATAAAGGATATCCAGTCTTTCTTGCAAAAGATGCGCGATACTTGTCTTTCCGGAGCTGCTGACGCCATTTAACAGAATAAGCCGAGGCAATTCCATGACAATCGACCTTATCGCGCGTCGCTTACGACGGCAAAATGATCCACGCCAGCATTCGTCGCGCTTCACGCGTCATTTTCTCCTGCGTGCGGGAGAAAGCGGCCTCCCTCTACTTCACGAACACATAGATATCCACCTCGACATTGGCGTCCTCGGCGTCGGTGAGGTTCGTCAAATATTCCTCGATAAATATGTTGTTTGTGTCGAGGCCTTTTTCGTCGAGATAGGCGGTGATCGCCTCGTAGGTGGCGTCGATCTCGTCGTAGGAGCCGCGGTGTTCAAACTTCAGCGCTTTGCCGGCGGGCGAAGCGCCGACCTCGACGCCGTCCGCGAGCTTGATCTTGCCCTCCGGCGCCTTGGCGATCGGCAGCATCGCCTCGTAATGGAAGCCGTTGTCGTCCGTGTCGGTGAAAACCGTGAGCGGGCGCCCGTTCGGCGCGAGGCCGGCCTTGGTCGCCGCAGCGGTCACCTTGGCGAGGGAGTCGGTCAGCGTCTTGGCCGCCTCGTCCCATTTGGCCTGCCCCTTCAACACGAGAACCGGGCGCGCGGGAACGTCGACCATCTGGCTGGAGACGCTTTCCACCGGCGTCTCGGCGCCAGCCGGCGGCTCGGTCTTGTCGGCGGCGCCGGTCTTGTCGTCGCCCTTGCTCCCGGCGGGCGGGTTTTTTTCGGCCTGAGCGGTCTTGCCCGCGGTCACGGCGGGCGGAGCCGACGCGGGAGAAAACGTCTTTTGCAGATAAAGCGCGCCAAAGCCGATTAGCAGGGCCAGCGCGCCCAGCAGACGCCAATGGGCGCCGAGACGGCCAAGCGTCGCCCAAAAATCCTTTAGCTCGTCGAAGAAACTCATCGCTGCGTCCTCTTTGGCCTGCCGCCGCCACGCCGCCGGAAGGGGCGCGGCGGAACATGACCGCCGTCAAATACCGCCCCGACTCTGGCGCGCGACCACCGCTTCTCCTATACAGGAGCGGCCCAACCTTGACACGGCCAAATCGTAAAACCCGCGACATGACACACAAACTCGACCGGCGTCCCATTCTGCGCATGAACGGAATCGGCAACGAAATTCTCGTGGTGGATCTGCGCGGCTCGGATATCGTCCTGGCGCCGGAAGAGGCGCGCGCGATCGCCCGCCAGCCGGGCCTGAAATTCGACCAGTTGATGGCGCTGCACGACCCCTGCGCGGGCGGCGCCGACGCCGCGCTACGCATCTACAACATCGACGGCTCGCTGTCGGCGGCCTGCGGCAATGGAACGCGTTGCGTCGCCTGGGCGCTGGCGCGCGACGGCGGACCGGAACATCTGCGTTTAGAGACCGACGCCGGCCTCGTCGAGAGCTGGCGCGCCGGCGAGATGCTGTTCACCGTCGACATGGGCCGCCCGCGTCTGGCCTGGTCCGAGATTCCGCTGGCGCGCGACGTTGGCGACACAAGCGATGTCGCGCTGGAGCCGCGCGTCGAGGGCGCGCCGGCGCGATTTTGCGCCGTCGGCATGGGCAATCCGCACACGGTGTTTTTCGTTGCCGACGCCGGCGCGGTCGATCTCGAAAAGCTAGGGCCCTTGCTGGAGCGTCATCCGCTCTTTCCCGAGCGCGCGAACATCTCCTTCGCGCAAATTCTGCCCCATGACGAAATCCTCCTGCGCGTCTGGGAGCGCGGGACCGGCGCGACCAAGGCTTGCGGCTCGGCGGCCTGCGCGACCCTCGTCGCGGCGGCGCGAACTTTTCGCACGGCGCGTCGCGCCAACATAAGACTTCCCGGCGGCGATCTTCTCATCCATTGGCGTGACGACGATCACGTGCATATGACCGGGCCGGTCGAATTCGAATTCGAGACCACGCTCGATCCCGCCACTTTCGAGGGGCTGGCGACGTGAGCGAACCCACCGTCGAGACCATCACATTCGGCTGCCGGCTCAACATCGTCGAATCGGAAGCGCTCGCGGGCGAGGCGCGTGGCGCCGGGGAAGAAGATCTCGTCATCGTCAACACCTGCGCCGTCACGGCGGAGTCGACGCGCCAGGCGCGCCAAGCCATCCGCCGCCTGCATCGCGAACGGCCCGGCGCCCGCATCATCGTCACCGGCTGCGCGGCGACGATCGCGCCGACGGAGTTTTCGGCGATGGAAGGTGTGACGCGCGTCATCGGCAATGGCGACAAAAGCCTGTTCGCAACGGCGGGAACTGGCTATTCCGCGCCAAAGGCGCTTGGCGCGAGCGAAGGCACGCGCGGCTTTCTCGCCGTGCAGAACGGCTGCGACCATCGCTGCACATTTTGCGTCATTCCGTTCGGCCGCGGTCCATCGCGCTCTGCCCCGCCGCGCGAGGTCGTCGCGAGGGCGCGCGAGCTTGTCGCGTCCGGCAAGCGCGAGATCGTGCTGACCGGCGTCGATCTCACCTCTTACGGCGGCGATCTTGGCGGCGGCGAGACGCTGGGGCGTTTGGCGCGGCTGCTGCTCGCCGAACTGCCGGAGTTGGCGCGGCTGCGCATTTCCTCGATCGACTGCATCGAGGCCGACCCGACATTGATCGAGGCGGTGGCGGAGGAGCCGCGGCTGGCGCCGCATCTGCATCTCTCCCTGCAATCGGGCGACGACCTGATCCTGAAACGAATGAAGCGCCGCCATTCTCGACGCGACGCGATAAAATTTTGCGAGGAGTTGCGTTTGTCGCGTCCCGATATTGTGTTCGGCGCCGATTTCATCGTCGGCTTTCCGACCGAAACGGAGGAAATGTTTTCGCGCACGCTCGATCTCGTGGAGGAATGCGGATTGACGCATCTACATGTCTTTCCCTTTTCGCCGCGCCCGGAAACACCGGCGGCGCGCATGCCGCAAGTCGCGCCGCACATCGCCAAGGCGCGCGCGCAAAAATTGCGGGCGCTCGGCGAGGCTCGGCTGACGCGCCATCTGGCGAAGCAGGAGGGTAAGGCGCTGCGCGTGCTCGCCGAGCGCGGCGGCCTCGCCCACGCGGCGGATTTCACGCTGGCGCGCACGCCCGGCGCCATTGCCGGCGAAATGTTCGACATTCGCGTTTTGGGCCATGACGGCCGCGCGCTACTGGCGGAACGACCGTAAATGTCCGTCAATGTCGCGCTCGCCTGGGAAGTCTTCGAGATCGTCTGGATCAATATCCTGCTGTCCGGCGACAATGCGATTTTGATCGCGCTCGCCTGCCGGCGGTTGCCGGAGGAGCGGCGGCGCTGGGGCGTGCTGCTCGGCTCGCTCGGCGGCGTCGCCCTGCGCATCGGCTTTACTCTGGCGATTGTCCAGCTTTTGCATGTGCCGCTGCTGAAGACGGCGGGCGCGCTGCTGCTGCTCTATGTCGCGATCAAATTGCCGCATGGCGACCACGACCGCGAGGATGTGGAGGCCAAGCCCAATCTTTGGGCCGCGGTGATGTCGATCATCGTCGCCGACGCGGTGATGTCGCTCGACAATGTGCTCGCCATCGCCGCCGCCGCACATGGCTCGATGCGGCTGATCGTGTTCGGACTGGCGCTATCGGCGCCGCTGGTGATGTTTGGCGCGGGGGTCTTGCTCAAATTGCTCGACCGTTTTCCGCTGCTGATCTGGGCCGGCGCGGGCGTCTTGGGCTGGGTCGCCGGCGGGATGGCGGCGACCGATCCCTTTTGGACGCGCTTCCATTTGCCGCTGGAGACGCCGCTATCCGTGGCGGGATGTCTTATTGTGCTGGCGGGGGCAATAGCGCTGCGAAAGCGCTGAGTTTCGCAGCCCGCTCTCATAAAAAGCTTTGCGGATCGACATCGACCTGCACTCGCACCCCGCCGCGCTCCGGCGGCGCCGCCGCCAGCAGATCGCGCAAAAAGCCTTGCAGATCGGCGCCGCGCGGCGCCTTAATCAGCAGGCGAAAGCGAAAGCGCCCGCGCAGCAGCGCGATCGGCGCCTCGGCGGGGCCGAGCAGCATGATTTCGCCATGTTCCGGCAGCCCGCCCAGCGCCGCCACGCGGTAGCGATCCGTCTCCGGCAGGCCGTGCGCGGCGCGGGCCAGCGCGCGCGCATGGGTCTCGGCGAGCGCGGCGTCCTTGGCCGAGACGATCAGCGCCGCGAGACGCCCGAACGGCGGCAGGCCGGCGCGCTGGCGCAGGCTCGTCTCTTGCGCGTAAAACTCCTCTGCGTCGCCAGAGAGCAGCGCGGAAATGACCGGATGCCCGGGGCGATAGGTCTGGATCAGCGCCCTGCCCGGCTGGTCGCCGCGCCCGGCGCGCCCCGTCACCTGCGCCAGCAATTGAAAGGTGCGCTCCGCCGCGCGCGGATCGCCGCTGCCTAAACCGAGATCGGCGTCGACGACGCCGACCAGCGTCAAAAACGGAAAATTATGGCCCTTGGCGACGAGCTGCGTGCCGATGACGAGATCGAAGGCGCCCTTGGCGATTTCATCCAGCTCGCGCCGCAGCCGCTCGGCGCCGCCGGGAAAATCCGACGACAGAACGAGCACGCGGGCATCGGGAAAAAGCCCCGCGGCCTCTTCCGCGAGACGTTCGACGCCGGGGCCGCAGGCCGCCAGCGCGTCTTCCGCCTCGCACTCGGGGCAAACATGCGGGCGCGGCTCCATATGGCCGCAATGATGACAGATCAGCGCGCGGCGGAAGCGATGCTCGACCAGCCAGGCGTCGCAGTCGGGGCAGCGGAATCTGTGGCCGCAATGGCGGCACAGCGTCAGCGGCGCATAGCCGCGCCGGTTGAGAAACAGCAGCGCCTGTTCGCCGCGCGCGATGGTCTCGCCCACCGCGAGAGCGAGGCGCGGCGCGATCCAGCGGTTTTTCGGCGGCCCCTCGACGCGCATGTCGATGGCCTCCAGCCGCGGCATTGTTCGCGCGCCGGCGCGGGCTTTCAGGCGAAGATGCGCATAGCGGCCGCTGGCGGCGTTGACGCGCGTCTCGATCGAGGGCGTCGCCGAGGCGAGCACGAGCGTCGCGCCCTCGATGCGCGCGCGCACCACCGCCATGTCGCGGGCGTGATAGTGGACGCCATCCTCCTGCTTATAGGCGCCCTCGTGCTCCTCATCGACGACGATGAGCCGCAAATCGCCAAAGGGCAGGAACAAAGCCGAGCGCGCGCCGACGACGACCCGCGCCTCGCCCTCCGCCGCCGCGCGCCAGATGCGGGCGCGCTTTTTTTCCGAGACGCCGGAATGCCACTCGGCCGGCCGCGCGCCGAACCGCGCCGCGAACCGCTCCAAAAACTGGCTGGTCAGCGCGATTTCCGGCATCAACACCAGCGCCTGACCGCCGGCCCGCAAGGCCGCCGCGACAGCCTCGAAATAAACCTCGGTCTTACCCGAGCCAGTGACGCCTTCCAGCAAAAACGGACGGTAGCCGCGCGCCGTTACGGCGCCCGTCAGCGCCGTCGCGGCGATCTGCTGCTCGGCTTCGAGAACGGGCGGCGAAAACAACGGATCGAGCGCGCCGCAGACCGGCGGCGGTGGGGCTACAAGCGTCTCCAGCGCGCCCTCGTCGACTAGCGCGTCGATGACCGAAGCCCCACAGCCGGCGGCCTCCATCAGCGCTTTTTTGGTGAAGGCCAGCCCGCCTTCCGCCGCCGCCAACGCGCGGGCGCGGGTGGGAGTCATCCGTTGCGGCGGCGGGCCGCCGAGGCGGTAAAGCAGGCGCGGCGCGAGCGGCCCCGCCTCTTCGCCGGCGCCAGTGGCGAGACGAAGCGCCATGCCGCGCGGGGCCAGCGTCCAGCGCGCCAGCCAGTCCAGAAAATCGCGCACGTTTTGCGAGAGTCTTGGGCGGTCGTAGCGCGAGATCACGCTCTTCAAATTGCCGTGCGGGCCGCTGGTGGGCCTCACCGCCCAAACGACGCCAAAAGCCTCGCGCCGCCCCAGCGGTATTTTCACGAAGTCGCCCGGCGCTAGCTCCAGGCCGGCGGGCGCGTAATAGCTATAAGTCTGGTCCACCGCCACGGGCGGCAGAACCTCGACAATCAGCCCCCCGCCCTCACCGTCCTCGCCGCTCATGGGAGCGGTTTAGCATTTTGGCGAGGATCGCGCATTGGGGGCGCGCCCCCGTCACTCCGCGATCAACTCCAACCCGCCAGCATAGCGGCGGGCGTTTTCGACATAGTGCTTCGCCGATTCGAGATTGCGCGCGGCGGCGTCGTCGCCGAGCGCGCGCAACACCTTGGCGGGCGTGCCGACGATCAGCGAATTGTCGGGAAACTCCTTGCCTTCGGTGACAAGCGCATTGGCGCCGATCAGGCAATTGCGGCCGATCTTGGCGCCGTTGAGGATGGTCGCGCCCATGCCGATCAGCGTGTTGTCGCCAATCTTGCAGCCATGCAAAATCACGCCGTGACCGATGGTGCAATCGGCGCCGATGTCGAGCGGATAGCCCATGTCGGTGTGAAGCACGCTGTTTTCCTGGATATTGGTGCGCGCGCCGACGGTGACCCATTCATTGTCCCCGCGCAGCACGCAGCCGAACCAGACATTCGCGTCCTCCTCCAGCGCCACGCGGCCGATCAGACAAGCGTTGGGCGCGATCCAGTAGCGGCCTCGCGGCGGCAAGCGCGGTGGGATTCCGTCGATCTTGTAAAGCGGCATGCGTCAATCTCCCCGATTCGCGCGAAACCTTGCCATTTTCGCGCCAAGTCGCATAGCGGGGCCGCTTAGGCAAGAATAACTTCCTTTGTATTCAAATGGTTTAAAGCGCGCTGGAGCGCAGGGTCAATCCGTTGTACTCCGCCTTGTCGCGGCTTTAAGCGCGCGATCCTTGGGCGTAAGGAGGCGGTTCTGGCCGGCGAGAAGATGCGAGATCGACTGCGCAACGTCTTGCAATCGGCGGCGCGAGCCGCCGAAGGTTTGGCCATTCGCGCCGGAGCGCCGCGCCGCGCTCTGCTGACGCGCCGGATCGCCACGCCGGATCGGCTGCGCATCGCGCCGCAGGACATCCGCACGGGCGACGCCACCGTCGCCGACGAAATTTACGCCGGCTACTTTTCTTTTTGCGGCAAGACCTTGAACGCGGGGGAATATTCACCCTTCGCGCTGGAGCCGCCGTCGGCGAAATGGCGCCGCGCGCTCACCGGCTTTTCCTGGCTGCGGCATTTGCGCGCCGCCGGCGGGGCCCCGGCGCGCGACAGCGCTCGGGCGCTGGTTCATGCGTTCATGGAACAGCGCGGCCAGGAGGCCGGCGATCCGGCGTTCGAGCCGTCGGTGACGGCGCGTCGGATGCTGTCCTTTCTCGCACATTCTCCGATGCTGCTCGAAGGCGCGCCGCCGGAATTTTACGATGGTTTCATGGCGGCGCTGGCTCAGGGCGCGAAGACCCTCTCGCGCGCGCTCGACGGACCGGCGCGGGGCACGGAGCGCCTGCTTTGCGCTCTGGCGCTGCTCGAGTTTTGCATTTGCGCCGATGCCGGCTCCGATTTGCAAGCGGAGGCGAAGAAGGCGTTCGCGCGGGAACTGGAGCGCCAAATTTTAGGCGATGGCGGCCATATCGGGCGAAATCCCAAGACGATCCTCGACCTCGCGCTGGATCTGTTGCCGTTGCGGCAACTTTACGCCGCGCGCGGCATGAAGCCGCCACTGGCGCTGCTCGGCGCCATTAACCGGATGATCCCGATGTTGCGCTTATTGCAGCATGGCGACAGCTCGCTGGCTCTGTTCAACGGCATGTCGGCGACCGACCCCGGAGAGCTGGCGACGGTGTTCACCCATGAAGCCCGAGGCGCCGCTCCGCCGCTCGATGCGCCCGACAGCGGCTATCGCCGCATGACGGCGCCGGGCGCGCTGGCGATTGTCGACGTGGGCGCGCCGCCGCCGGTGGAGTTTTCCCGCGCGGCCCACGCCGGCGCGCTCGCCTTCGAATTTTCGCTGGGGTCCGAGCGCGTCGTGGTCAATTGCGGCGCGCCGGCCGCGCAGCACGAAGCGGCGCGCGAGATCGCCCGCGCCAGCGCCGCCCAGTCCACGCTCGTCATCGACGACCATTCCTCCAGCCAGATCGCGCCGCTTTCCAGCAAGGCGCACCCCGGACTCATCGTCGCGGGTCCGCGCGAGATGCGCGTGGAGCGGCGGCGTTCGCGCAGGGGCGAAGTGATCGAAGCCGCGCATGACGGCTATAAGGAACGTTTTGGGCTCATACACGAGCGCATTCTGGCGCTGACGCAAGACGGTTCGCGCTTTATCGGCCAGGAGCGGCTGGTCGCGGCGGAGGGCGCGAAAAAAAACGCCGCGAAAGGCGAAAGCGCGGCGCATGAATTCTCGGCGCGCTTCCATTTGCACCCAAGCATCGGCGCGGCGCCGCAAGCCGACGGGCGCGGAATCGAACTGGCGCTGCCAAGCGGCGCGCGGCTGCTGTTCGAAGCGGGCGGCTATACGCCAAGGCTGGAGGAAAGCATTTTCTTCGCCGCGCCCGAGGGCGCCCGCAAAACGATGCAGATCGTGGTGGGCGGGCCCGCGAAGCCGGGCATGCGGCTGCGCTGGACGTTTACGAGAGTGGAAAATTTCGATGACCCCGCCCCGGTTCCGGCGTCGCGAGATTCGTGATAGGTCGAGCGCGCCCGCCAAAACGTCAGCCTGAAGGAACTCCATGCCCGTCGATCTGCGTCCCATCGCCCGTGCTCTACTGTCCGTCTCCGACAAAACGGGCCTCGTCGAATTCGCGCGCGCGCTCAGCCTTCGCAACGTCGAGCTGGTTTCGACCGGCGGCACCCGCAAGGCGCTGGCGGAGGCGGGTCTCGCGGTCAAGGACATCGCCGATCTGACGCTGTTTCCCGAGATGATGGACGGGCGCCTCAAGACCCTGCATCCCAAGGTTCATGGCGGGCTATTGGCGATCCGCGAGAATCCCGAGCATGAAGCCGCCATGCTGGCGCACGACATCAAGCCGATCGATCTGCTCGTGGTCAATCTCTATCCCTTCGAGGCGACGCTGGCGAAGGGCGCGTCCACCGCAGAATGCGTCGAGAACATCGACATCGGCGGACCGGCGATGATCCGCGCGGCGGCCAAAAACCACGACGACGTGGCCGTGCTGGTGGATCCCGGCGATTACGCGGATTTCCTCGCCGAGCTGAACGCGAATGAGGGGCGCGCGACGCTGGCGTCGCGTCGCCGCCTCGCGCAAAAAGCCTTCGCTCGCACGGCGGCGTACGATGCGGCGATTTCCAACTGGTTCGCGACATCGCTAGGCGAGACGACGCCGCCCTGGCGGGCTCTCGGAGGAAAGCTGGCGCAGCCGATGCGTTACGGCGAGAATCCGCACCAGTCCGCCGGGTTCTACCTCACCGGCGAACAACGGCCCGGCGTCGCCACGGCGCGACAGGTCCAGGGCAAGCAGCTTTCGTACAATAACATCAACGACACCGACGCGGCCTTCGAATGCGTCGCGGAGTTCGATCCCGCCCGCGCTGCGGCGGTCGCCATCATCAAGCACGCCAACCCCTGCGGCGTCGCGGAAGGCGCCACGCTGGAGGAGGCCTATCTCAAAGCGCTGCGCTGCGACCCGGTTTCGGCCTTTGGCGGCATTGTCGCGCTGAACCGTAGACTCGACGCCGCGAGCGCGCGAAGAATCGTCGAGGTGTTCACCGAGGTCATCATCGCGCCGGACGCCGACGAGGAGGCCATCGCGCTGGTGGCGGCGAAGAAGAATTTGCGGTTGCTCCTGACCGGCGGCCTGCCCGATCCGCGCGCTCCCGGCCTGACGCTGCGAACGGTGGCCGGCGGCTTTCTCGCGCAGAGCCGCGACAACGCCGTCGTCGACGATATGACGCTAAACGTGGTGACCAAGCGCGCGCCGACGCCGCAAGAGCTGGCGGATCTGAAATTCGCCTTTCGCGTCGCCAAGCACGTCAAATCCAACGCGATCGTCTACGCCAGGGATGGGGCGACGGTCGGCATTGGCGCGGGACAGATGTCGCGCGTCGATTCCTCGCGCATCGCGGCGACGAAGGCGGAGGAGGCGGCGAAGGCGCTGGGCCTTTCCGAAAGCCTGGCCAAGGGCTCGGCTGTCGCCTCGGACGCCTTCTTTCCTTTCCCCGACGGCCTGCTGGCGGCGGCGGCGGCGGGCGCCACGGCGGTGATTCAGCCCGGCGGATCGGTCAACGACAGGGAGGTGATCGCTGCGGCGGACGAGGCAGGGCTCGCGATGGTGTTCACGGGCGTTCGGCATTTCCGGCATTGAGGGCGGGCGAGCGCGATCGCGATTGATTGAATGTCTTGCGGCGTTTGCGCCATAATACCGCGAAAACCAGAGCAAATTGTCGTCAAAGTCAGAGGTCATCTGGGGAATGTCGGTTGCCGCCGATGCAAAATTGCAGGCGTGTCTGAGGTTGCATCGCGGGGGCCGTCTCGCCGAAGCCTATCGAAAAATACTCGCGACAAGGCCGAATCATGGCGAATGCCTGCGCCAATTAGGGATGATCGCATTGCAACGGGGCGAGCCGCGGAAGGCGCTCGAATGGCTCGACGCCGCGTTGCGCGCCGAACCCGTGAGCGCGGTGGCGCTCAGCCATAGGGGCGACGCTCTCGCCGCGCTGGGGAACCAGATCGAGGCGCTCGAGGATTATGCGCGCGCCATCGCGCTTGATCGGTCTCTTTGTGAAGCGCACAACGGTCTTGGCAACGCTCTTGCCCGGCTTGGCCGTTTCGAAGAGGCGCTCGCAAGCTATGAACGCGCGATAGAGCTGGCGCCCGGCGACTCCCCCGCAGTTTACAATAGAGACATATGCCGGCTGTTGCTCGGGCAGGAAAAAGAGGGATCGCGCGACCATGAATCACGCTGGGCGGTAAAACACATCGTCGCGCCCGTCCGCCAAATTTCCGCGCCCAACTGGCGCGGCGAAGAATTGAGCGGCCGTCGCATTCTGCTGTTTTGCGAAGAGGGCCTTGGCGACGCCATTCAATTCGTCCGCTTCGCGCCGCTCCTGCAACGGCGAGGCTGCGAGGTCACGATACTTGCCCCGTCCAAGCTCCTTCGCCTCTTTCGCCATTCGATGCCCGACCTCAGATTTGTCAGAGCGCCGATACTCACGATAAATTTGATTTTCGGCGCGCGCTGACGAGCCTGCCGCTGCTGCTCGGTCCAGATTCCAAGAATATCCGGTATCCCTATCTCAAGGCGGAGGATCGCCTCGTCGCGAATTGGCGCCAAAAACTCGGCTCTCAGGGCTTCAAGATCGGCGTTTCATGGCAGGGCAATCCCAATGCTCCAATGGATCAGGGGCGCTCAATCTTCCTCGAGCATTTCAAGCCGCTTGCGGGAATCGCGGACGTGCGTTTGATCAGCCTGCGGAAAGGCTCGGGCGTTGAACAGCTTTCGCGGGGCTTTGCACGCGGAGGCGGCGAAACTTTCGGCGAGACCCTCGACCCTGGCGAAGACGCCTTCGTCGGCACGGCCGCCGTCATGAGCTGCCTCGATCTTGTCGTCACCTCGGACACATCGATTGCGCATCTCGCGGGCGCATTGGGCGTTCCCTGTTGGGTCGCGCTGAAATTCGTACCGGACTGGCGCTGGATGTTGGAGCGCAGGGACAGCCCCTATTACCCGAGCCTTCGCCTGTTCCGCCAGCGGACGCGCGGCGATTGGAGCAGCGTTTTCGCCGACATCGCGCAGGCGGTCGAAGAACGCCGCCGACGCGCGCGGGCGACGCCCGCCAACTCGACGCCGCCGGATATTTCGACAGCGCCGCTGATCCCAACGTCTTGAGGCGAAATCATCGACCAAATCGCGATTTAAGTCGATTTCCGGCCTACAAAGGCCCGCTCCTGGCGCGTCACCGCCACGTGAGAATGCGTTTGCGGCCGCGGCCATGCGGGGGCGAGCGGAGTCGTTCGAACAATGCGCTTTTAACGCGCGTTCGAACAGGTCGGTAAGGTTGTCAAACAGGGCGATCGCACTTGGTCGTCCGCGATCGAGTTGCCGCCGAAACCTTGGTCCAGACGATGCTCGGCCGCGCTCGGCGGGCCTAACGCCAGCCGGCGCCTTTGGCCGGGAATTGCCGGGATTATTTGGTGTTGGATTTTTCCGCGCTCATGGGTCTCGTCGGCGGCGTCTCGAACGGTTAATTCCGCTCCCATTGTATATTTGAATTGATCGATTTCATGCATTCGACAAATGGCGTCCTTTTCGGGCGTCATTAAAGATATTTCTTGTTCATCAAAACCAAGGCGCTCTCGCCATATTCATGACGGTTTTCGTCGCGCAAAGGCGACCGCTGCTTGGCGACGCAAGTTCAACGGACCACCCGCCATCCCGCCCAGTAGCCGTATCTTCCCGTGAAGTAGTACGAATATGGTCCCGCGGGCATTGGATCGACTAAGCGCAAAAGCGTCGAAGGCCCTCCCGACGGGTAAAGCCCGCGCGGGATTCCAGGATGAGTGTCGCGACCGCCGACCAAAAGGTTTGACAAAAGATACCCCGTTTCGCCGTCAAAGGATACAATGCTCCAAACCTTGTCCCGTCGCACCAAGTGAATCAACGTCCCGGCCGGGATCGTCCCGATCGGCGGGCTGCTCATATCTGGTTCCACGTGGAGAACGGCGTTGTACGCTAAATAACCCGGCCTGGCCGCGGCGGCGCTGGCTAACAGGACACAACCCAAGACCGCAAAGAGGGTGCTCCGCGCAATCCACATAAAGATGCCTCCCATGACTGGACGTTCATGCAAATAATTTAGGAGAGTATTGGCGATTTCAACCGACATTCGCCAGATAGCCGAGGGTTCGGGGTCAAAAACGCCTCGATTGGGCGCTTTCGACAAGTCGGCGCCTCTCCGGTGATCTGCCCGCGGAGTTGAGACGATCGGCGATTTTTGCAGGCGCGCACGTCGGCGAACATCTCGCCTGTCGCCGCAGTCAGGCCGAGCGCGTCGTCGAGTTCCCGGTAGGAAAGCAATCCCGCGTCCGAAGCGACCACCGATCCGCGAAACCGGAGCATCGGCCGGCGGTCGAAATCGGTCCTCGGAACCGTCGCCATTTCACCCGCCGGGTTCGTCGCGGCCGCCTCGGTCAATACAACGCAATTCGCCGATAATTGTGCCTGAATCCGTGAATTTGCACGGCAAGATCACATGTCGTCCGGCGGATGCGGGTTCATGGCTGTCCCGGACACATTCCGTAACGCCTCCAGAGCATGAACAGGCAAGGCCGCGTCATTCCGTCCGCGAAAGCAGCTTCTGCTGATGATCGCGGAGCAGCGCGTCGATGATCTCGTCGAGCGCTTCGCCCTCCATGACCTTGTCGAGTTTGTAAAGCGTCAGATTAATGCGGTGGTCGGTGACGCGCCCTTGCGGAAAATTATAGGTGCGGATGCGCTCGGAGCGGTCGCCCGAGCCCACCTGTTGGCGCCGATCCTCCGAGCGCGCGCTGTCGAGGCGGGAGCGTTCGGCGTCGTAAAGACGCGAGCGCAGCACGGCCATCGCCTTCGCCCTGTTGCGATGCTGCGATCGCTCTTCTTGCATCATCACGACGATGCCGGACGGGATATGGGTGATGCGGATCGCCGACTCGGTCTTGTTGACGTGCTGGCCACCGGCGCCCTGCGAGCGCATCGTGTCGATCTGCAGATCCTTGTCGTCGATGACGAGATCGACCTCTTCGACCTGCGGCAGCACGGCGACGGTGGCGGCGGAGGTATGGATGCGTCCCTGCGTCTCGGTCGCCGGCACGCGTTGAACGCGATGGACGCCCGACTCGAATTTGAGCCGTCCATAAACGCCGCGCCCGCCGATCTCCGCGATGATTTCCTTATAGCCGCCGAGCGCCCCCTCGCTCGCCGAAACGATCTCCACGCTCCAACCCTTGAGCGCCGCGTATTTCTGATAGGCGCGGAAAAGATCGCCGGCGAAAAGCGACGCCTCGTCGCCGCCGGTTCCGGCGCGAACCTCCAGAATGACGCTCTTTTCGTCGGCGGCGTCCTTGGGCAATAGCGCGAGTTTCAGCGCCTCGCTGGCTTCCTCGATCTTTTGTTCCGCGGCTCCGATCTCCCCCTTGGCCAGGGCGCGCATGTCCTCGTCGGTCGAAGGATCCGCGAGCAATTCGCGCAGTTCGTCGACTTCCTTTTGCGCGGCGCGATAGGCGCCAATCGCCGCCGCCGTCTCGTCGAGCGAGGCGAGTTCGCGGGAGAGCGCGACAAAACTCTGTGAGTCCGGACCGCTGCTGAGCTTTTCGCCGATTTCCTGGTGACGGCGTAAAATGAGATCGAGTTTATCTTGCGCGAACATTCTAAATCCATGCGTGGGGAGAGTCGGCGGCGCGAAAAATGAGCGGTCGCTACAAGGGAACCCCGTTCGCGATGGCGAATTGGCGCAAGTGTTCGCGCAAGGAGTGCCGACCCTCGTCGCTGGCCATTAGCGAGGAGAGGAATAACCGCGCCTGCTCGAGATCCACCCCGAGAGTCATCGCCTTGACCGGACCGATCGAGGCCGGCGACATCGACAGCGAACGATAGCCGATCGCCAGCAGCGCGAGCGCCTCCAAAGGCCGCCCGCCCATTTCGCCGCACAGCGTCACCGGCGTGCCCGCGCGGTCGCCGGCGTCGACGATGCTTTTGAGGGCGCGCAGCACCGGGGTCGAGAGATTGTCGTAGCGCTTGGAGACGCGCGTATTGTCGCGGTCGGCGGCGTAAAGATATTGCACGAGGTCGTTGGAGCCGACCGAAAGAAAATCGGCGCGTTCGGCGATCTGATCCAACTCCCACAGCAAGGCCGGGACCTCCACCATGGCGCCGAGTTCGAGCTTCGTCGGCGTCCCATGGTCGTGCCGGCGGATCAACTCCATTTCCCGCAAGGTGATCGCCTTGGCGAGATCGAATTCCGCGACATTGGCGATCATCGGGAACATGACGCGCAGATCGCGCCCGGCGCTGGCCTTGAGCATGGCGCGCAACTGCATCCGCAACAATCCGGGCCGGTCGAGGCCTATGCGGATCGCTCGCCAGCCGAGCGCCGGGTTTTCCTCATCGATCTTGGCCATGTAGGGCAGCACCTTGTCCGAGCCGATGTCGAGCGTGCGGAAGGTGACAGGCTTGTCGGGAACGGCGTCGAGCACCGTCTTGTAGAACTGGTATTGCTCCTTCATGCGCGGGAAGCGCGGGGCCAGCATGAATTGCAGTTCGGTGCGGAAGAGACCGATGGACGCGGCGCCGGTCTCGCGCATGAATGGCGCGTCGATGGTCAAGCCGGCGTTCATATGCAGCGCGATCGTCACGCCGTCCTTGGTGACGGCGGGAACGTCGCGCAGCTGCGCGTACTGCTCCTGCCGGCGCGCGCGCAGCCGCGCTTTTTCGGCGTAGGCGGCGCGCACATCAGGCTGCGGGCGCACATGCACGTCGCCGGTGGAGCCGTCGATAATGACAGCATCGTTGGGCTCGACGAGGCCGGTGATGTTGGGAACAAGCCCGACCGTGGCGACTCCGAGCGCGCGCGCGACGATCGCCACATGGCTCGTCGGCCCGCCTTCTTCGAGGATCAGCCCGCGCAGTTTCGCGCGATCATAGTCGAGAAGCGCCGCCGGTCCCATATTGCGGGCGACGATGATCGCGTTCTCCGGCACGCTGTCGCGGTCGGCGACATAGCTCTGGCCCGTCAACTGGTGCAGCAGGCGGTTGGCGAGATCGTCGAGATCGTGCAACCGATCGCGCAGATAAGGGTCGGTCTGGCGCTGCATTCGCGCCCTGGCGTCGTTCTGCACCCGCTCGACGGCGGCCTCGGCGGTAAGGCCGGTCATCGCCGCCTCGCGCAGCCTGCGCACCCATCCCTGGTCGTTGGCGACCATGCGGACGGCTTCGAGGACCTCCCTATGCTCGCCGGCGCCCATGCGGTCTCCGTGAGCGACGAGTTCGTCGATCGACATCCGCATGGCGTCTATCGCCGTGTCGAGACGTCGCAATTCCCCCTGAACGTCCTCGGCGAGCAGGTTCTTCACGACGACGCGCGGCTCATGCAGCAACACATAGCCGAGCCCGACGCCGTCGCAGATCGCCGCGCCCTTGAGCGACAACGGACGGTTGAGCGCGAGCAGTTCGGCCGACTTGGCGATGGACTGCAATTCGCCCGAGGCGATCATTTCGGCGAGCAGCATCGCCGTGGTTTGCAGCGCCTCGACTTCCTCCTCGGAATAGGTGCGCCGCACCTTGTTCTGCACGACCAGCACGCCGACCGTATTGCCGCCGCGCAGGATCGGCACGCCCAGGAAGGAGTGATAGACCTCCTCGCCGGTCTCGGGACGATAGGAGAAAGCCGGATGCTCATGCGCCTCGGACAAGGCGAGTGGCTCCGCGTTCTGCGCGATGAGGCCGACGAGGCCCTCGCCGGACTGCATGGTGGTCAGATGAACGGCCTCGCGGTTCAGGCCCTCCGTGGCGTAAAGCTCAAGCCGTTGGTCGGCGCGCAGGACATAGACCGAACACACCTCCGCCACCATGTTGGCGGCGATCTGCATCACGATCTTGTCGAGCCGCGCCTGCGCGTTCACCGGCTCCGCGCTGATTTCGCGCAGCCGGCGCAGCAACAGGCGTGGTCCGCCGTGAGCGCTCCGCATCGGGTCTATTCCTGTTCCACCGCCGCCTGGCGAACCTCGCCGACGCTTATCTACTAACATATCCCGGCGCGATCGCTCGCCACCCGTCCCTGGCCAGCGTATATTGCCGCCCTCCGCCCTCCGCAAGGGAGCGGAGTCGATGGAATCGCCTCGCAAGGACCATACCGGCTGGAGCCGCGGAGCGCTAATCGGCTTGCGAGACGGCGCCGAAGGCTCTACCAGTCTGAGCGCGGCCAGTCTCGGCGCATAGACAGGCCGTCGGAATCATCGCAAGGAAGCCCGCGCGCCTCACGGCCGGGGCCCTTCGTGCTCAAGAAGTGACTTCGTGGGTTTCAACAAATATCTGATCTCGTTGCTGCTGCTCGTCGCCTTCGTCCCCTCGGCCTGGGCGGTGGACAGCGTGCGCGTGCCGCACGACGCCCCGGCGATCGACCTCACCAACGCGGTCGAAAAACACGCGGCGGAAGGCGACCGGCTGCAGGTTTCGACCGCGCCGGGCTCGGACGGGATCACGCGCCGCATCGAGGTCGAGGCAAAGGAGCCGGGCACGCGGCCGAGCTGGATCGTGTTCGCGCTCACCAACGACACCGACGAGCAAATCGAAAGATTAATCGTCGCGCCGCATTTTCGCTTGCAAGATTCGGGGCTGATCTGGCCGGATCTCGGCGCCACGCGCATTTCCACCATCACCGCGAGCCAGGGCTTTCCGCCCGAACGCGAGGAGAGTTCCGACGCCGACGTGTTCCGCCTCACCCTCGACCCGGGCACGACGGTCACATATGTCGCGGAACTGCGCACATCCCACCTGCCGCAGCTCTATCTGTGGGAGCCGGACGCCTATAAGGAAAAAATAACCAGCCTCACACTCTACAAGGGCATAGTGATCGGCATTTCCGGCCTGTTGGCGCTGTTCTTGACCATTGTGTTCGTCGTCAAGGGCGCCGTCATTTTCCCGGCGGCGGCCGCGCTGGCTTGGTCCGTGCTCGCATACGTCTGTATCGATTTCGGCTTCTGGGACAAGATCTTCGGTTCCGACCCGGCCACCGACAGAATTTGGCGCGCCGGATCCGAGACCGTGCTTTCCGCGACCCTGGTGGTGTTTCTCTTCGCGTACCTCAACCTTAACCGCTGGCATGTGCGCGCCTGGCACATCGCGGTCGTCTGGCTCCTGATCCTGGCCGATCTCGCGGGCCTCGCGGTGTTCGACGCGCCGGTCGCCGCGGGCGTCGCGCGCATATCGCTTGGCACGGTGGCCATCGTCGGCTTCGTTCTGATCCTCTATCTCGCCTCGCACGGGTTCGAGCGGGCGATCATGCTGATACCGACATGGTTCCTGCTGGTGCTTTGGGTCTGCGCGGCGGGATTCACCGTCTTCGGTTGGCTGACCAACGACCTTGTATCGCCAGCCTTGGTCGGCGGCCTGGTGCTGATCGTCATGCTGATCGGCTTCACCGTGATGCAAAACGCCTTCGCCGGTGGAGGGCTCGCCCAGGGCGCCATTTCCGACGTCGAGCGCAAGGCGCTGGCGCTGACCGGCGCCGGCGAGATCGTGTTCGACTGGGACGTGCCCTCGGACCATATATTCGTCAGCCCCGAGGCGGAGGCGCAATTGGGGCTCGATCGCGGCGGGCTGGAGGGAGCCGCCGCCTCCTGGCTCGACCTGCTCCACCCTTTCGAACAGGACCGCTACCGCGCCTGTCTCGACGCGATACTGGAACAGCGGCGAGGCCGCATCGACCAGGAATTCCGCCTGCGCGCCTCCGACGGCCACTATCTGTGTTATCGCCTGCGCGCCCGCCCAGTGGTCGGACCGGACGGCGAGGTCATTCGCGTCGTCGGGACGCTCTCCGACGTGACCGAGGACCGAAACGCGCAGGAGCGCCTGCTGCACGACGCCGTCCACGACAATCTGACCGGGCTGCCCAATCGCGCGTTGTTCTTCGACCGTCTCGAAGTGGCGCTGGAATTCGCCCGCATGGAGAAGGACGTTCGGCCTTCGGTGCTTTGCATCGACATAGACCGTTTTAAGCAGATCAACGAGCAGGTCGGAGTCGCGACCGGCGACAGCATTTTGCTGACCGTCGCGCATCGGCTGACGCGGCTATTGCAGCCGCAGGACACTTTGGCGCGCTTCGCCGGCGACGCTTTCGCGATCATTCTCGTTTCGGAAACCGGCGCCGACCCCGTGATCGCGATGGCCGACGCCGTGCGTCGCGCGCTGGCGACGCCGGTGCGGTTCAGCGACCGCGAAATCAGCCTGTTCGCCTCAATCGGCGTCGCCTTGTTCGATCCCGCGACGCACCCGGGGTCCGAGGACATGGTGGATGACGCGGAGATCGCGATGCGCCACGCCAAGCGGTTGGGCGGCAATCGCATCGAAGTGTTTCGCCCGGCGTTGCGCGCCCAGCGCTCCGACCGGCTGACGCTGGAGGCGGATTTGCGCCGCGCGCTGGAGCGTGGCGAGGTCAAGGCGTTTTTCCAGCCCATCGTCCGCCTGGAGGATCGCACCATCGCCGGCTTCGAGACGCTGCTGCGCTGGGACCACCCAAAACTCGGCCGCCTCGACGCGGGCGAATTCATGCCCATCGCCGAGCAGACCGGCCTCGTCGTCGACTTCGGGCTTTTGGCGCTGGAGCGCACCGCGCGCGAACTCGCCGCCTGGCAGCGCGCGCTCGCGGTCGACCCGCCAATCTTCGCCTCGGTCAACATGTCGTCGCGCCAATTGCTGCGTCACGATCTGCTGCGCGACGTTAAAAGCGCGCTGATGCGCAACGACATAATCGCGGGCAGCCTGAAGCTCGAGATGACCGAGGGCCTCGTGATGGAGAATCCGGAATTCGCCGC
>Ga0181527_1000693_pt1 | contig 38245 bp, 36 predicted proteins | sample PEATcosm2014_Bin_30_FD_119762 | JGI IMG/M metagenome (GOLD analysis project Ga0181527, IMG submission 119762) | Peatland microbial communities from MTU Mesocosm Facility, Houghton, MI, USA - PEATcosm2014_Bin06_60_metaG | ecosystem: Environmental > Terrestrial > Soil > Wetlands > Peat | place...
AGCCCCACGCCTTTCATGGCGATTGGAACTACACTCTCGAGCCGCGCCCGCCGGGGTAACGGTCAGCATGGCATCCCTCGCCGCCGAACCGCTATTTGTACACTTTATTATTTAACACTCCCTAAGCGCTACCCCGATGGCTTTCATCCATCTTCGCCCCCCATGGCCAGGGAACGGTTTACTACTCTCACTAAGCACCAAGAGCATCAAGCCCATGACCATCCCTAGCCACGGTAAAAGCCGCAGAGCTAGAGCCGCGAATGCCGAAACTTGCTCCATGCTCATCCCCCTGTCGATGGCTTATGGATCATTTGCTTCCAAACCGGGCAGAAGATCTTCCGGAAGATTGTCCCCGGAGAGGAAGGAATACCGGTATCGGGGGACACCCCTCAAAACTTCCGTCCTCGATGTTCCCACTTCCCTCGCAGGGTGATCCAGAAAGAAAGAACTATGAGCTTGAGGTCGAGCCACAGACTTTGCTTCCTTATGTATAGGAGATCGTATTTGAACTTGTAGCGGCGCGGGATGTCCCTCGGCGCATAGATCTGAGCGAGGCCAGTGAGGCCGGGGCTGACTCGATGTCGCTCCTCGTAACCCGGGATCTTTTCCAGGGGGATCAGCTCCCCGTTCCCGTTCACCTCGATCTCTTCAGGCAACAGAGCTCGCGGGCCGACAAAGCTCATGTCGCCTTTCAAGATATTCCAGAGCTGCGGGAGCTCGTCAACGGCGGTCGCCCGAAGGAATCGGCCTATGCGGGTCACCCGGGGGTCCGCCTTGCTTGCCTGAAGCGGTCCAAACCGTTCGTCAGAGTCCGGCACCATGGAGCGGAACTTCCAGCTCCGGAATTTACGCCCTCCTCGCCCGACACGATCCTGTCCGTAGAAGATCGGGCCGCCGTCCTCTAGTCTGGTCGCAAGAGCTACTGCCAACCAGACCGGACATGAGGCGAGAAGGCCGGCGGTCGAAAGCGTCAGGTCCAAGAATCGCTTCGCCCATTGCGGCCCATCGGAAAGGTCAACCTCGCCCGCTGGCGCTTTCTCCTCGGCGAGAACCGTCATCCCCGTTGCCTCCAGCGTTCGTTCCAGCGTCTGGCACCCTTCAATGTGCAACCCATCCGATGCGAGCCGGACACGAGCCACGCCATCCGTTCTCCCCGCCCCTAGCCGACGGACACGGTATCATGTGGATCGTATCGGTAACCGTCCGGAACCCGATCCTTCTGCGCCATCTCCAGAACCTCCCAGAACGCCGTCGTCATTCGCTCAATGGTGAACTCCCTCTCCACCCGGAGCTGGCCGTTCCGTCCAAGCAGTTCCCGTCGCCTGGGATCTTCTAATAGCGTATTAATGGCCCCGGCCAGGGCTTCTGCGTCCCTCGGAGGAACGGTGAGACCAGTCTCGCCGTGCCGATTCACCCAGGGCACGCCGGATGGTATCCGGCAGCTCACCACCGGCTTCCCACACGCCATGGCCTCGATCTGCACTACACCGAATGCCTCGCTCCGCTCGACCGACGGGAGGACCAACAAATCGCACGCGTGAAGGTGTGCAATGAGCTCCTCCTCCGGCAATTCTCCCGTGAATTCGATGGACCCTGGCGTCTTCACGGCGCGAGCCCGCTCGCGTATTTCCTTCTCCATCGGTCCCGACCCGATGAGGATCAGTCGCGCCCGGATGACCCACATGGCGTCCACAAGGTACTCGAGCCCCTTGTAGTATGCAAATCGCCCGATGAACAAAACGATGGGAAGGCCACCATTACCGCGGATCTTCGCCACGCGGGGCTGCCTATCGGCGTCGAGTCGGAAGCGATCCATGTCAATGCCGTAGGGGATAACATAGCACTTGTCGGCGAACTCTTGGAGGATAGGCGTGTACCGTACGTGGTTCGGAGAAGCGACCACAATCGCCTTCGCTTTCCGTAACGCCGCGCGCAGGAAAGGGCGGTACGCCCAGTAGAATACTCGCTGACGGATGATGTCGCTATGGAACCAGACCACGAACGCCGAGGCTGGTCGGGCACGGAGGTACGCGAGGAGCGCAAGAGGATTCGGTTCGTGGTGGACGATCACGTCCGCCTGGGCCCGCCGAATCCAGCCGACTAGGCCGAGGGGCAATGGGACCGAGAGGGGCGTCCCCATGCACCCCGCCCGAATCACATGCACCCCAGCGATAACCTCTTCTCGGGTGGTGCCGTCCACGCTGCTCACCAGGGCGGTGATCCGCGCCCGCTGTGTGTGGGCCTCGCACAAGTTCTGGAGGACAGTCTCCATGCCGCCCTTGTGGGGCCAGTAGTATTTCCCCACATGCAGAATGTGCATGCTCAGCACCGATCGGCCGTCACGGGATGGGGGCGCGAACCCACTGGTTGCCTCTGCGGGCGCCTCATGCCGGCCTGGCTGCTGCGTCCATCCCTGCCAGCGTCTGGGCGAACAAAGTAAGAAGCCGCTCCGCGGTTCGAGCCCAGGTGAAGGTGGCGGCGCGCTCGCGAGCGCGCGCGGCCAGGTCCTCCGCGAGCGCGCGATCCAACAGGGGAATCAACATCATCCGGGCTAAGGCGGCGGGGTCTCGCATCGGAGTGTATATCACCGTGTCTCCCCCCACCTCGCGAAGGACCTCAAGATCGCTACAGACAACCGGAACTCCCGCGGCCATCGCCTCCAGAACAGGCAGCCCGAACCCCTCGTCCAGGGTGGAGTACACGAAGAGGCTGGCGCAGGCAAAGAGCTCTAAGACCTCGGCAAGCGGGATGAAGCCTGTGAAGCGGATCTTGCTCGCCACCTCCTCGTTCACAGCGGATAGGATCGCCTGCTCCGCCCGTCGGCTCCTCGGGCCGATCACCATAACCCGGGCATCTTGCAAGATTTCGCGGGGCAAAAGCTTGCATGCTCGCACGAGACTCTCGACGTCCTTTCGGGGGTCCGTTCCCCCACTCGCGAGAATCAGCGTCCCGGCCGCCCCGTACCGGGCCCTTGCCCCCGTCTGGGGCAGGGCGCGAGCTGCGAAGAACGCTGGCCCGACACCCAGCGGCGTGGCGCATACTGGGGCGCGCAGCTGGGCCCCGTACCGCGCCAGGAGCTCGCGTCGCATGGTCTCAGAGATAGTGGCGATCCCTGCTGCCCGGAGGAGCGACCGCTCCATCCGCAGCCTCAGGGAAAGGCGTCGCCAGCCCGGCACCGCGTGGGGAACCCGCAGCCAGCAGAAGTCCACCACTGTTGCCACTGCCGGCACCCCCTGCGTGAGCGGGAGGTAGCTGGTAGGCGAGTACGCCACGTCAACTCCGAACCGCCGGTCGTAGGCCGGCAGCCCGAACAGCTCCATCGCCACCCGGCCGGCCTTCATTCGTGCCCCTGGGATCTCCACGTACCGACAGCCTTCCCACCGGGGTAACTCCACTGCCTTGGAGACGCCCGGACGGAGATATACCACCCACTCGTGCGAGGCCCCCACGTCCCCCAGCCCGTGGAGGAGACCCCGGATCAGCGTCCCGATCCCGGCGGCGTCACTACGCAGCAGTAGTGCGTTGAACGAAAAACGCATCCTTCCTTCTGGTCGAAAAATCCCTTGAGGTTACACGTCATGTTACGCTGCACGATCCAAGGTAAAGCTATACCCCTGGCATTCCAGGCCTCACACACATGCGGGAACCCATTTCGACCCACTATGTTCCTGGTAAGCCGGCTATTGACCATACGCAGCCTCATTAATCGGAGTCCCCAGACTTCGGAGAAATGCTCCCGCACACGTAGAATTACCGGCTGCTGGCCAAAACGCGATATTCACGACGACCCCTCCGACCCAAAATGCCATCACGGATTCCATAAATTAGGCCGAGTATACTTCGCCATTTTCCTTCTCTCGCCAAGCGCAGTGCATGCTTCATAAAGTACAGGAGCATGTAACTCGCTGAGATCAAACCATGAAGCGACCCATTTGCCCATCTTCGACGTAAAATGCTAACATTGCGCGTTCGATAATACACATACTGAGGTGCGTCACGTCCTCCAGACGATATAGATTCCTTGTGCCGCACGACTGCCGCAGGTACATAACGCAGCCGGTACCCGTATTGGCTAGCCCGCAATGAATAGTCTAGGTCTTCCATCACGGCAAAGAAGTCCTCGCACAACAGGCCAGCCTTCTCGATCAATTCTCGACGGATGAACATGGCGCAACCGCTGATAAAAGGAATATCCCGTTCCCCGTTGAATTGTCCCATGTCTTCCAGTCCATAGCCAACCATGTGGCTCGTCAAATAGCGCGGATTGAACTTGCTTCCGCCGAACCAGATCCTGGGTGGAGGATCAAAAAACAGAATCTTCGGGCAAAGGATGCCAAGTGTCGGATTCGCTTCGGCCGCCAGAACAAGTCGCTCAATGGCATCCGTGGCAATCACGGTATCATTATTTAGGAGCAAAACATAATCCGCGCCTCGTTCCAGCGCGTACTGCATCCCCCGATTATTACCCCCCGAAAAGCCGAGGTTCTCTACGTTCTCCAAGAGGATCAGAGGACGATTGGTGTTGCGAAGCCGTTCCACTGAATCGTCTGTCGAACCGTTATCCACCACAATGATTCCGCATTGCGCGTACGTCGAAGACCAGACCGATTCGAGGCATTCAAGCGTGTCTTGCGGTCTGTTCCAGTTCACCACAATTACTGCAACAGTCGGATGGGATACCATACTGCGTTTGGATGAGAATACGAATCCGACTGAATCGGAAGGCTCTTCGGCCAGGTCCCGCCAATCGGACGACATTATTCTCCATTCATCGCAAGCGGTCGTTTCGGTCAGGATTTCTTCAGTAAAGTAATGGTCGAACCTCTTCTCACAGCGATAGCTTGTTGTGCGAGAGAAACGCCTGTCGCCATTATATACCACACGAAATCATTGAGATAATAATGATACAACAAGTTGCCAAATATAATGCCGGCGTACGCGGATGCCATGCCTAGTAGCCATATTTGGATCGAACTCCCAGGGTACGCTGCTCGTACACCGCGTAGCATTGTGACTAACGTCACCCCCATGATACTCCATTCGATAAGAGCTCCCATCAGACCAGTTTCTGCCAACACGTCGATATGGTGCGAATGACTACCTAAATTTTGTTCCTGAAGCTCAGCAGAGTAGTACTCTCCGAAGTTGCCGACCCCTACTCCCAGAATCGGGTTGCGAGAAAACGCCTCTAATCCCAGCATCCGGCTGCGCACGTGCCCCTCAATATCCGACACGTGCCCCTCAATATCCGAGTAGTCGGCTAATGGACCCTCCGACCTCCAAAGCAATGACACACGATTTGCCAATGCTGCGAGAACAGTCCTCTCCATTCCCTGACCGGTCACTATTCTGCCAGCCATAAATAGAATGCCAATGAGAAGCCCGCTCACCACCAGTGCTGCGGGTACCATCTTAAAAGGATGAGCGCCTCGGAATATCCGACCTCCGTGAGAAAATATCGCCACTAAGGGGACCGCAGCCGTCACCGTGATCAATCCGCTTCGTGAACCGCTCAGAACAATCCCGCTCAAAGATGACCCGAAAACGATGAGCAGGAATAAACGCCTATTTCCTGTGACCCTTTTCCAATTGAGCAACAACACGACGGCGCAAATCAAGACGATCACCATGAAGCCAGCGTAGTTGTTCGGCTCGGTAACGGTCCCGAAGGCCCGCGGGAAGCCGGCCTCGTCTACGATAGCTCCCAAGCGATGGTTTGGGTTGCCCGCTGGAAGGAAATCCATCAACGACAACAGCATAGGCCATCCCTTGAAAAATCCGACAACCTGATATATCCCGAATATGGCTTGGAACACACCCATGCTTATATATAGCCACAATCCTCTGATGAGTATTCGCGCATTTGTCGATGCTAGCTGGATCACAGAAAATTCGGTCATCAAAAAGACATAAATTAGAATCTTGCTTAGAGCGGCTGTTTTGTTCGGTGCAATCAAAAGCGAGCCGCTCTGCACAAACAGCAGAAGTCCAAAGAGCGCTATCAACCCCCGATGCACCTTACCGATCCGCAACCGTCCATCACGATTGGCGGCCGATAGGAGAAGAGACGCCAGGAACAAAACCGTAACCACCCGCGAAAGATAGATAGTAAATCCGACGTGCACGCTGAATGCTGTGAGCGAAGAGACCGCCGCCATTGCATAAACTGCCCAGGCTGGCCGCACCGAAAAAAGAAGTACGACCGGAATAACTACAGTCGGAATTGAAATTGCGCAAGCCAAAAGAAGTGCACTCTCAAGTTCATTCCCGCCTAACCGCGCCGTCTTCAGCCCAATCAGGATCACTAACAAAGCTGACGCGCTTATGAGCAGTTTAGCCGAATCGAGTGATTGTGCGACTGACCTCATGACTGCTTGTGATCTCGTGGGGATACCAGGGCACGTAGAAAGGCAGCCGAGTACGTGCGTTCTCTAAACCTTCGTTGAAGCCGTGTGGCTACAATAGTTGGCAACAAAACACTACACCAATAACCAAGTCGCTTAAAGGGCGACGGTCTAAACAAATTGGTGCACAGGGAGCGCGTGATCCATCGCCAGGCTCCCCATCGGTTATCCCGTTCAAATTCCTGGACCGCCAAGGCGTAGTAAAACAGAGCGTAGGACACCCTCCGGAGTGACCGAATCTTACCAGGCAAATCCGCTTGCGTATACAGCCACGTCAGGACCCATTCATGTTCTGCGTTGAATCGAGTGTGAGCCGATACCGTTTTCGAGTGGGGATGGAAACGCACTTGACCAAGCAGGAAAGGCAACCGTCTTGCTCGCCACTGTAACGATGCGCGCAACCAGAGATGCCAGTCCATAAGGCAATGCAGTTCCTCAGCCACCAACTTGGCGCCACTAACTGCGTCTCTCCTCACAAAGCCTTGAGCGATCCAGTTCGATACTACCAGTTGCCCCAAGTCAAATTCTGGGGAACTTCGATTCATCAAATCATGACCGTCGCCGTCAATAGCTTGGTAATCCCCATAAACCAACCCAAGACCCCCCTCCTTCACAAATGCCTCCGCGACCTTTGCCAAGGCGCCCGGCAGTAACGTATCATCTGAATTGATCCAAGCGATGATTTCACCGGTAGAACGGGCAAAGCGTTTATTGATGGCATGCGATTGTCCCCTATCTGGCTCAGTAATCCAATACGCCAACCACGGTCCATATTTCCGAAAAATGTCAATACTCCCGTCTGTGCTGCCTCCATCAATGACAATGTACTCCAAGTTCGGATACCCCTACATTAGCACTGAGCGAATGGTTTCCTCGATAAACATTCCTTGGTTATGAGAAGGCGTGATAATGCTAACTCGCGGCCACGCGGAGTGATCCGCCATTCTTCGTGGTAGCATTGGAGCATGCCAGTCCACGGCCAATGGGTCCAGGTGGCCGGAGGCAGCGGAAGGTCAAGGACAATCGGACGCCGCATGTACTAGCCCCAATCGACAACTATTGTAAGGATGCCTCTTAGGGATCGTTAAATAATAAAGTTTACAAAATGAGACATCCGCGGTATCCTGTCGCCCGTGAGAGACTATACGAAGATGGCGACGAGGGCACGGGTTCCGGAGACCGAACGGCAGTGGCTGCGCGTGCTGGGCACGTTGAATGAGGCGCAGGCCCGGGTGTTTGTGGCGCAGAAGGCGCTCGCAGAGGGGCGGGGCGCCATCAGTCGGCTGGCGCGGCTGACCGGCATGTCGCGGCCGACTATCCTGAAGGGGATCGCCGAGTTGGCGGAGGACCGGTGGCCGGCCCGCGCGGACGCCGGGCGGATTCGGGAGGCGGGCGGCGGGCGGAAACGCCTCGAGCAGACGGATCCGCGGCTCAAGCGGGTGTTGGCGCGCCTGGTGGAGGCCTCGACGGCGGGCGATCCGATGAGCTACCTGCTCTGGACCAACAAATCCACCCGCACGCTGGCGGAAGAGGTCACGCGGCACGGCTACGCGGTGTCGCATGTGACGGTCGCGCGGTGCCTGCGCGAGCTGGGCTACTCGCTGCAGGCGAACGTGAAGACGATCGAAGGGACGCAGCATCCCGGTCGCGGCGCGCAGTTCCGGTACCTCAATGCCCAGGTCCGCCGCTTTGTGCGGACCCACGATCCGGTGGTCAGTGTGGACACCAAGAAGAAGGAACTGGTCGGCACCTTCGAGAATCGGGGGGGGCGCTGGCAGCCGAGGGGGGCACCCGAAGCCGTCTTCGTCCACGACTTCCCGGGGACGGGCGTGGGGAAGGCCATCCCGTACGGGACGTACGACGTCGCCCGCGACGAAGCGGTGGTGAACGTGGGCATTCCCCACGAGACCGCGGCCTTCGCCGTCGAGAGTATTCGCCGCTGGTGGCGCCTCTTGGGGCGGACAGCGTACCCCCAGGCCCGGCGCCTGCTGATCTGCGCCGACGCCGGCGGCAGCAACGGCACCCGCCTGCGCGCGTGGAAGGCGCACCTGCAAGCCCTCGCGGATCGGCTCGGGCTGCCCGTGACCGTGTGCCATTATCCGCCGGGCACCAGCAAATGGAACAAAGTCGAGCATCGGCTCTTCGCCTTCATCAGTATGCATTGGCGGGGGCGCCCGTTGCTCAGTTTTGAGGCCGTGATCAATCTCATTGGTGGCACGACGACCAAGAGCGGCCTCACAGTCAAAGCCCTACTGGACACCACGGAGTACGAACCGGGCCAGAAGATCGCGGACGACGAGATGCGCGCCTTGAAGCTGAGGCCCCATGCCTTTCATGGCGATTGGAACTACACTCTCGATCCGCGCCCGACGGGCTAACGGTCATCATGGCAGGCCCCGTGGCCAAATCGCAATTTGTCAACTTTATTATTTAACAGTCCCTAAGTCCACCCGGTGCCGGTCGACGATGAGGAACACCACCCCCCGGACGTGGCGGAGCAAGCGGTGCAGGAACCGGAGGAAGACCCGGGTATTGAAGTCGATCACTGGTGGACCGCAGACCAGAAACACCGCTGGCTGGCCGCCGCGCTCCTCGACATCGAGCCGCGGTTGCGCCGGATCAAGGGCTTCCAGGCCGTGCCGCTCCTCCGCCAGGCGTTGCAAGCGCAACTCCGGGGGGAGGTGAGAACGACTGGCACCCAGGCTGCATAGCCTCATGACCGGGAGGCCGCTTCGCGAAGTTCAACTAACTTTGGGATTGACTCCGCGCAATCAATACAATCCGTAATGTTGTATGCTATTTCTGATGCAAGGCCTCAGCATTTTTCAAGTTGTACATCAACAATGGGTTCCTGCGCCATCGTGCGTAAATCTTCGACACAGTATTAGCAGCCCCGAACGGCACACGGGCAATGAGGCGCGCGATAACGCGCCGTCCACGGGTTCGCAGGCGACAATCAAGGAACTTCTCATATTCGCTCAGTGAGTACGTACCAAGTGCACGATATACGAACAAGGTCCTCCACCGTCTCCACGGATGCGGGGGACAGACCTGTCGTTTGCTGACCTCCGAAACACCCTCAAATGACCAAATCAAATTGGGCCATTTGAACATCCAGATGTCAAAGCCGCGTGGTGTCCACTGGGCGTTGCCAAAACGGATCATTACATATGGTTCGGCAATGATGAGAGCAGGTTCCGGCAGAGGTTTCTGAAACATCACACCGACGTGCACAAACATGGTGCCGAAATATGGCTCCCGTTCGCGGCTCAACCAAATGCTACGCCGTATCACGACGGCGCCAATGAAGGAAAGATAGCTCAACGCGTCAACAAAGAGGCGTTCCATGTCCTTGGGGGCATACATTTTGTTGTCGAGCATGACAATTCGCTGATGTTCCAGAATGACTGCCAGTTCGCGGTCTCGCACTTCCGCGTTTACAATTACTAGACCATGGCCTTCGTTGATAGCTGCTTTAACAGCAGCGACCGCTCCGGGTCTAAGTAGGTCATCATCAGTGAAAAGCCAGCAGAATTCGCCACGGGCAAGCTCGACGGATTTGTCATAGTCCTGGTCAAACCCTCCCTTGGCAGAAAGGCGCACATAGCGGATACGCGATTCTTTCTGAGCAAATTTCCGTACAACATCTTCGGTATTGTCGGTCGAGGCTCCATCTACCACCAATAACTCAACATTATCATCCAACTGCGGAATAATACTGTCCAGAGTTTCACCAATATAGCGCGCACGGTTGTAGGTCGCAACGCATATGGAGAGTAGAGGCGTTTTCATCCGTGTTCCCCCGGCTTGATAAATTCGAGCATGGCTACCCCTTCACCGGGGAGTTCGTCCGTAGAAGAGAACGACTGATATTCGGTAGCCATCATGTAGGGCTCACGCCAGAAGGGATAAAGAGAACCAAGAAGCCGCTTCATGCTGGCATTCCTGAAGAAGAAACCGCACCTTTTTTCGCCGTAGACTGAGACATGAGCCGGCATGCCGGTTACACTGTAGATGGATGATTCCAGCCGTTCACGATCATAATAACGCTGCCAGAAGGTATAGCCATCATCTCCCGGCTTAAGCACACCGTACTGGTTATCGCTGATGTACTGTTCAAGCGGCAAGGACATGCAGGGGAGTGTCAGGATGAGTTTCCCGCCGGGACGAAGTAGTGACCATATAGTTTCCAGAGCCGCATTGTCTTCAGGTATATGCTCCAGCACGGAAAGACACGTTATAAGATCAAATGAAGCTGGAGTAAACCCGGCATTCTCAAGGATGCCGTTGAAAAACTCGCAGCGAGATTCCAGCCTAAGTGCATTTGCCAACTGCTCTGTCTCCCGCAGATCACCGGGGTCTGCATTGATTAGCTCGGCGGTTGCCCCCCGCGCTGATTTCAAGAGAAAGAGCGGCATGAGTCGTGGGGAAGAGACATCAAGGTAGCTTGTGAAGGCAAGACCGTTCAATCTTTTCCAGACTTCGTGGAACTCGAAATACCGCGTTGAATCCATGGGCCAAAAGAGCAAGCAGTAGCACGTTCTCAGTGATGCGCGTCCTGTAAGCAACAGGCGTGCCCCGGTGGCTACGCAACGCAGATGAAAGCCGATCCCCGGTGCTCCCGCAATGCTGGCCATCACAAGATAGAGGGGCGACAGCAGGATTCCCTTCAGGCGCCTCCACAGCTTGTAAAAAAAGCTGCACGACACGGGCAGTGGGACTTCAATATATTGCTTTCGCATATTTCACCAGTTTCCTTAATATCAGTGAAGGCTTCATAACGCCCCTCTTTGCCCTCCATAAAAAGAAAAGAATCTCATACCATAACACGGGAAGCGCATCGGGCTTTATCTCCACACCATCGAAAATACCGCTGGTTGTCCCTGTTTGCTTGAAGTATTCAAAAGGGATGCCATGGGACATTACCCAGAAACCATATTTCAGCGCTGAATCGGCAGGGAGTGGCGCGAGATCTTCCTTCAAAAGCTCTACGAGTTCCTCGTGGGTTTTAGGGACATAAATGCAATCAAAAGATTCATATATCGCATGACCTGCCAAAATAGATGGCTTTCCCCAATACGCAGCTTCGATTCCGATTGTTGAACCGAAAGTAATTATTTTTTCGCAAGCATCCATCAGCCCATAGGAATCTACAATATCAGCCGGCCAGATGACGCACAGATTGCCGAACCGGGAACTGAGTTCACGAATATCCCGCAGCTGGCTCGTGGTGCTGGATACTTCTTTCATATGAGGGTGTACACGAAGATAGAACATATAGCGATCGTCGGATTCGAACGCCTCGAGAATTCTACAGATCCCTGTCGTCTCATCGTGTCTATACAGCGGATTTTCCCATCCTTCTATGGCTGCATATTCGTCGATCGTGGAATTGAAGATGGCAATATTTTTCTTGTCCCGATTAAAGCTCTTGGGCAGAAGACCTTTTACCTGATATTTGGTGAATGACCTCATTTTCTCATGTTCAACCCCCGCGCGCTGTTGCCTAAAAAATAATCTCGCTCTTTTCTCACGCTCAGCGCCCCCTGTTGACCATAACATATCTATCTCTTCACGCGCTGCGCCAATACTATGAACTGATGAATTCTTCCACAACAGGTAACTGTTCGGTGCACCGCCAACTTCGTATGTGAAATATTCTATACCCATCCGCTTGCAGAGACGGATAGCGGGCAAGTGCGTGGTAATTCGCCCATTAAAAACATATACCCGATCCGGCTTGAATTCTTCAAAGGCCCGCTTCAGCGTCTCGTACACTTGCACAGCGGTAGTCACTTCGCGGATTACCTCATTGCGATACATATACGTATCGAAGCGGTGATCGCGAAATATTGATATAAGGCTCGAGGCGACCCCAATCCCGATATTTTCATTGTCGTACCGATACCGCTTGATGTCATCGACCGAATTAAAATCACGGGCAACATCGGAAGTCGCGACCTTGTACAGGGGGAACTGTTTTACCTCAACCTTTTCGCCAGCATTCAGTATCTTCCAACCGTTCCTGAACTTGGAGCAACACCTTGCACAGATAAAACTCATATGCATTTGATTCCAATGGCAATTTTCAAGATTACCGCTACACTGGAGAACGCGGACGGTATCGCCGGACTTCTCATGCCTGCGGACTAATTCCAGTTCGGTCTCAAGGATAGGCGTCGGCGTACCGATATAGAAGATAAATACCTTCATTCGCCGCCTCCCCTACTTTCAAATTTCCCTCTAACCGCATTCACAACATCCATGATTTCATACCTCTCTTGGAAAACTATATTTGGATAAACATAAACTAAAGTTATAAACATGAATAAATATATTGTTCCCGCCATTACAATACAGAATAACACTCCAAGATGCTTAAAAATACCTAACGTGAGAAAATATGAAGATGCACCAGCACAAGCCAAACAAATAATAGGCGTGCATATTAAATGAAGGAAATATTTTCTAAATGATATTGGCAGATATCGTGAATTTAGAAACAGAATAATTACTACACCAAAGAATTCAACTGATACATTCTTAATTCCAAGACCGGCAGCCCCCAAATTTATCCCCGCTATTGGAGACATTAGAAGAACACTAATAAGGACACCGAGGGGCCCGAATACAAATGAGAGATTTCTGAAAACATAGGTTCTATCTGTCGCGTATATTACCGAGCCGCTCATCATTGAAAATGTGCACACTAGCGGATACATTGATAAAATCCTCAAGCTTAATGACGCCCCAATATAATCTTTACCGGCAAATATATATATTACATTATCAGCTTGAAAAAAAAGAAAGCATGAGAAAAATGAAACGATCACATAAAGTATTGGCACATACGTATTAAATAATTTTGCGACACCGTCGATGTCATTCTTTCCAACTGAAACGGACAATTCGCGCGTAAACAGAAGAAACATACTCGAAACTGCAAGCAAACTCATATTCGAAAGGTTAAACGCAAATGCATAAAATCCCTGTTGGAGACTCCCTCCGTACTTCTGTAGAATCCATCTATCAATGTACTCGGAGAAAAATCCGATAACCATAAACACAACAAGTGGACCGCAATAATGATAAAAGACTTTTGTATATTCTATAATTATTCTTAACCGTGTGATTGGCCAAAAAGAAATTGGATTTAAGTAGAACAAAATAATTACAACAAACAATATACTTGTTATAATATTAATATAAAAATACCAACTCAGGTCCAGTTTGCTAAAGGTGAAAAAGGTAATGATCAATAACACATTGAAAATTCTTAAAAAGAAATTAACGCTTTCACTGAAAAGCGTTAATCCAAAGGAATCCATTATTTTACCCAATTGTTGCTGGATAAAAATTGTTATAGTGAATATAACCGCCAGATAAACAAACCGTACTTGTTGGGATGGTAATAAATTATTGAGTAATACTTGATTTGAAGTGATACACACTGTACCGAGGAATATAATTACAATAATCAGAATATTGAACAGACTGTACCACTTTATAATTTGTAAATCTCTTTGATTTTGAGAAAGTTTTATATAAAGACATGTCGATGCTCGCATATCTAGAAAATTGATGACTTGGAAAAATATGTTAGTTAAAAACGAATAATCTCCATAATGGTTTGCGCCAAGGGACCTGGGTACTATGCCTGCCAATATCATACTTAGAAAAAGGCCACAAATGCTTGTTATAACCTTTATGGCATACCTTTTAAGGAAAGAATCCTCTTTTGGATTAGTATTTCTTATCATCTTGATCCAGGTGAGCAGTGGTAGTCTTGCGGGCATGGAACTCACCGATGCCCGCTCGCTCCCTGCCGCCGCCCAGGAAGCGCTGCGGAAACGCGCCGTCGCGGCGGTGCGGACCGGGATGACGCACACGGAAGCCGCCCAGGTCTTCGGCGTGACCCGTCAGACCATCGGGAAATGGCGGGAGGCCTGGGAGGCCGGAGGGAGCCGGGCGCTCAAGGCGAAGCGGCGTGGCCGGCCCCCGGGACCACGCCTGGCGCCGCATGAGGCGGCGTTGATCGTCCGGTTGATCGTGGGCCGCTGTCCCGACCAGCTCCGCCTGCCCTTCGCCCTCTGGACCCGAGAGGCCGTCCAGCAGCTCTTGGCCGAGAAGGTCGGGCTGCACGTCTCGGTCTGGACCGTCGGCCGGTACCTCCAGCGCTGGGGCCTCACGCCGCAGACGCCCCGGCGCCGGGCCTTCGAGCAGGACCCGGCGGCGGTGCGCCGGTGGCTGGCCGAGGAGTACCCGACCCTCCGCCGGGCCGCGAAGCAGGCCGGGGCCCTGATCCACTGGGGCGATGAGATGGGGCTTCGCTCCGACCACCAGACCGGCACCTCCTACGGGCGGAAGGGGCAGACCCCGGTGATCCCGGGGACGGGGCAGCGCTTCCGGTGCAACGTCATCTCGACCATCACCAACCGGGGGCAATTGGCCTTCATGGTGTTCCGGGGCCGCTTCACTACCCCGGTCTTCCTCCGGTTCCTCCGGCGCCTGCTTCGGCACGCCCGGGGCCGGGCGCCGTGTTACGCTCTGATGTCGCCGCCTCTGCGGGGATAGCGGCGAGGTTCTGGGTGTTGTGGGCGCGCCGCTCGGCCAGGCACTGGGCCTTGACGGCGGCTCGCTCCGCCAGGACTTGCGTGTGGAGTCCGGCGTGGCGTTGCGCTGGGGTCACGAACCCGAGACGGCTGTGATGGTGCTCGTCGTTGTACCAGCGGAAGAACTCGGCACACCAGGCCTGCGCGTGCCCCCAGCTCTCGAACCGCCCCGGGTAGGTGAGCCGCCCCTTCAAGGTGGAGAAGAACGCCTCAATCTCGGGGTTGTCGTTTGGCGTCCGGGGCCGGGCATAGAGGGGCGCGACGCCGGTCCGGGCGAAGAACCGCCGCGTGAGCCGCGACCGCATCTGGGTCCCGCGGTCGGAGAGGGACCAGGGGTAGCCATGCTGCGGCACCTCCAGGCGGCCCTCATCCTGGAGGCCGCGATCCCAGAGGGTGAGCACCTCCCGCGATTCCAGCGTCTCGGCGAGGTGCCAGGCAATCACCTTCCGGCTCACCCAATCGAGGAGCACGGAGCGGTAGAGGAACACCCACGGCTGGGTCGTCCGGAGGTGCGTGATGTCCCAGCACCAGAGGGTGTTCGGACGCTGCGCGAACACGGTATCAGGTTTCGCCCCCACCGGTTCGCCCCGGCAGCGCCCCCGCGGGGCCGAGGCCCCCTGCGCGTGCAGGTAGCGCCAGACCGCGACGTGGGACACATAGCGGCCGGCGTGCTCCAGCACCCAGAAGGCGAGCGTGCGGCACGAGCCATCGGCGAGATCCCGGCGGGCCACCGCCGCCACGATGAGCCCGTGCTCCTCGGGCAGGAGCGCATTCCACGGCTGAGGATTCCCACCGCGCCGGCGGGGTGGCGCCCCCGCGCGCTGCCAGCGCTGGAGCGTGCGGGCACTGAGCCCCAGCGCTTGGGCGCCCCTCTTTTGACTCACCCCCGCCGCCTGCGCCTCGGCCACGGCCCTCAGGCTCGCCTCGCGCGCGGTGACACGTGTCCGCGGCCATCGGGGCTCGGCCGCATCGCTCGGCGAGCCCCAGCGTTCGTTTTTTTTGAGCAGGGTGTACTCGACGGTGAGTTCCGCCAAGGCCCGCTCCTTCTCCCGGAGCTCCCGGCAGAGTTGCTCGTACTCCTCGGCACTCGGTGGCCCCATCGGCTTCCGGTGGCCGGCGCGGACCTTGAGCCCGGCGATGGCCGAACTCTCGACGGCCTCCTCAATAGCCCGGAGGTCCTCCAGCGTGAGGCCATACTTCCGGAGGATCTCCCCGACCGGAGCATCAGGGCGCCGGGTCTCCAGGAAGATCCGGAACTTCCGCTCGGCGGTCAACCGTTGCCACTGCCTGCTGTCGGCCATCTCGGCCCCTCCTTCTGATGGCCGCTATCATATCCGCAAAAACGGCGACACGCTGTTGTGTAACACAACGCTCATCATCGACCGGCACCCCGTGCACATCGCGGCCGCGGTGGCGCGCTGGGTCGCGCACCGCGCCGACCGCCTCCGGCTGTTCTTCCTCCCTGGCTACAGCCCAGAGCTCAACCCGGATGAGTTCCTGAACAACGACGTCAAGGCCAACGCCCTCCGGCGCCGCCGGCCCCGGGAGGAGGCGGAACTGACCGCTTCGCTTCGCTCCTACCTCTGGAGCCCCCAGCGGCAGCCGGCAATCGTGCAGAGTTACTTCCAGGCACCCAGCGTGCAGTATGCTGCGCTGTGAAGATGTCACCTATTAACTGCTCTGGGTAATGATGTCATCTATAAAGCGCTCCCATTAGTAAAAGTTGATTGCCGCCGCGAATGATTGTTTTGGCTTTTTTCCAAAGCACTTGCCCAGTTGTCGTCATGTTCCCTCCGTCAGAATCATGCATTATTCTTAACTTTCCCAATATTATTCAAAATTGCTTCTGCAAAGAGGACATCAATCTGTTCGTCGATTTCCAAAGACTTATAACGGGGGACAATGTAAGCAAGGGTTCTCTCATGGTAAAAGCTTCTTTTTTCAAGCAATGTTTCAGCATCCGATATGTAAAGAGAGCCTTCACAAAAATAAATATCCGTGATGTCCTGCCGTCTAACTGCCTGGGAAAAATCGGGGTACATGAACGGTCTAATAGTGCCATTTTCTTTGATGACAACATCAAAGACGGGGTGTGCTGCTTCAACTTTGCTCACGCCTACAATTGAATCGGCTATTGCTCTTTTCGACTCCAACATTTCTAATGCTGCATCGATGTCGTCTGATTCTGTGAGAGGCGAGGTAGGTTCCCTGAGAACAATATAATCGAATGACTCTCCAGCATTTTTTAAAAACACTAATGTATGTTCGATTACTGAAAATGTTGTGGCAGTATCAGTAGCTAACTCTGCAGGCCTGACAAATGGAACTGAAGCGCCATACTTTTCAGCTATTTTTGCTATTTCGAGATCATCTGTTGAAACCACGATCTCGTCTATATATTTTGACTCTTTTGCCGTTGCTATCGGCCATGCCACTAAAGGCTTGCCACACAGCTTTACTATGTTCTTTTTTGGAAGGCCCTTAGAGCCGCCCCTTGCCGGCACTATAGCAAGCACCCTTTTATTTTTAATCATTTCGTTCCTTCACGCTATACACTCAAGCAATTGTTACGACTAATATTTTGTAAATTCAACATAGCGCCCTATTTTATCCGATTCTTCAATCGCATACAACAGCTTCAACACATTGTGATCGTTTTCCATCCTATTGGTAAACGGGGCCTTGCCTTCAATGGCATCGATAAACGCCTTCAACTCATCGATGTACATGTTTTCACCAATGTTCGGATTATATCCCGCCTCGGCGCTCATCATCTGATACTCGATGGTCTGCCATTTCCCGACTTTGGGATCGTAAATCTGAATATTCTTTTTGTTCCAATCCCAGAGTAATTGTTTCTGATCGCCATTGACCAAGAGCCTCCGCGTGGCATTCCGGGATACTAGATCAATCGTGATCGTTGCTAAGCATTTCACGTAATCGAGGACGAAATTGTATGTGTCGTCAATTTTTTCCGCCCCTTCGATGTTGATGGTTTTCCTCACATTGCCGCACACGCGTTTCGGGAAAGCGAGCATGTATGTCAGCCACGTCAATTCAAAGGGCACGATTTCCCGCGCCCCGGCTCCCGCCGCCGCTCTCGTAATCCAAGATAGCCATCCAGAAATGGAGGACCCGTTACCTCAATGCGCTCCGAATCGTTTCTCGACTGCGCGAAGACGGTCTTGTAGTATGGTCCGGAGACGGCAATCTTCGTGTAGTCGAGGTCTCCCAGGGTGTTCCCGCCGACGAGAATGCAGTGTTGGAGGTAGAGTGAAGGGATGTCTGCCCTCTCAGCCACCCTGGCAAGCACCTTGCCTGCCCACTCAACATCATGTCCGACGAGCACAAAGAGGTCCGGCGCTTCCCGCCTGATGGCACTCCCCACCCTCTCCGCAGTCATGTAGAATGTGTAGAGGCGTCCCCAAAACCGCGATACAAGAACCTGATCTAGAATTCGGGACGCCTGCGAACGGGTCGTGCCAGAATAGGCGACAGACCACCCCTTCCAAGCGCGGAGAGTTGCTGAAACCGATCTTGCGGCGCCCGAAAGAGAGCCAAAGGTGGTCCACCTGTAGGCAGCGTCCACGCGGGCTCCGTTCTTCGACGCTATCCCTGTCGTCGCGTTCAGCCCAATGTACACAACTCTATATCTCTCCCGGTTCGGAAGAGCTGCAACCGCCGGGAAAGCTTTTTCGTAGCGGTTCCCTCCCAGAAAATCCGCAATCACAATTATCTCTCGCGGATCCGGCGGCGAAATAGCGCGCAGCCGATGGGGACGGAATCTAGAACCGGCAGAGACTAAGACATCTCGGAGTATCCGACCAAAAGGTTTCAAGAGGCGCTCGTAAACGTCAGAGCCTATATCCCTGGCCCTTACCCGAACGGGAGGACGCACGAGTCGAAGGTCGATTCCTCTAGCATTACACATATCGCATAGAAGTCCCGTTCGCAGGGAACGATCACCAACGAATATGACCCTCCGCGGGAACTCCTTCGCTATGGCTGCATTGACTGCAAGATAGAAGAAGCAGAGATCATAGGCGATCTCGTGCAACAACCAATGGAGGGCCGGCTTCTCCAGGTTTACCCCATCGTAGCAAAATGCAACCTCTCTCCCCCTGGCGTCGATGCCGTCAAGCCAAGAACGTACGAGATCTAGGATCTGGTTGTCGGTTTTTGCGCCCTTGTAAAATAGGCCATAAGCACTGGGAGATTTGACCGTCGCCCAGATCGAGTCGGACCCCGGATCGTACGTCTCGGTTAGGTCAAATAGAACTGCCTTGCCCTCATCTTGTCTCTGGCGGCACCGCGCCAAGCTCTTGTACTCCTCCCTATCCTTCAGGACATATAGCCAGCCCAGCTCTTCTGGCGGAATCCGCATTGTGTGGACACCCTCTTCGACACTCACCGTGAAGCCCGCGGAGGACACGCGTGTAGAAGCCTGGTGGGGTCGGTCGGGCACTTCAACGCCGCTTGCGTGGAGGTACCCCGGCGTCCAGATCTCAGCCGCTCCTTACAGGAGGGAGCCCCTGGCACCGGCACTTTCGCACTCTGGCTAGGATACACTCGATAACTCGCCGCTGGGCATCTAACGTCAGCGAGGGAGACGATGGAAGGCTCAAGCCCTGCAAGAAGAGGCACTCGGCGACTGCCCCCCCTATTCGTTCTGCATCCGCATAAATCGGAAGGCGGTGAATTGGCACCCACAAAGGCCGTGCTTGAATACCCTCCCTTTCCAACTCTTCGATCAACTCAACACGCTCGGTCCCGCACTGATCCTGGTCCACCAGGATGCAGTTGAGCCACCACGAACTTTGGGCCCACTCGGCCTGTCGCAGCAGACGAATGCCGGGAACATTGGCGAATGCTTCGGCATAGGTCGCGGCAATCTGCCGTTTTCGCTCCAGGAAGCTCGGCAGCACTTCAAGCTGCGCAACCCCCAAGGCTGCTTGAAGGTTCGTCAGCCGGTAGTTGTAGCCGATGTCGTCGTGCCAGTACTCGAGGCCTGGCCGTTTCGCCTGGGTGGTCAGGTGGCGAGCACGCCGCGCCAACTCAGGATCGTTGGTCACGAGCATCCCTCCCCCGCCGGTCGTGATGACCTTGTTGCCGTTGAAGGAATAACACCCAATGCGCCCGAGCGTCCCGACGGCTCGACCCCGATGGGTTGCCCCCAGGCTCTCGGCAGCATCCTCGACGACGGGTACGCCGAACCGGCCTGCGGCCTCCAGGATCGGATCCATGTCCGCCGGATGGCCGTACAGGTGAACCACGAGAATAGCCTTTGGCAGGCGGCCGGCCGCCGCGCGCGTCTGCAGCTCGGCCACGACGAGCGCCGGATCCATGTTCCAGGTTCGAGGTTCTGAATCAATCAAGACCGGGGACGCCCCCTGGTACCGGATGGGATTCACCGAGGCAACGAAGGTGAACGTCGAGACCAAGACATCGTCCCCCGGGCCGACGCCCAAGACGAGCAGCGCGGTGTGAATGGCGGCGGTCCCGTTGCACGTCGCCACGGCGTATCGTGCCCCCACGAACGCCGCGAACTCCTCCTCGAATCGGATCACGAACGGCCCCACAGAGGAGACATAGTTTGTCTTCAGGCACTCGAGCAGGTAGCGTTCGGTGTTCCCGATGAGCCAAGGCTCGTGCAGGGCAATCTGGTAGCTCCCCTCACCCACGCGCCATTCCCTCACACGGCGTACTGGTAGGTTTTGTACTGGGCCAGATGCCTCTGGATCCACTCGGTAGTCGCCACGAGGCCGTCTTCCAGAGGGACGGTCGGCTGCCAGCCGAGAAGCCGCTTCGCATACGCGTTATCCGCCAGGAGTTCTTGTACCTCGCTCTCATCGGGTCGGACGCGGTCCGGCTGCACCTCGACCTCGACCCGACGGCCGACCACCCCGCATGCCAGGGCAACGAGCTCTTTCACCGATACGCTCCGACCCGTTCCGAGTTGCACCACCCGTCCGATGGCCGCCGCGCAGTCGCCAGCCCGCAGGAACCCATCCACCGTGTCGGAGACAAAGGTGAGGTCCCGTCGGGGGTGGAGCGAGCCCAGCCGAATCGGATTCCGACCGGCCAGGAGTTGGGTGAGGATCGTCGGCAAGACGGCGCGCGCCGACTGGCGGGGGCCATACGTATTGAATGGCCTCAACGTGACGATCGGGACGCCAAAGCTACACACATAGCTCTCGGCGAGTTTATCTGCGGCGATCTTGGAGGCCGCATAGGGTGACTGAGCTCGTAATGGGTGATCTTCCCTGATGGGGAGGCTCTGTGGCGTCCCGTAGACTTCGCTGGTGGACGTGTGGACGACGCACGCCGGCTTCACCACCCGTGCCGCCTCTAGCACTTGCAGCGTTCCCCGCACGTTCGTCTCAAAAAAGGCGGCCGGGGCGCGATACGAGTAGGGGATCGAAATCAACGCAGCTAAGTGGAAGATAATCTCCTGATCAGCACAGAGGTCCCGTACCAAACTTGCATCCTGTACATCGCCCGTCAGGATCTCCACGGCATCACGGGTCTCCGCCGACAGATCCTCGAGCCAACCCCACGAGCCCCACGCGTTGTACCACACCAGGGCCCGGACCTGCGCGCCCTCTGCGACAAGCCGTTGGACGAGATGGCTCCCGATGAAGCCGCAGGCACCCGTCACCAGCACACACTTCCCTCGATAGCCCAAGTAGCCATCCCCCTCAGAGACGCCCACTCCGGACATCTTCGCAGGCCGTCTGGTAATCCTCCAACTGCCCCACGTCCAGCCAGTACTCGTGGACGGGGAAGGTGACGACGTTCAACCCTTTCGCGAAGGCCCGCTTAATCAGGTCGGGCATATCACAGCGCTCGCCCCGCGTCACGAGGGCCAGGATGCTCCGGTCGAGCAGGTAGATTCCCGCATTGACGAAGAACCCTACCATCGGCTTCTCCGAAATTCCCACGACGCGGACTCCCTGCGCCTCCACCACCCCGTAGGGGACCTGAAACTCGTACCGTCGCACCGCAACCGTCATGGCCGCCTCGTGATCCTGGTGAAACGCCACGAAGTGGCGGAAGTCCAGGCGGGTCAGGATGTCGCCGTTGATCACCAGAAGCGGTTCGTCCGTCGGCTCGATAAACCCGAGGGAACCGGCGGTGCCCAGTGGCCGATCCTCGGGGACGCACACCACGTCGAGACCGAAGGCCTCGCCGTTGCCAACGTACTGGGAGATTTGGTCCCCTCTGTAGTGGGTGGTGACGCGGACCTTCCTAACTCCCGCCTCACGGAGTTGATCCAGGATAAGGTGCAGAAGCGGTTTCTCTCCGATGGGAAGCAAGGGCTTGGGTGTGCCTTCGGTGAGGGGCCGAAGGCGGGTGCCGAATCCGCCGGCCATGACGACTGCGGTGACCGGAATGGTCGCCTCGGGCCCGACGTCTCCAAGTCGGGCGAGATCCACCACTTTCCCATCCCCATCGACGATCGGGAGGTGACGCACACCGGCCTCGCGCATCTGCCGAACCAGCTCTTCGGGGGGGGTACCCATAGAAGCCGTGAAGGGGATCGGCCTCTCCGATCCCCCCACCAACTGCTTCACCGGGGCCTCCAGATCAACCGAGGCCAGGATGGCCCGACGGACGTCCCCGTCGGTGACCGTCGCCAGCAAGCGCCCTCGACCATCAGTAACCAGGACCGTCCCTAGACCGCTCTGGTCGATGCGCAGGATCGCCTCCCGGATTGGGCAGTCGGGGGATACGAGGATCCGCTTTAGATCTCCCCGTCGGATCATTTCCCCGCCTTTGCGGTGGCCAGAACCCGCGCCGGTACCCCGACGACCGTGCAACCCGCCGGAACGTCCCGGACGACTGCCGCGCCCGCGCCAATCACTGCTCCCGCCCCGACGCGAATGCCCTGAATGATCGAGGCGCCAATTCCCACGAAAGCCTCCGGCTCAATATGCACACCGCCGGCTAGGTGGACTCCGGGCGACAGGTGGACGTGGTCGCCGATCACACAATCGTGCTCGACGATCGCCCCGGAGTAGGCTGTGACGTTATCCCCCAGTCTCACATCCGTGTTCACCACGGCGCCCGGGAGGACGGCAACACCCTGTCCCAGGCGTGCGGACGGTGCGACATAGGCAGAGAGGTGGACCAGGGTGATCATCTCAAAACCGTATCCAGTCGCCAGCGCGAACAGCTTCTTTCGGGCACTCACGTCCCGGATTGCTCCCACCCCGATAAACGCCTCATCGACACCCTCGGCCCGGAGTGCAGGAAGAAGACCATCGTCACCAAGGATGGGGACGCCCATAAAGGTGCTGCCCTTGAGTTCCGGCCGCTGATCCGTAAATCCCACTAGCTCCCACCCGCCCAGGCTTCGCAGGATCTCGACCAGGATCTTCGCGTGCCCTCCGGCCCCCATCCCGATCACGCGTCGCATGGCCTCTTCTCGGTCATCTCGTTACGAAGCCCTTCCGGAGCAGCGTCGCGCCGAGGGGGACGGACTCTAGTGTCGAGACGATGATGCGGCTCGCCTCACCCGTCCCGTATGGATTACACAGGCCGGCCAGGCCACGTCGGAACGCCGGATCCAGGGCCTTCTGGACCCCGGCGAGGATATCCTCCACCGTCGGAGCCACGTCGATGACGTTGGCGGCGCGGAGGCGTCCCGACTGCCGATCGCCGATGTTCACCACAGGCAGCTTGAAGGAAGGCGCTTCAAGGAGGCCGCTAGAGGAGTTGCCGACCATGGCGCTGACGGTCGCCATCAGGGTGAAATATGCCGGCTGTCCAAGGTTGACGACCAGTCGGCTGTTCGTTTGGGAATGGACGAAGGCTTGGATTGCCTCAAGGACAGCTCGACCCCCTGAATCAGCATTGGGATACGTAAACAGGACTTCGGCATCGACGGTCTCCAGAGCCTTCAAGAGCTCCTCAATACCGGGGTCGGTTCCCTCTCGGTCCGTGGTGACTGGGTGGTACGTCACCAGAAGGCTCGTCTTCTCGAGGGACAGGCCCCAGCGCGCACACAGCTCCTCCAGCGGCACCCGCGGGGACCGTTGTATGGCTTCCACACCCGGGGCACCACTGACCACAATCCGCCAGGGTTCTTCCCCCATTTGAAGAATACGAGCCGCGTAGGCCTCGGCGGCGGCAAAGTGGAGGTGGCTCATCTTGGTGATCGCGTGCCTGATCAGTTCGTCGATCACCCCATGCGTTTGCTCGCCGCCGTGGATGTGCGCCACGGGGATCTGAAGGGGCATGGCCGCGGCAACGGCGGCGAAGGTTTCGAAACGGTCGCCCAGAACGAGCAAGATGTCCGGCTGGTGGGCAGCGAGAACCTCGGTGAACCCCAGTAATCCCAATCCCATGGCCTTTGCCGTGCCCACGCCGCTGTCGGAAGACAGGAGGACCTCGATCCGGGCCCCGACGGGAAACCTGTCTGCCTCGATGTCCCGAACCGTGAGGCCGAACTCCGGCGAGAGATGGGTCCCCGTCACCAGGAGATCTAGTTCGAGGCCTTGGGAGTCTTGGATGGTGCGAAGAATCCAGTATAGGAGCCCGTAGTCCGCACGGGAGCCTGTCACCACTGCGATCCGTCTCAGCTGCCCTACGGTCGGTCTCGAGGGATCATCCATCCGCACGGTCCCCTGCCTCAACACAGCATCTCCCAGTCAAGCAGCTCCCCCACCCCGATGCGCCTGCGTACCACTCGGCCAATGACCTTCGGGAGAAGAAACGGGGGAAGACCGGTGCCTGGACGCATGGCGGCCACCATCCCCTCCCCGATGCGCGTGCCCGCCGGGATTTCGCATGCCGCCACCAGGCTGCGTCGCGCGGCGCGGCAGACTTCCACCTCCGCGGGCATTGGCTGTTTCCGCCCATCCCCCAAAGCCGTCTCTACTTCCCGGATGGCCCGCGTCATCTCGGCGAATTCCGCGGGCGAAAACGATGCATGATGGTCCGGACCTGACAGAGAACGATCCAAGGTGAGATGCTTCTCGATGACGCACGCCCCGAGGGCCACAGCCGCCACCGGCACCTCGATGCCGAGCGTATGATCCGAGTACCCGACGGGCACACCGAAGGCCGCGGCCATCGTATGTATGGCACGGAGATTCGCATCGCTTGCCTTGGCCGGATAGTTCGAGACGCAATGGAGAAGAATCAGCTCTTCGCACCCGCTCTCCTGCATGGTCCGGACCGCTTCATCTACCTCACTCAGATAGGACATGCCCGTAGAGAGGATAACCGGCTTCCCTTTGCGAGCGACGTATTCCAGGAGCGGCCAGTTCGTGATTTCGCCCGACCCGATCTTGAACGCCGGCACCTCCAACTCCTCCAAGAGATCCGCGCTGGCCGTGTCAAAGGGGGTGGACAGAAAGATGATCCCACGCTGCCGGCAATAAGAGTGCAGCTCGCGATGGGCCTCAGGTGAAAGCTCCAACCGGCGCAACATGTCCAGCTGGGATTCCGTCGCATCCGTTCGTTCCCGCTGATATTCCGCCTTGGGCGCCGCCAGGCTCACCAGCCGCTCGGCATGGAACGTCTGAAACTTCACGGCGTCCGCCCCGGCACCCGCGGCGGCATCTACCAACCGTTCGGCAAGATCTAGATCGCCGTTGTGGTTCACACCCGCCTCGGCGATGATAAACGCGGGCTCACCCGTTCCCACCTTCCTTGAGCCGATGTGCACCGTCTTGCCGGAAGTGAAGACCATCGGATCCTTATCCCGTAGACGCCTACGTCAACCGCCGGAAGCCGGAATGGGCCACCGGACCGCGGAGGCGACTTCGCACATCGCCCGCGGCGATGGCCGCGGCCAATTCGGCGAACACCGACTCGACCGCATCCAGATAGGAACGGACGTGCCCTTCCTGATGCGCATAGGACGCATAGAAGGCCTTGCCGGCCAGGAAGCCGCGATCGAGCATCAGTTGAGTGAACAGCGTCGCGATGGCCTGGCCGTCGTCATGCTCGAAGCGAAGATGGCTGAGCGGGGGCAGTCCACCGACGTGGATCTTGAGCCCTGTCCGCTGCGCGGTCGCCGTCCAGCCCTCCTGGACCTGCCGACCGACGGCATTCAGATGTGCCGCCACCTCGCGCTCCCGATGCTTGCGAATCGTCGCCAATGCCGCCGCCGGCCCAATGCGCTCCGTCCAGTAGGTGCTGCTGATGAACGATCCCTGAGCCGCCTGCATGATCGAGCCGACACCGATGATCGCCGCCATGGGGTAACCGTTGCTGATTGCTTTGGCAAAGACGGCCAGGTCGGGGGTCACCCCCAACCGGAGGTGAATCCCGCCGGAGTTCATGCGGAAACCCGACGTGACCTCGTCGAAGATCAACACCGCGCCACACTCACCGGCGATCTCACGCACCTGCTCCAGAAATCCCGGCCCCGGGTCGTGATCCCGCACTGGCTCCATTACGATCGCCGCTAGATCCCCGCCGACCCGGGTCACGATCTCCTTCAGGTCCCCTATCTGGTTATATTGAAACGGGAGGCTGGAACCGGTGAGCCCACGGGGGATGCCCGCAGGCTCCAGCCCCGGGAGGAGATGTCCGTCCAACATGTTGTCCCGGGCCAGGTTCGCCGCCAAGTACCAGTCATGCCAACCGTGGTAGCCGCAGAAAGCCACTTTCTCTCGCCGGGTGTGCGCGCGCGCGATGCGCACCGCCACAGCCATGGCCTCTCCGCCGCACCGCCCAAACCGTACCATCTCGGCCCACGGATGGATCTCACACAAGAGGTCGGCCAGTTCGACTTCTTCGGGGCAATTCAGCGTGCACATCGATCCCGAATCGATCGCCGCGTGGACCGCCGCATCCACATCAGGATCGGCGAAGCCCAGGACGCAGGCACCAACCCCGGTGATGCTCATGTCGATGTACTTGTGGCCATCGAGATCCCAGGTCTCCACCCCCCTCGCCCGGGAGTAGTAGCCCGGCCACTGCCCGGGGGCGAACAACTCAGGCCGCTTCGACAGCAACTGCGTCCCGCCCGGGATGCGCATCCGCGCGCGTCGCTCCATCTCCCGAGTTCTCTGCATCCGGTCCAGATCAGAGATACGACTCATCTCACCCTCCCGAATCGCGTGGTTCAACTCAGCCGGATCCGTTGACCCGATTGGGCGCTGCGCTCGGCCGCGTAGAGGGTTTCCAGGATCCGCTTGTCATCCGCCAAGGTGTACATGTACGGCGCTTTCCCCTCCACCGCCGCGAGGAAGTGCCGCATTTCATCGATGTACATCCCTTCCGACGCAACATAGCCCGGCTCTGGCGATGGCTCCGGCTCGTTGAAGAACGTCCATTCTTTCGTCCGGGCATCGAAGAGGCGGACGCCGTGCTCCCGCCACTCCCAGGTGATGACCCCTTCGGATCCCAGGAGCTTGAATGATCGGAAGGCGTCTCGGGCTATCACGTCGACGAGCAAATGTCCCAGCATCTTCCCGTCAAACCGTAGCAGGATCTGATACACGTCGTCGATGTCGATCTCGAGGTCCGCCAGTTTGTCCTTGTAGGCCGAGATCTCCGTCACGTCGCCGAAGACCCATGTGAGCCACGACAGCTCGAACGGGACGATTTCTCGGCATGCCCCCGTCGCGCGCTTCGCCACATAAAATGCCCGATAATCCTCGTAGGGGTGCCAATCCGGCAGGTATTGCCCGCTGTGGTAGGTCAGGACCAGGGGTTTGCCGATAGAACCCGCCGTAACGAACTCTCGAATGCGCCGAATCGAAGGATTGAACCGCATGGTCGAGGATGGGGCCGCGACGATGTTTTTTCTCCCCGCAAGCTCGATCAGTTCGTCCAGTCCGTCATCGACGACGCTCGCCTCGCAGAAGAAGTGCTTTCCTGCCGTCGCGGCCGCCTTCATGTACGGGTGGTGCATGTCGGGAGGCGTGGAGATGATTAGTACGTCCGGATCTTGGGCCATTGCCTTTTCAAAATCGCTGAACGCCTCGATCTCGTACTTGCTCACGGACTCGCTCCGACGATCTTCCCTCGGATCGAATCCGATGATAGTCCCCGCCTTGAGAAACCGCAGATTTCGAATCCGGCGCTTCCCCATGGAACCGAGACCGACGATCAGGAATCGCATCAGGGTCGTTCCTTCCTTTCCGGAGCCTGATACCTTCGCGACAAATCTCCTACGACTCGAGACGCATGCGGAACGCACCGTGTTCCCGGCGGAAGCGCTCCCAGTACTCGCCGCTGACCTTCTGGCTGATGGCGGCGATTTCCGGATGTGCATCCAGAAACTCCACCACCTCCGCGAGACGCAACCGCCGCTCGTGTCTCGGATCGAGCCCTCGAATGGTTGCCCGAAAGAACTCCAGATCCTCGGGATAATCGAGGGTCATCCGGTACTCCGGGCGGCGAACATTCTCCTCGGCAGGAAGGGTCTCCACCTTGAAGAGCCCCGACTGAACGAAGTATTTTCCCCAACTTTTTCCTGTCAAATAGAGCACCATTGAGGTTGAACGACATGCCGAGAAGATTCGTGGGGTTCTCTCCTGCTTCGACCGGGTGGTGCTCACCGGGACCCTCCCGGACCTCTGCCACGCGGGGGCCATGGCGGAGTACCTGGGGGCGCGGGACATCCGGCTCTTCGACTACCCGCACTGGGCCGAGCCGTTCCGCGACGAGCTCCGGGCTCATGCCGAGCGGCTCGCCCAGGAGGCGGGGCTCCCGATCGAGTTCATCCGGCGGCTCAAGGACTTCCGCAAAGAGCAGCGGATCAAGCAGCTCCTCGCCACGCGGGGCGAGCACCCCGGCTTGGTCCACATCTTCTCGGCGATGGAGCCCTGCCCCTCGTTCCGGCCCTGGCACGACAAGCGGAGCGGGAAGACGTTCCTCAAGCCAACGGAGGCCAAGTGCTTGCACTACTACTTCTACTTCATCGACAAGGAACTGGGCCTCTGCTACCTTCGGGTGCCCACCTGGGCCCCGTTTCGCCTGCAGTTCTACTGCAACGGGCACCACGTGCTCGCCCGCCAGCTCCAGCGGAAAGGGATCGTCTACCCGCTGCTCGACAACGCCTTCGTCGACATCGCGGACTGGACGCGGGCCCAGGCGCTGGCCGACGCCTGGGAGCCCCACCGACTCCACCGCCAGCTCGATCGGCTCGCGGCCACCTACTGCCCCGTGCTGCGTCACTTCCCGGCGGGGGTCCACTGGAGCTTCATGCAGGTGGAGTACGCGACCGATGTCGTGTTCCAGCGCCAGGCGGAGTTCCAGCCGCTCTACGAGGCCCTCACGCACACGGCCATCCACGCCGTCAAGCCGGCGCACGTGGCGACCTTCCTGGGCCGGAAGCTCACCGCGGCCTACCAGGATGAGATCGGGAACGACTTCTCCACCCGGATCGAAGGGACCCGGATCAAGCACGCCAGGGGCTGGGCGGCCATCAAGCGCTCCGAAAAGTTCGCGCTCATCGCCCGCCTGCAGGAACTGCGCCGCTTGGCGGTCAGGCGGGTGCGGGCGGGGGAGACGCAGCGGGCCGTGGCCGAGAGCCTGGAGGTGCACCCGCACACGGTGGCGAAGTGGATGGTCTGGTACCGTGCCGAGGGCGATGCTGGGCTGGCGAGCACGCCAGCCACGGGCCGCCCGCCGACCTTGAGCCACCGGCAGGTGGCCCAGCTCCGGCGGCTCATTATCGGCAAGGACCCGTGCCAACTGAACTTCGGACCCGCCCTCTGGACCCTGCGGCTCGTCGGAGAGCTGGTGGGGCGCTGCTTCGGGGTCGTCCTCCACGTGACTACCATCGCCCGGCTGCTCCACCGGATCGGGATCACCCCGCAGAAGCCGACGCGGCAGGCCTTCCAGCGGGATCCGATCGAGTGCGACCGGTGGATGACCCGGGAGTTCCCCCGGATCGTCCGGGAAGCCCGCCGGCGCCAAGCCGTGCTCCTCTTCGTGGACGAGACGGGGGTGCGGGAAGATCACCCGGTCGGGCGGACCTGGGGCGAGCGGGGCCACCGCCCCGTGGTGCGGGTGACGGGGACCCGCCGGCGGGCCAACGTCATCTCGGCGATCACCCCCCGGGGGCGGCTGTGGTTCCGCTGCTTCCCGGGGAATCTGAACGCGGTCACCTACATCGCGTTCTTGACCGCCCTGCGCCAGGCGGTGCGCAAGCCCATCATCCTGATCCAGGACCGGCACCCCGCCCACGTCGCCGCCGCCACCTGCCGCTTCGTGCAGGCCTAGGGCAAGCGCCTCACGGTGTACGAGCTGCCGGCCTACGCCCCCGACCTGAACCCCGACGAACACGTCTGGACCCACCTCAAGGGGATCTTCCGGCAGAATCCCCTGGCTCAAGACGAGCGGATCGAGGCCCGCGTGGAGGCCACGATGACGGACCTGCAAAAGGATCGCGCTGCCATGCGCAAGTTCTTCCGGCATCCGGCCGTGGCCTACATCCGCAAGGCGCTGAATTGGTAGTACCTCTAATTTATGCAACTATGAGTATAGCACGGTTGAGCACCTGGCGATGGTTCGCCAGCCCAAGGCATCGAACCACCCACGCCTTTCGCAAGGGGAAGGGATTGCGGCTGTTCTCGTACTCGACTACAACGGAGGACACAAGTTCTGTCTCGCCCCCCTCGACCATCTGTAAGATCACCCCAAATGCCAGGGTCTCCAGCCAGATCCTCGGCTGCCCTTGGTCATCGAACGGTCGCTTATAGCCGTTTGTATCGAGGGCGATTCTCGTCTTCGGTTCCCCCTCCAATCCGTCGTCTTACTGAACGATGAATTGCGCGTTGCGATCGCGACTGTCCGCCGCATCCTTGATCAGCCCGAGCACCAGCGCGTTCCGGACCTCGATGACCCCGTCCTCCACGCTGATTCGCGGCTCAACCCCCAACTCCCGCGTGATCTTCGCACAGGACACGGTGATGTCCCGCATGTCCCCGCCGAAGCTCAGGTCCTTGTGGGTCACCTTCAATCCGTCCACATGCTTCTGCACCAGGACGACGATTTCATCCTTGGGGTAGTTCCCGTCGGCGGCGCCGAGGTTGTACACTTGTCCCCGAATTTTCTCCTCTGGAGCCGACAGGCCCAGGATGATCCCGTCCACCACGTCGCGCACATCCACAAAGGACCGCGAGTATCCGCGCTGGTAGATCACCAGCTCCCGCTTGGTCAGGGCCTCCCGCACGAACTGATTCACGATGAGGTCGAAGCGGGTGCGGGGGGAAATCCCGAAGAGCGTGGCAAAGCGAAACACCAGAGGCGCACATGGGCTCCGTTCCGCTTGCTGCAGCAGGTATTCCTCTGCGGCGATCTTAGTCTCCGCGTACAGGGATTGCGGGTACAGTGGGGATTCCTCGGTGACCGGCTGGCCGTTCTCGCCCACGCCATAATTGCTATATGTGCTCGACAGGACGAACCGCTTCACGCCAGCCGCCTCAGCGGCCTCGAAGACAGGTTGCGCTGCTTCCACGTTATACCGCCACGCCACCTGCTTCCCCACCGCTTGACAGGCGGGGAATCCGACGATGGCCGCCAGATGCACGACTGCTTTGAACGTTCAACGTTGCACGTTGCAGAACGTCGGGGTCGCAGACGTCGCCCTGTGACGAGTTGAAAGTTGAAGGTTGAAAGTTGAAAGTCAGGGACTGAAGAAACGCCGGATCCGATACATCTCCCTTCACGAACCGGAAGTTCGGGTGGGAGAAGTAGGCCAGGATGGACTCGCCGCCAAAGAGCAAGTCGTCCACGACCGTGACGGAATAGCCCCGATTCAGTAGCACTCCGGTGAGCAGCGAACCAATGTAGCCGGCACCGCCCGTGATTAGGACGTACTGCGGCTTACTAATCAGAGCAGTTAATAGATGACATAGAGTGCGAGCTGTGGTACCCTCCGCGCATGACAACCGCCGATGCGCGTTCGCTGCCCGCCGCAGCCCAGGAGGATCTCCGGCGGAGGACCGTCAGCGCGGTCCTGAAGGGCATGACCCACGCCGAGGCGGCCCAGGTCTTCGGCGTGGCCCGACCCACCGTCACCCGCTGGGTGACCGAGTACCGCCAGGGCGGCGCGAAGGCGCTGAAGGCCAAGCGCCGGGGCCGGCCGCCGGCGTCGCGCCTCGCCCCCCACGAGGCCGCGCTGGTCGTCCGGCTCATCCTGGGCCGCTGCCCCGACCAACTCCGCCTGCCCTTCGCCCTCTGGACCCGGGAGGCAGTCCAGCAGTTCCTCGCGGACCGGTGTGGGCTCCAGGTGTCGGTTTGGACCGTCGGCCGCTACCTGAAACGCTGGGGCCTCACGCCCCAGAAACCCCGGCGGCGGGCCTTCGAACAGGATCCCGTGGCCGTCCGCCGGTGGCTGGCGGAGGAGGACCCGGCCATCCGCCAGGCGGCCAAGGCCGCCGGGGCTGAGATCCACTGGGGGGATGAGATGGGGCTCCGCTCGGACCATCAGACGGGCACCTCCTATGGCCGGAAGGGGCAGACGCCGGTGATCCCCGAGACCGGGCAACGCTTTCGCTGCAACGTGCTCTCCACGATCACCAACCGGGGGCGCCTCGCCTTCATGGTGTTCCGGAGCCGCTTCACCACCCCGGTGTTCCTCCGGTTCCTCCGCCGCCTGCTCCGCCTCGTCCGGCGGCCCGTGTTCCTCATCGTGAATCGGCACCCCGTCCACGTCGCGAAGGCAGTCGCCCGGTGGGTGGCGGAGCGGCCGGACCGCCTTCGGCTCTTCTTCCTCCCGGGCTACAGCCCGGACCTCAACCCGGATGAATTCCTGAACAACGACGTCAAGAGCAACGCCCTGGGCCGGCGCCGGCCCCGCGAGGCGACCGAACTGGTCACCTCCGTCCGATCGTACCTCCGGAGCACGCAGCGGCAGCCCGCCATCGTGCAGAGCTACTTCCAGGCCCCGAGTGTCCAGTATGCGGCCTAACACGGACTGTCATCTATAAAGTGCTCCGGGTAATATATCCTATTCCCCTGTGAATAAACTCCACCGGGTCGTCCTTTGCCTGCGTAGTTAGGTACTTCGCTCTGCGGGCCCAGGCCTCGTTGTTGGTGAGGATCATGCCTCCCCCACCTGTGGTAATCAACTTGTTACCGTTGAAACTCAGACAGGAGACATCTCCGAAGTTTCCAACCATTCGGCCTTTGTACTTGGCCCCCAGGCCTTCCGTGGCGTCCTCGATCACAACTAAATCGTAGCGTTGCGCCAGTTCAAGGAGAGGGTCGATGTCAACCGGGTGACCCAGGATGTGGACTGGCAAGATGGCGCGGACTCTCCGCTTAGTGCTCGTGTTTCTCAATTCGCCATTGCACCAGTCGCATTGTTGTGTCAAGAAATCTACCACCTCTTGCACGTCCATTTGCCAATAATTGCGTTCCGCATCAATGAACACAGGCCAAGCCCCGACATACCGGATGGCGTTGGTCGGGGCGACGAAGGTGAGCGTCGAGACCAGCACGAGTCGTCAGGCTCCACTCCGCCCACGAGCAGGGCGATGTGCAGGGCTGCGGTCCCGTTCACCGTGGCGACGGCATAATCGACATAGGTAAGTGGTCGCCCGCTGTCCCTGTCACACCACCGTGCGTACGGGTCCGTACACGGCGGTTCGGCGGGTTGAGCTAGCAACCGGCCGCCAACTCGGGAAGGCCGAGCGTAGCGAAGAACGCCTTGGGCAGGGCAAGGTCAAGCGCCCTACTGTGGCTCAGCCGCCACGGGCCATGGGCGCTGCCAGCGGTGGTGGTCGCCAACGCGAGACCCACTCCGCGCCGGCGCAGTTCGGTGAACCGCGTCCGGCCCCGCTTCCACTGCTTCCAGGCCGCCGACCGAAGGCGGCGCCGGATCCACTCGTCAAGGTGCGTGAGCGCCGAAGGCGTCTGACAGAAGCCGAAGTAGCCGTGCCAGCCCCGGAGGTAGGCGCCCAGTTGCTGCACCATGGTCTCCAGACTCACGCCTCGGGTCCGCCGCGTCAGTTCCCGGACCCGCGCCTTGCACCGGGCCACCGTGGACGGCGCCAGCCGTCGTCGCGGCTCCGGTGGGCGGGTGAAGGAGAACCCCAGGAACGTCCGCGCCCCTGGTGGGGCCACCGCGCTCTTCGCGCTGTTGACCTTCAGCTTGAGCGTCGTAGTGATGAAGCGCGTGAGGCTCGCCATCACCCGCTGCCCCGCCCGGTGGCTGCGGACGTAGATGTTACAATCGTCCGCATACCGCACGAAGCGGTGGCCGCGCCGCTCCAGCTCCCGGTCCAGCGTATCCAGCACGAGGTTCGACAGCAGGGGCGAGAGCGGGCCGCCTTGCGGCGTCCCCTCTGCGGTCGGACTCACCAGCCCATCCGCCAGCACTCCAGCCGTGAGAAACGCCCGGAGCAGCCGAAGCATGCGCTGATCGGTGATCCGCTTGGCCACTTGTCCCATCAGCTTGTCGTGATTGACTCGGTCGAAGAATTTCTCCAAATCGAGATCAACGACCCAGCCGTAGCCGTCGGCGAGGTACTGCTGTGCCTGGGCCACGGCCTGATGGGCAGAGCGGTGGGGGCGGAAGCCGTAGCTGTGCGGCGAGAACGTCCGGTCCCAGTCGCGTTGGAGCACCTGCAGCACCGCCTGCTGGAGGAAGCGGTCCAGGACGGTGGGCACCCCGAGCTTCCGGACCCCACCCCCTGGCTTCTCGATCTCAAGCCGCTTCACCGGCTGCGGCTGGTAGGTGCCCTGGAGCAACTGCTCCCGGAGGGCTGGCCAGTGCGCTACGAGGTAGCCCGGCAACTGCTGGACGGTCATCCCGTCGATGCCCGGGCTCCCCTTGTTCGCCTTGACGCGGTGCAGTGCTGCCTTCAGGTTTGCCCGCTCGACAACCTCCTCCATCAACCGGTCGGTGCAGGCCGGGCCTTCGGGTGGGCGTGTCGCCGTGAGCGGTTCGGACCCTTCCCTCGCCGACTTCGGAGCTTCACTCCTCCGCCCGACTGGGAAGGCCAGCGTTGTCTGGGTCTTCTGCCGCGTGCCGCTCATGAGGCGCGCTCTCCTACTGGCCGCTCCCTTTACCCCCTTGCGGGGACCGTGCGGGCCTTCGGTGATGTGAGACCTCCGGGGTTCCCGGCTCGTTTCCCTCACCTACTATGCCCGTGGCTGACTTCTGCGCGGGGGGATCACCGCCCGTCGCCGGGCGGCCAGTCCCGCGTCCGGGACCCCGTGTAGATCTCCCGAGGTAAGCTCGACCGCCGTCCGCGCACAACCGCCGGATTTACGTTTTGCGCCCTTGGTGGAGATGGACTTCGCGGTCACACGCCCGCTCGTCCGACGCTCACGCCTCGTATCCGGTTTTTGTCCATCGGCTCGCGCGTTTGCTCGCCGCTTCCTTCAGACGGCCCCTCGCGGGGACGCCCTTGCGGGTTGCTACCCCTTCACCTCCATCCGGTTGGGGAGAGGACTTTCACCTCCAAGCTGTCGAGCATGCTCGGCACACGTGAACTGCTCCACAGCAAGCTGCGGGGCATCAGAACCCACGGCGGCAGATCTGGCGCAGCAAGCCGCGGGGAATGAACCCGCAGTGCTTCAATCGCCCGAACAGTTGTTCCCAACTCCATCCGCCATCGCCTGAACTTGAATCTCGGTTACGCCCGCCAAGAATTGGCTCATTCGACTCGGCCACAGGAACTTGTAGAGTAAATAGCGCCCAGATAACTTAAAATCGCTGTACGCTAGCCGTCCTCGGCGGATCAGCAGCCTAGCCTGACAGCCGGATGGATCAAACTTGGACAGGTTGTATCGGTCATTAAAATAGCGCCGACCATCGGTCAAGAAATTTGCATCGTAGTATCGCCGATCCAGGCCGATGCGCGACATATCTTTGGACACAACCTTGAAGATCGATGACCACTCGTAAAAATCATAAGGGTCCTCCCCACCAAGCTCATACTGATCATCGATCCAAAAGACAGAGAATCGTTTAAACTCCCCCAATGTGCCTAAATTTGTAATGATCGAGCGGTCTTTGACCCACCGCGCCTGCCAGGAAATGTAGGTATCAATCGTGGATAGGCTGAACGCCGTGATCAGCACGACTAGAAGCGCAAAGGCGAGTTGCCGCAGGGCGCCCTCCGCCCCGGCGAAGCAAAAGCGAGCAACGCCGAGAATGATGAGCCCCATGGGTAACCCTACGAGCAGTGCATGACGGGTGCTCCAGCCATGGAGGGTGGGTCCCAAACCCACGGCCGCATAGGGAAAGATCCCCAGCCCTAGCAGGAAGATGCCGAACAGAAGCAGAACATGGGGTTTCAGATTGTTCTCAAAGAATTCTGTTGAACCAATCTTCAATGCCACATAGATCCAGCAGGCTACCAGCACGGTTGCGAGTGCGAACGCTGGTTGCTCCAGCAGCGCTTTCAAGGCCTGATTCAACTGGCCGTAGATGGCGAACCTCAAGAAAAGGCCGCAGTTGAGGAAGAACGTACCGAGCGAAAGCTGAAAGCGCGTATAGTCGGCGTACAAGCCATGTCGCGGGAAAAAGGTCTCCCTCACAACCCAGAAGATGAACGGCATGAGCACATAGTCCATGCGCCCGAGCGCAAACCTGCCGAGTCCCTGCCGCCACGGAAGCGCCTGAAGGCGCTGCCTCTCGAACAGCACCATCGCCAGCAAACCGAAATAAAACACGAGGAGCGAGATCAAGTTAAAGCTCAGAAACAGAATGACCAGACCGCTGGCGCGCAAGGCGGCATGCCGGGACCCAACGACTCGCTCCGCCCGTAGGAGCAACCAGGCCGCCAGAAGGAAAAGCGCATAGTAGAACACATAATTTGCCGTGCTCAGGACTACCCACGTCTGGAAGGCTGGATAAGATACAGACATCAGTGCGATTACAAGACTTTCCATTCGGTTCAGATACTCAGAATCCTGGCAGATCATATACAAGAGAATTGCAGACGCACCGATACAGACAAAGACAACTATCCGATAGTCCACAAGACCGAACAGCCACAGATGAAGCCAGTTTGTCGGCAGAAAGCCCATCTCGTTAAATGCCGCTGCAATATTGGGCCAGTTGAGGCTCCGATCTGTCGGATTCATCCACAGCCAGTCGTCCCAATATATCCCATCGTTCAACAGGAGCAGACCATGAACAAACAATACCGACCCAAGAATCACAAAGTAAGGTGCGATCCCCCTATTCCTAACTTCACTCGGCATAGGGCCAGGGTATCCTCGGTCCACCATCGGCCACTCTCCCACAGCGGCATCTTTCCTGCTGCTGACGAGCTGGCAATTCATAGCCGTAATGTTTGCCAACGTCATAGCGTGGAGCTAGGGCGTCCTCCTGAGGCGCAAACGGCCGGATACTCATGGCTGCTCTTATGGGGAGGGACGCCCTACGCGTTGTCTCGGATCCCCTTCCGGCAATATCCCGACGGCCTCGTGCACAACATATAGCGGACGCTGCTTGGCCTCGGCATACGTTCGACCAACATACTCGCCCAGCATACCAATGCCGAGACTGTTGATTCCAATGCTGAGAAAGACCAGGACAATCAACGTGGTGATTCCCGGAGGAGGGGAACCCAGGAAGCAGAGCAGTGTGTACCTGAGTGCCGCTCCAAAGGACAAGAGGATCAGACCGCACCCCAATACCGTGAAGAGTCGCAGAGGTCTCAATGAAAAGCTGTAATCGCATTGAAAGCGAAAAGGACCAAATCCCAAACAGGCGCCTTACTTTCACCTTCTATCCTCCGACCGCGCTCATAATAGATGCCTATCTGACGAAACCCAAGCCACGCTATCAATCCTCTCATCTATCGGTTGTATTCGGTGCATGATTCCAAGGCGTCGCGCACCTGACGTGTGATCAAGCGGAAATCGCCGGAGTCCGTTGGAATGGGAACATCGGAAAACCACGCAATGACTCTGTAGGCAATCTTGGGGGTAGTCTCGAAATAGGGGGCAGTGGGATGTCTGATACCCCGTGTACCCACTGAGCGCCGGCCCGGTCGGCGCGGGGCCCTGAACATGTTGGCCGCTTGTATTGTCTACGCCCTACACCCGCAACGCTACGCAGAGGCTGAGGCGGCCCTTCGGGGAGCGCACCTCCCTCAGCTCTCGGTCCTGATCACCCCGCTGGAGAGCGTGTGGGCATCCTGAGTGCCCCCTACTTTGAGAAAAGCCCTAAGGGAGTGTTAAATAATAAAGTGTACAAATAGCGGTTCGGCGGCGAGGGATGCCATGCTGACCGTTACCCCGGCGGGCGCGGCTCGAGAGTGTAGTTCCAATCGCCATGAAAGGCGTGGGGCT
>Ga0181527_1000696_pt1 | contig 38142 bp, 33 predicted proteins | sample PEATcosm2014_Bin_30_FD_119762 | JGI IMG/M metagenome (GOLD analysis project Ga0181527, IMG submission 119762) | Peatland microbial communities from MTU Mesocosm Facility, Houghton, MI, USA - PEATcosm2014_Bin06_60_metaG | ecosystem: Environmental > Terrestrial > Soil > Wetlands > Peat | place...
ACGTAACTGAACATCGCCGCCTGTTGCTTGTCGTCTCCGCGCATACCTACTTCTTAAATCAACTCCCTGTGGAGAAAAAGTGACTCCAAAGGGACTTTTTCAGCAAGCTGTGAAGTCGTGCCGTAAAGGCTCCAAAAATGAGTGGGGCTTTAGCACCTGAGGGATGATCCCTTTTCAAACTGACCCAGTACCAAAGAATCGCCTATTCGGACGCCGAAAGCTCCGCGTAGGCATTGAAGAGCGCTTCCGGGCTCGAACCGTCGCCCGCGAAAAGCCGGTGCAGTGAACGATGGCTGAGGATGATGGCAATCAGCGAAAGCACTAGCGTCTTGGCGCTCGGGCAGCGCAATTCGCCCTTGCTGACCCAGGGTTCCAGGTAGCGCGCAATCACCTCCACCAGCTCGCCCAGATGCCGGCGCAGCAGGGGATCGATATCGTCGCCCATTTCGAGAGAGCAGTATTGCATCAGGCGCAACAGGTCCTGCCGGTTCGACAAAGTCGCGGCAATCAACTCAAAGGTGCGCGCCACCGCCATTTTCGCGTCCTGCGCTTCGGCGATGCGCGCCAGCAAATCGCCGCGCAGCTTCACTTGTTGCAGCTCGGCATCGAGTACAGCGACATACAAATCCCGTTTGCGCGGATAGTGCCGGTAAATCGTTACCTCGTTGACCCCCGCACCGGTGGCAATGTCACGCGTACTCACGCCGTTATAGCCAAAGTTCGCAAACATCCCCGCCGCGCTCGACAGAATACGCGCTTCGGCTTCGCCTTTTCCGGGATTTTGAGCTTTTGACATGGGATTCTCAGTTGCGCGGCTGCAGGCGGACGATTGCAGCCATCGAGGATTGACTTTCCGGGGGAGAAGCCTGGGGAAGTGGAGCCCGTTGAAAACGGCGCAAGGAATGGGTTGATTGTGCGGTGCTGGCAAACGCCGCTACTGCAAGTTGCCGGTGCACAGCAGCTCGCCGGGCGTCAGCGGCTCCAGATCTTCAAGGGCTACTTCCACGGCGTAGCTTTGCATAATGTGTTCCACGGTCAGAACCACGCGGAGGCTGTTCTTGCTGCGCATCACAATGCCTTCGAAACCTGTCAATGCGCCGGAGCGGATGCGCACGCGCTGGCCAACTGTCAGAAGAGGATGCGGCCGCGCCGGCCGCGTTTCCAGCCCCGACCGCAGCGCATCAATCGTGGCGTCGGGCAACCAGGCAGGCTCGCCGCCCGTTCCCCCCACCACCGCCAGTGCGCCCGGCACACCCAGCACGCGGCTACGCTCACTGCGTTGAATGTGAACGAACAGGTACCCCGGGAAGAGCGGCAGGTCCAGCGTCACCCGCGATCCATCGCTCCACTTGCGTTCAGACTTGTAAAGCGGAAGGTAGAAATCGATCTCTCGCTGGCGCAAATGCTGGGCCACGCGCTTTTCATGGCGCGATGCGGTGTACAGGGCAAACCACCGGGGCGGCTGCGGTCCACTGGGCATGAGGCCCGGGATGGAGTGGCGCGCGATTTGAACCGGCGGATGTCCGATTTCTTGCATAGCTTCGCCATCCTCACTTGGATGAGGCCTTTTCCACAGCCTATTCTATCAGGACAAAAATCGCGCAGCACATGAGCCGCGGGTCCGAAGCTGAAAGCAAGTGAAACGGCCTGTGAGGATCTATTTCTACCAGGCATGAAAGGAGGTGCTTTCACCGACCTTTAATGAATTCTTTTGACGTCAGTCGAGGCAAACCAGTGAATCAACTATATCAGCCCGTCTCTCGGAGTCAACGGGGAATTCCCGGTTTCCCACCCTTACGAATGATAGCGATTGCATGCTTACTTTCGTGCGCTTTTTCCCGATTTGGAACCCACCGCGCCTGCTACCGTGCCCTACTCCTGCCGCGCGCCCTCCGCCACCAGCTTCACGCTGCCCAGGAGCCCGGATTCCGCGGGCTCCCTGGGCCCGAAGAACGCGCCACCCCCGCGCGGGGCGGGTCCCGCCTGGGGCAAAACATGCTTTTCCGCCGGCGCCAGCCGGTCTCCCACAATCCGGTTGGTCCACTCATTGGTGACCTTGATCTCGATTTCGTTCGCGCCGTGCTTCAATTCAGCCGTCACATTCAATCGATACGGCGGCGCCCACACCAGGCCCACCGGCTTCCCGTTTACGCTGACCTCGGCAATATCGCGAACCTTGTCCAGATCCAGAAAAACCTGCTGTCCCGGACGAAACCATGAGCGGGCTGCACGAATCTTTTTGCTATACGTCGCAGTCCCCGAGAAATACTTCACCCCGGGATCGGAACTCGCCGTCCACGAGATGAGATCGGGCATCTCGACGCTGGCCGGTGCGCCCCAGTTCGGCGGAAAGCTGAGAGTCCACGGCCCCTGAATCGTCGCCAGCGTGGTTTCCACCGCCGCAGCCGGAACCCGCGCCGCAGCCTGTGCCGGCGCAGCATCGCGCAGAACCACAAAAACCGATTCCCGTTCGGCCAGATCCAGCGAAACCGTGGTGAAGCCGGGCTGGTCCACGTACGCCGCCGGCTCGATACCCGGTTGCCGGTTGCCGCTGCGGTCCGGCATGCGCGTGGTCGCTCCCGCGGCGCTTGCCTTCACTTCGTCGATCGCGCCATCCATCGGCCGCCAAATCTCAACGTCCTTGCCGGTGGCCCGCAGCCGCACATCGATATGCTCCGGCGCATCCGCCTGGTTCACCACAAAATAGATGTCGGCGTCTGCCGTATGCCGGTGCACCCACGCCGGTGGGCTATCGAGGCTGCCACTCGAAGCAAAGTCCGGCGCATCCTGCAGGCGGCTAAGCACCTCGTCCGGCGTTAGCCCCCAATACGTCATGCCCTTGCCGAACGCGTGCTGGATATTGGTCACGCCATCCATGTCTCCCCAGAGATCGGTAGCAAGCGCCGCGTAATCGACCGAGTCGAACTTCATACTGGCCGAGTTAGCCGGCCGCGGTCCGAGGATCGTCGCTCCATCGGCAACCAGAGAGTGCAGTTTCTCCAGAACATCGAGGGGCATCTCGCCCGTTGGCGGCAGCACCAGCACACGGTAGCTCATGCCTTGCGGCAGGTCGCTCGTGCCCTCCACGTGAATGCGGCCATCGGCGGTCACGCTCGTGTGGTGCAGCAGAATGTCGGTATTCAGGTAGTCGTAATCGTATCCCGCGGGCGGCGCGGGACGCAGGCCAGCGCCCCAGAACGGCATCGTCGACGGCGCGCCCTCCGGCAGCAGATACGCCAAATCGGCCACCGGGCTTCCCTGCTGCAGCATGTAGCTCACGCGCGCAAAGTACGTCATCACCGGCCCGGCCTGCTCGGCCCACGTGATATTGCGGTTGATGTGCGTGCCCACCATCGTGTTGCCGGGCTTGGTATCGAGCGGTTGCTCGGCCGAGGTGTGAAACACCAGCCGGTTCACGCCCTGCGTAAACCAAAAATCGGCGATTTTCTTGAGCGTGTACGGCGCCTCGTAGCCGCCGCCGGTAAACGACTCCGTCGCCACAATCGGCTTGCCGTACACATGTGCCGCCGAGGCCGCGCCGCGCACATCCACCAGGTACATCGACTCCGGATGCAGCGCATGAACCCAGAACTCGCCCATCGGCACATCAATATATTTCTTGTTGAGCAGCGTGTCTTCGGGAATCTCCAGCGCCACGCCCGACGCCTCGGCATAACTACCCATGTTGAGCTTGCGTAGTTCGCTCTCCATGGTTCCGTAGTAGTTATCGGCAAACATGTCGGCCAGGGTGCGCCGAAAATCCCAGAGGAACCGGTCGGCCGCCGGCCCACCCACCACAACCCGCCCAGCCAAAACAGGAAGCCAAAGCGTGGGATTGTAGCCGCGCCGCTTCAGGAACTGGGTAATCATGTCGTCGGTCCAGTTCTGCATCCCCGCTTCCCAACTGTCCATCGTCATATAGCGCAGCGTCGTTCCGGTCAAATCGCCGAGCGCCTGGTGGATCGGGTCCATGTACCCGTGAAAGTATTGCGCCACGTACTTCGCGTTCAGCTTGTCCACTTCGTAGCCGCTGCCCGCCGCAGTCGCCGGCCGATTCATCGCGCCCGTCAACGAATAACCCATGCGCAAAATCGTCCAGTTCCCATCGGGAACGTCCCAGTGCAATGTGCCGTCTTTGTCGAGATCGCCGGACAGGTCGACAATGGTCTTGATATCGATGACGGCGGATTCCGGCGCATAAGGCGTCGGCACGGCATCGTAGCGATCCATCAGGCTGCCGAAGGCCCCTTTGTCCTCCCAGCGATTGACGCGCGCATCCGAATAGAAAATCGCCTCAGTCAGCGTGTATTGCTGGGCGGGAATCGTCGTGCCACCGTGGATGACTGCTGCCGGAAGAAGTCCCGCGCCGTCCAGTTCAATGCGAAAGAACCTCTCGTTAACAGCGGGAAACGCAAATGTCCGGATCGCCGCTCCGTGGTAGCCCTGCGGGCCGGGAATTGTCGCAATAGTACGGAAATGCACACCGTCGTCGCTCGCCAGAACGCGGCCCACGGGAATCCTGCTGCGGCAACCCAGCGACAACGCGCGCGCCGTGAACGGTTGATCGAACTCATATTCGAGCCATGCCGGTCCGCCGTCCTTGGGCGCTGCGATATTCACTGACGTGTTCAGGCTGTCGTCCAGAAGCGGTCCGGCATCGATCGGCCCATTGTTGGTTGTAGCTTTGGGATGCAACGCGGCCATGTCGCGCGCCTCGGCCGGCGTGCGATAGGCAATCACCGCACTGTCGCGATAGAACTTCGGCGCATCCGGCCTGGCGCCCGCGCTCAGGTCGCGCACCGGCCCCTCATTCGAGGGCGGCTCCGGCAGTTTCGCGTCAAACGCCTGCGGTCCCTCAACGCGCGTCTCGCTCCACACCAGCTTTTTCATCGCCTGTTCGGGCTTCACCCACGGTCCTCCGGCCTCGCTCCAGCCCGGCGAGCTGAAGATCGACATTTCCAGGTCCAACCGCTGCGCCTCTTCGGCCGCATGGCGCACCGCGTGGTACCACTCCGACGTGCCGAAGTTGATTTTCTTGTCCACCACCTGGCCGCTGCCCGCCGCCACGTCCGAAATTTGGAATCCCGCGATGCCCACGCGCTTCATCCACTCCAGATCCTTGGTGATTCCCCCTTCCGTCACGTTGCCGTTGGTCCAGTGCATCCAAGTGCGCGGCTTGGCGCTGTCGGGCGGAGTGCGGAATCCCTGCTCCAGCGCATCAGAAACGAATTGCGCGGGCGCGCTTTGCGCAAAAATCGCGCCCACCGATCCCAGCGTGATCGCGGCAGTCAGCGCGCACGCTGCTCTTCTCACCTTGCGCATCGCTTCCCTCCCGATTTGTCAGGCGTAGCGCCGGTCTCCAGACCGGCTGTAGCGGGGGTCTCCAGACCCCCGCAATCCATCATTCTTCTACCACTGGGTGATCACGGCTCCCGCTGCAAATGCATCTTCATAAACTCGATGTAAATGTCCCAGTCGGCGGGCACCATCCCGTGCCCGCCGTCATGCATGTAGTAGCCCAGATCGTGCAGGATAGGCGTCTTCGCCGCGGGCCACACATCGGTGTCGAGCGGGTCCTTTCCCAGCAGTTTGTACACCGGCCCCGCCGCAACCGCGGCCATAAACTCGCCCTTGGGATCGGACCAGTAATCGGTGTTGCCGGTTTGCAGCAGCAGCGGGCGCGGAGCAATCAGCGCGACCAGCATGTGCGCATCCATGAGCGCCTTGTCAGGAAAGCCTCCCCACTTCGCGTAGTTTGCCGCAAATTGATACGGATACCGCGTCGGCGCGGTCAAATGCGCAATCGTCTCTCCGTAGTCGCGGTGGCTCAACGCCGCTCCGCCCTCGCCTGAGCAGCTGGCGATCACCAACGCAAAGCGCTGGTCGTGCGCGCCGGCCCACATCACCGTCTTGCCCAGCCGGGACACGCCGTGAATGGCCACGCGCTTCGCGTCGATCGCCGTATCGGTCTCGAAATAATCCTCCACGCGGCTCATGCCCCACGCCCACGCCGCAATCGAGCCCCAATCGTCGGGCGCGCGCTCGGTCTGCCCCGGCTTCAGATACTTCGCGCGAATCCCATTCGGGAATCCCGTGAGAGAATCCGGATCCACGTCGCCGTAGTAATAGGTAGCAACGCCAAATCCAGCGTCGAGCAGCGGCTCTATATTGATGCGCCCAAATCCGCGGCCCGGCGGAGGCAGCATCTTCTTATTCGTCCGCGGATCCCACACCTCAATCGGCGTAATGCCGGGATCGTCCACCGCGCTCTGTATCGCGCCGAAATTGATAGTGAAAAACATCGGCACGGGCTTCGTCGCCGCGGCCGGCAAATAAATCAGCAGGTGAATCTTCGGCCACGACGGATCCTTCGAGAACGAAATCGTCACTTGCTTGCGAATCGCTTTACCGTTCAGCGCCGGCGTGCCCTTGTCGGTCACGTCGAAGCTTTCCTCCGCGGGCCGCCCCGGATCGCGCCCGTACTGCTCGGTCTCAAAGATCGCCTCGATCTCCGGCCGCCGTTTCGTCCACCACGTCTTCGCATTCTTCACGCGCTTGCCGTTGTTCAGCGTCAGCGGATCGATCAATGTGTACTCGCCCACCTTCGCCTCGTCGTAGTTCACGGGAATCCCTGCCACAACCGAAGGCGGCGCCTGCGGAGCACGCGGCGCTCCTGGAGCCCCGGGTGTAGCGGGCGGCGCTGCCGGCGTGGGCGGAGCCGTCGGCGCTTGCGCGGGTGTCGGGGCTGGCGTCTGCGCACGCAGACTTAGAGCCGAAAGCAAGCAGCTAACGAGCAGAATTCTCTTCACTTGCATGGGATCGCCTCCTGGAGACACGGATTCGCGCGGCAATTTGCTAATGAAATAAATTGCAGTCTGAAAAGGTAGAAGTGCCGCTGTGCCCCTGTCAAGCTCCGATCGCGTGCGGCTCCTGAGGGCTCATATCGCCTGGCTGCTTTCATCTGCGCCGCTCTTCACGTCGGGATCTTTATGTACACTGGGTTTATTCGGCATTTTCTTTCCCATTGGAAATGGGGCCCGGCGCGGAGGCACTGGAAATATGGTTGCGCGGCTGAAGGATATAGCGCAGGATTTGGGTCTGTCGGTAGTCACCATCTCCAAAGTCCTGCGCAACCATCCCGACATCGGCGAGCAAACACGCAAGCGCGTACTCAAACGGATGAAGGAGCTGAATTATCAGCCCAATTTCGCCGCCCGCGCGCTCATCACCGGCCGCACCTGGACCATCGGCCTGGTAGTTCCCGATCTGCTCCATCCCTTCTTTGCGCAAATCGCGAAAGGCATCTCGGTTGAGGTGCGGCGCAAAGGATACAGTCTCTTCATCTCCTCGTCCGACGAAGATCCGGCTCTGGAGCAGGAAGAGATTGCGCAGTTGCTGGCGCGGCGCGTGGACGTGATGCTGGTCGCCTCGTCCCAGTGGACGGCGGAGAGTTTCCGGCAATTCGAAGAGCAAGAGGTTCCTTACATCCTGCTTGACCGGCAGTTTCCAGGCTTCGAATCGAACTTCGTCGGCGTGGACGATACCGCAGTTGGCGTGCTGGCCACCACCCACCTGATCGAACAGGGTTGCCGGCGCATCGCGCACATTCGCGGGCCTGAGATCAGCACGGCCATCGGTCGTCTGAACGGGTACAAGCAGGCTTTGGCGTCGCACCAGATGGCCCCATTGGCGGGGCATGTTGTTTCCATCGGGCCTTCAGGCGACCATGTGGGCGATAAGGCCGGCTATGCGGCCACCGTGAAGCTGCTCGCGCACAAATCGCGCCCCGATGGCATCTTCTGTTTCAACGATCCGGTCGCGTTGGGCACAATGCGCGCCATATTCGATGCGGGATTGCGTGTTCCTGAAGATGTCGCAGTCGTGGGGTGCGGAAATCTTTCCTACTCGGATTTCCTCCGCGTGCCGCTGACCTCGGTGGACCAGAACAGCAAGATGATTGGCAAGATTGCGGCGACGCAGGCGCTGAAGATGGCAGAAAGCAAAACACCGGTGCCTCGCAAAAGCGCGCTGGTGGCTCCGCACCTCGTAGTCCGCGCATCCAGCTTGCGCGCCAGGATTTAACCCACATTTCTCCCGCGCGACGTGATCCCGTACCGCCGGTCTCCAGAACATGTAGCGCCGGTCTCCAGACCGGGGTCCCCAAGAAACGGTCTTTGTTTCTTGGGGTGGGAGACCGGCTGTAGCGGGGGTCTCCAGACCCCCGCCGGGCAGGCATCGACGGCACACATATCTCCGATGCGGGAAGTCCCAATCCGCATCCGCGGCGGGCGTGATACTCTGCGGCCAGTAAAGATTAAAGCTAAAGGCCCCATGACAAAACCAGCGATCTTACTTGCGGCAATCAGTGTACTGATTCCGGCATGGATTTCGGCGTCGGCGCAGCAGGCCGCGGCAAACCAGCAGCAATCGTGCGGCGCCTCGCCTTGCCCGTATCTCAATCCCGCGCTTGCACCCGAAGCACGCGCCAAAGATCTCGTCGGCCGCATGACGCTCAAGGAAAAGGTGAGCCAGATGCAGGATGTCGCGCCTGCCATTCCGCGGCTTGGTGTACCCGCATACAACTGGTGGAACGAAGCGCTGCACGGCGTCGCGCGCAACGGCTTCGCGACGAATTTTCCCCAATCCATCGGCCTCGCGGCCACCTGGGACACCGCACTCATGAGCAGGGTCGCGAAGGTCATCGCGGTCGAGGGCCGCGCCAAATACAACGAAGCCATTCGCCACGACGATCGCAGCCGCTTCGCAGGCCTTACCTTCTGGTCGCCCAACATCAATATCTTTCGCGATCCGCGCTGGGGCCGCGGCATGGAAACTTTTGGCGAAGATCCGTTCCTCACCGCGAGTCTGGGCGTGGAGTTTGTCAAAGGGCTGCAGGGCGACGATCCCAAGTATTTGGAACTGGTGGCGACGCCCAAGCACTTCGCGGTGCACAGTGGACCCGAGCCCACGCGCCACAGCTTCAACGTGGATATTTCCGATCACGATCTCGAGGACACATATCTCCCCGCGTTTCGGGCCGCCATCGTGGACGGTGACGCGGATTCGATCATGTGCGCCTACAACGCCATCGACGGCGCACCCGCGTGCGCCAACTCCATGTTGCTCCAGAAACACCTGCGCCAGGATTGGGGATTCAACGGGTACGTGGTCTCCGATTGCGATGCGGTTGCCGATATTGAGCGCGAGCATCACTACGCAACGCGTCCGGAACAGGGGGACGCCGACGCCGTCAAAGCCGGAACCGATCTGGATTGCGGCTCGGCGTACAAGGCATTGACCAAGGCCGTCGGCGACCACCTGCTGAGCGAAGCCGAGATCGACACCGCCGTCACGCGGCTGTTCACGGCGCGCATGCGGCTGGGCATGTTCGATCCGCCGGCGTCCGTGCCGTTCAATGCGATTCCGTACTCCGAGGTCGATTCCGCGGCGCATCGCGAACTGGCTCTCGAAGCCGCGCGTGAATCGATCGTTCTCCTCAAGAATCGCAACCGCACATTGCCGTTCAAGCCCTCCATCCGCAAGCTTGCCGTCGTGGGTCCAACCGCGGATTTGCTCGAATCCATCGAGGGCAACTACAACGGAACCGCGTCGCATCCTGTTTCGCCTCTCGAAGGGCTGCGCAAGCAATTCGGCCGCGACAACGTCCTCTACGCTCCGGGATCGATCCTCGCCGACGGCACCCCCGCGCCCGTTCCCTCGGCGTACCTGCGCACCGATGCCTCGCTCCAGAACGCGGGCCTGAAGGGCGAATACTTCGACAATCTGCAATTTGAAGGCGCGCCCAAGATGGTGCGTGTCGACGCGAGGATCAATTTCGATTGGAACCGCGTGGCGCCGGCGGCGGATTTTCCTGCGACGGCATTCTCCGTGCGATGGACCGGCGAGTTGGTGCCGCCTGAAGCCGGCGATTACGTGTTGGGCGTGCGCGGACCGCGGCCGTTCATGGCGGTTGGCGCCAGTGGGCCGAATGCTCCGTCACTTGCGCAAGCCGACCGCATCCGGCTCTACGTTGACGACAAGCTGGTCATGGAGAGCCACAGCAATCCGGCCAACGCGCGACTCAGTTTTGCCGATACGCAGCCGCACGCGATCCGTGTGGAGTATGTGCATTCTCCCAACGATCGCTTTGTCGATCTCGAGTGGGTTCCGCCGGCCAACAGTTTGCTCGGCGAGGCCATTCAAGCGGCAAACAATTCCGACGCCATCGTCGCATTTGTCGGACTCTCGCCTAATCTTGAGGGCGAAGAGATGAATGTGCACGTCGATGGCTTCGACGGCGGCGACCGGACCAGCATTGATCTTCCTGCGGCGCAGCAGCACCTGCTGGAAGCGCTGGGCGCGACCGGCAAGCCGCTGATTGTGGTGCTCACAACCGGCAGTGCGCTGGCCGTGCCGTGGGTCAACGAGCACGCGGATGCGCTACTCGCGGCGTGGTATCCCGGCGAGGAGGGCGGTGACGCGATTGCGGAAACCCTGGCCGGCAAGAACAATCCCGCGGGTCGCCTGCCGGTTACTTTCTATCGCTCCACCAGCGATTTGCCCGCATTTACTGACTATTCGATGAGCAACAGAAGTTATCGCTACTTCAAGGGCGAAGTTACGTATCCCTTCGGATTCGGCCTGAGTTACTCGCGCTTCAGTTATGGCGCGCCGCACGCCAGCAGCACCACAATTCACGCTGGCGACTCCGTCACGGTAACCGCCGAGGTGCGCAATGCGGGCCCGCGCGATGGCGACGAAGTCGTCGAGCTTTACGTCAAGCCTCCTCAAACCGCGGTGTCGCCTCGCGTGGAGTTGGAGGGTTTTGAGAGAATTCATCTTCGCGCCGGCGAATCGCGGCGCGTGCAATTCACACTAGCGCCGCGCCAGTTAAGCGAGGTGGACGAAAAGGGAAATCGCGCCGTTCTGCCGGGAGATTATGCGATCTCCGTTGCCGGCGGGCAGCCGTCGTCGAACACGCCCACAGTCGCCCTTCACATCGCGGGCACGAAAGCGCTGCCAAGGTAATGCGCTTTTAGGGCGGCGCTTGAATCGGCAGACCCTCCATCGGTTATTCTCCTGATCAGGAAGTTTTTATCGCCCGAGAGGAGCCCTCATCATGCCCGATCCAGTCATTGCCCAGAAAAGCCCTTATCCTGTCGCCGTGGAAGCGGGAAAAACTTATTTCTGGTGCGCTTGCGGACGCAGCGCCAACCAGCCGTTCTGCGACGGAAGTCACAAGGGAACCGGATTCACGCCTATGAAATACGAGGCGACCGAGTCCAAAACCGTCTATTTTTGCGGATGCAGACACACCGCCAACCCGCCCATGTGCGACGGCAGCCACACAAAGCTGTAGGGCCTGTCGCCAAGGCTCGCATCAAAAACGCCATGTCATCCTGAGCGAAGTTTGGCCCACTTCAGGGCCAAACGAAGTCGAAGGATCTGCGGTTGCTCTTAGCGAACTGCGAACTCGCCACACTGGCTTCGATCGAGAACCGCCGTGGTGGGCTGCGGCTCAGTCGCCGAATTCGAGCTCGTCGAAGCGGCGCCATTTGTAAATGGCGATGGAAAAGATCCAGCTCAGCGCAAAAATCCCGATGATGAAGTAGCCCAGCGCGCCGAAGTTGCCGTTGAGCTTCAGCACCGCATTCCAGAACAGGCCGTTCCAGTGAAACTCTCCGGCCAGCAGGCCCAGGGCCTCGATGCCGCCCACCACCAGCGCCACCACCACCGAAACAAATGTGATCGTCATGTTGTAGTAGAGCTTGCGCACCGGCTTGATGAACGCCCAGCCGTAAGCTCCCAGCATCAGAATGTTGTCGGTGGTGTCGATCAACGACATGCCCGCAGCGAACAGCGCCGGGAACGCCATGATCGACCACAGCGGCAAACCTTTTGAGGCTTCGGCCGCGGAGATGCCCAGCAGCCCGATCTCGGTCGCGGTATCGAAGCCCAGCCCGAACAGCACGCCCAGCGGATACATGTGCCAGCTGCGCCGGATCATGGCGAACATGGGCCGGAACAGGCGCGAAAGGAATCCGCGGCTGGCCAGCAGCATGTCGAAATCTTCGTCTACATATCGCGCGCCGTTGCGCACGCGCACGAAAGCGCGGTAGATCGACGTCAGCACCACGATGTTCACCGCGGCGATGCCGAACAGGAAAAGCGCCGAGACCAGGGTGCCGACGACGCCACCCACCACACGCGCCCCGTCCATGCGGTGCTGCAGCGCCAGAGCGGTTGCGGCAATGGCTGCCGAACCCAGCACCACAATCGTGGAGTGGCCCAGCGAAAACATGAAGCCGACCCCCACCGGGCGCTTGCCTTCCTGCATCAGCTTGCGCGTCACGTTGTCGATGGCCGCAATATGATCGGCGTCCACCGCGTGGCGCAGGCCAAAGCTGTAGGCCAGCAGTGCCGTGCCCAGCAGCAACGGATAATGACGAAACGCCACGATCGCCCACAGCCATGCCGCCGCGTTGAACGCGAATAGAATTCCGTAGATGCCGAGGACTTTGCCGCGCAGGTTGGCGGGAGCGTCGTCGAACAGGTGCCGCAGCACGCGCCACTGCGGGTTGCGGAAGTTCTCCGTGCAGCCGTCCAAGCCGGAATTGATGGGGTTATGAATGCACCAATATTACCATTTCAAAAATCGTGCTATCAAGCATGAAGCGGCCGGCCGCAATCCCCCGTGCCCCATCCTTTCGCGCTTTTTGCGAAAGGGTGGGATAGCAAGAACCCAAACTCGCCCTTCAACCCAAGACAAGCATCCCTGCCCCATCCTTTCGCCGGTTTTTGGGCGAAAGGGTGGGAAATAACGGACCTAGGCCGTCTGCCACGGTTCTGTTATATAGGTTTTGAGAATCGCACCTGCACGACAGGCTGCTACGCCTGTACCGCCGGAGCGGCTTTCGGCTTCGCCACTTCCTTGCGAGCCGGGGCAAGAATGGCGTGCAGGATCGTGCCTTCCATGCGCGGCATAAACTCCACCACGCCGGCATCGCCAATGTCCTGGATCAGCCGGTTGATGATCTTGTAGCCGAGCTCGCGGTGCGCCATCTGGCGGCCGCGGAAACGCAGGCTCGCCTTCACCTTGTCGCCATCGCCCAGGAAGCGCACAGCCTGGTTCTTCTTGGTCTGGTAGTCGTGCTCGTCTACGGTGACGGAGAACTTGACTTCCTTCAGGACGATGACCTTTTGCTTTTTGCGCGCGGCGCGTTCGCTCTTTTCCTTCTCGTAGAGAAAGCGCCCGTAATCCTGGATGCGGCAGACGGGCGGCACGGCGGTGGGAGAAACTTCAACCAGGTCGAGGCCGCGCTCCCGTGCGATTTTCAAGGCTTCAAAGGGCGCGAGAATTCCTAATTGTTCGCCATTTTCGTCGATCACACGGACTTCGCGCGCGCGAATCCGGTCGTTGATGCGGATAAAGTTCTTGGCTGCTCGTTTATCGAATGCGATGGTACTCCTCCGGGAGCTGCGCCGTGCGGACCGGGACAGGGCGTCCCATGCGCCGCAACGGTACAAGCGCAAACTGAGTATAGCATTGGCTTGGCGTGGCTGGACAAAGGGTTTACGCAGTTGCGGAGGCCCTGATCGCACCCTCCGTATTGATCCCTGTCACACGAACCCGTAGCAACCGGTTCGCCGCGAAACCGCCCTCAAGTTCCACCGGAAGAAAATTCTCGGTCAATGCCGCCGTCGATCCGCGTCGAGCGAGGGCCGCCGGCGTGTGCAGCGTGATGGCCTCTAGTTCGCGTCCCACAAAGCGCCTCCGGTGGGCTTCGCTCTTCTCCGCGGCAAGCGCTCGCAGAGCGGCCATGCGTTCTCCCATTACCGCAGGCGCTAATTTGGCGGCTGCATGCAATGCCGTCCCCGGCCGCGCCGAAAACGGAAACAGGTGCAGGTAGCCGAAGGGCAGCGCGCAAATAAAATCCAGGGTCTCCTCGAATTCGTCGTCTGTCTCGCCCGGGAATCCCACCATCACGTCGGCGCCGAGCGTGAGATCAGGTCCAGCCGCGCCCACGAGCGCCCGAACCTTTTCGGCATAGTGCCAGGGGCGATAGCGCCGATGCATGCGTCGCAAAACCGCATCCGAGCCCGATTGCAGCGGCAGGTGCGCATGCCGCGCCAACCGCGTGCCGCCAAATTCGCGCATCAGCGCGATCAATTCATCGTCCCAATCCATCGGCTCAATCGAGCTCAGGCGCAGCCGCGGCAATCCGGTCTCTTCCAGAATCACTCGCACCAGTCCCGCGAGCGTTTCACGGCTTGACCCCTCAAAATCCCGTCCCCACCGCCCAAGATTGATGCCGGAAAGCACCAGCTCCTTGCCGCCCGCGGCAACAAAACTCTCCACCTGGCGCATCACCACTGCCTGGGGCAGACTCTTGGACGGGCCGCGCGTGAAAGGAATCACGCAAAACGTGCAGCGGTTGCCGCAACCTTCCTGAATCTTCAGGTTCGGCCGTGTCTGCGCGCCCGCTGCAGGCTGCGTCTCGCCCCAATGCACGTCTTCAATAAAGGAGTACGCGAAGCGGTCGTCAGCCCAGACCGGGGTTGAGACGGGAGACTGCCCCGCGCCCACCAAGAATTGCCGCGCGCTCGCCGTAAGCAACGACTCCACAGGCACTACGGCGGGTGCCCCCGGTCCCTCGCATTTGGGGACCGGGGAAGCCGCGCTCGCAATCCGCTCCGCTCCGCGCGTCCGCTCCGCTCCGCGTGTCAGATTCAGAATGATTTCCGGCGCCAGAGCTTTGTGGCTGTTGCCCACCACCGCGGCCACGCCCGCCATCGCGGCCAGTTCCTCGGGCGCGCGTTGCGCATAGCAGCCGGTCACCACAATCTTGGCCGCGGGATTCTTGCGGTGCGCGCGGCGGATGAACGCGCGCGCGGCCCGATCGGCCTCTGCCGTCACGCTGCACGTGTTCACAATCACCACATCGGCAGCCAAGAGCTCAAGCTCGCTCAGCGCGCGCAGATTTCCTGCCATGGCCTCGCCGTCGGCGCGCGCCGCCCTGCAACCGAAGTGCTCGATGTGAAATCCCGCCATAGTTCCAGTCTATTGAATTGGAGCCACTCGCCGGGAGCAAGGCTGACGATTTAGGCTTGGAACGGTTTTTTCAGGAGATCGCATGCGCTTTTCTCTCCGCTTCTCGCCAATCGCCGCGCTCGTCATCTGCATCTGCGGCGCATCGTGGCTGCTCTCGTCTCTCGCGGCGCAAATCGCGCCCGAGGCCCGCATTCTGGTCTACACGCGCAACTACACGCCAGACGGCAAGGGCTATGTCCACGACAATATCGCCGACAGCGTGGCGGCAATCCGCAAGATAGGCCAGGAGTCTGGATTCATCGTGGATGCCTCAGACGACCCGGGCGTCTTCACGGACGGCAACCTGCGCCAGTACGCCGCCCTGGTGTTTTCGAACAGCAACAATCAGGCCTTCAGCGACGATGCCCAGCGCGATGCCTTCAAGCGCTACATCGAAGCCGGGGGCGGATTCGTTGGTATCCATTCGGCCTCGGGATCCGAGCGCGATTGGCCCTACTTCTGGTCTGTACTGGGTGGCAAATTCGTGGCTCATCCGCGCCAGCAGCCGTTCACCGTTCGCGTCGTCGATCCCGGCTTCGCCGCCGTCAAAGGCGTGCCCGCTCAGTTCACATGGACCGACGAGTGCTACTTCCTCGACCACCTCAACCCGGGTATCCATCCGGTTTTGGTAACAGACCGGACAAAACTCTCGACGGAGCCGATGACGATCGATGTAAGCAAATTCCCCGTCGATTTGCCGCTGGCGTGGTACCAGGAATTCGACGGTGGGCGCGAGTTCTACCTGGCGCTGGGCCACAACAAGGAAGACTACGCAAATCCCCTGCTCTACGGGATCATCAGGAACGGCATCCTTTGGGCGATGAAGCCCGGCCGGTAATAGAGCCTGCATGGTTGTTGCGCGCCGCGTGCGTCCGCAGACAAGAATTCGGCCCTTGATGCAGTGGTTCTACCTCTTCGCTATACTGGAATCACACGGTTTTTTCCCGTAGATTCAATCCACGCGATGACAACTTCCGCCCCAGCCCAGATCGCGGTTCCCGCTCCGAATGAACTCAGGAGTCAGACGCGGCACATCGCTGGGTACGTTTACTTCACGTTCATCTGCTACATCTCCATCGGGTTGCCGCTCGCGGTGCTGCCGCCCTTTGTGCATCTGCGCATGGGCTACAGTGCGGTGCTGGCCGGGTTGGCCATCAGCATCCAGTACATCGCCACTCTCGCCAGCCGTCCCTGGGCGGGCCGCATCTCCGATCGCATGGGCGCCAAGGTCTCCGTGCTCTGGGGCATGGCCTGCTGCACCGCCAGTGGCGCGCTCCTGGTTGGCGTCGCCGCTTTGTCCGACGTGCACTGGCTCAGCTTTACGGTGCTCATCGCCAGCCGCCTGGTGCTCGGCGTCGGCGAAAGCCTGGGCTCGACAGGAGCTACGCTCTGGGGCATCTCCGCCGCCGGCCATGAGCACACCGCCAAGGTCATCGGCCTCAACGGCATCAGTACCTATGGCGGAATGGCGCTGGCTGCGCCGCTCGGCGTGGTCCTGGACCAGCAATGGGGCCTGGCCTCCATCGGCGTGCTCACCATCCTCATTGGCGCCATCAGTTTTGCCTTCGCCTGGCGCAAAGATCCCGTTCCCGTCGAACCCGGCGAGCATCTGCCCTTCGCGCATGTGCTGGGCCGCGTGGCCCCGCACGGCATGGGACTGGCGCTGGGCGGCGTCAGCTACAGCGTTCTGGCCACCTTCGTCACCCTGTTCTACCATCAACGCCACTGGAACGGCGCGGCCCTGTGCCTCACCGCCTTCGGCGTCGGCTTCGTCTTCGTGCGCGTCTTTTTTGTCAGGACGATCAGCCATTTCGGCGGCTATCCCGTGGCCATCGTCTCGCTTTTGACTGAAGCTGTGGGCATGGTTCTGCTGTGGCAGGCCGTGGCGCCGTGGATGGCCATGACCGGTGCGGCCATCGGCGGATTGGGCCTCTCGCTGGTCTTTCCTGCCATCGGCGTGGAGGCGGTCAAGCGCGTTCCCGAGTTCAATCGCGGCACCGCGCTCGGCGTCTACACCGCCTTTGCCGACGTCTCCTTCTTCCTCGTCGGCCCCATCGCCGGCGCCATCATCGGCTACTTCGGCTACTCCAGCGTCTTCCTCTTCGCGCTCATCAGCGTGCTCCTCGCGTTCGGCATTGTCGTCGTGCTCAAAGAGATGCAGGCGGAACAACCGCAAGCCTAGAAGCAACCTACGCCCTACGTCGCCTACGATGGCCCCAGCGATGCAATTCCTATTGAACTCAATAAGGGGGATAATGCTTGTCGTAGTCCTTTGTCGCCTCGTTCACGGCGTTCTCGACTTCTCGGATTGATTTCTGCTGTCCAAGCAGTTTGAAAATCGCCAACACAGCGATATATAGCATCCGCTCATTCATCGGCAGTACCCTCCGCGTCCCACTATACCTGCCAACGCTTTCCCCTATTCCGGCTTCTGGCCTTCCTTCGACCGCGCTCAGGACTCTGTCGTGGCGAGTTTGCGGTTCGAGACCTGCAGATGCTGGCGGTAGTGGTTCCCGGGTCCCAGAATCGGGACCGCGGGGCACCCCAATTGTGGTGAGTTTGCCTCCCTGAAACCCGGGCCACAGACCGGGAAGATATTGCAGTAGATTTCTACTGCAAATGCAGTATAATTTTACTGCAATGATTTCTCTCCGCTCCGAGCTTCGGCGCAAGCTGCTGACGTTCTTCTACGTCAACCGCTCGGCGCGCGTTTATGTCCGGCAACTGGCCGCTGCGCTCGACGCGGATTCAACCAATGTTTCGCGCGAGCTCAAAAGTTTGCGGCGCGAGGGCTTTCTTCGCTCCGAGGCCGAGGGACGCCAACTCTACTACAGCGTCAATCCTGCCTATCCGTACCTGAAGCCGGTCTTTGCCCTGCTGCGGGGAACAGTGGGCATCGCGCCCGCTCTGAGGCACGCGCTCCAATCCGTCCCCGGCATCGAGTCGGCCTGGCTCTACGGATCGTTTGCAAAGAACGAGGCGGACGCGGCCAGCGATATCGATTTGCTCATCGTGGGCCAGCCTGAACAGGTGCGGCTTGCCGCGCAGATGCGCAAAGCCGAAAAGGTGCTGCGCCGCGAAATCAACTACACTGTTCTCACTTCCCGGGATCTCAATCGGCGGCTTGCCTGGCACGATGCATTCCTGGCCGATGTGTGGAACGGAAAGCGCATTGAGCTGATTGGCCATGGCGACGAGCAAACCGCAACCCGTCAATCCGCAGCAGGTGAAGCGGTTCCTGGCTGACGCGCGGAAAAAAGCCGTGGCGGCGAGGAAGAACCTGAGCATTGACGAGGAAACAGCGCATCAGACGGCGTACGAGGCCATTCTGAAGGCCTCTCTGGCTCTGATGTTGAGCCACGGACAGCGTCCTCGCGTGCAACTCGGACATCACGTTGCGATCATGCAGTTCGCGCAGAAACATCTCGACCCCGCCCTGGCGCCCACCTTTGACCTCTTTGACCGCATGCGCCGCAAGCGAAATATAGCCTTCTACGACATCGCCTTCATCAGCGAGGTTGAGGCCGAAGAGGCAGTCCGGGCAGCAGAAAGCTACCTGAAAGTTGTTGCGGCCGACATTCAAACCAGAATTACGTAGGTCTCTGACCGTCTGGATTCGCTCCTTTAATCTCTCGGTTCCCGGCTCGCAAAGTCGAGGCCGCGGGTGCCCGGCCCATTGCTTCTCTTTCCGCGCTATCTCTTCGCTCAAACGCAGAACGGCCGCCCCTTCGGGCGGCCGTTCCGTACTGATCACTGACAACTGATCACTGACAACTGTTTTACCGCTCGCCCTTGCGCCAGTTCACCAGATCGCCCAGCGTGGTCGTCGAGCTGGAGACGGGCGCCTTGTGCGCGCTCTCCTTGTAGTGCTCGACCGCGGACCGGCTGGCTTCCTGCCCGCTTGCCGCGCGCAGGCTCAGACCGACCTTCTTCTCTTCCACGTTGATCTTGATGATCTTGAAGTCGTGCTCCAGGCCCTGTTCGAGCTTGGAGTGATCGCCGCCTTCACCGGCTTCGGAAATGTGGCAAAGACCCTCCACGCCCTCCGCGATTTCGACGAATGCGCCGAACTGCGCGGTGCGCAGAATCTTGCCGTGCACCACGTCGCCCACGCGGTGCGTAGCGAAGAAGCTCTCCCAGACATCCGGCTGCATCTGCTTGATGCCCAGCGAGAGACGGCGGTTCTGCGGTTCGACGCCGAGAACGACGGCCTTCACCTTTTCGCCCTTCTTCACCACTTCCGACGGATGCTTCACGCGCTTGGTCCAGCTCAGGTTCGAGACGTGAACCAGCCCGTCAATGCCGTCCTCGATCTCAACGAACGCGCCGAAATCGGTGAGGTTGCGCACGCGGCCCTCGACGATGGTCCCCTGGGGATACTTGTCGGTCAGGTTCTCCCAAGGGTTCTCGAGCAGTTGCTTCATGCCCAGCGAGATGCGGCGATCGGCCGGATTCACGCTCAGCACTACCGTGTCTACCTCGTCGCCCGGCTTCACCAGCTTGGAGGGGTGCTTGAGGCGCTTCGACCAGGTCATCTCGGAAAGGTGAACCAGTCCCTCGATGCCCTGCTCCAGCTCAACGAACGCGCCGTAATCGGTAACCGAAAGCACGCGGCCGTGCACCTTGGCCCCTACCGGGTAGCGCTCCGAGGCGTCAAGCCACGGGTCGGGCGTCAACTGCTTGAAGCCCAGTGAAACCCGTTGTTTCTCTTTGTCGAACTTCAGCACCTTTACCTGGATCTCGTCGCCCACGTTCACCAGGTCGCGGGGATGCGTCAACCGGCCCCAGCTCATATCGGTAATGTGCAGCAGGCCGTCGATGCCGCCCAGGTCAACAAACGCGCCGTAGTCGGTCAGGTTCTTCACCGTGCCGGTCAGCACGCCGTCTTCGCTCAGGTGCTCCATGGTGGCCGAGCGCTTGCTGTTCTGCTCTTCCTCCAGGATCTCCTTGCGGCTCACCACCACGTTGCCGCGCTTCTTGTTGAGCTTGATGACGCGCACATCAATGGGTTGGCCGAGATAGGCGTCCAGGTTGCGCACCGGCCGGATTTCCAGTTGCGAGCCGGGCAAAAATGCCTTGATGCCGATGTCGACGGTGAGCCCGCCCTTGACGCGGCTCACCACAATGCCCCTGATCGGCGTCTTGTCGTTGGCGGCCTTCTCGATGGTGTCCCACACGCGCAGGCGCTGCGCGCGCTCGTAGCTCACCAGGTAGCCGCCTTCGGGCTCCTCGCGCTCGATCACCACGTCGATCTCGTCGCCGGGCTGGAACTTCACTTGGCCGGTGTGGTCGACGACCTGCTCCAGGGGCACGAGCCCCTCGGACTTCAGGCCTACATCGACCACCAGAAACTTCTCTCTTAGTTCCACCACCTTGCCGCTGACGATTTTGTCGCCATAAGCCTCGATGGCAGCCGCTTCGGCGGCCTGCTCGCGCTCAAACGCAGCCAGGGCGCTGGAAAAATCAGCCGCGGCAAAATCCTCGCCCGGCTCGCCGGTGGGTACTTCCGGCGCATGGGCAGCGGCGGTCACTGCGGGGGTTTCGGCAGGTGGTGCCGCGGGGACTGCGGGCAGCTCTGCTTCAGCTGCGGGCAGCTCTGCTGTAACAGCAGGCAGCTCCGCTTCAACAGCAGTCGGGGTCAGGGCATCGGCGGTCACTGCGGGTGTTTCGGCAGGTGGCGTCGCGGGAGCTTCTTCGAGCTCCGCTTCAACGGCAGGCTGGGTTAGGGCATCGGCGTCCAGAGGGGTGACTTCTTCGGTTGTGGAAGACTCGGGGTTGGACGTGGATTCACGCGACGGCTGGTCAATACTTGCCAGTTGCTCCAGCTCTGTCGCAGGTTCGAGGGTTGGGGTTTCCAATACGCTGTTCAGGGTTATGCTCTCGGTTTCGGGATTGAGGACGTTTGCCATTACTGCCAGCTCCGGGACTGCGTGCTCCAGCGTTGGCGTCAGCCAGCTACTGGGTGGCTCCCGCGCAATTCGGCGTTCCGGTCGCTCTCAGGCCGTTTTCAGTTGCCCTCGCGCCACGCGGCGCGCCGGTTCCGTCTTCCGCAGGAAAAGCTGTCCCCATCCGGTTGCTCTCCCGGATCGAGACTCGGCTGATTTCCCTGGGAAACGCCGGCAGGCAACGGCTTGCTGGGAGGGCGGCCGCAACTCACTGCTGGAATCCGCACAGGAAGCTACGCTCTTGAGTGTAGCAACCTCCGCAAAGCAGCGTCAATTGAGCACATCACAAGGTGAAAAGCAGCTTTCAGCCATCAGCTCTCAGCTTTCAGCCATCAGCCCTCAGCTTTGAGCCTTTTTGAGTGCGATAGCCGTCCGCTGCGGATGATCGGCCTGTGAAAAAACGAAAACCGGCGAGTGCCCCCGACCCGCAACTTGCTGACCCGCCGACTCGCTCTCCAGTCCCGAGTCCCTTAGTCCCCAGCCCTTCGCTCCCTCGCTCCCTTGCTCCCTTGCTCCCTATCGTCTCTATACTGTTAGCAAGAACGAGCCACTGCAATGGATCATCTCTGGACTCCCTGGCGTTTTGCCTATGTCACTACGGCGGATGGCGCGGTGCGCGCGGGCGTTCCCAAGGCTCTCGACGCCTGGCCCGGCGACCTGGGCTGCGTCTTCTGCAACCTCATCGCCGCCATCGACTACGCCATTGCCCATGGAATGGCCCGCGACCAGGCCGAAGCCGCCGGCGGGCTGGTTCTCCGCGGCGAACACTGCTTCATCTGCCTCAACGCCTTCCCCTACACCTCGGGCCACGTCATGGCGATGCCCTACGCGCATCTCGACCGGCTGGCCGCGCTGCCCGTCGCCGCCGCGCACGAGCTTATGGATCTGGCGCAGCAGACCGAACGCGCCCTCGATCGCGTCTACACGCCCCACGGCTTCAATTTTGGGATGAACATCGGCCAGGCCGCGGGCGCGGGCGTCGCCGGCCATCTGCATCTGCACGCCATGCCCCGCTGGGTGGGCGACACCAATTTCATGACCACCGTCGCCGAAACCCGCGTCCTCCCCGAAGACCTTGAAACCTCCTGGCGCCGCCTCCGCGACGCCTTCGCGGAAGTGCAGGGACCAGTCAAGTAGCGCCGGTCCGCAAGTACCGCCGGTCTCCTGACCGGCTGTAGTGCGGGTCTCCAGACCCGCACCGTTCACTGTCCATTGTCCCCTGGTCCCCTGGTCTCTTAGTCCCTCAGTCCCTCAGTCCCTTAGTCCCCTTGCTCCCTGTATCATGGTTCCGCCGCAAATGCGGCCTCGAGGACCCCCATGAAAACACTGCTCTCGATCTGCGCTGCATTGGTCATGACGCTCGGCACGGTCTCCGTGCGCGCCGCCGACGTCACCGGCACGTGGTCGGCGGATTTCAAGACGCCCGATGGCCAAAGCTTTCCGCTCACCTTCACCTTCAAGCAGGACGGCGTCACGCTGACCGGCACGGTGCAGGGTCCGCAAGGCGATCCCATCGACATCAGCAACGGCAAAATCGATGGCGACAAGTTCTCCTTCGACGTCTCCTTCAACGGCATGACCATCCACCACAATTGCGCGGTCACCGGCGACGACGAGATCAAGATGACCACCAAGTCCGATTCGGGAGATTTCCCCGGCATCGAGCTCACGCTGAAGCGCGTGAAGCCGCCTGCACCGGCAGCGCCCGGAGGCCCGGACACGCCCGCCAAGCCCACCCCGCCGCCGCAGTAATGCGGCAGGTGAGCAAGTCGGCGAGTCGGCCCCTTGCCCGCGCCGGAAGCGGCCGCGCGCAGTGGCTTTGACCCACGATAATCGGCCCAAATCTGCGCATCGAGTTCGACCATGATTCAGCCAATTGCCGGAATCGTCATGTTGGCATCACCCTACGACTGGCACGTCCTCGCGATCGCCGTGGCCATCGTGGCCGTCTCGTACGCCGCCAGCTACTGGAGGATCTTTGTCCAGTGGCTGGCGGGAATTCGCGGGCGCGATTGGACAACGACCTCAGCTCTCATCGATGTCGTTAGCGTCGTCGTGCAGACCAGGCAGGGCCGCTACGGAGAGTATGTCGTCGGCTACCTCGCCACGCTTACTTACTTCTATCGCAATCCTGAACTGCAAACCGGCGACTATAGTCGAATCTTCGACGATGAAGCCGACGCTCGGGCTTGGGCGGCGTCCTACAAGGGCTGCAATGTCATGGTCCATGTGGACCCGCGCGACCCCTCAAATTCCGTGTTGCGGAAGGAAGAACTCTAAACGGCCGGGTGGCCCAGGCCCCTCACTGCAATCCGAGCGTCCACGCCCGCACACAACTCAGGTCGCGGAATCGTCGCCCTCGTCCGCATCCGCCGCAAGCGCCAGATCTTCTTCCTCGCCCGCCGACGCATCCAGCAGATTGCGCGGCAGCGATTTGCTGGTTCTGATGCCAAGCTGCTTCAGCATCTCCACCTGGCGCAGAAGATTGCCGCGCCCCTCGCTCAGCTTTTTCATCGCCGCGCCGTAACTTTGGTCAGCCGCCCGCAGGCTTTTGCCCACCGCCTCTAAATCGCTCACAAAGCCCACGAATTTGTCGTACAGCTCCGCCCCGCGATCCATCACATCTCTCACGCTGCGCGCCTGCACCTCCTGCTGCCACAGCACGTTCACAATGCGAATGATGTAGAGCAACGTGGTCGGCCCCACCAGCAAAATTCCCTGCTGATAGGCGTCAGCCCAGAGCTCAGCGTCATTTTGCAGCGCCAGCAGAAAAGCCGGCTCGACGGGCACGAACATCACCACGAAATCCGGTGTCTCCAGGCCCGGCAGCCGCTGATATCCGGCCTTCGCCAATCCCGTCACGTGGCCGCGCACGCTCGCCAAATGCAGCTTGAGCGCGGCGCTGCGCTCGGCGTCGGCAGCCGCATTCGCATAATCGGTGTACGCAGTGAGAGAAACTTTGGAATCGATCACCAGGTTCCGTCCGCCGGGCAGGAAAATAATCACGTCGGTGCGCGCCGATTTCGTCTTTCCGCCGTCCTCGCTTTCGAGGCCCGTAAAACTCTGCTGAAAACTGTACTGTTCGCCCTCGCGCAGCCCGGCTTTCTCCAGCAGATCGCGCAAAATGAACTCGCCCCAGTCGCCCTGCGCTTTGGCCGAGCCGCGCAGCGCGCTGCTCAGACCCTTTGCCTCTTCGGCAAGCTGCTGGTTCAGGCTGCCCAGGTTCCCGATCAGGCCTTCGAGCTTAGCCACGCCTGTTTTCGAATCGCTCTGCGCCTGCTCCACCTTTTCGCGGAACTCCTTGATCTGCGTTTTCAGCGGTTCCAGCAGCGTGCCCAATTGCGTTTGGCTTGATTCCGAAAAGGCCTGCGATTTCTTATCGAGAATCTCACCGGCGAGAGCCTGAAACTGATCGGCAAGCGCCTTTTTCGCCGTCTCCAGCAGCGCCAGCTTCTCCGCCAGATTCTGGCGCTCGTTGCGCAGCTCGGCCTCAAGCGCACTCACGCGCGCCGCCAGATCGCGCTCCGAAGCCGCCTTCCCCTGCAATTCCTCGCGCAGTCCCGCCGCTGTCTTCTCGCGCTCGCCGGCCAGCGCTTCAAACGCGGCGCTATGCGCCTTGGCCGAGGCGCTGCGCAGCCAATATCCCACCAGGATTCCCGCCACCGCCGCTACCACTCCGACAACCCAGATCGGCATCGTATTTCCCTCTTCCTCTTCGCCAAATATACGCCCTAACCCTGTGCAATTCCCGTCTTTCCGACTGTTCCCTGGTCCCTGTCTTCTTGCTCCCTTGCTCCCTGTTTTCTTGTTCCCTTGTTCCCATGTTCCCTTGTTCCCTGCCTTCTTGCTCCCTGTTTTCTTGTTCCCTTGTTCCCATGTTCCCTTGTTCCCTGCCTTTACACCCCCCGGCCCGCCCGGTAGACTTGAAGATTCGGGGCAGCGCCGAGTTTTTCTTCGCGCGGTGGTTGTCATTCCCTGCCGTGGGCCGGTATTGTAGGCTCGCGGGACGTAGCGGGGTTGCGAGTCCCCGAAGAGTTTTCTTGAGTTCCTAATCTCACGAGGAGAAGCACGCATGGCCGTTGAAGAAAAAGTGAAGCAGATCATTGTCGAGCAGTTGCAGGTGGATGAAGCCGAAGTCACCCCCGGCGCCAGCTTTCAGGAAGACCTGGGCGCCGACTCGCTGGACGTGGTCGAACTGGTGATGCAGTTCGAAGAGGCGTTTGACATGGAGATCCCTGACGAAGACGCCGAGAAGATCAAGACGGTGAAGGACGCCATCGACTACATCGAGAAAAACGCGAAAGGCGGCAAGTAGCCATTGAGTCTTCGAGCGTCCCAGGTATCGGAACGCAGAGTCGTCATCACCGGCGTGGGATTGCTTTGCGGAGTGGGCAATACTGCACCCGACGTGTGGCGGCAGATTCTGGCCGGCTCGAGCGGCGTCGGGCCCATCCAGGGCTTTGACGCCACCGGCTTCCCGGTCACCTTTGCCGCCGAAGTCAAGAACTTCGACCCCCTGCAATTCGTGGACAAGAAGGAAGCGCGCAAGATGGGGCGCTTCACCCACTTTGCCTTTGCCGCCGTCGCGGAGGCCATGGCGCAGTCGGGCCTTCAGATCACCGAAGACATCGCCGACCGCGTAGGCGTCTTCATCGGCTCCGGCATCGGCGGATTCGAAATCATCGAGCGCGAGCACAACAATCTGCTGCAGGGCGGGCCGCGCAAGATGTCGCCCTTCTTCATTCCCGCGGCCATCGTCAACATGGCCGCCGGCCACATCAGCATCCGCTACGGCGCGCGCGGTCCCATCTCCGCCACTGCCACGGCCTGCGCCACCAGCGCCAACTCCATCGGCGACTCGGTGCGCATGATCCTCCACGGCGACGCCGATGTGATGATCGCCGGCGGCAGTGAAGCCGCGGTCACCTCCATGGCCGTGGGCGGTTTTGCCGCCATGCGCGCGCTTTCCACGCGCAACGACGAACCCACCCGCGCCAGCCGCCCCTTCGACAGGGACCGCGATGGTTTCGTCATGGGCGAGGGCGCCGGCATCCTCATTCTCGAGGAGCTGGAATTCGCCAAGGCGCGCGGAGCCAAAATCCTCGCCGAGGTCATCGGCTACGGCATGAGCGCCGACGCCTATCACATGACCGGCATCGCCCCTGAAGGTGCGGGCGCGCAGCGTAGCATGCGAGCCGCGCTCAAAGACGCGGGCATCCAGCCGGAAGAGGTGGGCTACATCAACGCTCACGCCACGTCCACCCCGGCCGGCGACGGCAACGAGTCCATGGCCATCGAGAGAGTCTTCGGCGAGCACGCCCTCAGCCACAGGCTCAAGATCAGCGGCACCAAGTCCATGACCGGCCATCTGCTGGGCGGCGCAGGCGGGCTTGAAGCCGGCATCACCGTGCTGGCGCTCGTCAACCAGCAGCTCCCGCCCACCATCAATCTCGACAACCCCGACCCCGAGTGCCGCCTCGACTACGTGCCCAACAAGGCCATCGCGCACTCCTTCGACATCGGCCTCTCGAATTCCTTCGGCTTCGGCGGCATCAACGCCACCCTCATCATGCGCCGCTGGACGGAGTAAAGCAGTGTGAGTGCGAGTGTGAGTGTGCGCTGACCACTCGCACCCGCGCTGACCGCAGCCCTCAGCCACGCACTCCCGCCCACTCACCTCAATGAGCTAGAGGCTAGGAGCTAGCAGCTAGAAGCCGTTCTTTGTGCCTCATGTCACAGGACGTTCATACTCCGCGTGTGATAGCATCCGGTTTTTGACCAAGCGCCCGGCGGAAATCCCCTCTCTTTTTCGCCCCGCGCCGCCTGAGACCTCCGACCAGAGATCTCCGTATGGATGAGGAAGACGGCAGACCGGGAGCCTGTTCCCGGCAACTCGGCCACTCAGGCGCCCCAACCGGCGCCGCCCCGCAGTCCCTGTTCCAACCCATTTCCGACAAGAACCTCCGTGCCCCATCCTTTCGCGCTTTTTGCGAAAGGGTGGGAGACGCACCTCATTTAAGGAGCAACACACCATGAAAACCTACCAGGGAAGTGAGATCCGCAACGTAGCTGTAGTGGGGCATGCACACTGCGGCAAAACCACCCTTATTGCCGCTCTGCTGCATGCCGCGAAAATGACACCCACCCAGGGCCGCGTCGAAGATGGCTCGGCCGCCACCGCCTACGACGAAGAGGAAGTAGCCCGCGGCATTACCATGCAAAACGCCGTCGCCTATGCCGAGTGGCAGGGCATCAAGATCAACTTCGTCGACACGCCCGGCTTCCACATGTTCACCCACGAAGCCCGCGCCGCGCTCTTTCCCGTCGAGTCCGCCATCGTAGTCGTCAATGCCCAGTCCGGCATTGAGCCCATTACCGAGCGCGTGTGGAGATTCGCTGAAGAAGCCAACGTGCCCCGCATCGTTCTCGTCAATCAGATGGACAACCCCAAGGCCGGCGGCGGAGGCGGATTGAGCGCCCTGCTCGACGATCTCACCGACCGCTGGGGCCGCAACTGTGTTCCCGTCCAGTTGCCCATCGTCGACGCCCAGGGCTTTCACGGCGTAGTCGACCTTGTCACCATGGAGGCGTACACCTACACCGCCGGCGGCGATGGCCGCGGCAAAGCCTCCGCGGAAATTCCCGCCCCCCTCGCGGCCGACGCCAAGGCCCGCCATGAAGCTCTCGTCGAGCTCGTTGCCGAAGGCAAAGACGAGCTGATGGAGGAGTATTTCGAGAAGGGCACTATCCCCGAAGATCACCTGATCGCCGCGCTCCACGAAGCCATCCGCGAAGACCGCATCTTCCCCGTGCTCTTTTCCAGCGGCCTCGCCAACATGGCCCTCGATCATCTTCTTGATTTCCTGAAGGTCTACACGCCCGCGCCCACTGAGCGCACGCCCATCATCGGCGTCCCGCCCGCGCCCGACGCCGAAGCGCCCGTGCGCAAGGTCGACGACGCCGAGCCCACGACCGCCATCGTCTTCAAAACCATGGCCGATCCATTTGCAGGAAGAATCACCTTCTTCAAGGTCATTGGCGGCGTGGTCAAAAACGACGCCACGCTCGAAAACTACGCTCGCCGTTCGTCGGAACGCTTGGCGCATCTCAGCATCATGCAGGGCCGCAAGGCAGTCGAAGTGCCCGAACTCCACGCCGGCGACCTCGGCGCCGTGGCCAAGCTGCGCGATACGCTCACCGGCGACACCCTCGGACAGAAGGGCGCAGACTTCCAGGTCGCGCTGCCCGTGCCGCCCGAGCCCGCCATGACCTACGCCATCGAGCCCAAGTCCCGCGCCGACGAGGACAAGCTCGCTCCCGCTATCCACAAGCTGATGGAAGAGGATCTGCTCATCCGCTTCTTCCGCGACCCGCAGACCAACGAGTTCCTCATCGCCGGCGCCGGCCAGCCGCACATCGAGGCCATCGTCAGCCGCCTGAAGAAGCGCTACCACGCTGAAGTCACGCTCAAAGCGCCGAAGGTCCCTTACCGCGAGACCATCCGCGGCAAGGCTGAAGCCCAGGGCCGGCACAAAAAGCAGTCCGGCGGCCACGGCCAGTTCGGCGACTGCAAAATTCGCATGGAGCCACTGCCTCGCGGCGGCGGCTTCGAATTCGTCAACGACATCTTCGGCGGAGCCATTCCCCGCAACTTCATCCCCGCCGTCGAAAAAGGCATCGTCGAGACGGCCGCGCGCGGTTTCCTCGCCGGCTACCCGTTTGTCGACTTCAGGGTCACCCTCTTCGACGGCTCTTACCACGACGTGGATTCGAACGAGCTCAGCTTCAAGACCGCCGGACGAATTGCGTTCAGGAAGGCCGTGGAGCAGGCCAAGCCCTGTCTGCTCGAGCCCATCATGAAGGTCGCCATCGAGGCTCCCGACGAGTTTGCCGGAACCCTCATGGGCGATCTCAACTCGCGCCGCGGCCGCGTGCAGGGTATGGAGAGCAAGGGCCGCACCACGGTCATCAACGCCGAGGTCCCCATGGCCGAAATGCTCACCTACGGAACGCTGCTCACCTCCATGACGCAAGGCAAAGGCAGCTACCGCATGGAAGTGGATCACTACGACGTCGTGCCCCAGCTCGTCGCCGAAAAAATCCTCGCCAACGCCAAGAAGCCGATCGAGGAAGAGGAAGAATAGCTCCCCTCGCGATCACGATCTCCCCGTGCCCCATCCTTTTCGCAGCCTCACCGTGAAAAGGGTGGGACACCACGAACCCAGCAGGTTTTGTATCAGGGCACGGCTTCCGCCGTGCCGAAAGGAGCCCCAACAATGATCGGGCCTTCAGCCCCGGAGGCCGCTCCATCCCAGCTCAGCTAGCGTGGAGCAGGCATTCCCTGTTCCCTTGTTCCCTGCCTTCTCGGTCCCTTGTTCCCTTGGTCCCTTGTTCCCTGTCTTCCAGAAAGTGGTATTCTGGCGCGTCATCAAAATGCGCGAGGAGGATGACGTGAAAAAAGGCATCATCATGTTATTGACCGGGGCGTTGGCATTCCTCGCCGCCGGCTGCGGCAACCAGGGCCCCCAGATTCACATTCCGCCCAAGTGGCAGGGCGCTCCCTACCATCTCTCATTTGGCGCGCCGCCGGCCAAGCCCAACCCGTCGGGACTCACCATTCCGCCCATCAAGTACTCGGCAAATCCCGACATGCTGGAGACCCGAGCCGACCTCGTCGTCGAATTCGACTCCTCGACCGCAAAGGGTCAGGGAGGTCAGGGCCCAGTGACGAACCAGATGGCGATGGGAGCAGTGGACATCTCCGGCGCTGAGGGTCAGTTGCCCGACACCTACGTGGACAAGGCCAGCACCGATCTCTCGAAGATGCTCGGCGCCTACTGCATGAAGGGGAAGATCAAAATCTCGGTTGCGCTCACTCGCTCGTCCATCCCCATGAACCCGACCAACGACCAGATCAACGCCAAGCGCCTGTCGGATTGGACGCCCATCGAGCTCGACTTCAAGAACCCGCATCCGAAGTGCTGAGCCGCGATCTCTGATCCCTGATCTCTGATCCTCAACTGCCTTCTCTCTCGACGAAATATCCCAAAAGTGGGATAATGATGACACGGCTGAACGTACCGGGTGAAAAGCCGCTCCACTGGATGGGTTCCGCGCTCAAGGAAACCTTGCGATTTCCCTCTGCCGTCCAGCGCAGCATCGGCTTTGCTCTCAGCGCTGCGCAATTTGGGGGCAAGCACCTCTCCGCCAAGCCATGGCGCGGCCAAGGGCCGGGAGTGATGGAGGTCGTCAAGGACTATGACGGCGACACCTACCGAGCGATCTACACGGTTCGTTTCGAGCGCGCTGTCTATGTTCTTCACGCATTTCAAAAGAAATCGCCGCGCGGCATTGAAACTCGGCAATCCGACATTGCGTTGGTCCGCTCGCGCTTGAGAATGGCGATGCAGGACTACGAGGAGAGATATGGCTAACAAAATTCGCGAGCGGATCATCCCCAGCAGCGGCAACGTCTTCGCCGACATGGGCCTTCCCGACGCCGACGAACTCGATACCAAAGCTCGCCTCGGAGCCGCCATCTGCCGCATCGTCGAGCGCCGCAAACTCACCCAGATCGAAGTCGCCGCCGCTCTCGGCATCAATCAGCCCAAGGTTTCTGCCCTGCTGCATTACAAACTCGAAGGCTTTTCCGTCGAGCGCCTTATGCGTTTCTTAACTGCTCTTGGCCACGATGTCGAAATTGTGATCCGGCCCAGACCCCGCGCCCGCTCCGCACGCCTCGCCGTCCGTGCGGCATGACCCAAGCGTCACATTCTCACAGAAACACAGAAACTGTGGGACTGTGTGATTTTTCTCTTTAAGTTGTTGATTTTTAGTCGGTTCCGATCTCCACAGTTTCACAACTCGTTTTGTCGCGGAGGCTTCGCAGCCAGCTTCCAGCTTCTAGCTCCTAGCTTCTAGCTTGCGGCTCGTACCCGGGGTGGGGGGAGGGGGGAGGGGGTGGAGTAACTAAGTGGTTAACGGCTAGCGGTTCGTGGTTCTTCGCTGCGGCGGGGGAATTGGTCGGCGGCGCGTTTGGTTTCGGGGAGGGTGTGAAGGAGATAGGTGACGACGGCGGAGACGGAGGTCTGGTGTTCGGCGGCCCAGACACGCGCCTTGATGTAGGTGGATTCGGGAACGGTGACGGTGATGTTTTTCATGACGTTTTGCTCCGACGGGGCAGGAATTTCTTGACGTTCTCAGCTTCGGATTCGGTGAGGGCGGCGTAGACGGCGTAGCCGGTAAGTTCGCGCGATCTTTCTTCGGCGCAGCAAACGGCGAGAGCGACCTGGGCGGCGTAGAGGAGCTTGCCGGCATTTTTGTCGACGATGGCGCCGAGCAACATGCCATGGGCGATGCAGGCGATGAAGTCGCGGCAGTTGTCGCGGCTGGTGAGCGGGGGCAGAAGGGCGCGGTAGGCCTCACCGGCTTTGTCCGTGGCGTCGCTTGTGAACCCGCGCTTCGCGAACTCCGCGCGATAGGCGTCCTGGAAGGCCCGGGCGCAGCGGGCGATGGCATGGTTCGCGAGGGCGGGACTGGAATTGTCGATGGCCTCAAGGATTTCTGGTTGGTCTGGCATGGTTGCTCCGGTGTAAAAGACAGGGACTGAGGGAATAGGGAGTAGGGAATAGAAAACCCCTGGACCTTAGGCCTGGTTTTGTACTGATGGGAACAGTATGCGCCGGGGGGGAATAATTATCTGCAAATCGGCAGACGGATTTTGCCGATTGTTTTCAGCGGGTTGCGGGGAAAATGGGGCGGGAGGGGGTTGAAAACACGTCGGCTCGGCGAGTCCGCGGGCGGTGAGCGTCTTGCATTGCGGTTCCCGGGCCTCATGGCAGCGGAACGGTGAGCACGAGCGGGCTATTAAACTGCACGCACTGAATTGCCTGAGTATTTACGCCGCTCGCTTCGTTGCACGCGGAGGCCAATTTGTAGACGTACGGCGAGAATTTCACAAAGGCCGAAACGGTGGAGGGATCGGCCGACACCGTTATGTTGGCGGAGCCACTTCGGTCAGTTGTGTACCACTGCTCCTTAACCGCGTCGGCGGTGCGCACCAGCACCTGGATATTGGGCAGAGGATTGTGATTCGTATCATAAAGCACAACTCTCGTCTTCCTTGTCGTCGGTGTGTAGGTTTGGTCCGCGGTGCTTGCATTTGCCTGGATCACAAGATTCCCAGGAAATGGCGCGGTGTATTGTTCTTGGATCGTGGTGGCGCAGCCCCCGGTCGCGCACACAACGGTGAAGCGGTGCAAGTCTTTATCGAGGGCGATTGGCGTCGTCGTCCCACTCTGGTCAGTTGTCAAAACTCCGACCTGACGTCCGGTGTCGAGTGATTTGATTGCAACCTGGGCGTTCGCCAGCGGTGTGTTGGCTTGGTCGACGACATGGATTGTGGTCTCGGAAACGTTCTCGGAGGAATCTGTGGTCGACGGAGAGAATGTATGCGTCATCGCGGCGCCACGCTTGAAGCCGGGGGCGATTGCGACTTCCGCCGCGAAGACGTAATCGGGGCCAAACATATTCGATGTGAAGATCACGAGCTTATGATCCGGGCTTAAATGGACGTTGGGCTCGTCGTTATAGTCCTGATTCGAGAGGTTGACCATCCGCTCCGATTCGATGACTCCGGTCTTCACATTCCCGCCGGCATTCCCGGTCAATTCTGGGCGGTATAGCTCAATCCATGCTCCATCCGGCGAGCTGGCGGCCTCAAACGGGGTTGCGCCGTCCCCGCAGAAAAGGCCGGACGCCAAATCGCCGTTGAAGTGGATCGACCATTGGCTGCGATTCATTTGGTAGCGACGCTGTTCGCCCGTACGGGTGTTATAGCTCGCGAGGAAGAAAGCCTGTCCCTTTGGCGCTTGCAGGTCGTACCAAATTGTTTTTCCGTCGGCGTCCCAGAACTCATGCCCTGCGGTTTCTTGTTTCATTGCAAGGCTTCGGCTGTGGATCAGGCTATTGTTGGAGCCGTCTGCGCGGATCGTCCATATCCGGTCCAGCTCGTTCCATGGTCCTTCATGGCAGTACATGAGTAGCGTCGGGTCCGTGGGCGAGAACTGAACGTGGTTCAGCCAGTCTGTGGTATGCAAAATCGGGTTCACCGCTCCACTGCGTAGATCGAAGACAAACAGCGTCATGGGAAGATGCGCGTCGAAGCGCACCCGCTCTCTCGCCTTCTTGGAGGGCTTGACTCCGGGAGGGAGAGACAGGCGGAGCCGGGCGGCCGCAGGATCGTCCATGATAAGGCCGGCAAGCAGCGTGCCGTCCGCGTTGACGGTGCTGATGGCTCCCCCATCAGGTACGCTCCCTATCTGACTTAGTTCGCCCGTGACGACATCCGCGGCGTAAACATGCTGATCGTTCGATTTCATGAAATAGATCACTGGCGCATTCCTGGCGACAACCAAAGCCGATAGAGGTCCGGTGGCCAGGAGGTGCGATTTCCTGGTGGCCAGGTCGAGCAGGTAGATGCTTTGATTCGCCTCGTAGGCCATCTGCTTGCCGTCGGGGGTGAAGGCGTTGTAGTTGAAATACAGGCCGCGGGATCCGGGCTGGTCCGTGAGCCGGATGACGCGATGCCCGGTGTCCTTGTCGATCCACGATACTGGCGGTTGCGTGGCGGGGGCCGGGTTTGATGTAGGGCCGGTTTGTCCGGATGCCTTCGCGCAAGCGCCAACGGCGAGTAGGGCGGCGAGGGGCGCGGTAACAGCGATTACTAGTGGCAACACGCATCTCTTGCTCATCGCGGGTACTCCTTGTCCATGGACTTTCATCGGCTCGATTGGGGCTGCGCGCCGGGGACGCAGGCAGATCGCTGGGGCGGCCCGTCGTTCGCTGCGCTGCGGTTGAAGGCGACCGGCGGGGTTGTCGCGGCGTCCGTTGGCGTTCCGTTGATGAGCGCGCGAAGCTGCGTTCCGTCCTTAAAGCCTGAATAGAGGACTCCGTTGACGAAAATTGCGGGGGTTCCGCGAACGCCCAGCTTCTGCCCCAGGTCCATTTCTTTCTTCACCATACCCATCGCTAGGTCGTTGTCTACGCAGAAACGGTACTGGGATTGGTCGATTGCGACGTTTGCGGTAACAAACTGTGTGACCATTTCCTTGAGATTCTCGGCGGTGAGCTGGGCCTGGTTGTCAAAAAGGAAATCGTGAACCTTCCAGAACTCGCTTGGCTTCTGCAGCGTCACGCATTCCGCCATCTCCGCGGCGGCCATGGCCCATGGGTGCATTGGGAGCGGATAATTCCTGAACAGGAAACGCACCTGGTTCCCCTCGCCGGGCAGGAAATCTTTTCGGAGCGCGTCCGCCATGCGCTTGCAGAACGGACACTGAAAGTCCGCGAATTCGACGATGGTGAGCGAGGCGTCTTTGCCGCCGAGTTCCGGTGACACCCCGGCGAGAAGGCTCTTGGCGTTCTGTTCGCTGGCTTGTTTCTGCTCTTCCAACGGATCGGCCCGCACGTCGTAGAGCAATGGCGTAATGTAGTTGCCGTCCGGGCTCAAATAGACCGTAATTTCGCGTTTCGGGCTGGAAGACTCGTACTTAAGCAGCCAGAAGCAGGCGTCGTTCGCTTGCTTCGATTCGATGAGGACCACATCTGCCGCAGATGGCATCTTGTATCGGGCGATTACGTAGCTTTCCACCCGTGATCGATTGACGGCGTTCGGCGCTGAGCACGTTTCTGCTCCCGCGTAGGACATCGCAGACAACACAACGACCAGCGTAAGTGGCGCGCGTAGGAGCCCCGCAAATGTTCTCTTCATTCTTATCCTTCCGTCGAAATGGCGCATGTCAGTCCGTCCATCCGTTCGCATTGAAAAACGCTACTCGCATGTCCATTGGATGCAGTCCCACCAGCAGTCCTGCCACCACCAGCTGCAGTAGCAATTTCCGCCGCCGCCGCCACCGCCGCCACCGCCGTTGCCCGGATCGCCCGGATCATTCGGGTCGCACTCACCCAGGCAATCGCAGTTGTAGTTTGAATCGCAGCTCGGATCGTCGCAGATGTCACTGCATCCACACGCGCCACTCTGACATACAAGGCCGCCCTCGCAGCCTCCGTCGTCTGAACAGGGACCGCCCATGGAACTTAGGGTTGTGCAGGAGCCAAAGGCACAGTTTCCGTCGCAGCAATCGGAATCCTGTACGCACGTAGATCCGTCGGCCGCGCAGCTAGGAGGGTCGTCGCAAGCCGCGGACGGATCTCCCTCTAAATTCAGGGTGCACTGCCCATTAGGGCAACAAACCAAACCTTGAGTGCACTGGTTCGCACTGTTGTCGCACGGGCTGGGTTGACACTCCACCCAACAGTTTCCCGAAGCGCATTGGCTTGGATCGCTGCAGGACATGCCGTTTTTCAGCGGCCCCGTGCAATAAGGGCTGGTGAGCAGACCCGGCTGGTAGCACATCTCGCTGTTGCAGCATTGGCCGATGCTCCCCAACGTGCAAGTTTGGCCGTCGGGAACGCATTGAGTACCGGCACCCGTGCATGGACCATTGTCGCCTGACGGATTCCAGGGGCCTTGTTGGGCGCCAATAAGGGATGGACAAATTGCCGCCGCCAGCATTGGAAGAGCCACCCATGAGAGCTTCCAAGCAATGTTCATTTGCTGCCTCCCGATGCGCCTCCGGGCGGGATTGGTATGAGCAGTTCGTGGAAGTCGTCCATCCAGACAAATTCTTTGGAGGTCAGGCACTCTCTCCACCGGAGCAGTCCGCCGGTAAATATCTTCTTTTGGTCCTCGGCGGTTTTTGGATCTGCGCTCAAGGTCTTCTCAAATGCCTGCATCCTCTCGATGATGTGTCTCTGTACGGAGTGACGGGTGCTGAATTCGTCGGCCTGGTCCGCGCCAGTTACGTGCTGGCCAGGCCTGCGGGCCTTCAGGAACTCTATGCTGGCTTCAGGATCCCAAGCAGAGATTCGATTTCTTCCCGCGGCGACCCGGGCGTTGGCGGTCTGCGGTCCAATGTCGTCTTTAAGCAAATGGTCGATCTCCTCCACCGCGTAAACGCGACGCCGATAAATCTGATTGATTTCATCCTGGTCGCCGACGGCCTTGCCATCTGCGAAGACCACCGCGGCGACTGCCGTGGCGCAATCAGGGTTTGTGGAGAGGATCCTGGATCGTCCCGGGTAAAGGTAAGGCGTTGCGTACCACAAAGCGCTGTCGATCATGCTGCGCGCGCGCGCATTTTCAGGGTGAATTGTGCAGTGGGAGCTTGCGCTTAACGCGACGATGGGAGAGCTGTAGAGGTTTTTGATCCGGAACTGGTAGGGGATTCCCGTGCCTGCGCTGATCACCTGAAGGTACGGGGTAAGTTCGGGCGGTTCGACCTGAGCGGCCGCAGGAACCGTGTATCCCGCGGCGGCGGTGGCAAGCAGGAGAACAAGGCAGCGAACGAACCTAGCATTGTCCATAAAACGGCCCTTCTTTGCTGGGTTGAGTTGACGCGGGCAAAAACCCCGGGTAGCCGATGGGATTGGCGCTACCTCCGTTTTTGTCGGTACCATTGCAGGGGCACGAACCGAGCGAGGTAAGGGTCGGATCCGTCACAAAGACATAGATGTAGACATTGCCCGAGCCGTCGACATAACTGTCAGCGCTGTCCCAGGAGGCCGAGGGCGAAGTGGTCTGAACCACCCAATTCGGCTGATCGGTGTAGCATGCCTGGTACTCCCAACCACACAGATACGGTTGGTTCATTGGCCCAGGGATGGTAGTGGTGCCTGCGTTGGGACCGCCGCTTGTTGTTACGGCAAGGTTCCATGAATTGGTTATTAATGCGCTCGTGCAGTAGGCGTTGCCGGACATCGGGTTTAGCTGCACGGAGGTAATGGTGCACGACTGGGCCGACAGGGCTCCAGGCGCCGCAAAGCACGCCAGCGCGGGTAGAACGAATATCCCGGAAAGAGCCAGCGGTCTTGCGAATGGCCTATGACACAGCTTCTTAATAGAAGATTGCATGGAGTTCGCCTCCCTGGGAGGATTGGGCTCAGAGCGAGCGAATGTGAATTTGCTGCAACTCTAATCAGAAATTCGGGGGGGGGGGCAGTGATGGCTAGCACAAGTGCGTGTGACAAGCTACGGCGCAAGGGCTTTTGGTTTTGAGCTGAAGGCTGATCGCCGACAGCTGAAAGCTAGCTTTTCTCGGGCCGGACGCGCTTGGCCAATGCCCATTTGAGCTCGTCGATGCCTTCGCCGGTGACTGCGGAGACGGCGTGGAACTCGAGCTTGCGGCGCTTGGCGTAGGCGGCGAGCTTCTTGAGCTTCGCGGGGTTCACGGCGTCGATCTTGGTGGCGACGACGATCGTGGGCTTCTGGGCGAGCGGATGCTCGAACCCAACGGCGAAGCTCGCGAGTTCGTTGCTGATCACCTTGAAGTCTTCGACGGGATCGGGACGGCCCGAAGCGTCGGACACGTCGACCAGATGCGCGAGCACGCGGGTACGCTCAATGTGGCGCAGGAATTGGACGCCAAGGCCCGCGCCGAGATGCGCGCCTTCAATGAGTCCGGGCATGTCGGCAATGACGAAGGATTGCTGGTCGGGCTCCTCGCCGACCGTGACCACGCCAAGATTGGGCTCGAGGGTGGTGAAGGGATAGTCGGCGATTTTGGGGCGCGCGGCGGAGATGCGGGCGATGAGCGTGGACTTGCCGGCGTTGGGATAGCCGACGAGGCCGACGTCGGCGAGCAGCTTGAGTTCCAGGCGATAACTGCGCTCCTCGCCGGCGCGGCCCAGCTCGTGCTCGCGCGGAGCCTGATGGGTGCTGGTGGCGAAGTGCTGGTTGCCGCGGCCGCCGCGGCCACCCTTGGCGATGATGATGCGCTCGTCGGGCTCACGAAAGTCGTGGACCAGCTCGCCGGTTTCCGCGTCGAAGAGCGAGGTGCCGACGGGGACTTGCAGGGTAATGGAGCGGCCGTCGAGGCCAGTGCAGTTGGAACCCATGCCGTGCTCGCCGCGCTGCGCTTTGTGCTCGGGGTTATAGCGAAAATGAATGAGCGTGTTGTGGCGCTGGCTGGACTCCATGAAGACGTCGCCGCCGCGGCCGCCGTCGCCGCCCGAGGGCCCGCCGCGGGGCACGAACTTCTCGCGGCG
>Ga0181527_1000697_pt1 | contig 38115 bp, 29 predicted proteins | sample PEATcosm2014_Bin_30_FD_119762 | JGI IMG/M metagenome (GOLD analysis project Ga0181527, IMG submission 119762) | Peatland microbial communities from MTU Mesocosm Facility, Houghton, MI, USA - PEATcosm2014_Bin06_60_metaG | ecosystem: Environmental > Terrestrial > Soil > Wetlands > Peat | place...
AGCGTGCCCTGGGGGCTGAACTCGACTTCGAGCTCGCCGGTAAGGAACTGGCGCTCGAATTCCGCGTTTTCGCCCACATAGCTGGAGATCATTTTTTTGATCTGCCGCGATTCGAGGAGCACGCCGAGGCCCCAGCCGTCGACGCCCGCGTTGTTGCTGGCCGCGGTCAGGTTGCGCACGCCGATCTCGCGGAGCGCCTGGATGAGCGCTTCTGGAATGCCGCACAGGCCGAATCCGCCGACGGCCAACAGCATGCCGTCGCGAACAATGCCGTCGAGCGCCGAGCGCGCATCGGGATAAAGCTTGTTGAGGCCGCGCTGAGAAGGTACAACAGTCGCCATACGATCACACCCGTTCTCTGCCCTGGATGCGCCCAACCGGCTCACGATGCCAGGACAGTACTCTATGCAAAGAACCGCGATGCAGCAGAAATTCTCTCTACTTTTAGGCACCCCTATTCGATGCAGGAAAACTACCGGAACAATATAGCGCGGCGAAGGAGCCGCTGTAAAGCCCTAATTGCTGAATTTACGATGCAATTTAGACATTGATGAGATAGTTGGCGCTGCAGCAGCAGCGCGGCTTGATAATTCAGTGATCTGAATTACATCTTTCAATCTCTCCTATCTCACATTGCGGGACCGTCTGTGATGAAACTTAAGGCTCAACCCAGGTTGGGCGCTGGTTTCGCCAGCATGACGCCCAGGGCGCAACTCGCCGTTCGAGCCAGTTCTCCGTCGGCGCGGCCGGTGAGAACTATCGGGACTTTAGCTCCCACCACAACTCCCGCCGCTACCGCTCCGGCCAGGTACTGAAGCTCCTTAAAGAGAATATTTCCGGCTTCCATATTTGGGACCATCAGAAGATCCGGGTCTCCTGCGACCGGCGATACGATCTTCTTAATCCGCGCGGCGTCGCTTGAAATGGCATTGTCGAATGCGAGCGGGCCATCGACGATAGCGCCGGTAATCTGTCCGCGATCAACCATTTTGCAGAGAGCGGCGGCATCAAGCGTCGATGGAATGGCCGGGTTGACTGACTCCACCGCCGACAGTATGGCCACCTTCGGGTTCTCGACCTCAAGCGTGAGCATCATGTCGATGGCATTTTGCAGGATGTCGATCTTGGTATCCAGGTCCGGCTGGAAGTTGATGGCCGCATCGGTTACGAAGAGAGTTTTGTGATAGGAAGGAACATCCAAAGCAAATACGTGGCTGGTGCGCCTCCCTGTGCGCATCCCTCCATCGCGCGACACGACAGCGCTCATGAGTTCGTCAGTCTGCAGAGAACCCTTCATGAGCATTTGCACCTCGCTCTTGCGCGCCATCTCTACGGCTCGCACGGCAGCCATGCGGCTATCGTCGATATCAACAATCTGAATGGCTCCCAGGTCGAGTTGCATCGTTTCTGCAAGGCCGCGCATCACCGTTTCAGAACCCACCAGAACCGGGACGATCACACTGTCCTTGAATGCCTGCATTGCGCCTCCGAGAGATACCTCGTCGCAGGGCCAGACAACCGCAGTTTTCACAGCCGGTAAGGAGTTCGCGCGCGCGATCAAACCGTGGTAGTGACGATAGGGATTGTTGACAATGAGTTTGGGAACCGGGAGGGTGGACAAGCGGAGCTTTTCCAAAGGAGCGATGAGCTGGGCCGTGCCCGAAAAAATGGACGCGCCGGCGCTGTTGCTTGCCACGCAATCGAATGTAATCCTCTTCGTGGAATCGTCCTTGGCCTTAACCTCGACCTTGACGAAAATGCGATCTCCGATACGGATGAGTTTATGGAACTCGAGCGACACGTTCATCAGCGAGCATCCGGGGCCGGGTAGATTGGTGGCGAAAAGACCGGAGATGAGCGAGGCGCACCACATGTTCGGGCCTGTCGGAAGCATGCTGCTCACGGCGCGATCGATGATTCCATCGGAGTCCAGAATGGAGTTGAATCCGGAAATCGAGGCCCAGGCCATCGCGTCTTCCATGGTTAAAACGTGCTCCGTCCTGGCGCTGTCGCCAACCGATATCTCGTCGTATGTCTTGTTCTCAATAAATCCGAGATTCATACAAATTCCTTTCCCGCTCAAATGCCGCCCATTGTCCAGACCACATGTCATTGTATGACTGGCGAGCGCCGTTCAAAGTGACTGCAATCACCTGTACCAAAGTTCGGCGTACGCGAGGAAAAGCCCTATTCAAGGAAGCTGGTTCTTATCCCCGCAGATGAAGGAGGACTGAATTAAAGGCCTGATCCCGTTCACTGGAATATCCGTTTTGCCTTTCGGCTGTGACCCAATATACCCCCATTTACCCCGCTCGCGGTCATATTTTGCATCGGTTCCCAGGGCCAAAGACCCGGTCTGCGCCACTCGGCCTTTTCCGGAACCCAAAAACATTATTTACCCCATTTTGGAGCACTTTTCTACGCTTCCGCCATACGATCATTCCATGAGCCAGCATGCGCGAACCCGGCCCGTTGTGACAACCTAGAAGTTTGGAGGAGTTAGACGACATGCCGCCTGAGAATCCTGCCGTTTTCACAACGTCCCATAAGCTTCACGCATGGGAGGCTGGCGGGGCTGATTCCGCCGAAGCGCTTTCCGCCTGGGTGGGAGCGCGCCTCAAGGCGCATGAGGCGGCGTTGGCGGCACTGCTCGAGGTTGAGGGCGGGCGCACGCCGGAAAACTCGCTGCGCCTCTACGACGAGGCTATCGAGCAACTCGGCCTGGCCGGCGCTCAGGCAGGCATCCTGAACTCCGTGGCCGCCGAAAAGACGGTGCGCGACCAGGCGCAGTTGGAAGCGCAACGTGTGGCGCAGGCGGCCAGCGCGCTCAGCCTGAACCGCGCCGTCTACGAAGCGCTTGCGGCCATCGATCTGGACAATACGAGCGCGGCGACAAAGCATTACATTGAGCGCACGCTGCTCAGCTACCGGCTGGCAGGCGTGGACAAGGACCAGGCCACGCGCGACCGCCTGCAATGCCTGCACGACAAGGCTACGCAGCTTTCGCTCACATTCAGCCGCAACATTCAGGAGGGCGCAAAGACCATCGAGGCCACCGAGGCTGAACTCGACGGCCTGCCCGCCGACTACCTCGCGCGGCACTCCGCGAACGCCGAAGGCCGCGTCACGCTCACCACGGACCCGCCCGATATGCAGCCGGTAATGACCTTTGCCGCGAATGACGCGCTGCGCGAGCGGATGTTTTTTGCTTACAACACCCGCGCCTACCCGGCCAACAAAACGATTCTGGAGCAACTGCTGGCCACGCGCCAGGAGATCGCCGATGTGCTCGGTTTTCGCAGTTGGGCCGATCTGGCCACCGCCGACCAGATGATGGCTTCGGCCGCCAACGTGCGCGCGTTTCTGGCCAAACTCAATGAGGCCAGCCTGGAGGGCGCGCGCCGCGAGCACGAACTGATTCTCGACTTTACACGCAAGCGCCGGCCGGAGTTGACGGCCATCGACATTGCCAGCCGCGGCTACTGGTACGAGCAGTTCCGCCGCGCGGCCTTCGACTTCGACTCGCAATCCGTGCGTCCTTACTTTCCTTACGCGCAGGTGGAGGCCGGCGTGCTGGAGACGGCGGCGACACTATTCAAGATAGAATTTCGCCGCTCGACGGCGCCGGCATGGCATCCTGCCGTCTCGGTCTTCGAGGTTTTTGACGGGAGCCGGAATGTGGGCCGCTTCTATCTCGATATGCATCCCCGCGAGGGCAAGGACAAGTGGTTTTCCGCCTCGCCCGTGGTCACTGGGGTGCGTGGGCGCGCTCTGCCCGAGGCCGCGCTCATCTGCAACTTTCCTGGCAATGAGGCCGGTGACCCAGGTCTGCTGCAATATAGCGATGTGGTGACGTTCTTCCATGAGTTCGGCCACCTGATGCACGCCATTCTGGGCGGGCAGACCGAGTGGGCGGGCATCAGCGGATTTGCCACCGAAGGCGATTTCATCGAGGTGCCCTCGCAGATGCTGGAAGAGTTCTTCCGCGACGAAAAGCTGCTCCAGGCATTCGCGAAGCACTATCAGACCGGTGCTGTTCTACCCTCAAATCTTATCCAAAAGATGAAACGAGCGGGCTCGTTTGGACGCGCCGACTGGGTTCGTTCGCAGCTCTACTACACCACGCTCTCCCTCGATCTGCACGACCGCAACCCCGCGGAGCTTGACCTGGACATCACCACCCGTCAGCTTTACCAGAGCCTGCAGCCCTGGACGTGGCTGGAAGGCAACCGCATGTACTCGAGTTTCGGCCACCTGACCGGCTACTCGTCGAACTACTACACCTACGCCTTCGATAAAGTGATCGCGCTGGATTTCTTTGCCGAGTTTGATCCCGCCGACCTGCTGGGCTGCGATGCCGGCAACCGCTACCGCAAATCGGTGCTCGAGCAGGGCGGGTCGAAGCCCGGCCGCCAGATGGTCCGCGACTTCCTGGGACGCGATGAGGAGTTTTCCGCTTTTTCAGAATGGTTGAACGAGGAGTTTGAAGGCGGACTGACAGGCGTCCCGGCTGTCTGAACAACATTTGCAGCAGCACCTTCTCTCCTCTCATCATTGGCGTTCTATGTGCCGAGAATCTCCGATAGACCCTCGGACGAACAGAGTGCACCGGAGACGAACAGGCCACAAAGTCCAGGGAAAGCGCCCGGTAAGCGAATGAAATTCAGACCATTTTTGAGTTCCAACGGCCGGATTCCGGAGGCTCATTGGTCCATGAATGGAGTTCCATTTCCAGCTGTGTACAACCCTCGCTTCTCATCATGCACTGCGTTGAGGCGATCGATCTGGCAAAGCGTGTCCCTCTTCTGGAGGGATTTGCAAGGGTGTGGTATAATCCGCTAAGTCATTGATAGATAATGACATCTGCCTGATCTAGATGGTTCAGGCAATGCCATGAAATCAAACAGCTAGAGGGGAAATTCACATGTCGAGCGACTTGAACCAAATCTGTGAACTGCTTGCCGGCAAGTACGCTGACCAGAACCAGGGGAGTGCGGCTGCCGGCCGGCTGCGTTCCTGGATGAACTGTGAGTTGCCGTTCACGTACCCCGAGGTTCTCAGGCAACACCTGGCCAAGGAGCACGTAGACTTATTGTTCGATGCTTTTTGGCAAGTTGTTCCCTTTGGCACTGGCGGCCGCCGGGGGCGCGTTGGCTACGGTTCAAATCGTATCAACCCGGCAACCATCGGCATCACTGTGCAGGGACATTGCAATTACCTGCACGCCACCTTCGGTCTCGGGCGGGAACTAACAGTCGTGGTGGCAAACGATGTGCGGGTCTTCAACGATCTGGCAGGCGTCTACCGTTTTCTGGGGACCAAGCACCCCTTGCTGGGACTCTCGTCGCGCCAGTTGGGCCGATTGGCGTGCGAGATTTACGCCGCTAACGGCATCGTCGCCTATTTCGCTGAACCGGCCCAGGATTTCGCGCTCTTGAGTACGCCGGAGCTTTCCTACCTGATCAGCCAGCTCCAGGCTTTAGGCGGGATAAACATCTCTGCTTCTCATAATCCGCCCGACGACAACGGAATAAAACTCTATGACGAGTTTGGCAGTCAACCGATTGCGCCCAACGACCAGCGATTTGTAGAAATCATTGATCGCGTTCACACTGTTGAGCGCATGCCGTTCAAAGAGGCGCTCGCGGCAAATTTGGTCCGCCCCGTGCCCGCCGGCCTTCACGATGGTTACATCAATACTTATATAAACCTGTTTGGAAAGCAGATCCGCGTTGATGCTGACTTGCCCATCGTCTATACGCCGCTATGCGGTTGCGGCCTGACGACGGCAGGGGAGGTGCTGACTAAGCTGAAGTTTCCAGTCTTGATTCCTCCGGACCAGGGCCCTGACGGAACCTTCGCAGCGATTCCATTTCGAGCTCCGAACCCCGAGGTCCCTCAGGCCACGGAACCCGCAAAGGAGTTTGCGGATCGTCAAGGCTCCGGCATCGTCTTATCCTCCGACCCTGATGCGGACCGCATAGGCCTGGAGGTGAAGTTGACAAATGGTTCCTGGCATCATTGTGACGGAAACCAGATAGCCGCAATTCTCTGCTACTACCTGATGCTCGACCCCCAGGGCCCGAGACGAAAGGGCCTGGTGATAGAAACACTCGTAACCACAAGGATCATCGGCAAGATCGTGGAGCGCGCCGGCGATTCCTTCCTGGTTGACGACTTGCTCGTGGGATTCAAGTATGTCGCGGACGTATTGAAGACGCTCAAGAAAGGAATTCCTTACAAACAGGTCACGTGCTCCCCGGATCGGCTTGTCCTCGCAACGGAGGAAAGTCACGGAGTGATTGTCGTTCCCACGATTCTCGACAAAGACTCCGCGCCTGCCTGCATGTATCTGGGCGCTCTGTACCAAAGACTCAGGCGCGAAGGGCGCAACCTGCTGGACTACTACATTGATGTCCTTGACGACGTGGGACCGTATGCGGACTCCAACCGCTCCATCATGATGATAGGAGCCGGCGGCGTCGGCATGCGTGACAGCATCATTGCATCGCTCCGGAAAACTCCCCTGCAATCCATCGACGGGCTTGCCCTCAGAAGCGTAATCGACCATTGGGACACCGGCCGCTTTGGGCCATTCGTCAGCGAGACCGATAAACTGCCGCGCAATGTGATTCAATTTGTCTACGACTCTTTGGTGGTAACCGTGCGGCCCTCGGGCACTGAGCCCAAGTTGAAGTTCTATTGCCAGGTGCTGCCTGACGCGAATCTGATAAAGACCAGGGGACATCAGCGCTTGACAACCGTGATCGAGCAGGCCGAAAGAATGGCGCTCCTGGTTTATGGGCAATTACTCGAGCGTATCAATGTACATTTGGACGAACCGGCGCTCTTGCTTCCCGATTTAGTTGATCTTGAGCGGAAGAAAGAGTTTCAAGCCAGCACCGTGCCCGCGCTTTATGCAGCGCTCTCCAGCGGTCAATTCGCCAATCTTGATCAGGCTCTTGGATGGCTGAAAGAAAAGGCCAGCCTCATGACGCCTGGCGCGGATCCGCTCCCCGCGCTGAAGGCGCCGCTAAGCTACCTTTGTGACAAATGGGAGAAGGATAGCCAGGGTAACCTCGCTCTGGTCTCTGATTTGGCTGAATGGGCGGGCCGGGGCGGGCAGGACAAGGATTGAAATCTGGAACTAGGTCTCTGACCACTTGTTGTTGTACCAACTGTGGGTGCCCCAGGTCCCGATTTTGGGACCTGGGAAAGCACCGCGTTCAAGCCTGCGCTTTCAGCTCCGCCGCGCGTTTCCGCGTCTGGCTCACGAATGACTGCTCCTCGGGCGCGTCCGATTCAATCGACTCGATGTTGATATCGACGTTGGCCAAGGCTCCTTCGAGAGCGGCTTTTGCCAGTGCGATCGCGGTCGTCAGATCGGAGCGTATCTTCGGATTCGTGCACTGCTTAAGCCGGACTGCAATCTGCTGCACCTCGAAGGCCCGCTCGGCTACTCCGAGAGGCACGCTGGTCGCTTGTCGAAGCGCGTCTGCAATCGCCCGGCCGCCGGCTGTGGATTCCTTCGCCGGCTTGTATGCCTTCATGACTACGTTGTAAGACTCGGCGTCGGCGTCGATGGCGGACTTCAGTTCTTCGCGCAGTTGAGCGAGGCGGGCAATGGCTTCGCTGAGTTGGCCTTCGTACTGCACGTAGGCTTTTTTGCCGCGTGACATGGATGCGACCATTCCGGCAAGGCCGGCGGCCATGGCTCCCGCAGCCGCGGCGGCGCTGCCGCCGCCCGGAGTCGTAGTGGGTGCGGCCAGTTGTTCAATGAAAGGTTCAACCCCTGCGCGCAGGCCGCCGAAAGCTGATTTGCCGCCCATCACCGCGGCGAGGCGATTTTCAAGAATGAGCGAAGAGTCAAAGTTCTCCACTTGCAAAAACCATTCCGCTGCCTGCTCCAACGCGAGTTTCGGAATCAGCCCGACAATCTCGCTGGATACCGGCAGAACGCCATAGCGCGCCGCTTCACTCTTTACAAATTCGAAGACGCGGTGGATGGGAGTCTGCTCGAAATCGGTCAGGTTCATTGAAACCTGGGCCATGCCGCGCACCAGGAATCCCGCGCCCTTGACGAAGCGCAGGCCGCCGGAAGAAAAGCGCACCGCCTTGGCAATCTTTTTGGCGATCTCCACGTCGGGCGTGTTCAGGAAAATGTTGTAGGCGATCAGCGGCTTGCGCGCGCCCACCACGGTAGCCCCGGCCGTCGGATGCACGCGCGGCTCGCCAAAGTCGGGCTTCCGCGCGGGATTGGTGGCAATTTCGTCGCGAATGCCTTCGAACTGACCACGGCGGATATTCTCCAGATTCTGCCGTTCCGGCCTGGTCGCGGCGGCCTCGTAAAGATAGACCGGAATCTCAAACCGCTTCCAGATTTCCGCTCCCACGTGCCTGGCCATGGCCACGCACTCTTCCAGGGTCACGTTGTCGATGGGGATAAAGGGAATCACATCGGTCGCGCCCATGCGCGGGTGCGCGCCCTGGTGCCGTGTGAGGTCAATCAACTCGGCAGCCTTGCCGGCCCCCCGGATGGCTGCTTCCTGGATGGCTTCCCGCTCGCCGGCCAGCGTGATCACGCAGCGGTTGTGATCGGCATCCATCTCCCGGTCAAGCAGGTAGACTCCGGGAATCTTCATGGCTTCGACAATGGCGTCCACTTTGGCCGCATCGCGGCCTTCGGAGAAATTGGGCACGCATTCAACAAGAGTGTTGGGCACGGGATTAAGGATAAAGAGTGCGGCTCGATCCGGCAACTGGGCTAGCGGATTGCACAAGCGCCGCTCGTGCTCCGGTAGTATGCTGTGTATGGCTTTTTGAGGTCTGCGAGCAGGCGCGAAAGCAGTTTTTCAAAGGGAATAATCTATGACGACGACCACGGCTCCCACAATTCGCGCGCCGCGAGGCAGCCAGTTGCGCTGCAAGGGCTGGCAGCAGGAGGCGGCTCTGCGCTGCCTGATGAATAACCTCGATCCGGAGGTGGCCGAGCGGCCTCAGGACCTGGTGGTCTACGGCGGCATCGGCCGCGCCGCCCGCAACTGGGAGTGTTTTCACGCCATCGTCCGCGAGCTGGAGCGCCTGGGCGGCGAGGAGACGCTGCTGGTGCAGTCGGGCAAGCCGGTGGCGGTCTTTCCCACGCACGAAATGGCGCCGCGGGTCATCATAGCCAACTCCAACCTGGTGGGCAAGTGGGCCACGTGGGAGCACTTCAACGAGCTGGACCGCAAGGGCTTGATGATGTACGGGCAGATGACGGCGGGAAGCTGGATCTACATCGGGACGCAGGGAATTTTGCAGGGAACCTTCCAGACCTTTGCGGCGCTTGCCACGCGGCACTTCGCCAAAGCAGGCGGATCTGGCTCGCTGAAGGGCAAGCTGGTGGTCACCGGCGGCATGGGCGGCATGGGTGGAGCGCAGCCCTTATCCGTGACGCTGAATGGCGGCGTCGTGCTGGTCATCGAAGTGGACCGAAGCCGCATTGAGCGCCGCGTGGCCACTCGCTATTGTGACGCGATCGTTGAAAATCTAGATGAGGCGCTGCGGCTTTGCGAGGCGGCGCGCCGCGAGGGGCGGGCGTTGTCCGTGGGCCTGGTGGGCAATTGCGGAGACGTGCTGCCGGAAATCGCGCGGCGCGGCGTCCTGGTAGACGTAGTGACCGACCAGACCAGCGCGCACGATCCGCTCAACGGTTATATTCCCCAGGGACTCACGCTGGAGGAGGCTGTTGAGCTCAGGCGGCGCGATCCCGGCGAGTATGTGCGGCGCTCGACGGCGACCATGGTGGTCCACGTGAATGCCATGCTCGCTTTGCAGCGCGCCGGTGCGATTGTGTTTGATTACGGAAACAATATTCGCCGCTTTGCCATCGATGCCGGTTGCGTAGACGCCTTCCAGATTCCCGGCTTTGTGCCGGAGTACATTCGTCCGCTCTTCTGCACGGGGCAGGGACCGTTTCGCTGGGTGGCGCTATCCGGCGATCCGCGAGACATTGCCCGCACCGACGCGCTGGCTCTTGAACTTTTTCCGGAGAATGATATTCTCACCCGCTGGCTGCACCTTGCGCCTGGCCGCTTCGCCTTCCAGGGGCTGCCGGCGCGCATCTGCTGGCTGGGCTACGGCGAGCGAGCGCGCATGGGCGAGGCGATCAACGACCTGGTCCGCAAGGGAGAGATTTCAGCCCCGGTGGCCATCGGTCGCGACCACCTTGATACAGGCTCGGTAGCCAGCCCCTATCGCGAGACAGAGAAGATGCTCGACGGATCCGACGCCGTCGCCGACTGGCCCGTCCTGAACGCGTTGCTCAACACCGCCTCGGGCGCAACCTGGGTTAGCTTCCACCATGGCGGCGGCGTGGGGATTGGTTACTCGCTTCATGCCGGACAGGTAACCGTGGCCGACGGCACTCCCATGGCGGCACGCAAGATTGAACGTGTACTCAATAACGACCCCGGCCTCGGTGTGGTTCGCCACGCGGATGCGGGCTACGAGCTGGCGCGAAAGACTGCGCGCGAACGCGGCATTCGCATTCCCATGGTGGGGGTGTAACAAATGGATAGTTTATTCGTTTTAGGCATTATCTTAGCTGTGCTGGGCGGGCTGGTTTCTTGGCGGATATGGCAGAAATACCGCGTGACAAAAGCAAAGGGATGGCCGAAGACTGAGGCGACCATCCAATCGGGAGGTATTGATATCGTAGCGCAACGCCGCTATATATCGGTCGTACTTCCGTGTTTTGCATTCTCCTATGTAGTCGATGGAGAGTATTTTTCAGGACGTTTTGCTCTCTCGGCTACTGGCGATCAAGCAGACGACCTAATCAAAGAGATGATTGACAGAAGATTTATCGTGAATTATGACCCAGAGAAGCCCTCAACTTTCTACATCCCGGACGAATTTATTGAGGGATGCGAAGTCTATCAGAAACTGAGCGATAAGCTCATTCCTATGTATCCCACGAGTTAACTTCACCATGACTAAAGCCATCGTCAATATCGGCCAGCTTGTCACGCTCGCCGGTCCCGCGCGTCCGCGCATCGGCAAGGAACTGCGTGAACTGGGCCTCGTTGAAAACGCCGCTTTGCTCGTTGAAGACGGCCGCATTCTTTCGGCAGGACCCTACTCGCAGCTTCGTTCGCAAATTCCCGCCGGAGCCGCGATCATCGATGCGAATGGTTGCTGCGTGACGCCAGGCTTCGTCGATGCGCACACCCATTTGGTCTTTGCCGGCAATCGCGCCGCGGAGTTCGAGCAGCGCATCGCTGGAGCCACTTATCAGCAGATTGCGGCAGCGGGCGGCGGAATCCTGAGCACCGTCAAACAGACCCGCGCGGCCAGCGAAGAGGAGTTACTCAAAGCGGCGCGACGTCATCGCGACTGGACGCTTCGCTCCGGCACGACGACCATCGAAGCCAAGTCGGGATACGGGCTGGAGCGCGATACGGAGTTGCGCATGTTGCGCGTGCTCGCGCGGTTCCATGCGGAGGGTCCGGCGCGCATCGTTTCTACTCTGCTGGCCGCGCACATGGTTCCCCCCGAGTTCGCGGATCGCCGTGAAGAATATCTCCGTTGGATTGTTGATGAACTGATTCCTGAAGTTGCCGCCGCCAAGCTGGCTAGCTACTGCGACGCTTTCTGCGATGACCACGCTTTTACGGTCGATGAGGCGCGCAGTGTGCTCACCGCGGCGCGCCGCCACGGCCTGCATCTGCGTGTTCACGCCGAGCAATTTCGGCCGGGAACGGGAGCCGCGCTGGCCGCGGAATTGGGCGCGGCAACCGCCGATCATCTGGAGGCCGCGACCGCCGAAACGCTTGAACTGCTGCGCAAAGCTGATGTGCAGCCCGTGCTGTTGCCGGGCTCGGTCTTCGCATTGGGGCGCCAGCAGTATCCGCCCGCGCGCAAGATGATCGAGTTGGGTCTTGGAATTGTCCTGGCTACCGACTTTAACCCGGGGTCGTCTCCGGTTGCGTCCATGCCGTTTATTTTGTCGCTGGCCTGCCTGCAAATGCACTTAAGCCCTGCCGAGGCGCTCACCGCTGCAACTCAGAACGCGGCGTGCAGCCTTGGCCTGGGAGACCGCGCGGGGTCATTGGAAGCAGGCAAGGATGCCGATTTTCTTATCCATGAATTTGACGATTACCGCGAACTCGCCTACTTTATCGCCGCGCCTTTCAGGCCGCGCGTTTTTGCCGCCGGCAAGGAAGTAAAGCTGTAGCGATCCGGCGAGCGTTCATTGCCGCAGCGGATCAATTCGCGCTGATCAGCACCTTGTGTTTGCCGCGCGGGAGGAGCACGACGAACTCCCCGCACATCTTCAGGGCGCTCGGCTTGTCATCAACCATCAACCGAGTTGGCCGGCGATCAATTTGCGCAAGGACGCGCGAGGAGCTTTCATAGTTAAGCTCGACTCCATCGGAACGAGTCGCTGCCGACAGGAGTGTGCCATTGAAGTCCAGCACGCGAAGCGCGGAAGGATTTGCGCTTGCATGAAGAACGTGTCTGCCGGCGGGAACCCATATGTGCTGGTCATCGCGGACAGGCCAGTCTTCTCCATCCAGCAAAACAGGGCTGGACCAATTCAGGCCCACCCCGTAAGGCGATTCAATCGTCAGATCGCCGCCATTCAGCTCAGCGTGCGCGACGAGCGCTGAAGCCGGCGATATGAGTGGAGCGTCAAAGGAAGAAATGGACTTTTCGTAGTAGTAGATGACTCGCGGAAACGACTCCGATGCAGTGTGAATCAATTCCGCCAGCTCCGCCCCAGTCTGGCACGCGGTAGGATAAACGGTCCCCTCGCGGTCCACGATGTTGATATCTACAGCCAGATGTTCTTGATGTGTGGTAAGCGGACGATAAAGCGCGGCTATTTCCGTGTAGCGTTGGGGGCCAAGATTCCAAACCGTGCCTGGATCTTCCACGATAAATGTAAAATCGTAACGGTCCAGGAGCTTCAGCGCGCGCGCTGCATCTGCGCCGATCGCGTCGTGCATTTTCGTATCGAAACGATCGTCCACGTGGGTCAGCACCAGGTCGAGATCAGGCTTCTCCTCCCGCATCGTCTCCAGCGCGGCTATCCAGGTTTCCTGGATGCGCGCTGCCAGCTCCAACCTGTAGTTGAGAAACGTGCGCAGCTTCTCCGCATCCCGCGGTTGATCATTGAAAAGCTCGATGGGATCAAAGCCGTACCGTCGTCTCACCTCGCGGCGGACGTCGTCATTCAGCGGCGTAAATTCCCTGGGCTTGGCGATTCCTTCTACGCCGTCAAAATAAAGCTCGGCAAAATTAACGCCATCCCAGTCGAAGCGCCTCAGCAAGCTATGCACGCCATCAAGCACTGCTCTCTGGCAGTCGGGATTATCCAGATTCATCAGCAGGCGCCAGTCCACATGGGCGTCCTTCAGCCGCGCGGTTTTTTCGCGCCAGGCCGGATGCTGTTTCCAAAATTCAGTACTCACATGCGGCAGCTCCAGCCAGGCATAAACCAGAATCCGCTCGCGATGGCAGGCTTCAATCAACCGCTGCAAATAGTGATCGGAATCGGCATCTACTTCAAAAAAGTCCCACGCGCCAACGTGAATCGCGGCAATGCCTTCTTGGCGCCACTCGCGCGCAAGCTGGTCAACATCGGCATCTTGACGATAACTTTTGTCAAAAAATGCCCACAGCCGCCGGGAGGCATACGAAGGGCGCAAGCCGATTTCCATGAAGGCCTGAAGCACAAAAGGAAACCGTTCATAGCCTCTTTCACCGGGCGAAACAGCGAGCCACAGCACTCCTCCGGTTCCGCGGCGCAATCCCGCCATCAATGGAACTTGACTCCGCTTGTCCCGGCAGAAAACTTGCGCCTCATTCGGCATGCGGAACTCTGGCAAGGTGATTTGCCTGGCCCAGGTTATGTCCAGCTCCGGCTGGCGCAGATCCTCTATCTTGCGAACGGGCAGGCGGCGCGCAGTGGGGACAAAGCCAAGAGAGCGCGCCAGTGGCGAGTCCCCTTCGAGTACCAGCAGTGCTCCTTTGTTGAGCCGCTCGAGTGACTCCTCAACATCCATCCGGCTTCCTTCGGGATATATCAACACCCGCGCCTGCGGCGCCGGCTGTTCCTCAAGCCCTAGAGTGCGCATCAAAACCGGCCAGGGCCCCGTTTTCCCTCCGGCAACAAAATAGCCCGGCAGGTCGGGCAGGCCCGCTCCCATCATCGGCGGCGCCGGCAGCAGGAGAACAAAGAGCGTGACTGAAAGTCTGTTCATCATTTCATCGGACGGTTGCGGAATCGGGCGGGGAACCAGCCGGTTTGTGCGATTGTAGCGCCTGCAAATAAGCACAGCAATGGCGGGCGATATGTTCTGCCGCATGTCCGTCACCGAATGGGTTCCGGGCGTTAGCCATGGCGCGGTATGCCGAGGGGTCTTCCAGCAACCGCAGGGTCTCTCTCACAATCGTGCCGGTCGCGGTTCCAACCAGGCGAGCCGTGCCTCCTTCAATGGCCTCCTGCCGCTCCGTGGTATCGCGCAACACCAATACAGGTTTTCCCAGCCCCGGCGCTTCTTCTTGAATTCCGCCTGAATCGGTAAGAATCAAATACGCATTCTTCATCAAAGCTACGAATTCGCGGTAAGCCAAGGGCTCGATGATTCGCAGGTTGTCCACCTTCGCCGCCAGAGGACGAAGGATGCGGCCGACAGGATCCTGCACGTTCGGATTCAAATGAGCCGGATAGATAAACAGCACTTTCGGGCAACGAGTCACCAGTTCCGCAATCGCGTTGCAGATCGATTCAAAGCCCGGGCCAAAGCTCTCCCGCCGATGGGCGGTAATCAGCACCATGCGCCTGCTGTCCACAGTCGCGTTCTTGTCTTCTTTGATCGTCGCGGCCGTCATCAGCAAAGCGTCAATGCTGGTGTTGCCGGTAACAAACACGCGCTCGCGCGGCTGTCCCTCGCGCAGAAGATTCTCGGCAGCGCGCTCAGTAGGAGCAAAATGCAAGACGGCAATGCGGGAGGTCAGGACGCGATTCACTTCTTCCGGAAACGGGGAATACATATCGCCGGTGCGAAGCCCTGCTTCCACGTGCGCGGTGGGAACCCGGCAATAGTAAGCAGCCAGTGTCGCCATAAAAGTGGTTGATGTATCCCCCTGAACCACCACCATATCGGGGGCAACTTCGGTGATCACCCGCTCCAGTTCGGGAATTGCCCGTCCGGCAAACTCTCCCAGGCTCTGCGCCGGACGCATAAGATCCAAATCCACCTCCGGCTTGATGGCAAAGATCTCCAGAACCTGATCGAGCATTTCGCGCTGTTGCGCGGTGACACAGACTACAACCTGGCATCCCGGCTGAGAACGCAGACGCAAAATGACCGGCGCCAGTTTGATAGCCTCCGGCCGGGTCCCAAATACTACCAGAAATTTCACCAACATCAACCTCCAGAGTCACTCATCGCATGGGCAATGAAATAAAGCTATCCTATCCCGGCAATCCCAGCAACGGCCTGCCGGAGAAACGCAAGGATGCGCATCTCAATTCAGGTCATGCTCCACGGTGCGGAAAAAGGCGGCGTACCCGGATTGAAAGGAAAATGATGAACAGTATTGCAATGGAGAGCGTGCCAAAAAGCACAATGAGGGATGAAGAAGCGAGGCCGGCAACATCCAGAAATGCCGCCACGCCGCGCGATCCGGTGATCTCCACCCGGTGACGCCCCGCGGGCAAAATCGCCACCGCGCCAATTTCGCGTGCTCCAGGCAATACCGTGACAGGCGGTCCGTCGACAATGACCTCGGCGGGCGCACGACTCAGTCCTGCCAATACCGGACTTGGTGAATCGTAGTTAAAAATCAAATGGCCGCGCACCGTATCCGCGGAGATCAGAGACGAGCTGAGTTGCATGAGTTGCGGGCGCAACTCTCTGGTGTCCATTAGATGAAACCAGGTTGTTGGCGCCGTCAGTGTATAACTTCCGGGCGGAAGGAGGGCAAATCCCAGGCCGCGATAGGGCCAGTCTTTGCCATTCCGATAAAGATTTTCCAAATCCGATGGTACATCCACTTCGATTGCATCCGGTGACTGGACCGACCAGGTAAGATTATGCGTGGTCACCGTGGCCCGGTCGGCCGCGGCATAGGCAAGCAATTCCAGGTCGCGGCTGCGAACCGTCGCGTCGCCATAGAGCGCCACCCGGTCAGAGAGTTTGTGCGCTGCGCGCACTGTGGCCGCCAACTCCACTCCGGAGACCAGGGCCAGAGGCAGGTGGGTTGAAGTAACGTTGCGGCCGGAAACTACGTTCACGTCAAACATGAGGCGGGAGTTCGGCGGCGCCAGCGGCCGATAGCGGGCTGCCAGTTTTAGATAACGCGACGGCGGATCTGACCAGCTGACCATGGGATCTTCTATCTGCAATGTAAAGGGGAACTCTCGCAACAGCTTGACGATAGCCAGAGAATCGACGCCTGCCTGGGTCGTCACATCGGGATGCTCCAGGCTGTCAAGCATGGTCACGATCACTTCATGCCCGGAATTTGCAAAAGGCATTAGCACCGTCAGGAAGATGCGATGCCACTGGGTAACCATGGCCGTGCGTGATGCTAAATAGTGGTTCCATCCTTCCTGGTCGCGGCGCCACCAGTGGCGGGATTTGCGATTGAACAATTCTTGCGGATCGAAACCGTAGCTGGAGCGGAAGGAGCTCCGGAAGTCGTCGTTCATAGGGACGACCGATTCCGGTAGATCTCCGTCTCCTACCCCATCAAAGTTCAACTCGGCCAGATTGGCGCCGTCCCATGCCCAGCGATTCAGCATGTCCGTCATCACTCGCTGAGCCGCAGTCCGGCAATCCGGATTGGCAAAATTCATCGCCAAACGCCACGAGGGATACTTATTGCCTGCGGCTGGCACCTCGTGCCATTCAGGATGCTGTTCCCAGAAGAGTGGGCTTACCTGCGGAAACTCAAACCAGGCATATACCAGAATGCCGTTCGCGTGGCAGACGCGAATCAACCGGCCGTAATCGTAGATATAGGTTTTGTTGAAGTCCCAGGCGGCGGCGTAGATTACACGCACGCCGCTCCTGCGCCACTGGACGGCAAGATCCTCAATGCTGATGCCTTGACGAAGGCCGGGATCGAAATAAAGCTCCGTGGTGCGCCGGCGCACAATCAGCTCTTTCTGAAATGCATCAAGCGCGTTCTCAAAAAGAAACGGATAGCGGCTGGTTCCATCGGAGGTGTAGGGATCGAAGAGCGTGCCCAGGTAAAGAACAACTCCCGCGCCACTGGGAAAGCTGGTGGCGATAGCGGTTTCGGCGGACGTATCATGGGCCAGAACCGTCTCTCCGGCAGGAACATGAAAGCGGTCCATGTTCGCGCTCGGTTGCCACTGCAGGGGGGAATCGACTTCGGCGAAGCTGGTAACACTCCCCACCACGACTTCTCCTCCCGGGTAGACGACTCCCGTTGCCTCCGCCAGCTTTGAGCGTCCGTCCAGCATTACCTTGCCGCCTGCGCGCACCCATCCCGCAATCTGTTCAGCCTCGTTCTCCCCAAGAACCGCGGCTACCGCATGTGGCACCACCAGCACTTCGTTCGTTACCAGATTCGCTTTGCGCAAATCCGTCATGGGAATCAAGCGAGGCGCAACTCCGTACGCGCGGAACAGGTTGGCCAAACTGGCCTGGTCGTTGCCTTCCTCGCCTTTGGCGGCGGCATTCCACAAGATCGCCACTCTCAGGGCCTCGGGCAGCGTAATGGTCGGAGTCTTCTTGCGCAGGCTGGAAATCGTGCTGGCAAACAAGTGGCTCATCTGCCCGGCAAATCCCGGGGGTGGGGGACGGCGTTCGTCCACGCCCGCCGCAACCAGGATCTCGCCCTCCGCGGGCAGATTGGTAAGTTGCATATAGCCCGTCTGGCGCTTATCGGACCATGTTTCATCGCGCCGTGACCCGTCGCGGCCAAGGATGAACTGATGCAGGTAGGAGTCGTGCAGCGTGATGTTGGCGGCGGCGCCGTGGGTTGCAATCAACTTGTCCGGAGTGCTTACACGGCAGGAAAAATCGCGAATGGAAATATATGTGTATCCCAGCTGCTTGACGCCTCGAACCACGCTTTCCAGATATTTTGGGTCGATGAAGTCGTGCACAAACGCCGAGGCGATTCCGTCCCGGACCACCAGAAATGCGCGGGCATTGTCAATCAGCACATTCGGATCAGGGTTCTCTACGGGCAGGTAGCCGTTGTTTTCCGGAACGATTTGCCGGCCTCGCACATCGATGGTGGCATAGGGATAGAACTGCTGCGTCCCCCGGGCGTCAATGGTGGACTGTTCGTAGAGGGTTGAAAATACGCGGCCGAACTCAACATAGTCGCGGGGCGATGCCATGTAATGCGGCGTCTCCCAGGCAACCGGGTATATTTCGTTGCGGAAACATTCCGCCAGTGCCGCGGCCAGCTTATCGCGCACCAGGCGTGCGGAATCGTCGCCTCGCGGGCCATTCCTCATGCCGTCCCAGAACTCATAATCGTCGGCAGTCACGCCATGGTATTGATGCGTGTATCCATGCAGAATAATCGTCCCGCCTGAGGCTACCGCTTTGTGCAGCACGGCCACCAGTCCAGGGTTTTCCGAGAGACGAATCTGCTTGTGGGCGTTGGGGTTCACGTAAAGAGGTATCACGCCAATCTGAAAGGGTATGCCTTCCCGGACGAAAACATCGACCGCGTGCTGAACGGCCTCCGCATCATCATCGGCATTCACGTCTTCCAGGCGGATCATGGCGCGCCGCGAGGTCTCGTGGTTGACGCCCAGCATATCGTGCAGCAAGTCGCAAAAGGCCAGATACCGGTCACGCGCGCTCACGTACGCAAATGGAGAGTCGGCGACCAGCCACAACTGGTTGCGGCGCAGAATGTAGGGAACCTCATGGCCATCCTGGTCGAGTGCGGTCGCCATCAATTGCACATGCGAGGGATCAAGTATGGTGATAGGCGTCATCATGGCGCTGCCCTTGTCCAGAATTGTCCCGTGATACCGCACGTGGCGGAATTTACTGTACAACTCCACCGGTTTCACGCTCAGCCCGCGCTTGCGATCTTCGCCGTCGCTCAAAAAGCTGTCCAGCCCGAACCCAATCCACGCGATCATCTTTTTGCGGGCGCGCGCTTCGCGCAACAGCGCCTCTGGCCAGACGCTCTTGTTCGATCCGCCCACCACAAATACCGCGTCGTAATGGGCCATTTCTCCGGGTTTGAAATTCTCAATTGGCCGCAGCGTCGGACGATAGGAGAAATGACCCATCAGATTGGCAACGTAGAGTCCGTCAACATTCCCTTCGTGCGCCCCGATGGAGGTTCCGTCATAAAGAATCAGTGCCCGGGGTCCGGTAGACAAAGGACTGGTCGGCGGTCCGATAACCGCGCTCGTATCCGTCTGACTGGCGGTTTGAGCGCCTGCCGCAACTGTGAGAATCAGTAAAATTGCGCCGGCCACAAGGAAATGGCGCCAAAGAATTTTCATGGCAGCCGCACCTCGGCAAACCGCTCCGTTTTAGCCCACGTGCGCTTGCGGCGAAGCACGACATCTTCGAATATGGCTCGGATCACGACCAGAATCCAAAGCTGGCAATAGGTAAAATATGCGGCCACCACCAACAGCATGTTTCCAACCGAGTCTTCGCCGGATTCCCGCGACAGGGCAATCCCCACTTCGAGAACGAACAAGAGAAACGCCAGAATCCAGATGCTGGAAAAAGGCCCGATGGCATGGATTGAAATCAATCCAAAAATGCCGAGCACAAACAAAATATCGGAAAGCGTGATGGCGCCGCACACCACGTAATAAAGCAAAAGAGTGTACCCAAGTTCAAGGGCAAGAACTCGCGGGCGAAGTTTCAGCAGTCTGGGCGCATGCTTGGTCAGCACGTAGTTTTGTCCTCGCGCCCAGCGCACGCGCTGCCGGAACCAGACTCTCAAGCGCTCCGGTTCCTGCTCCCACGTGACAGCCTGGGGCACAAAGCGAATACGCAGTCCGGTTTCGTAGATGCGGATGGATAGCTCGGAATCCTCAGTCAGCGCCTCGTGATCCCAGCCTCCCACTTGACTGATCACATGGCGCCAGATGACAAAATTCGTTCCCGGAAGCGTGGTGACGCCCAGCATGGCCCATCGCCCTGCCTGCACAATCCACTGGAACGCCAGTGATTCCAGGTTGATAAAGCGGGTCAGCAGGTTCCGGTTTCTGTTAATGGTGCGAAACTTGCCCACTGCGGCTGCCAGCGTGGGATCGTTCACCAGCGTCGCTACCAGAATGCGCAGCGAGCCGATTTCCGGCCGGTTGTCGGCGTCGTAGATCGCAATCAGGTCGCTGCTTGCCGCCTCGGAAGCATATTCCAGAGCAGCAGCCTTGCCCTGCCCGGAGAGGGCTGCCGGAACCGTCAAACACCGGATGCGCGCATCCTTCGCGGCAAGTTCTTCCACAATTTTGCCGGTGTCGTCCGTGCTGCCATCATTGATGACAATGATTTCCATCGAATCGCGCGGGTAATCGAGCGCGCAAAGCGCTTTCAGCGTGTTGGCAATTACTCTTGCCTCGTTGCGCGCCGGGATGAGAATGGACACCTTTGGCAAGGGCTCATCGGGCGGTAACGTCGTGCCCTGCGAAGACTTTCGCAGGCTATATATGTACCCCGCTAAAAATAAGACAAGCTGGTATGCGATCATGAACCAGATGATCGTTGTCGCTTCTATAAAAAGAGTATCAAGCCACAGAGATGAATACATGGGTAAGATATCCTTCATAGCGCGGTAAGCGCATGAAAATCAAGTATATCAGCACAATAGAGAGATCTTGTGGTAGATTTCCAGGAATGGCTTTATGAATTTTCCATGTATTTCTCCGGTCAACCGGGAATCCGGTACAGAGAATAGCCCACCGGACTCATTTCTCCGCAATTTAAAGCATATGTAATCAACATTTTATGCGATTTGTTATCTTTGCGGCCTCCCTCAAACAGGTTCACAGCCCCGCTCTCCTCAGCGGTCGCGCCGGAACTCCTTTGCCAGCATGTCCATAAGCGTGTCTGTCAGCTCACCTTACCGGTAAACCTGCGGAATAAAGTTCTGCTCCTGGATGGGCGGGCGCACGTACTTCGACTTCTCCAGCTTCGGCAACTCCAGCGGCTCGGGCGTCAGATCGCGATAATCGAACAACGACAGCAGATGCTGGATCACGTTTAGCCGCGCGCATTTCTTGTCTTCCGCGTTCACCACATACCAGGGCGATTGCTTGGTGTCGGTCACCGCGAACATCTCATCCTTGGCCCGCGAGTACTCCGCCCAGTGCTTGCGCGATTGCAGGTCCATCGGGCTCAGCTTCCACCGCTTGGTGGGGGTCTTCATGCGATCCTGAAAGCGCTTCTCCTGCTCCTCGTCGCTGACGGAAAACCAGTATTTGATCAGCCGGATCCCGGAGCGGATCAACATGCGCTCGAACTCCGGGCAGCTATGCATGAACTCCTGATACTGCGCCTCGGTGCAGAAGCCCATCACCCGCTCCACCCCGGCCCGGTTGTACCAGCTGCGATCGAACAGCACCATCTCGCCCGCCGCCGGCAGGTGGGGAACATATCTCTGGAAGTACCACTGCGTCTTTTCGCGTTCGGTGGGCGTGCCCAGGGCCACCACGCGGCAGATGCGCGGGTTCAGCGATTCCGTGATGCGCTTGATGGCGCCGCCCTTGCCCGCGGCGTCGCGGCCTTCAAAGATCACCACCACCCTCAGGCCCTCGTGGCGAATCCACTCCTGCAGCTTGACCAGCTCTACTTGCAGGCGGCTGAGTTCGCGCTCATAGTCGCAGTCTTTTCCCAGCCGCAAAGTCTTTTCATCGTCCTGCTTCGGCGCCGGCAGGTCTCCGCCAACCTGGATGTCATTTTCAGGCGTCGCCCCCTGCTCCTTCTCCGCCTTTTTCTTCTTGTGCTTGTCTTTCATCAGTTTTCCTCCAACTCACGAGCGAACCCTGATCTTATCGGCAGGATTTACCTTCGGAATCATCATAATCCTTGGATTCACGTTTGAAGGATTCCTTTTATACAGATATTTGAAAACTAGCGGGCGCAGGCCGGCGTTGCAACCAGCCTGCGCCCGTCATGCACGCCTAAGGTTTTACGCCAGTTCAACCTTCAGCGTAATCGCCGCGTCGGATATCTTCTCAGCGGGCATTCCCACCTTCAGGCAAGCTTCGTCCTGCTTCCACTTGAGCTCGCCCTTGTAGCCCAGCAGCTCCACTCTCTGGATCTTTCCCGGAGCTTGCGGACTGGCCAGGCCGAGCGCCTGCACCACGGCCTCCTTCTCCGGCCAGCCCATCACGATGGCGTACAGCGTGCTTCCCTTGGTGGTGAAGCGCACATCCTCGGCGGTAAAACCCTTCTGTCTGTCCTCGTTGAAGTTGCCGGCCTTGATCTCCACCTTGGTCGAAGGGCCTTCTCCGTAAATCTTCCACGGCCGCGTGGCATAAATGCCTTCGCTGTTCACCTCCATCCACTTGGTGATGCCCTCCAGAACCACCATCTCCTCATAATCCAATGCGCCGGAGTTAGGCAGCGGGAAGTTCAGCAGTAGGTTGCCGTTTTTGCTCACAATGTCCGCCAGCAGGTCGATTACCTTCTTGGCCGACTTGTATTTTTCGCCGCGCTTGTAATGCCATTGGCCGATGCAGGTGTCGGTCTGCCACGGATTCTTGGCGATCTCATCGGAGACGCCGCGCTCGTGATCCAGCAGGCAAGTGCCGATATTGCAGTCGGTCTCTTCCTTGCTGGTATAAATTGCTTCGGTCACGCCGCCATGAACCTGCGCGCTTACGTTGTACAAATGAGCCACCATCTTCAGTCCATATTCTTCGAAAGGAAGATGCCCGTCAGTGTACAGAAGGTCAGGTTGATATTTATCGATGAGGTCGGTCATGCGATCCAGGTAATGACGCTTCCACGATTCGGGAATTGCATTATCATTCCATTCGACTTTTGTCATGTCGATTAGCCGCGCGCAGTTGGCGTCATGATACAGATCCGCGTACTGCGGATCGGCGCCGTCATACGGAACGCCCGCCAGCGGCCCGGTCTTGTCCGCGCCGTGGCTCACCGCAAACCACTTGTAACTGATCCAAAGATGCTCGCTGACTCCAAAGCGCAATCCGTTCTTGCGCGCCGCATCCCGCCACATTCCCACCACATCCTTCTTTGGCCCCATCTTCACCGCGTTCCATCGCGTATGCTTGGAATCCCAAAGGTCGAAGTTGTCGTGATGCACGCCCATGCTGACGAAGTACTTTGCCCCCGCCTTCTTATACAAGCTCATCAGGTGTTCCGGCTCCCACTTGGCGGCCTTCCAGTCATTCATCAGATCCTTGTAGCCAACCTTGGTGGGATGGCCGTAGGTTTCCACATGATAGCGATATTGCTCCGTTCCCTGTACGTACATATTGCGCGCGTACCAATCTCCGTCTTCAATGGCCGACTGCGGACCCCAATGCGCCCATATGCCGAATTTGGCGTCGCGGAACCAGTCAGGAATCCGGTAGCCCTCCAGAGATGCCCTGGTTGCCTCGAAGTGACTGCCCAGCGCCGCCTGGGCGCGTGCAAATCTTGAGAGCGCAAGCGCGGAACACGCCCCGCCCATCCACTGTAATAATTCACGCCTGTTCATGGTCATACCCCTCCATTCACCCTCCGCAGAATACCCGCGCCGCCCTTTCGCGTCAATTACGGGCTGCAAATGGCCGTCAATTATAATGAATTGATCATGCTGTCAGTTCAACGGAAAATCCGCCGCGCGCTGCTCCCGGTGCTGCCAGCCGATGGGCGGGAACGGACAGCCGCATGAGTTCAACCGCCAGCGCGCTGCATCCTGCAGACGAACATCACGACTGGAAACCGGCGGTCAACCCCTGGCTGGTTGCCGCGTCCGTCATGCTGGCCACCTTCATGGTGGTGCTTGACTCCTCGGTGGCCAACGTCTCCCTGCCGCACATCGCCGGCAACCTCTCGGCCACCACCGACGAGTCCACATGGGTTCTGACCAGCTATCTTGTCTCCACTGCCATCATGCTGCCCGCCGCCGGATGGATCGCCCGGCGCATCGGCCGCACCCGCCTGCTGCTCATCTCCATCCTCATCTTTACTGTCGCCTCGCTGCTGTGCGGTATGGCTGTCAGCATGCCCATGCTGATCGTGGCCCGCATTCTGCAAGGAATTGGCGGCGGCGGAATGCAGCCGCTGGCCCAGTCCATCCTGCTGGAAAGCTTTCCCCCCCGCCAGCACGGCACCGCCATGGCCGTCTTTGGCCTTGGCGTCATCGTCGCCCCCATCATCGGCCCCACCCTCGGCGGTTGGATCACCGACAGCTACTCCTGGCGCTGGATCTTCTACATCAATCTCCCCATCGGCATCCTGGCGCTCTTCATGGTCAACCTCAACGTCGTGGACCCGCCCTACCTGCGCCACAAATTCAAGGGAGCCATCGACTATCTCGGCTTTGGCCTCATGGCTCTCTGGCTGGGAACATTGCAGCTCATGTTGGATAAGGGACAGGAGTCGGACTGGTTCGCCTCCACCTGGGTGCGATGGGCGGCTGTTGTCTGCGTGCTGGCGCTTATTGCCTTTATCGCTCGCGAACTCAAGGACCACGAGCCCATCGTCCATTTGCAGATCTTTGCCGACCGCAACTTCAGCGTGGGAACGCTGGTTACCGCTATGTATGGCTTCGTGCTTTATGCCTCTACGGCCATGCTGCCCCTCTTTCTGCAAACCATGATGGGCTATTCGGCGCTGCAGAGCGGCATGTCTGTCAGTCCGCGTGGCTTCGGAGCCATGGTTTCCATGGTGACCGCCGGCCTCCTCGTCCGCTACATCGACGCCCGCCTGCTGATGGCCTTCGGCTTTACCCTGCTCGGTTACTCCACCTGGATGCTGGGCCAGATCAATCTCACCATCGGCATGGGTTCGGTGGTCGTGCCCAATGTGATGAGCGGCCTGGCCATGGGATTCGTCTTCGTCCCCCTCACCACCATAACCCTCAGCCGGCTGCCCAAAAAGGAGATGGGCAATGCCACCGGCATTTACAACCTGATGCGCAGCATCGGCGGTTCCATCGGCATCGCCACCGTCACCACCATGCTGGTCCGCGGCGCTCAGGCCCATCAGAATTATCTGGCGGCCAACGCCGGCGCAGGAAATCCCATCACCGGCGGAGTGGTGCGCGGCCTCCAGGCCAAGCTCTTCTCCCAGGGCGTCGACATGGTCACCGCCCAACATAAAGCTGTAGGAATGCTCTACCGCAGCGTGCAACAGCAGGCCGCCCTGATGGCCTACATGGATAACTTCCGCCTCATGGCCTTCCTCGCCTTGCTCTGCGTCCCCCTGCTCCTGCTCTTCCAGCGAGTCAAGAAGCACGACTGACGCGGCGATTGGCGAATGAATATAGATTCGGCGTACCGTCTTTACCGCACAATTTGCTGTGAGGGCGAAAATTTGACTGAGTTCGCTACAGGTTGGCCGTCAAGCTGTATTCCCGTGCAACCGGCTCAACCACTTTGTACCTGCCGTGCCCGGGGTTGACACGATAGCTGGTGCGGAGTAGGCCGGCCTTTTCCAGGCGCACGACATCGCGGCTGACTGCCCTTACATCTCTCTTGAGCCCGGAAGCCAGCTCTGCAATGGGCTGCGAACCGGCTCTGGCCCGTCGCAACAGGCGAACCCGTTCGGCGGTAAGCACATTCAGCAACTCCAATGGATCCTCAAACGTGATGGAGATTTCTGGAAGAATGATTTCGCCGCTATCAAGCTTTGCCGCATGACTGCGCACACGGTTAAAGAACCTCTCGGCAGTGCCCGTCGCGATTAACACTTTACTCTTGCTCATCTTCGATCCTCCAGAGTTGGTGGACTTCCTGAATAAATCTTTCCGCCAGGGCTGCATAGGTAGTGAAATCTACGAATTCAACCTCTCCCATGAAATGACGGTGGTGATATTCGTGACTATTGTCATAGCCCAATACCCGGCCATTATCCACCGGGCACTGCTTCAGATTGATGTAAGCAAGACTGTACGCAACTACCTGCCCGTCTTCGAACCATATCTGCTCTCTCAGCAGTGCCCCTTTTCTCTTCCCCTTGAGGCGATGTTCCTCCAACTTCGTCGTTCGAATCGGCGGCTTTCTATGGCTCACAGGAATATCCTACCACAGAAAGGACGTAATACGTCCTTTCTGAAGGCCGTATGCCATATTTCTGCGAATTCCGCTTGTTGTGTAGGTGTGCTTGGCCCGTGCCCCGCCCTACCCCTCCGCCTGCACCAGCAGGCAGGTGATATTATCATGCCCGCCGGCCAGGTTGGCCGCCTCCACCAGGTTGGCGCACACTTCGGTGAGTGGCACCTCGGCGGCCAGCAGCGATTCGATCTGCGCATCGGGGACTTCCCCCGTCAAACCGTCCGAGCAAAGCAGAAATATATCGCCCGGTTCGGCCATTACCGGAAACAAATCTGGCTCCACGCTTGGCTGAGTGCCCAGGGCGCGGGTAATCACGTTGCGCAGCGGGGAGCGCTGGGCCTCCTCCTCGGTCAAGTGGCCCATCCGTACCTGCTCCTCCACCAGCGAGTGGTCCTGGCTGATCTGTTTCAGTTTGCCGTTGCGCAACAGGTAACAGCGGCTGTCGCCCACGTTGAAGACCAGCACGCGGCGTCCCTCAATTGCCATGCCCACCAGCGTGGTGCCCATGCCATTGAGCTGGGGATTTTCCTCCGCGTGGAAATAAATAGCCTCGTTAGCGGTTTGGATAGCCTTTTCTACCGCCTCTTCAAGCGGCGCGCTCCCGTCCCGGTTGCCCAACAGGCGCAGCATCTCCTTCACCGCCAGGGAACTGGCGATCTCTCCGGCCGCGGCGCCGCCCATGCCGTCGCAAACCACATAAACACCATGCTCGGCGGAGACTCCGGACATGTCTTCGTTGGATTCACGCTTGATGCCGCAGTCGGAAAGCACTGCAAACGTGTAGCGTACGTCTTTCTTGGACAAGAAATCTTTCCCCTAACCCAGTTTACACGGCGCCACGGGCCAGCGGCTCAACGGTTAAGCGGCAGTGCGGGCAATGCAGCTTCCGGCAGCGGCGCCGGCGCCGGCAACTCGAATACCTGAACCGTCCCGCCATAGAGCACCGCCACGCGCCGTCCCGAGGGTGAGATGGCCACATTCCCGCCCGCATCCAGCACCGGGCTGGCCGCCGTCTCCAGCACAACCCTGCCGTCCGCCGCATTCTGAACTTCTACCAGTTGCCCTTTGATGTCATCTTGATCGAGGGTCATGCTGGCTCTGACCGGGCGGCTGACCGCCAAGGCCTCTCGTGCCAGTCGCAGGCCGTCCGGTGAGCGCACCACCAGCGGCCACACCGTCGTATTCGAAGTCTCCGCATCCCAAAGGCGCTGGCCATCGGTCGTTATCGCCACCAGCTTGCCCGCTCCCGCCGTGGTGCACGTCGTCGCCAGCACCTCCCGCTGCGATAGAAAATCAAAGAGCGGAGGACAGTTCGATTCCACCTGCCCAATAATGGTGCTGCCGCCGCTGAAATATTTCAGATTCAGCAGCCACTCGCCGCCCCTTGCGCGCAGGCTCTCCAGGTATCCATCAGAATTGATGGGCAGATGCACCGTTGACCGGGCGCGGCTCACCAGCATCACCTGGCCGGAGTCCCGTCGAAGGATGCGCACCTCCAGATCGGACTCCATGTCGGGCTTTTGCCCATACCCGTTCTGCGATGCCTCGCCGGTTTTACCGCCCGTCGCCGGCTCGCGCGTGTTGGTCACCAGGAGCTGTTGTGTGGGGTCCATCTCCAGCCACAGCAGCGGCCCCGGAAAGCGCAGAAAGGGCTTCAGCTCCAGCGTGGCGTCGCCCATCTCCAGATTGTTGCAGTCGCGCAGCAGAAACCGGCCTCCGTTCAGCGCCCACAGATAGCGCTGCCGGTCGTGAACCGTCCACAGGGCCTCGGCCTCCACCGTGCCTTCCGGCAGCTTCAGAACCACCGCGCGAATCCGCCGCTCCTCGCCCTCTCCGGTGTCGCGATGGACCAGTCCCGGCACCCGAAAGGTGAACAGCAGCCGGTTTTCATCCAGAAAATCCAGTGAAACAACGCTGTTCCGCTGGCCAAGATAGATTGCTCCCGGTCCCGAAAAGCCCAGCGGCCCAACGGCTATCTTGTATGCCGGCGGCTGAGAGGGCTTGTCGGCAATCCGGTCGGGAAGCGCGCGTTCCTGCGGAACGAGGATCGGCGCCGGCGCATCCGGCACCTGGCCCACCGCAGCCAGCGCCGCGCACAACACCACCCCAACCGCTGCCAGGCTCATGCCCGCGCGCGTTCCCCATCCTGCCGCAAACAACCGCTTCGCCATCTATGGCTATTCTCGCCGATGCGGCTGGTATTCGGCTGTGATGTGCCGATGGGTTGCGAACTTGTAGCGCCGGCCTCCCAACCGTCTGTAGCGTGGACCTCCCGGTCCACGCTGCACTCTACACCATCTGTAAAAATGCTTTACGCTCGCCTGAGCTTTTGATGGAGGGAGCAGTGGCCTTCAGGCCACTGAATGTTAGCCTTGCAATGAACGCGGCTTTGTTGATGGCGGCATGGGAAATGTCCTGATAAGCGCGCTGGAGGCGGAGAAGCCGGTCACCCGCGCCGGAGGCGCAGTGTTTGTTAGCCCCGCGCTTCAGCGTGGGGAAAGCAGATTCCATAGATTCATTCCGGAGTCCCGTCGGGACGGCGCAAGAACATTTCATTTGCAGGGATTATTACCTGCGGGCTTTTCATTTGTGACTCGTATCACTGACCATGCGCCAATCATTCGTGTGTTTAGTATTCTCAGCCTCGCGATGAGCGGATCGCAGTCGCATCGTCTGTGCGAGGTGAGATGTCTTCATACAATGGAATTATGGGTAGGAGTTTCCTATGACGATGGCAAAGATAGTCTCCGTTGCGGTGCTCTGCATTTCGTCATGCAGCGCGTTGATGGGACAGCGCACGAAAGAGGAAGTGGCCGCCGAGAAACGAATCACGGACACATTACACCAGATGTACGAGGCGGAGAAGCGGAAGGATCTCAATTTTGTCTTATCTCACCTCGCCGATGATTTTGCCGAAGTTGCAGGGAACGGAGGCGTGTATCACCGCGCGGACATCGAGGCGGAATGGAGCAACGTCGTACTGCACGACTACAAACTCTCAGACTGCGCCTTCAAGCTGATGACTCGCGATTCCGCGTACTTAAGTTGCAGGATGGAAGTGGATGCGGCTTACAAGGGGCAGCCATTTCCAGGCCGTATCCGGGTAACCACGGTGTGGACTCGTCATGGAGGCGAATGGTCAATAAAGTTTGAACAGGGAACGACAATCGCCGAACCGTCGAAGATCAATTAGGGAAATTTTCACCTATTCAAATTTCTATGGAAGTGTCGAAATCAGCCCATGGCGCTCAATGAGGAGCTCTCATACTCCTTCTAAACGAATTCCCGCAGGTAAGCAGTGATACGCAAGCCCCGCTCATGTGCGACAGTAAAGAAGGATGGATAAAAGCGCCACAAACTCTCCGCGCCTCGCCTTTCTCGGCTATGGAGCCTGCTTCATTGCCGGATGCCTCTGGGGTACGGGCTTTTACTGGGGCCGGCTGGCGCTCAACGAGATGAGCGTCGAGCACATGGTGCTTTATCGCTTCCTCTTTGCCTCCCTCGGCATGTTGCCCGTAGCCTTTCTCCATCGCCGCAGCTTCCGGCTCTCCGCCGCCGAGACCCGCCTGCTGCTCCTCTGCGCCTTCCTCGGCGTTCCCCTCCAGTTCCTGCTCCAGTTTCACGGCCTGGCTCGCACCACGGTCAGCCACGCCTGCCTCATGGTGGGCGCCATGCCGGTGCTGCTGGCTGCCGGTGCCGCGTTCTTTGCGCCCAGGGGATCCAAAGAGGAACGCCTCGACCTCTTCGGCTGGATTGCGCTTGCCGCCTCCACGGTAGGCGCGGCGTTGATCGCCTTGGGCGGCAGTCGCAGCCAGGCCGCGCGTGGTGAGCCATCGCTCATCGGAGACCTGCTGGTCGTCTTTTCGCTTTTTATTGCGCTGGCCTGGATTCTTCTCAGCAAGAAGCTGATGCAAACCCACTCTCCGCCCGTGGTCACCGCCTACACCATTCTCTCCGGAACCATGATGCTGTCTATTTGGGTGCTTGGTCCCTGGCTGCTGAGTCCCTTGACTCACGCTGCGGCAACTCCACCGCCCTTCGCTCACGTCAGCCTCACCGCCTGGGTAGCGCTGGCCATCAGCGGCTTGCTCTGCACTGCCACCACCACGCTCCTGTGGAACTGGGGCATCCACCACGTTCCCGCCTCCCGCGCCGGAGTCTTTCTCAATATCGAGCCAGCCCTTGGCTCCTGGCTGGGCGTTCAACTGCTCGGTGAGCATCTCGGCTCCTATGCCTGGGCCGGCGGCGTCCTCATCATCGCGGCGGCTCTCGCCCTCACCACCCGCGGCCATCAGCCCGAGCCGGCCATCATCCTCGAATAATCGCCGGGAATTTGTTCGGAGCATTTTCATTGCTTCTGTAATGCCCCGTGCCCCATCCTTTTCGCGCGTTTTGCGAAAAGGGTGGGACAGCACGCTGAAAGAATAGGTAGCGCCGGCCTCCCGGCCGGCTGTCGCGTGGACCTCCCGGTCCACGCCGCACTCTACATCAATAAGAAAAATGCTCTAATATCGGTTCCATGGCAGCCAGCAGAATCCCCATCGCCGCGCGCAGCCGAAACCTCATCGAGCTGGCCATTGCCTACTGCCTGATTCTGCTTGTCATCTGGTCGCCCCGCCCCTGGCAAAGAATTCTCTGGTGGGTCGCGGCCGCCGTTGTCCTGGCCATCGCCACATTTTCCTTCGAGGGCCTGCAAGCCATGGGCCTGCGCCGCGAAAACTTCCTTCGTTCACTCTGGATTGTAAGCGCGGCGTCGCTGTTCTCCGCTGTTGCCGTTGTCCTTGCCGTCTGGATGCGTACACTGCACGTCCCGGCCACGCCTCTACTTTTCATTAAGACCTATGCGGGCTACATCCTCTGGACCTTCGTGCAGCAGCTCCTGATGCAGTGCTTTTTTCTCGCGCGTCTCCTGCGCCTGCTTTCCAATCCAAAACTCGCCGCCGCCGTCACTTCGCTCATCTTCGCCGCGGCCCATATGCCCAGCCCCATTCTCGCGCCCGTCACATTGCTTTGGGGATTCGCCTCCTGCCTGCTCTTTCTCCGCTACCGCAATCTCTACACCCTGGCCCTGGCGCACGCCATCCTGGGCGTCACGCTCGCCATCACGGTTCCAGCCGCGGTGCACCATAACATGCGCGTCGGGCTGGGCTATCTCACTTACGGCCACGTCCATCGAGTTGCTCCATCAGCGCAGCCATAGCGACCAGATCGTATCCGCCGTGGCGTGGGTGATGGCCGAGGCTCCCACCCGCCGCTCGCTGCGCCATGCCCGCCCATAGAAGATGCCCGCCACTGCGGCCAGCAGCACATAGCGCCAGTTGAAGTGCGCCGCCCGCTTGTTGAAGTGCGCCAAACCAAACAGTATTGCCGTCAAAATCAGCGCGGCAGCGCGTCCCATCCTCCGCTCCAGCAGATTCTGCAGCCAGCCGCGAAAGAAAAGCTCCTCCGGAACGGCAATAAAGAAGAAGGTGAAAATCCAGGCTCCGGCTATCGGCGCCAAACCCGGCCATCCTGCGTGCAGATGCAGAAATCCCAGGCTCAGGCCCAGCGCCAGCGCAATCGGCGTGTACCAGCCCAGCTCCCGCAAACCGATGGCCGCATCCCGCAAGCGCAGCCGCAGGTCAAAGCCGCTTCCCTCCAGTTGCCGCTGCGCAATGAAGCCGTAGATTCCCGCGTCCAGCAGCAGCACCTTGTTGAAGATCGCCAGATGGGCCGGCCACGCGCCCTCAAACCAGCGCAGATCCACCGCCAGCCCCAGCACGGCCAGAACCAGAAAATCCCGCCAGTTCCCGCGCCTGCCGGAGTCCCCAGCGATGGATCCTTGTCGCTGGGGTGGTATATCGGCCCGTTCTGCATCCCAAAGCAAGCCCGCCAACGCCACCGGCAGCAGCACGTACAGCGCAAACCAGCCCCAGCGGAAGACTCCGCCGCCACAGGCCACCAGCAGATAAGGCACGCTCAAAATCGCGGGAGACGCCACTTGCGCCCACACCGGCAATGAGCGCGCCCGCCCCGCTGCCCACTGCGGAAAGAACGCCGCTGCCAGAAACGGCGTCAGTGCCAGCAGCGCGGCTATCAGGTTCGCCGGCGTAATCATGGTGCTCAATTCCATTTTGCTCCTTCCTTCGGAATCATCCTCCTACGCCGGACCGTTAGTAGTGGGTCAATTTGAAGGGTACGGGCTTTAGCCCGTACATAAGCCAGGTAATAGCAACTGGGCTTTAGCCCCTGAGGGAAAGTGTATTCAAACTGACCTTCTTCTGGACCGTGCGACCAGCGGAAAAATGCGCCTCTGCCCTGGCCAGTGAACTTCCCGTGCCTGCCCTTCCGGCAAACCTTGGTCACGTAAGCCGGCCAGATTTCCGTAATACCCGGCTCGGCGCATCCGATACATCAATTGGTTATTGAAGGAGTCTTATTTGACCGTTATAACCTGGAACCACGCCTGTTCCGTAGGCGTCAGAGCGATGGATGACCAGCATGGCATCCTGATGGACACCATGAACGAGCTTCGCCTGGCGGTGGTTCGCGGCCTGGGCCGGGAGCAGGTCAGCGAGGTGCTCGACCGGCTCATCGAGTTCACGCGCATGCACTTCTCCAGCGAGGAGAAGTTGATGGAGCAGCATCTATTTCCCGGCCAGGCTGAGCACCGCGCCGAGCATCAGCACATCCTGGCGCAGATTCTCCAATCCTCTCATCGCTTGCAACACGGCGAGCAGATGCAGATGCGCCCCCTGCTCTGCTTCCTGCGCGAAGCCTATACCGAGCACATCGAGGGCATGGATCGTGAGTACGGCCCCTGGCTCAATGATCGCGGCGTGGACTGAGCCGCCGTTGCCCTTCGCCCGCGGTTGATTCCGCTCAACTATTTGCCTCGCCAGCCGATAGTCCCCTTACCGGCAACTTCCGGCGGGAGATGGTAAATGGCGCTATTGACATGGAACAGCAGCTACTCGGTCAAGGTGCAGAAAATCGACGATCAGCACCACGTCCTGTTTGACATTCTGAACGACCTGCACTCCGCGATGATGAAAGGCCAGGCGCAAAGCCTGACTGGCCCGATTCTGCACAAGCTGGCCGACTATACCCACACACACTTCGCCGCGGAAGAGTCATTGATGTTCGCCGCTAGGTACCCCGGGCTGGCCGAGCACAAGATTAAGCACAAAGATCTGCTCAAGCAGGTCGAGGATTACATCATCCAATACGACAAGGGTGAAATCACCTTGAACCTGAAGTTGCTCGATTTTCTGCGTGACTGGCTCACCAACCACATTCAGAAGGTGGACATGGCTTACAGTGAATGCCTGGTCATGAAAGGCATTCATTGAGGTTGTTCTCTCTAACTAGCCGCGCGATTCCCCCGCGCGCATTCCCCTAACCTTTGCTTCCCGGCCTCGAAATGATGCGCCGGCCAATTTTCTAGTAGGAGGTCGACAAGTGAGTTTGATAACCGGAATAGACGAAGTAAGCGTAGGCGTCAAAATCCTCGATTGCGATCACAGGGTTCTCTTTGAAATCATCAACGAACTTCAGGCAATAGCGGTGACAGGCCTGGATCCGTGCCAGACCAGTTCGCTTTTACATAAGTTGGCGGAGTTCACCCTGACTCATTTCGCATTGGAAGAAGGAATGATGCTGGCCACAAAGTATCCGGAGATGGATCTGCACCGTCTCCATCACCAGCGGATCACGGAACAGGTAGCGGCAATAGCTTCCCGTTACAACCAGGACGACAGAACCCTGGACAGCCAATCGCTGAGCGTCCTCTCCGAATTGCACGCCAACCACGTTCGGCAGGACGACCTGCACTATGGCCTGTGGCTGAACGCTGTCGGCGTGCGCTAGCGGTCGTCGATCGCGTGCGCGGCACTGTTCACCAGAGTCCTGGAATCAGGCGATAACACGTGTGCGAGGCGAACTCAGGATAGCCCTGAAGATTCTGCAAGAGAAAGTGATCCTCGCGGGCTGTCCGCCAGAGAATCAACGCCAGAATCAGAGCCGCAACAGCCATCGCCCATCCCGAACCCAGCATCAGCGCTGTCGCCGGATACATCAGAATCATGCCCACATACATCGGATGGCGCACGAGGCGATAGGGACCGGAAGAAACAACGGCGTGGTTGCGTTCAGACTGGATGCGAACCGTAGCTTCGGCAAAGCGATTCATCGCCATGACCCAGCCAATCAATCCCATCGCCGATACAAAAAGAAGGACACCCGGCAGCGCGCACCAAAGCGGCAGCGGCAGCCAGCGGAAGCGGACAGCGTCCAAACCGGCCACGGCAACCTGAAGATAAGTCAGCGGCAGGAAGATCCAGTAAAACAGCCTGTCGAAGCTTTGCGTCTGCTTGAATTTCGGCTTGGTGCGCACGCTCATCAATCCCGGATTGACGCGGTGCATCAGCACGCCGATGGCCATCATGGTGAGCACATAGACCGCGGTAGCTGCCCAGCCCCGCTTCCAATCCAGACGTCCCGCGCTGGCAAAGAGAATGAATATCCAGAGAAGGATCGGCAACAGCCCTTGAGCGCCCGTCTCGATTCGTATAAGGAAACCCGATGCTGCCTTGGTTTTCGGCAAGGATGCGTTGGAATCTTGCATAATCATCCTCTATCATTCGTGATTCAGGCCTCGAACAATAACTGCGCTTCGGGCCACAGCGGCGCGGCCGTCTTGGGCTCTGAGGCAAGTTCGTACACCAGCCGCTCCAGCACCAGCCGTTTGTCCGGCGGCGAGGAACGTAATTCCAGATCCGCGCGGGCAATCAGCTTGAGCGCCCGTGTCAGCTCCCGGCGGCTCTTGTAGCGGCGCGCCTGCCGGATCAGATCATCGGCGGCAAACGGTGGCATCCTGAAGCCCTGCCACAGCGCCTGCCAGATCGCCCGCGAGTCACGCACGTTCTTTTCCAGAATCACCAGCATCTGCCGGAAGGTCTTGGCCAGCATATACAGATGCCCGATGGCCGCGTCCTCGCCCGCATCCGAGCTGTTCAGCAGTCCTTGCAACAGCGCCAGCGCTTTCACTCGGTCCCGCGCGCTGATAGCCTCCGTCAGCTCGTAGAGCGAGCGCTGCTTGGCGGCCAGAACCATCGTCTCCACGTCGCCCAGCGTAATCCGCCCCTTGCCCAAGGTATAAAGCAGTAGCTTTTCCAGTTCCGAGGAGATCAGCATCATGTCGGCGCCCAGCGCATCCACCAGCTCGCGGGCCGCGTCGGCCTCCACGCGCACCTGAGCTTCCTGCGCCGTGGCCACCACCCAGCGCATCGCGTCCTCCTCGTTCACCCGCGCCAGCTCAACTATGCCGCAGTGCGCGCCCAGCGTCTCGCTCAGCCGCTCAAAGCGGTTCTTGTCATCCAGCTCCATGCGCCGCGTGTCCGAGGGGATGCTGATGAAATCGGCCAAAAAAATAATCAGCGCCTGCGGGTTGGGCGAGCGGAAATAGCGCTCCAGGGCCTCAAACTCCTCTTTTTTAGCCCCGCGCGTGTAAAGCTGCTTCACATTGCGCACAAAAATCACCTGGAACGGCGCCATCAGCGAGGGCGTCTGCGCGCGGTCCAGCACCTCGAAGATGGAGGTCGAGGCCAGGTCCAAATCTGACAGGCAGAAATCCCGCAGATCCTGCGGTACAAAAGCCTTGAAGACGGCTTCGCGGCAGCGGTCCAGCAGAAACGTCTCGTCGCCCGCCAGCACGTAGCCCGGCTTCAGCCCGCCCTTGCCGGCCGCCGCCGCCTCTATCTCCGCCACAAAGCGGCCCACGGCGGTAAATCCCGCTCCCCAGCGCGCCCCGCTCATAAGCTCAACCCCCGCTCCGCGCCGTCATTAGGCCTCTCATCCATGCGCCCCCAGAATACCCTTCCGCCGCGCTTATGTCAGCGGAAATCCGTCTACATTCCGCCCTGATCCCTGTTCTCTGATCCCTGATCTCTGTTCTCTGACCACTGACCACTGATCACTGACCACTGTTTCAAAACCCTTCCAGCACATCCCCCACCAGTTGCCGCGCAAGCTCCCGCGAAAGCCGCTCCATGGCCGCCGGATTCTCCACGATAAAGCTGGCCAGATCGGTGGTCGCCTGGTACTGCTGGCGGTAGACGTAGTTCTTGTTCTCGTAGAGGATCTTGCCGTCCCGTCCGGTCAGCGTCACCGAAACCACCACGGTAATCACAAAGCTGGACGACTGCTGCGTCGTGGTGTTATAGGTAAGCGGTTCCACCGTCTCCTTCAGAATCGTCCCCCGCAGCATCGCGTCCGGGTCTCCGCCCGCGTCCGGAGTCACTCGCAGCCGCGTGCGTGTGGCAAACTCGCGTATCACCGCCTCGGTCATCATCACTTCCGTGTGGTAAGCCTCGGTGCGCGTGGCAAACACCGGCACGGACAGCGTGTGCATGCCCGCCGGCAGGTGGGTCGCCGCTCCCAGCGTGTGATAGCCGCAGCCGGAGAGCCCTACCAGGGCAAATGCGATAGTCAATAATGCAAACTTGCGCATGTCTCATCTTATCGCGTTGCCCAGCCAGGAGCGTACTTGATTCGGCCCCCAGGGAATGACATCGCCACAAATGCTAACCCGATAATCCACCTTTCGGAGAGCGTTCTAATGAGAATGCTCATCTTTCCCACTTGTACCGTTGAGGATGTATTCCGCCATGGTGTCTGAAGCATCCCTTACCGGAGCATTTTCAATGTTGGAAAGCACCACAATGAGCAAATGTTGATCGGGATAGCGGGCTTCAAATGCCGCAAAACCAGGATCCCCGCCCTCGTGATAGATTCTTCGCCGAGGGGCGCTGTTAACAAACCAGCCATATCCGTAATGACCAGGAGGATGGGCCGTGAACATGAGATCAAGGGAATGGCGCGTGAGAAAGCCCGGTGAATCGAGAGCATTGTTCCAAAGGGCCAAGTCCTCAACGGTTGTATAAATTCCCCCGGCGCCAATCTCAAGAGATCGGTCAAAGTAGTCTCGATGCCGCAAGCGCCCATCCTCGAACGTGTATCCCTCAGCCGTATTGGGAATGATTGCGAGTGTGGAGGCATACCCGGAGTGGGTCATCTTGAGCGGCTCGAAGATGTGATGGGCAAGGTAGGCGCCATAATCCTCGCCCGAAAGCTCTTCGATGATGTACGTGAGCAGGTAATACTCGGTGTTGGTATAAGCCCACTTTGTTCCGGGTGGAAAGGCCAAGGGTCTGTCCCGGAAGGTTTGGATGAGTTCATCAAGTGTGTATGGCGCGGCAATCCCTTTTGTATAATCTTTGATGTCGTTGTTTGGAATTCCGGAGGTGTGAGTTAGAAGCTCGTGAATCGTGATCGCCTTCCAGGATTCCGGCGCATTCTTGTAGTGTTTCCCGATGGGATCATCGAGCGAGAGCTTTCCTTGCTCGGCTAATTGCAGAATCGCTGCTGCCGTGAATTGCTTGCTGACGGATGCGATTTCAAACCTGGTTTGAGCCGTGTTTGGAATCTTCCAGCCTTCGACGGCCATGCCGTAACTCTTCTCCAGAATTGTTTGCCCATTGCGCTCGATAAGGATGTTTCCCTGAAATTGCCTTTCCGGCGGTAGTTTTTGCACAAAGGCGTCCATCCTGTCACTCAGCTCTCTTTGTTGAGCATGGACACTGGTGGAAACTAGCAATATAAGTAACATTGGCCATTGCTTCATAGTGCGAGACTAGCAGAGCTTTGAGGGTGCGGCAATTGAGAAAACAACTCCCATCAGTAAAGCAGCTCGGAAACGAAGTAATCCATTCATTCCATGTTTTTACGCAGAAGAATGGAAGATGGTTGCATTCCAAAGGTTATACAACTACACCCATGCCGTCGCCACCCTCCCCAGCTTCACCGCCGACAGCTTCAGCCCATCC
>Ga0181527_1000698_pt1 | contig 38056 bp, 31 predicted proteins | sample PEATcosm2014_Bin_30_FD_119762 | JGI IMG/M metagenome (GOLD analysis project Ga0181527, IMG submission 119762) | Peatland microbial communities from MTU Mesocosm Facility, Houghton, MI, USA - PEATcosm2014_Bin06_60_metaG | ecosystem: Environmental > Terrestrial > Soil > Wetlands > Peat | place...
TGAGTTGTCGTCTCCCACCGGGCCGGAACACTCAGAAATCTGACATCCGGCTGATCACCACCAGAAAAAATCAACTCCCCGATCCCAGAAGCTGCAATCTGGCCCACCTTGCGGAATCCTTGGTCGTGTACTAACGGATTGTTGTTACCCTATGCGTTCCATGATGCTTGCTGAGTTTTCATCTAATCGGAAAAGCTAAATGTTCCGATAAGGCTTTATGCAAGAAGATGTTTTATGGAAAGCCGTATTAAGACTCAGGGCAGAGGTGGAGCGTTCTTACCATACAAGAGCAAGTCTGCAAGAGCGTACCCCTGGGAAGCTTGCTGACCAGACTCGAAAGCGACTTGAGCGCGAAGCTTCGCTGCGAAGCGCAATTGACGCTGCCTGCGCCTATTGGATTTTAAATGGGAAATGGCCGCAGATGGAACCTGATGTGGCATTGCATGCTTGCGACCGTTTTGAGCATTCGGTTGACTTTGCCGCTTGGCTCCATAAGCACGGATTTCGGTCCTTTGAAAAGACCGAAGACGAGCTGCTGCGCTTTTTCCTGATTGAAAACTGGCCGGGGTACGGCTTGAAGCGAATGAGTGCTTTCTTAACAAAATATCTAATGGAGAACCTGTAAACAGGGGTTCACCCCATACTCTAAGCAAATGCTCTCTGGTAAATTTCCGCATTGGTTAAGTGTGTAAAGATTTAACGTGGTACTCTGCAACAGCCTCAAACAATTCCTCGATTGACCATTCGTGATCTGTAAGGCCTGCTCCGACTGCTGGCGTGGTGCCAAGGGTTGTGTGGTGTTTAACGAAATTATGCGCCGCCACGAAGATTGCGACCGCGTGCCGATGATTGGCCAGCTTGCGCGACCAGCCCAGGCAAAGCCGGGTAAAACGACGGTTGAATGTGCGGACTGAAAGATTGGCCCGTTCAACATGACTTGTGCAAATTCTGTCCCGGCGGGGATTGCCCGCCTTGATTTTTACTGTAACGCCGATAAAGGGAGCAGGCGAATAACGCCTGCTCGCCTCCACTTCGGACGGAGGCGCATCGTAATTCTTCTGCATAACTGCATAATCCAGCCGCTCCAAAAGGTGATAACGAATGGTGTCTGGATACGCTTGCCAGCCGTCCGTTGTGATCTGGACGCGCCCGACCACCCGCGAAGCCAAATCAGCCGCAAAGGTGTCCGTGTTCTCGTAATCGCGTTTGCCTGTGTGATGCGACACAATCAGCTTTGTGCGTGCTTCCAAAGCCAAGAACGTGTAAGAGTCCCCGCGCTCCAGGTCGTCTGGTGTGGTTCGGCTCTGCCGAATTCCAACACGCGCCCACAATTCATCAATCTGAATTGACCCGATTGTCAAGTCTCGAAGTTGATGATCCAAGAACGCTTCGCATTTTTCGCCAAAGGTTTCGAGCACGGCCAGGACAGTGCAAGGTTGGCAATTTGCCAACCGACCAATTGCCCTAACGCCGACGCCTTCCGTAAGCAGATGAATGATTTGAACCGCTTTATCATCATCAATCCGCAATTTCGCGAGCGGTTGCGATTCTGAAAATGTCTTGCCGCAACGGACACAACGAAACCGTTGCACCATGCGGTTTTTGTTTTGAAAACGGCCATGTTTCTTGGTTGGCCCCGAACAGCAGTGACAATTCAACTTGCCTTTCCGCGCAGGGAAAATTAACGTCGAATTGCATCTGCCAAGATGTGCAATTGACGCAGTTCACGCTGCGCTAGTTGCGCTCCGCGTGGTGTTACAAGCACTGCGCGGAGCCTTGGTTTATAGTTCTTCAGTTAGCCTCTTTTACCCTTTCGGCCAGTTTCTCCATGAACTTTCGCACCTCTTCGTAAGCATCAAGCGCTTGAGTGTCGCTATAGCTGCCTCGAAGATGCGAAACTGGGTTTCGGTACTTATCCCTGAAATAGGTGATGCTTTCGAGGAGCGCACCATAAAACGTGGTTTCTTCATCCTTCTGCGCTCCTCTCGTCATTTGAGACGCCATATCTTTCCGCTTTTTCAATTCTACTTCCATTGCCGTAATGACCTCGTTCCAATCTGAATAGGGTAATGGAAAGGGCTTGTTTGGCTTTGCGCCCAAATGATTCGCTAAAGCATATAAACCGTGTTCCGCAACCCGCATCAAATGAAAAACCGCTGCTGTGTTCAAATCAACAGCCAGACAATTGCCCGCATCCTTAATTTCAGCTTGAGATAAAGGAAAAGCTCGGTTTACGTCCGCGCCAAATAGCGCTGCTTGCTCTAAGTAATCGGTCTTAGAGGGTGCAATAAACACCAGCTTGCGCTCTGCTAATTCCTTAACAATTTGCTGCGAAAGTGCGAAGAATTCATTATAGATAACATCCTTGGTGCAAGTCGATCCACCAAGAATATTATCCACAAATACCCTGATCCGCTGCTTACATCCAAACAAGTGGAACCGCTCACAAAAACCTTCGGCTTTGACAAGCGCGTCACTGACTTGTTTGTGAACTTCTGCGCCAATACCCTCAGATGAATCGGGTAAGTTGAACGCAACAGTCTGAAGCTCATCAAGCACAATCGGTCCATCCTCTGCCAAGATGATCGTCATTTCCCACAAAGTTATGATTTTCCGGCCTCCAAAGACATCCCAAATCTCAGCCTCTGTAAACTTCGGACGACTAATACGTAAGTTTTTCATAATCAGTAAAATAAAAAACTCCAAGCGATAAACTTGGAGCCGTCAAAAACTATTGAAACGCGATGGTTACCGTTTCCTCAGCAACAATCCGTTAGTACACGACCGAATCCTTGACCCCAAATCTGGTAGTGCCTTAATTTGAAACTTAATGTTCCTGAAGATCGGTTTTCCAGAACTGGTGGTAGCGATCCAGGAAAACAACATAAAAGATATTTCGGAAAACATGTCCTCCGATGCATGGCTTGCCTTTGATGTGTATCCGAGCCCATTGTGCATCTTCGGGTACGTGGGGAGGATGCGTAAACTCGGATTTTGACGGAAATGCGCCGTACACCGTGAACGACTTTCCTCTGCATTGAAGGTGGTTGTCTCTCTGGCAGAAGCCCATGAAAGTATTTAGCATATCAGACAGCAATCCGTTAGCCTCCCAATCCTCAAATGATTGCCCCTGGTTTCTGTCCAAATGTTTAAAACTGAAAACCAGTCCGTGCTCGTGATCAACATCCTTTAGTTTCTTCTGAGCCTGCCCGACTATCAGACTCTGGCGCTCATGTGGCTTCCGATTGTGGAGATTCGCCATAAAGAGCCTTAGAATAATATTCCCTGATTGCTTCCCTTGAAATCACACACTTGGACCTAACCTCTGGCGCCAAGCCCATTCGGGCCTTGGCCCACGGGTCTTCCGAATGCGTTAAGCACTCCAAATAATAAGAGCTCTTGTTCCCATATTCCGACAGGACATCAGCAATCAACTCTATCTGCTCGGGTGCCATCTGGGATTCGACACGCGCTACAGCTTCCGGTACTTCCTCTGGTTTGACCGAGATTTGGTTATAAACCGTAAACTGGAAGTCCTTAAAATAATCCCATACCTTTCGCGTAACTGGTCCGTGCATCCACGCCTCAAACTCGTCATCAATGAGGGACGCCCCCAAAATGGTTAGATGCCAAGCCTCGGCGTAATACACGAGCTTTTGGAGTTTCAGATGCGTCATTGACCCGCAACGGGCGAGAATGTAGCGGGACAAGTCGATTGAATCTATCGTCGCCAGCCCCATAGACCCATAATCGGCTTGCTAGGAAAACAACTCAAGCTTATTTTTTGCCTTTTTTCACCTGATAGGCAACTCCCACTTTGACCGCAGTCTGAGCGGAATTGACGGGGGGCAATTCCAGAATCGTGATAAACTCCTCTGGCTCGCCGTACGTCCAGCCGTAGCAGCGTTCGGCTTTTGGATGCCCGGTCAGGTCGAAAACCTCCACGTCGCCCCGCCAGACGGTTTTCCCCTGAAACACTTCATGCACTGGCACAGTGTCGCGCCAGACCGCCGCGCATTTGTGCAAGTGCTGAATTGTTGTCTGTAATCTCGCTAGATAATCGGCTTTATTCGCCACAGCGTTTCACAAGCTCCTCAACCGTCCAATGGCTGCTTTCGATGCCAGCGGCCATCGCCGGAGTCATCCGCAGCGTCTTGTGGGTCTTGCAGAAGTTGTAATATGCGAAATTCAGCGCGACCGCAGCTTGAAAGTTCTCGAACTTTTTGCTGAAAGCGTTTGTGAGGCGAGTGAGCCTGCGGCAGTGCATCCGCAGCGTGAGATTCTGTCGTTCGACGTGCGAAGTGCAAATTCGGCTCACGTCTGGCATTCCCTGGACAATCGTCTTTTCCGTGCTCACGACTTCGGCGGGGCTGTACCTACTCGCAGCGTCTTTGTTGAGATTCGTGACGGAGTACGTTTTTACGAGCTGCCCGTAATCAACCTCAGCACCAAATCCCCGCTCAACTGCTTCCGGGTAAGTGGCAAGCGCGTCCGTCGAAAGCTGAACCCGCCGGGAAAGCCGCCCTGCCAAATCTTCCATGAATGCCCGAGCGTGATACAGGTCTCGTTTGCCGACCACGAATGAAGGAATGATTTTGCTCTTTGGGTCCAAGCCAATAAAAGTCCACACATCGCCATAAGCGCCAGTCTTACGAGCATTCTTTTGTTTGGCTCCGATGAATCCCCAAATCTCATCAACCTGGATTTGCTTGCAGTTCAGACCGCGCATTTTCTCGTCCATGATCTTGGCGCAAGCGTCGCCAACGCGCCGAGCCAGGCTCATAATCGTATTCTGATTGACGCCGGTAATGCGCTCGATTGCGCGGATGCTGGAGCCCTCGCACAGCATGGAAATCACATCCACTTTCTTTTCGGTTTTCAAGTTGTTTGCCATATCGTTTTATCTTGTTGCAATTATTGTTGCACAAATATAGAATGTGTGCAAGATATTTGTGTAACAATTATTATGAAAAAACACGCAGGCAGACCCAAGATTGGCACGCAGAATGCGAAAGGCGTATTCTTCACCGTTCGGTTCACTCCGGTTGAGGCAAAACAGCTTAATGCGGCAATACGCCAGACTCGGCAGAGCAAATCCGAATGGATACGGAAAGCCTTGCTTTCAGCGGCACAGCGCGATAAATCGGCATCGTAATACTGGATGCGGCGAGCCTCGGACTCGCAATCCGCGATTGTAAGGAACGCGGGTTTGCCCGTTAACTTACGCACCCAAGGCGAATGGAACATTGCATGCATTGTGAACGCGTCAAGTTATTTTCTGCGTTTCAACGCTTTAATAATGACATGGCAGATAAGCGCAACGGCGGTAACATAGTAAATCCGCTCCTGGTGATTTCTTAATTCTCTTATGAGCCCGACCGAATTGTCAGGATTGTTGTCGTGGAGATCACTGGGCGATTGGGGCTTCAGACTAGTTATAGTAGGCGTCGTGATTGAAGTTGTCGCGGCTCTTTTGGAATTAACATTCAGGAATCGCACACCGAGGGGTGATAGTCTTCTAAAAAGCATCGAGATTGTTGGGGGAACTATTTTGATTTTCGGCCTGGCGATGGAATTCAGGGGACACAAAAGGGAAAATCTGATGCTGGATAAGCAGAACGGGGCACTGTATTCCCTGGCCGAGAAGATGAGGGAGCGGTCCGATCTGCTGGAATCAAATAATCTGGTGCTGCAAAAAGAAGTGCTGATACTTAAAAGCCCAAGGACGATAAAACCGCAGCAAATGGACGACTTTAAAGTCCTAACGGCGTTAATTAAAAAAATTCCAATTACAATTTCCATAGGACAAGAGGGAGCCGACACAGAAACCTACGCCATGCAACTGAGGCAGATGTTTGCATATGCACATTTTGAATCTCCGACCAATTCTGGACTCTGGGGAATTTCTAGATACCCAGGCAGGGTTCAGGCGAGATTGGTGGGGGTTCAAAACGAATTCAACTTTGTGGAATTCCTTTTCTTTTCGACCAATAATCCCCCGTTGCCTGAATCGGTTCCGGTAATCACCATCGGACCAGACCATATCCCGATTGTTCCGAATTCCGGCACTACTGAGGATGTATTTCATGCCATTTTTTATGTGTTTCAAAAGATGGGAATTTCATCGAAATTTGTTCTCGCGAATGAATGGCTTAAACCGGGAGAGTTTGAGGTTTTCATTCCATTGAAGAACCAATAGCACGCGAGAAGGTAGCCCCCAAATCCAAATTAAGGCACTACCCCAAATCTGCTTCCCTTGACACGCGAGTGCGCATGGCGAAGACTGTGCGTCTTATGGCGGAGCCTAAAGAGAACGCGCTCATGGAAAAAATCGTGTCCCTGTGCAAGCGGCGCGGGTTCATTTACCAGTCGTCCGAGATTTACGGCGGCATCAACGGCTTCTGGGATTACGGCCCGCTCGGCGCCGAGCTCAAGCGCAACGTCAAGGAACTCTGGTGGAACGCGATGACCCGCCAGCGCGACGACGTCGTCGGGTTGGAGGCGACCATCATCATGGCGTCTCAGATCTGGAAGGCCAGCGGGCACGTGGACACGTTCAGCGATCCGATGATTGACTGCAAAACATGCAAGGGCCGCTTTCGTGCCGATCAGACGAACGAAACACCCTGTCCGCAAAAGCCGAGCAAAATGGTTTCCGAATGTCACGGTGAGAAGACCGCGCCGCGCGCGTTCAATCTGATGTTCCAAACCTACGTGGGCCCGGTGCAGGACGACTCGGCCGTCGCCTACCTGCGCCCGGAGACGGCCCAGGCCATCTTCGCGCAGTTCAAGAACGTGCTGGAGACGTCGCGTCAGAAGGTGCCGTTCGGCATTGCGCAGGTCGGCAAGGCGTTTCGCAACGAGGTCACGCCGCGCAACTTCACGTTCCGCTCGCGGGAGTTCGAGCAAATGGAACTGGAATTTTTCATCAGGCCGGATGAAGCCGTGGAAGCTATTTCGGGCCGCGTGGCGAAAGCCGCGACGGTGACGGGCGGAACCCTCGAACCTCGAGCTTTCAGCCCTCAGCCCTCGACCCTCAGCCCTCAACCCGATTGGGGCTGGGAAGCCTGGCACAAATACTGGGTCGAGGAGCGGATCCGGTTTTATGAAGGCATTGGCCTGCCGCGCGCGACGCTGGTGGAGTATTGGCAGAAGCCGGAGGAACTGGCGCATTACGCCAAGGCGTGTGTGGATATTCTTTTCAAGTTCCCTTTCGGCACGCAGGAACTCGAAGGCATCGCCGCCCGCAGCGATTTCGATCTGTCACAGCACGAGCGTTTTTCGGGCAAATCCATGGGCGTGTTCGACGAGGAACTCCGCGCCGCGTGGTCCCGCCCCGGCGGGCTCGACGAGACGAAAAAGAAGGAGCTGTGGCAGCGCTATCACGATGCGCGCTTGAAGTATCTCGCCAAAATGGGCGTGGAACAGGCCCAGGCGGAGAAAGATGCGCGAGAAGACGCCGATGGGCTCGCCAAAGGCCAGTACATACCGCACGTGATCGAGCCGTCGGCCGGCGTGGACCGGCTCATTCTGGCCTTGATCTGCAATGCCTATGCCGAAGACCAAATGCCCGATGAAAAAGGGAAAATGGAAACGCGCGTCGTCCTGAAATTCCATCCGCGCGTGGCGCCGGTCAAAGTGGGGGTGCTGCCGTTGCTCAAGAACAAGCCGCAACTGGTCCGAAAGGCGCTTGAGGTGCGCGACCTGTTGCGGCCGTACATGAATGTGTTTTACGACGACGCCGGGGCGATTGGCCGGCGTTATCGCCGCCAGGACGAGGCCGGCACGCCATTTTGCGTCACGGTCGATTTCGAAACAGTGGAGGGGTTGAAGGAGGGGCCATTGGCCGGCCAGAAGGACACCGTCACCATGCGTTATCGCGACGATGGCAAGCAGGACCGTATCCCGATCGGCGGGTTGCTCAATTGGCTTCTAGCTAAAATTCGGTGAGCTTGGTTGAAATGAACATCCGACGTCCAACAACCAACATCGAACATCGAACGGAAGGTGTTGTTCCCGCCCCGCGTCGGGCCGGCGCTTCCTGATGGGTGACAAGGAGGGGTGGACTTATGGCTGACGACACAGGAATTCGCAAAAAGCGCGCGCCCACGCTTTACGCCATCATCGTCTTCAAACTCCTGAAAGGCCTGCTGTTTCTGGGGCTGGCGATTCTGGCGTACACGCTGTCCGACAATGACCTGCCCGCTGAGTTCCACAACCTGCTCCATGTGCTGCGCGTGAATCCGGAGAGAAAGTTCTTCATTGAACTTGCTCAAAGCATTGGCCAGCTCACGGAGGCAAAGGTGCTGTGGGCCGCGGCTGGAACGCTGGCTTACAGCTTGTTCTCGCTGGTGGAAGGGACCGGCTTGTTGTTTCGCGTGAGCTGGGCCGGCTGGTTGGCGATCGGCGAATCCGCCTTTTTCATTCCGATCGAGATGTATGAATTGGTGAGCCATATAAACCGCAACCGGAATCCCTGGATTGTTTTCGGCGTTCTGGCGGCCAATATTGTCATTGTCTGGTACCTCTTCCAGAACCGGCATCGCCTGTTTCGACATTATCACCGTTAGAGCGCAAGCGCGCCCTGGAATTCGACCCGGCGCCGCCTTTCTCCGTGGTCGCGTTCGTGGGAACGCGGCTGTCCATTTCATCTGTCCTCGGACTGACGTCTGCAGCTACTGCGGGGACTCAGAGCATTTGCCAGAAGTAGTTTCCGGATAGGTGGGGACGCGCTGCGTCGCGTCCGCGGCTGCGCGCAGCGCAGCCCTGCCCGATGCGGGAATGAACTATGGCAACCACGCTAGGCGACCTGTCCCCGGGCCTCGGCCAGCGCCGAATCCAACACCTGCGCGGCGGTCGGCAGGGATTCCCGAAACGCGTCCAGTTGCGAATTCAAACGCTCGATGGTTTGACGGACGCCAAAGGCAAGCAACCGCTGATACCACTGCACGAACGCCCGGCTGGTGGCGGCTTCTTCTCCGGCGTCGCGCGTCGGCGGCATTGGCTGCAGCTCGGCCGCGGCGCAGATGATGAGTGCCGCCAGTGCGCGTGGCGGACGGGAGCCGTTGCACGCTTTTTCCCAGAGTGGACGCGCGTCGGCGGTTTCCCCCCGCAACAACAGCACCTCGGCCCGTTGGGCGATGATCGCCGGGTCGTCCGGCAGGCAACGGAGGGCTTCTCCGGTCCAATCGTATGCGAATTCAAGGAAATCCCGCCGGCTGAGCGCGATTTCACCACCCAGCCGCCACGCGGTGATGTTCCCGGAATCCCGGGCCACCAGTTCGTGCAAACGATGCAGCGCATCGATCTGACGGTCCTGTTCCGTCAGGAAACGGGCGTAATCCAGTTTTGATTCCTCGACTCGTCCTGTCTCTTTGAGGGCCGCCTCGAAGGCCTTCTCCGCGCCGGCGGCATCGCCCAGTTTGGCGAGGCTCAAGGCCAGGCAATGGTGCGGCGCTGCGGACATGATATCGGCGTTGAGCGGTGAGAGCGCGGGTTCCTTGCGTTTGCTCAGACAGCGGCGCATCTGGTCGGCGGCCTCGCGATACTGCTTCAATTCAAAATGCGACAGCCCGAGCGCGAAGTGCAGCGAAGCGGTCAGGCCGCCATTCTTGCCGCCATTCTTGGCGAGCGGCGAAGTCAGCACCCGCACGATTTCGGCGTGCTCTCGTTGTTTGTAAAGGTGACAGGTAAACTGGGTCAGCAACACTTCGCGGAGTTCGGGCACCACTTCGGCGGGAGGCTGGGCGGACATAAGCTGAAACGCCTCGCGGTAATGGGTCAGACCGTCAGCCAGGTTGCCGGAACGGACCAACTCCAGCCCCAGGTTCATCACGAGATTCGCGTCGTTCGGAGATTCCTGCACCGCCTGGTGGAGCAGGCGCAGGTTGCGCTCGACCTTGTTGCGATCCTCGAGAACTTCCCGCCTGTAGCCGTGGTGCAGGATTTGGGCGGTGCCGAGACCGGTTTGCAGCCCCCAGCCCCTCGACAGCGCGATCAGACTCGGAAAAACCTGCTCGTGGATGCAGCCATGGAAATAGGCGCCGGGCGCGTTGCGGAACAGGCGCGGCACGTAGCTTACGCCCTCCGTTTCCAGCCCCTGGTTCATCAACGGCAGGCGGTAGGCAATGGCTTTGGAATTCTTCAAATCGGTTTTCAGGCGCGCGTGCTGGTCGCCCGGCAATTCCTCGTCGGCATCCAGGATCAGAACCCAGTCTCCCGTCGCGTGCTCCAGCGCGGCATTGCGCGCGGCGCTGAAATCATCGCACCAGGCGAAGGAATGCACCTCGGCGCCACTGGATTTCGCGATCTCCACCGTGCGGTCGGCGGAGCCGGTGTCAACCACGATGACCTGGTGGGCGATGGGTTTGACGGAGTCGAGGCATCGCTCGAGGAATTTCTCCTCGTTCTTCGCGATGATGCAGACCGTCAGGCGAGTGGATGGTGGATGGTGGATGGTGGATGGATCGGAGGCGACACCGGGTGGGAGTTTCAGCCACACGGGCCGGGTGTTGCCCTTGATCGATTTCTGCAGGAACTGTCGGGGCGCTTTCCAGCCCGGCGCCAGATCGGAGGCGGCCTGGGCGCATTGCCGGGCGCTGACGGAATCCCCGGCCGCCAGGGCGATTTCGGCCAGCAACAGGAAAGCTTCGGGGTGGAAGGGCCGCTGTTGGATGGCGGCGACGGTCGCTTCCCACGCCGCCTGGAGATTCTTCTGCCGCAGCAGTTCGCGCGCTTCACCGAGATGCCCGAGCTGCGCGCAGGGCGGCGGCGGCACCGGTTGTTTTTTCCGGGCGCCAACGGTCGTTGCCGGGCTCAATCCCTTCTCCGTCCAGCACCGCTGGTCGCTGGAAAGCTCGTGGCTGTTCTGCAATTCCGGCAGCGGGGTTTTCAGAGGCATGCCGGCCGGCAGTGCCGCAGGCATCAAATAGCCAACCTGGGGCGGCACTTCAACCGGAATTCCCCATTTTCGCTTGAACAGCTCCCAGTTCGTGAGGATGGCCTGCCGGTAGTCAATCCGGGCACCATTAAAAGTGGCGTTGCCGACGTGATGGATGAAGGCATCGTCCGCAATGCGCGTTTCGAAACCCGCCAAGTGGGCGCGAATGCAGAAATCGTCGTCCTCCAGGTTGCCGGAACCAAACTGCTCGTCGAGACCGCCGACGGCATCGAGGACGGCGCGGCGGGCGAGCAGACAAAAGCCGATGACGCGGTCAACCTTCCGGGACTGACCGGCGTGCTGTTCGGCCCATTCGGAGGCGAAGGCGGGCAGTTCCTCCAGCGCGCGGTATCCCGGCTTTTCTACGACCTGCTTGCCCAGGACGAAATTCGAGCGCGGCCCGACGATGCCGGTGCGAGAGTGCTTCGCGAACACGGCGAGCATGTTTGTGAGCCAGCCGGGCGCAGCTACCGTGTCGTTGTTGAGCAACAGCACGAAATCGCCGCGAGCCAATGCCAGCCCGTGGTTATTGCCGGCGGCGAAGCCGTGATTGGTGCGGTTGACGATGAGCCGGACGTTTTCGTGCTTCGCCGAATACTGATGGAAATGGTCAAGTGTGCCGTCCGTGGAGCCATTGTCCACGAGGATGAGTTCGTGAGGTTCCGGCGTGTGGCGCTCGATGCTTTCGAGACAACGCCGGGTGTGGTCGAGCTGATTGTGGGCGAGGAGGATGATGGACACGAGCGACGAGCCGGGCGTGACGGGCGGTTCGGCCATGGGGGTCGTTCCGCTGACGGTCAACTGCGGGACAGCGGCTACAGCGGGGAATCGGGGTTCTGGGCTGGGATGAGGCGGGGCTGACCATGAGCTGGCGTCAGAAGGCTGAGGGGGTTGGGATATCTGGTTCCAAAGCTCCTGAGCTTTTTGTTTGAGGGCAGGTTCGCCCGCGATCGCGGGTGTGGCCAGAATCGTGCGGAGCACGTTTTGGCCGGTCTGCCAGTCGCCGCCTTGGACAAGAATTTCCGCGGCCAGGAGCATGGAGCGCAGGTCGCCCGGCCTGATTTGGAGCGCCTGGTGACAGAGTTGGCTGGCCCGACGGAGATCGTTCAGGTCCCGATGCAGGGCGGCCAATTCGAAGGCGGCCTTGTGGCTCGTGGGATGAAGTTGCACGGCCCGTTCGAGCCATTTGCGGGCAAGGTCGGTGTCGCCGCGCTGTCTGGCGATCACACCTTTCAAGACCAGAACACCGACCGATTCGGGCGCCAGTTCCTCGGCTTGACGAATCCATTTGGCGGCCTCTGAATGCCGGTTTTGGGAACAGTTCAGGACAGCCAAGGCAATGAGAGCGCTGTGGAAGGTGGGATATTGGCGGACGTTTTCCCGGAAAATGGCTTCGGCCGTGGCGCGAAAGCCATGGTCGAGCCAATCGTAACCCAGCGCCAAGTCACCCAACCGCCGCGTCTCTTGCACGACCGGGCTGATGACCGGCGGAGGCACGGTTCGGCCGGAGGCAGGGTCGCATAGAAAGTTCACCAACTTCTGGGCGACGGAGGTCTCAGACCAGCGTTCGGCAACGACCCGGTGTCCGGCGGCAGCCAGTCGTTTCCACAGTTCCGGGTCAGTATAGAGTCGAACCACGGCGTCGGCGAAGGCTTGGGGATCGTCCCGCACCAGGAGATGTTCGCCGTCCGTGAGGGACATGCCTTCGGCGCCAATGGTCGTGCTGACGACAGGTAAACCTTCGGCCATGGCTTGGCCGACCTTGCCCTTCATTCCGGCCCCGTAGCGGAGGGGGGCGACCGAAACGCGCAACCCTTGCCAGTAGGGCGTGAGGTCGGGCACGTAACCGGTCACGATGACGGAAGGGGAAGCCAGCGCCTGGACGGCGGGCGGGGGTGCGTTTCCGATCAGATGGAGCTTCACGTCCGGCAGGTGCCGTTGGATCCGGGGCAAGATTTCTTTGGCCAAGAGGACGGCCGCATCCACGTTGGGCGGGTGGAGGTAAAAACCAACAAAGCCAATGTCGCGGCGGCTTTCGTAGGCGGCCGGCGCAGGGGCCAACGCGTGGACATTGGGCACAACCCCGGTCCGCAGTCCGGGGAACTCGCGCAGCAGGACTTCTTCGTCCGGTTCGGTAACGGCCAGGGTGATATCGCCGAGGGAGTAGGCCACTTTTTCCTGTTTCCGGGTGCCCAGGGCCCGCAACCAGCAAGGGACATCGTCCAAGATCGCGGCTTCACGAAGTTCCCGGAGGTAGGCCACGTCGACGGAGTCGACAGCCACGCGGATGCCGGGGCAGCAGGCGCGAATGGTCGGTACAAACTGGAGGGCGATGTTCCACCAGAGGACCCAGGCGGCGTCGAATTGTTTATGGGCGATGACGTCGGCCAGTTGGCGGATGGTGGAGCGGCAACGCTGGCCGTTCTTGCGTTGGACAAGTTCCAAACAATGGGTCTCGATGCCCAGGTCGGCGCAGGCTTTGGCATAGCGCCGCGTTTCCTTCGGATCTTCCATGGTGTCGCGGGCCACAAGGGTGACGCTGTGGCCTTCACGACGGAGGGCGCACACAAGCTGGAACAGGCGGAAATCCCCGCCCATCCGGTCGAATTGCGGCAGGTGCTGGCAAGCCACAAGTAGCCGTTTGTGTTTGCCGGGGGGAGGTGAGGTGCGGACCGACTCCGTGTAGCGGTCCAGGCCCGGGGATTGATTTGCCGCCGCAACGAATTGGTGGGCGATGTCATCCCAACGGAAATGTTGACGGGCGTGTTCGAGTGCCGCGGCTCGCATGGCCTTGAGCTTTGGCTGGTCGCCGAGCGCTTTGGCCAGCACACTGGCGAGTCTCTCGGGCTCTTCGCCCGCGAAGACGTAGCCGGTCTGGCCTTCGATGAGGCTTTCGGCCAGGCCGCCGTTGGTGGAGACCACGACCGGGCAACCGCAGGCTTGCGCTTCCACGGCGGTGAGCGGGAACGGATCCAGCCGCATGCTGGGCAGGGACGGGACGACGGTGAGCGCGGAGCGGGAGAAGGCTTCGGCCAACTGCGCCTGGGAGACGCTGCCGACGAAATGGATGCGGAAGTTGGTTGAAGAAACCCACTCGGTGTCCAGGAACGGGCGGTCGTAACCCCACAAGCTGGCGGACCCGTGGATCCACAGCTCGGCTTCGGGACATTCGCGGCCGAGGAGATTGACCGCTTCGATGAGGAGTTTGACCCCTTTCTCCGCGACGAGGGCGCCCGCGAAGGCGAGGCGGTGCGGTTCCCATTGGCAGGGCCGCGGCTGGAAGATGGCCTCGTCAAAGCCATTATGGATGACGGTGCCTTTTTGGGGCAGCAGCCCCTGCTTTTGCAGGGCGCGGCGCAGGGCCTTGGAAACATAGACGATGCCGGCGGGGAGACGGTTCAGGGTGGAGGCATCGGCGCAGGTCAACCTCAGATCCGAATCCTGGAGCCAGAGCAGGCGTTTGGCAATGGAGGGGAAGTCGAGCGAACATCGGATGATGTCCGCGCGGGTGACGGCGATCAAGGCTTCCACGGGTCCATCGAGCCGGGACAGGCCGGCGCGCGGGTCGTAGCCGGCGCCCAGGTCGAGGTAATGCACGCCGTCGTGTTCGCACGAACCGGTCTTGATCTTGCCGATGACAGTCACCTGGCGCCCGATGCGCCGGAGCGCGCGGGCGAGATGGATGGTGGCCATCTCGGCGCCGCTATGGATGCCCGTGGGTGAGAACGGGTGATCTTTGTGGAAGATGACGTAGTGCGACGGGCGGACGTCGGTGGTCGGTGACTGGGTTTGCATAGCGAGAGCTAGAGTTTCTGCATCCAGAACGAACAGCCGTGGGAGGGCTGGATCCCCCGGTAAAGCTGGTCCAGTTCGGCGGCTTTCTTCCGCCAGAGAAACCGGTTGGCGATCAGGATCCGGTACGCCGGGTTGTGCATGAGAAAAGCCTGCAAAAGGAATTGCTCGTTCCACGTTTGCCCGCGCTGGAAAACATAAGGATCGAAGTAATCGTCGGGCAGGACGATGTCATGCAGGTGGATGATGACGCCCGGCTGCAGGCGCGGGAGGACGCGGAAGAAGAACCAATTGACATCGCTCGCGATCTTGCTGCAGTGGGAGCCGTCATAGAACAGCACGTCGCCCGCAGCCAGCGCGTCGAAGACGCTGAAGGAGACGCGCTGGAGAATGGCCGGGTGGTGGCGCCAGCTCGAAGGCAAATGGGGAAAGATTCTCGGATTGGGATACGGTTCGATGAGGGTGACGTCCGCCGGGTGGCCTTCCTGTTCGTTGAACTCGAGGGCTTGCTTGAGCAAGAGGCTGGACCAGCCGCAGCCGATCTCAACATACAGCTCCGGTTTGCGGGAACGCACGAGGCCGTATTGCACCAGCGCGTCGGCGTTGTTCCAAAAGCCATTCTCCCATCCATAGGCATGGCAATCGGCCGGCGGCGACTGGGGAATATCGCGCAGTTCCTCTAGGAACGGGGCGATTTCGCGCGCTGCGGCCAGTTGATCGTCCACGCGCCAGTCGATTTCCGGCGGATCCGGCTGGTCGTGCCACAGGTCGTAGTTTTGTTGGAGGAAATCGCAGTCGTTCAGGGGCGAGTAGAAATCGTTGCGTTGAAGGTGGAACCCGAGTTGTTGCAGCTTTCGGAAACCCACATGCACGAACAGGTTCTCCAGGAGGTTTCTCAACGCTTCGTCGGAGCCGGGCAACGCCGGCTCCGCGCGAGGCGATACTCCGGATTGCGGCCCGACCCGGGCTCGTGTGGGGACGGTGGCGAACTGTGAGAGATCGAAGCGGCAACGGCCGAGGATTTGGAGTGCTTCGGGGATGGAAGGATCTTCCATGAGCAACCGGCGGCAGATTTCGCGCGCCTGGCTGTGCTGGCCGGCTTTCAACATATCGGAGGCTTTCCGGAGCAGATCCTTTTGCTGAGCCGAACCGTTACGGGACAGGAGGGGTTGGGCCGGGGCAGCGGGAGCACCCGGCGGCGGCGGTAAAGACGAATGAGGGGGCATGGTGTATTGGGCGTGGACGTCTCTATTTGGACTTCAACACGACAATTGCCTGGTAGCTGTCCGCACGGGGTTTGATTTCGGCGATGTGGAAGAACTGCCCCCAGATTCTCCGGATATAGTCGGAGTGGAAGAACGTGTAGCAGTATTCCCATCGGTTCCCCCGGATCTCGAGACATTCGCCGGGGAGATTCGGCGGGCCATGCAACGAGGACGGGATCCAGGCGGGCATGCCGTGTTCGCGGAACCAAGTCCAGGTGTTCTCGTCATGGACCGACAGGAAAAGGCATCCATCTCGTCTCAACACCCGGCGGAGTTCCAGCAGCCACAGATCGCGCATGGCGATCAGATGCGTGACGACGGACAGCCCGTAAATGAATTTGAAAGTGCCGTCCGGGAAAGGCAGGTGAGGCAGGCTGGAGCTGTTGAAGAATCGGAATGGCGGGGAGAGATGGTCTTGCGCCCATTGGATGGAAGCCGTGTGCACATCACAACCCCAGACCTCACAGCCACGGCCAGCCTCAGCCAGGAAGTTGCGGGTGGTGCGGCCGGCGGCGCATCCCCAATCCAGCATGGCGTCGCCTTTGTCCAGAGTGAGGTTGTGGTCCTGGAGCAGTTGCGTCAGGACCTGGTAGGATCTGCGCCCGGAAGCTAGGTAATGGTCCAGGTTGCCCGCGCCATAGCCCATGGTCAGGTCGGCGGGCGGGATAGGCAGGCCATCGATTCCAGTTGGCGCCGTCGCCGGCTGTTCCATGATGGCCAGGGGTTGTTGGTAGTTGCCAACCACCAACTGGTGCAGCAGATGTTCCACGCCGAAGGATTGCCAGGCGCGGGAACGAGCGGTGTAATCGCCCTGGAGATTGTAGAGCACCTTTTCCGAAGGGGCGGCAGCCGGCGTCGCGACGGCGGGGCCGGGAGGGGGGGGCCGGATTTGGGCGGTCGGGACAGAGCTCCCGGGAGAGTCGGAGCGGAGCGAAGGTTGAGCCAGTGCGTTTTCCTCCTGCATTTTCAAGGCATCGGCGTCCCGGGGGTCGATTGCCAGGATGCGGCGGCAGTGGACTTGAGCGTCGGCATGGCGACCGGCATTGAGACAAATGCGGGCGAGCACCTTGAGCGCCACGAGATCATCCGGATCGAGGATCAAGGCGCAGAGGGCCACGCTTTCGGCTTCCCTGGACTTTTGGAGCAATTGCAGTGCGAGCGCGCGGCTGGAATGGGCGGCGGCGGATGCAGGCAGTCGCTCTGCGGCGGTAGTATAGTCGGCCAAAGCGCCCGGGAGGTCGCCGAGGCTCAATTTGGTGTGGCCCAATGCCAGCGCCAGTTCGCCGTTGTCAGGCGTCTGCTGCAGAGCCGCGCTCAGGAATTCCTTTGCAGCGGCCACGTTTCCGCCGTCAAAGGCGGCGTTGGCCTGTTCGATCAAGGCCTGGTTGGAGGTCGGCCGTTCAAGGATCGTCATGGTGGGTTGTGGGGTTCGGGGTTTTGCCCGGCTGGAGGTGGAAGTATCGGAAATGAAGGCGGGGGCGCGCCAAAGGGCCCAGCGGAAATCGGCGGTACTGCCAAGGCTTTTGGTTTCGAGCACGATCTGGTGGCTCTGAGTGGCTGTTTCGGGAAGATCGATCCGCACCTCGTGCCAACGGCGGTCCGAGGGTTGATGAGTGGGGTCGAGGGCGATTGCGGCGACCGGGCGCTCATCTGCCCGCACGCGGAATTCACAGCCGCCGGCGCCAGGCTTGTCCCAGGCGTCCGGATGGATGGCCACGGCGGTGGTAAAACAGCCGCTTTTGCCGGTCGGGATTCGGAAAATCAATTCTGCCGGCGGATGCAGGCAGATGGCGCGAGCCGCTTTGCCTTCCAGGAACGAATCCCAGATGGCGGCCTGGCTGGCTTCACCCCGGCCCAGCACGGCATGGTTGAACTGTTCGATGAAGTCAAAGGTCGAATGACTGTCGCTGTGCGAGGGGAGGCCACTCGAACCGGATCCCGGGAGCTCGAATTTCGCGTGGCCGGCGGCCTCGAGGGAGACGATTTGCGGCCCGGTGTTCGACCCCATGGCGCCGCGTTCGTGGCGAGCGACCTGATCGCGCAATTGTGCCAATTCGACTTGCAGCGCAGCCACCCGGTCCTCTTTGAAGACGGCTGTGTTGGGAAACAACTCCGCGAGCTGGAAACGGTTTTCGCGCATGGCTTCGGATGTGTCCACGTGCCGCAGAATCTGCGCCGGCAAAGCCAGCGCCCTTTTCTCTGACCGGGCACGTACGCCCAATTCGATCATGGTTTCCACCAACTCGACCATGCGCGGAGCCGCCGGCGTTGTGCATTCCAAGGCATCGTGGAGGGTCGTTTCCTGGAAGAGCATCTTGGGGGCGGGCGGTTGAATCAATTCGACCATGACCGTCGGGATATGGGTCTCGGCGGTGAGGCGCCATGCGGGCTGCACGTAAAGCGGGACGTTGAAGAAATCCAGCGCGGCCACCGGCAAGCCCAACAGCATTCCCTCCAGCATCGCTGTGGAGGGCGTGGTAATCACGGCGTCCACTTGTTGCAGGACTTCGGCCAGTTCGAGTCCGCTCAGGTCGTTCACGGAAGAGGCGACGCCGATCTCGTCGGCCAGGCCCTGGGTCAGGCGCCAGATGGGTTGCAGCTCGAGTCCGCCGTGACGCGGGTTCGCCTCATGGAACCGCTTCAACGACAGGAGCGCTTCGCGCACGACGTCGTGCTGGGCCTCGGTGAAGTAGGGTGTGACGGCGGTCATTACGAGGACCCTGAAGGGTTCGTCGGCCGATCGCGTGCGGCGCCTCAGGCCGTGGTAACGGTCGAAGCGAGGCGCGCCGACGATCTCGCACTTGCCGGTGTTGCCCCACGATTCAAGGAACCGCGCCTGCGATCGTCCGAGGCAGGCGATCTTGTGGCCGAGGACAGGCTGGAATATTGCGCCCGGGACCAGGTCGGGATGTTCAAAAACGTTGCGATATTCCAGAATGCCGTCCGCGAGAACCAGGGTGGGGATGCGCTGCTCGACGGCCCGGCGGATCAAGGTCGGGTTGGGGTGATGATAAGTTTCGGCGGTGACGAAGATGCCCGTCTCGGCAGGAAACACCAAGTCGGACGCGGCCCCCTGAATGACCTGGACCGGGTGCCGGCAGCCGCTGAGCCAGCTCGAATAGAGCGGGTGAGCCGGGTCCTGGTTCAGTATCAAAATGCCGGGTGAATCAGACGACGCAGTCACCTTCGGGGAGGGCTGTGGCCGCGGTGTGCCGGCCACCAACCACCATTCGGCCTGGTCCTCTCCCGACGTAACCGGGAGCTGCACCTGGCGCAAACGCCGCGGCGCGTTCGGTAGCTTCATGCCGCCACCGGCCGTTTGCGCGTAGGCGGCCTCGATGTCAAAGAACTCTTGTGTGAGCGCCATGAGCTTCGCGAGATCGTAGACATGAAAATGCCACGGATTCGGATCCTTGCCGTTTTCGTCCACCCAAAGATTGGGAACAGAACAGAGGAAGCGGCCGCTGGGCTTGAGCACGCGGCGGACTTCACGGAGGAAAACCGCCGGCTCGCTCAGGTGTTCGACGGTTTCGAACGAAACGACCAGATCCGCCGACGCGTCGGAGAACCAGCTCAAGTCGCGGACGTCATGCTGGCAGAATTCCAGGTTGGGGAGGTAAGGCGAAAAGTTGACCCGGGCGTAATCGACGGCGAACTGGCTGTTGTCGAGTCCGATAACGCGCACGGCGGGTCCCGCCGCCTGGGCCAGGAACGCGCTGCCGTAACCGAGGCCGCAGGCCGCATCCAGCACAATACCTTCCCGGGGCAGAAATTCCCGGGCCAGCGTGTAGCGCGCGATGTGGGCATCGGAACGGCGGCCTGATTCGCGCAGCATGTCCATGTGCAGATCGCGTTCGGTTTTGAGGGTGGCCAAGGGATAACGATCCAGTGCCGGCTGGGGAATTTTCTCGAAGAGCATCGTGAGTGGGTTGGCTTCCTGTTCGAGCGCTTCAAAGGGAACAATGCGCTGGCTGAATGGGTGTTTGCGGAAGCCGGCTTCGAAGAACTGCCGTTCCCACCATTGTTTGTCCCGATTCGCCGAAGCTTCCAATGCCACCCAGACGTTCTTGTTCGTCACGCGGCGGATCTCGGCCAGCGCCTGCGGCAGCGCCGCATCGTCCAGCCGGTTCAAGGTGGCGAGATTGAAAGCCGTGGCAAATGCGTTGTCTTCAAAGGGCAATTGCAGATGCGCTCCTTCAAAATCCATTGATCCAGGCTCAGGAATGTCGGCGCCCGGTTGAAACGGCGTCGCACGCACCTTTTGACTGGAGATCCAATCCAGTTGCAGCACGGTCCGGCTGTTGAAAAGAAGGGCCAACTGCTCGATGAAAGTCCTGGTGCCGGTGATTTCCGGGATTTCCCGTGTCCGGGGGGGCGCGTGGTTCGAGGGGTTGGGAAGGGATCGTGACACCGATCGGGCAGCAACGAAGTCGCGGGGAAATTCTCTCGCCGGTGTGGGGGGGCGATTCGAGGTGGTTTGTTTTAGTTCACGGGAAGCCTGAAAGTGTTCGATGACCGGCAATGGATCTTCTCCGGGAAGCACCGCCCGGTCAAAAATCCGGGTATAGGATTGGGGTAGCCACAGCGTCTTGAGGGGAAAGCGGTCGGCCACTTCCTCCCACGCGGCATCCAGATGTTCCTGATCCCAGAGACCGGGCTTTGCATCGCAGTGCCGCACCCAGTCTTCGAGCAGGCGCAACGCGTTCTCCGTCTGGTTGAAAAACACGGTGCCGCTGGCAAACTGCCAGCGCTCCACCTTGTGAATCGCGAAATCGGCATCCACACCCGCCAGTAACGCAGGAAAGCGCCGCACGACGGCATCGGCGTCCACCCAAAGGATGGGCGTCTTCAACTCACGCCATTTGGCCAGGATAAACCTGGGTTTGAAGGCACAGTTGAACTCCCAGGAACCGTGTGAGGGGATTCCCTCGATGCGGTTGGGCAAACCCAGTTGTTCGCAGGATGCCTGCAGTCTTTTGGCCAGCTCGGCATAAGGCGTGTCGACCGTGTAAAAGGAGATCACGGTGGGCGGTGTGTGATGCGCCCGGAGGGGTGGGCAGGAGGGTCGCTGCTCCTTGGCGCCCCGCCACGTCTGCTTTTTAGTGTGGGGATCGCGCCCGTCATGTTCGAACTCGAACAGCCGCAGTTTCAGTGCATCAAAGCGAGCATCCTCGGAGTCAGGAACGACGACGACATCGCCCGGGCGCAGTGAGTCGAGGAACCGGTCCAGGGCTTCGCCAAACGGAGGAGCCTCCAGGCACACTTCTTTGCAGGCAGGCACGCTCGGCGCGTGTTCGATCTGTGTCCGGCCCTTGACCAGGATCGGAGCCGATGCGGGTGATTGACTCGCCCGGGTCGTTGCGGAGGTGCCGGTGATGCGGGTTTTGAGATTGGGCATGGGTTTGCGGGGGTCTCTTTCTTCGCACCGGCTGCCTGCCGCTGGTGCGGGCTGGGGCAACCCCAGCAACGCGCGAACTTTTCTTTCGAAATCCAGGTTCGCCTGGATGCATTCCCTGAGCGCCGGCGGCTGTTCTTCGACACGTTCCAGGTATCTCTTCCACTCCGCCGGCTTGCAGAGCGTCACTTTGTGCTTGAGCGAGTAGAACTTGCTGCTGAACGGGAATGCCAGGACGCCTTTGCCCAGGAGTTGACTCCAGTAAGCGCCGTGATAGGAATTCGTAATCACCACACGCGCCGTTCCCAGAAAGCGCACGATCCGCGAAAGGTCGTGCGTGTCATTGTTCATCTTGGGAAAACCTTCTATGCGGATGGGAACGCGTTTGTGCTCTAAGACCACCACTTCGTTCTTGATCTCCCATTTCTGTGCGAACAGCGGGTGGAGACAACTTGCGCAGGGAACCCACGGATGGGCGGTGCCGGAATCCCTGACTCCCAACAAGGTGAATTGCTTGACGTAGTCCGGGTAAAGGTACTTGCCTGGTTGCACGTATCCGGAATGGACATCGATTCTGGAATTGTCCCCCAGCCCCCAGCCGACGACTTGCTCATGGGACCGATCGAACAATTTCCGAAACCACGGATCGAAAGTTGAACTGCCAAGCAAACCTCCGCCGCCAACGATCAAATTGGGTGGGAGAGAGAGAGACTCGTCGAGGCCCAGGATGTCCACACACCTCAAGCTGCCGAAATTCAGATACCGAAACGGCGCGCCAAAGAAATCTCCCACGTTAGCCGGGTCGTAGCGAAACACGGAAACAATGTCAGCGCGGTTCTGAACCGTCTCCGGAGAATAGTAGATGAAGCGAGAGACATTACTGGTATCCAGGATGTAAATGAGCTGTCGCTCCCACGGGATCGTGCTCTTCAGGCGCAGACCGTGGGCGACAAACAATCGGCGCAGTTCCGCATCCGACAGGTGATTCAGCCACCCGTTTCGTCTCCGGGCGGTCGCTCCCGGGGTCAGGTCCGAGGTCGCGTACGAGAGAATGATCGTGTGCGCCCACCGGGCCACCGTGTCCAGGAACAGATGCACCGGCAGGATATACTCCAGGACCCCGCTGCAGACGGCAAAATCGTAAGACCAGGACAGCTCCGGTATTTGGCAAGCATTGAAGTCCACCGCGACCGTTTGCTGTGAAGCCGCCACGGTGTCCATGGGCGTATAGTGGGTGTCACGCGCCAGATACCGCGAGAGCGTCATCGCCCCGGCTCCGATGTCGAGAACGGAAGAGCCCGGAGGAATAAGGGACGCGATCAGTTGGTTGCGCTCGTCCCAGCTAGGCGTCTCCTGGACGACTTTTCTCCACCGCGCGAAGTCTGTAGGTTCACCCTCCCCCCCCTCGAGAGAACGTCTGGTCACCGCACCTTCGGAGTCAGACGGCGTTTTCATTTACTTTTTCAAAATGACCGGGCGGGCCGAGGGATGTCGACCCGCCCGAGGAAGGAGCCAGCGGTCCCGTCCTTTGGACGGACGCAAATCGCTGGACACTCTTATGGCAACAACCGCAGCGCACTTTGCGGGGTTGCATTAGCCTGAGGAAGCATCGCGGCGCCCGGTTGCGCCACGATGTTCTCCCGGGCAAATTGGGCGGACTCTTCGGCAGCATCCGCGTCCGGGATGGCCGAAGTGGCAGCATCAAGATGTTCCTTGCTCACCGCCAACCGGTCGGGCGCCGAGATCAGGCGCGCCTGGTTCGTTGGGCGGATTTGGGCATTCCCGGGTAAAGTCGAGGACGTATCGGTGGCGGTATCCGTGTTGCTGGCGGAGAAAAGGCTCCCTCCGGAATTCAATCGCGAGACAGATTTCGACAAGACTTCCCGCGCCGCGAGTTTATCCGGCGAAATCTGGACTGACAGGTTGGAAGTGATGGTCATGTTGGAGGGAGATGGCCGGCCCCGGCCTGGGTTTTCAGACCGGCGGCGGCGGCTTTTCTGCGCAGCGGCAGCTTGGGCAATGGCCCACTCCGGCTGGTAAGCGCCTGCTGATTGCTGCGTTGTATTTCTTCATAAACTTCAAGTCGGTGCACCGGAACATCCGCCGGGGCCGAGATTCCAACCTTCACCACCTCGCCCTCTACCCGGACTATCTTCAAGTGGATGCATCCATCAATAACGATGCTTTCACCGGGTTTTCGTGAAAGGATGAGCATGACATGCGTCAGCTAGGCGGCGGCTTCGGCTTCCGGCAAAGGATGCTGCACCGAATAGTTGGCCGCATTGGCGATGATCACCTGCTTGCCGATGCCGGTGTTCCGGTTGATCACAATGGGCCCTTTGAGATTGATCGTGGCGCTCTGGCCCGCGTGCAATGTCACGACGCTGTAGACGAGGGCATCCTCCGTCTGCGTGAGACCGAGAAATTCAACATCGGGCTGCGGTATATCCGGCCGGTAATCCGGCACGGCGAGAAAAGGTTCGACGACGACAAACGCCAGCGAAGGGTTGTCCTTCACACGCAACCGGCGGAAGGGTTCTTCTACGGGATTTGAAACGAGCAGATAATCTTTGATCCGCTCGAAGCCCAGCAAGCCCATCGGCAGCCGCACATCGCAGGCAAGTGGCACGGCTTGTGGCTCCGTCTCTGTTGAATCGATACATTTCATGCCGAGGGCCGCTCAGCAGCGGATATGCCACCGCCCGGGCGAACTTTGCCGGGCGCTTAAAACCCCAGTAAATACAGCCTAAAAACGATGTCCGGCTCCGGCGCTCGTCGAGAGCGGTCTCGCGAAGTGAAGGCGACCCGGCAAATTTAGCTCGTCGAGGGAGAAAATTGCCCCGCCTGTGCCCGCCGCCCTTTCCATCAACAGCGTGGCGGCTTTCGTCAGCAAGCCGCCGATATTTCAGCGGCGGTTTGACAACCGCCGCCACGCGCCGGTTCAAGGCGCCGATGCGCGTTTCACCAGCAGCCGGGGAGCCGAAAAACCGGTCAAGAGTTTTCTCGTCCTGCCGATACAACATCGCGCGCAGAGAACTCGCAGCATGAACAATCAGGATCGCCTCGGCAAATTGCTCGACTCTCTGGGGATGGAGTTCATTACGGTCCAGGCCGGCTCCACTCAGGGCCAATTCCCCATTCTGGATCTCTTAGGCAACATCCGCGATGAAACGGCGGAGAAACCGGAGTTTGCGGAGCTGCACGGGCTTTGTGCCGAAGCCTGGGAACAAATGGTTCGCATCGTCGAATCCAGCCAGCCTTTCGGCCAAAAAGACGTCCAATGGCTGAATTCGCTTCTCGGACGCCTGCAAAAGCTCGTCCCAACGCCCGCTTCCGCCTCCGCCCGGGACGCCGAAGCCGCGCGCCCAACGTATCCGCCTGCCAACCCAGCGCCGGCCGATTCTCCGGTTTCCCGCCCGGAAGGTTCGGTAGCCGGGGAAGAAATGGCGCTGAATTTGAATATCGGCAATGACGGAGATCTGCTCCGCGAGTTTATCAATGAATCCCGCGAACACCTCGACAACATCGAGCAAGGGGTGTTGGTGTTGGAAAACAGCCCCCGGGATGCGGAGATGTTGCACATGGTGTTCCGCGCTTTTCATACTTTCAAAGGCAGCGCCGGGTTTCTGAACCTGACCCCGATCAATCGGCTGGCCCATGTGCTCGAATCGCTGCTCGACCTGGCCCGGCAGGACAAACTGGCCATCAACCGGCCGGTGATTGAACTGATACTTCGCGGCCGGGACGTGCTCAAGCGATTCATTGATGAGATTGAAATGCAGACCAACGGCCGCAAAGCCGTCGCTCCCATCCTCATTCCGACGGAAGCGCTCAAAGCCGAAGTCCGCAGCATGATCGAGGGTGCATCGGCTGAGTCGTCCGGCTCCCCGGCCGCCGCGTCGCCGGATCAAGCGCCTCCGGTGGCAGCCGGCGAACCGCTCTGCCCCGCAGGCGCCGGAAACCCTCCCGCCGAAAACCGCCAAGTGGCGGCCGAACGCAGCGCCCGGCAAAGCGGCGGTTCAGCCATGGTCAAGGTGGATACGGGCAAGCTGGATTCTCTCCTCGATCTGGTTGGCGAAATGGTCATCGCGCAGTCTCTGGTCGTGCAAAATGTCAATCAGCTTGCCGGGATCAGTCCGCAATTCGCCCGCAACATGGCGCAGTTGGGCCGCATCACGCGCGATCTGCAGCGCGTCGGCATGTCGTTGCGCATGGTGCTCATCCGGGGCGCCTTCCAGAAGATGGCGCGTGTGACCCGCGACCTGAGCGCGAAGCAGCAGAAAAAGGTTCAACTGGTGACCAGTGGCGAGGATACGGAATTGGATCGCAGCGTGGTCGAAGAGCTGAACGATCCCCTGCTGCACATGATCCGCAATTCCATCGATCACGGGATCGAGCTTCCGGACAAGCGCGTGACGGCCGGCAAACCGCCGGTGGGCACACTCCAGCTCCGCGCCTACCATCAGAGTGGCAACATTGTCGTCGAAATCGAAGACGACGGCGCGGGCTTGAATCGCGAACGGATTCTGGCCAAAGCCGTTGAACGGGGGCTCGTCGCCCCCGGCGACACACCGAGTGACGAGGAGGTCTTCGGTTTCATCTTCGCGCCTGGCTTTTCCACGGCTGAAATTGTCACCGACGTTTCCGGACGCGGCGTGGGGCTCGATGTGGTGCGGCGGAACATTGAAAAATTACGGGGCAGGGTGGATATCTCCTCGCGCCCGGGACAGGGCACTCTCTTCAAAATCACGTTGCCGCTGACTCTGGCCATCATTGACGGTTTGATCGTGAAGGTGGGCGAGGAACGGTTCATTGTCCCCACCCTGTCGGTGCGCGAGTCGTTCCGTCCAACCGCCGGCATGATCTCGCGCATTCACGGCCGCGCCGAGGCGGTGAACGTCCGGGGCCGGCTCATTCCGCTGTTGCGGCTTTATGAGTACCTGGGCCTTAAGCCGGCTTCCACTAATGCAGGCGATGGCATTGTGGTTGTTGCTCAATCCGGCGCCAGCCTGCGGTGCCTGCTGGTGGATGCCCTGCTGCACAAACAGGAAGTGGTTATCAAGAATTTCAATGAAATGATGGTGCACAAGAACCTCGCTTTCGCGGGGGCGGCGATCCTCGGCGACGGCCGGGTAGGTCTGATTCTCGACGTGAACACGCTGGTGCATCTGGAAAAGCAGTCGTTTTCAAAAGCGGCGTGACACCGACCCAGCGCGGCATACCCGCAGCCCAAAGGTTTGAGCACCGAAAGCGCCCCTTTAGCGTTTCCAAGTCATTCTCGCCGCGCTGAGATGGTAAGCAGTAAGGAGCCGAGGCGCCACGCCCGAATCGTGAACGTGGTGGTGTGGAAACTAAATCCGCCAATTCCGCGAATGCACGCTAATTTCTTAAAACTGCTGTTCTGGAGTTCTATTCGCGTTGAATTTGCGCAATTCGCGGATTCAGGTTTCCCGGCCTCTCAGAATCGAGCTTGCGGGAGGCTGGAAGGGACTCTGGAGCAGGCGCTGGGGCACCCCGGAGTTTGGTGTCCACCGCACAGATGTGATTCACCAGCCAATCGGCGACCAGTTGGCGGAGGTCGAGCAAAACGGTTGTGCTTGCGCCCTTGGCTTCGAAGTCCGCGGCCAGCTTGGCAAAGGTCTTGAGGAACCGCTGGTGCGCGATTTTATTCTTGGCCTTGGCGGGACACTGGTGCTGCTCCATCAAACCTTCTTCGTGCCGGAAGTGAGTTTGTACGTACTGCCCCAGAAACTGCATCATCTGACCCAACTCGTCTTTGCCTGTACCCGCCTGGCAGGCACGGTGCAACCGGTTGATCATTCCGATCAACTCCTGGTGCTGTTCGTCAATCGATTGCACGCCGGTTGACATGCGGGATTCGTCCCACTGGATCAGGTCATCCGATTCTGTGGCAGTCAGGCCCGGCGGCGCCGACCTGGCCGGACCAGGGGAGAGGATTCGGCGCAGGGGATGTTGGGGGGAAGCCTTCTGTGTGCCGGGTGAGTCGTCAACCTCGATCGCTTTGACTCCCACGAGATTCTGCAATTCGGTGACGATCTCCCTCAGGGTTTCCGCCTGCGCATTCAACTCGTCGGCGGCGGCGGCGGATTCCTCCGCGCCTGCGGCGGTAATCTGGGTAACCCTGTCAATCTGCCCGACGGCTGTGTTCACCTGGGTGATGCCCTGGTTCTGCTCCTGGGAAGCGCTGGCGACTTCTGCCACCAGTTCGTCCACCTTCCGCACTTGAGTGGCGATTTCGTTGAGGGCTGCTGCTACTTTCGAGCTGATGGCCACACCCTGGGCGGTTTTGCTGATGGTGCCTTCAATTTTGGCTGAGGTTTCCCTGGCTGCCTGGGCGCTGCGCTGCGCCAGATTGCGCACTTCGTCCGCCACCACGGCGAACCCCATGCCGGCTTCCCCCGCGCGCGCGGCCTCAACCGCCGCGTTCAGAGCCAGGATATTCGTCTGGAATGCAATCTCATCGATGGTTTTGATGATTTTCGCGGTTTCGCTGCCGGACGCCCTGATCGCGTCCATGGCGGAGACCATGGCTTTCATGTCATCGGTGCCGTGGTCCGCCGAAGCGCGCGTTTGCTTCACCAGTTGTTCGGCGTGCTGGGCGTTTTGAGCGTTGCGCTTGGTCATGCTCGACATTTGTTCCAGGGACGCACTGGTTTCCTGCAGCGATGCGGCCTGCTCGCTGGCGCCTTCGGCGAGGGAGGTGCTGCTGGATGACACCTGGGCTGCGGCATGAGTAAACTGCGCGCTGGCGTCGGCGACGACGGTGCTGATGCGCCGCAACTCGCGCACAATGCCGCTTTTCAACCGCCAGCCGAACGCGATCAGTCCCGCCAGCGCCAAGGTGAGAGCATTGGTCTGCCAAAGGATGGTTTTCTCGGCCCGTGCGCGGTGCGCGGCGAGGAAAGAAGACGTGGATTTGTTCACCGCTCCGCGTTGGTGACGCAGTTCGGTGAGGACCGATTCGTACCGGGTTGCGGTCTGCCCGAAGAACCGTTCATAGGCGCCCGAAACGTTGCCGCGCATCACTGCGTCCAGAACCGCGTTCTCCTCGACGACCAAGGCATCGAACTTCGATTGGAGTTGCCCTGCGTTGGCCCCCACGGCGACCACCAGGTCGCGGCTCTTCTTTTGTTGATCCTTCAGGGCATTCAGCGCCTTCTCCATCTCATCAGGATCTTTGAGACGTGTGAAGGCCTGCACGGCGCCATGGGTGGCAGTAAGTGTTTCCAGCAGCGCATAACTGCGGTCCAGTTGCCCGGTGGCCTGGGTCGTGACCGCAGACGAACTGGCTATTGAATGCCAGAGCAACGAGGTAAATGTGGCCGCGCCCAGTACCATGGTCACGCCAAAGGCGCCGAGCAGCAGGACCAATTGCCGGGACACACTGAAGCCTTTCATGTTAAACAGGGCTATAGCACGAACCGGACCACCCGCAGGCCAGGATTAGTCCTTGAGCTTCGAAAGGCTCACGCTAACGACCAGTGAGCCAATCGGTTTGTCGCCGTCCAGGACCGGCACGGCAACCTGGATCTGTTGCAGCCCGGCGAACTCGTCCAATTCGGGTGTTCCCTTGCCAGGTTTTGCCCGTCATTGGCACGTCATGTTTGGGTTTGCCCCTGTGTGACCAATTGGAGGTCTTGGCCAGAAAAGCCACCTACAGACCGTCCGCCCCGGAAACGAACGCCTCGGTCACGATTTCGCTCTTGTTGGTCTTCAGGAACTCGCCGGCCTCATTTTTCGCGAAGGCACGGACGAACGGATCCAGGACGGAAAGAGCCTTCCACTTGTCCTGGGTCATTGCGGCCTGATCGGCCGGGAGGTTCGCATTGTGCGCCTTGACGGCGTTGACGATTGCGGCAACCAAGGATCCGAACTTAAAAGTCCTTGAAGTCGCCCTCGAGCGGGATTTGGTCACGGTGCATGGAAACTGCGGTTGCTGGCACCGCTGCGCGTTTGGGAGGGCTGGTCGCCGAGCGCCTGTTGTCCTGCCGGAGTGTGTGGCCGAGGACGGGGAACGGCGCTTTCGCTCCCGAGCTTTTCGCCGGAGATGATGCGGTTGTTTTTTGCTGTCCTGCCACCAGTTTCAACAACTCGGCCATCGACTTTTTCATGACCTCGGCCTGGGCATTGAGTTCTTGTGCGGCTGCGGCACTTCCCTCCGCGTCAGCGGCATTGCTCTGGGTCACCCTGTCCATCTGGCTGACGGCCGTGTTGATCTGGGCAATTCCCTGGGTTTGCTCGCGTGAAGCGCTGGCGACTTCGGCGGCAAGTTCGTCCACCTGCCGCGCCTTGGTCACGATGTCGGACAATGCCTTGGCCACCTTGGTGCTGATCTCCACTCCCTGCGCCGTTTTGCCGATCGCCGCTTCAATCTTCTCGGTGGTTTCCTTGGCCGCTTGCGCGCTGCGTTGTGCCAGGGCCCGGACTTCGTCGGCCACCACGGCAAACCCCATGCCGGCCTCGCCGGCGCGGGCGGCTTCAACCGCCGCGTTCAAAGCGAGGATGTTGGTCTGGAAAGCAATTTCGTCGATGGTCTTGATGATTTTTGCGATGTCGTCGCTGGACGCCTTGATGGATTCCATGGCGGTGGTCATGGCCTGCATGTCGGTGGCGCCTTTATCGGCTGCTTCGCGGGCGTGTTTGGCCAGATCGTTGGCTTTCTGGGCGTTCTCGGCGTTGCGCCGGGTCATGCCGGACATTTCCTCCAGCGACGAACTGGTCTCCTGCAGAGAAGCGGCCTGTTCGCTCGCCCCCTCAGCCAGAGACTGGCCGGAGGCCGAGACATGGCCCGCCGCAGACGCGGTTTGATCCGCGCCGGCGTTCAGTTCGGTCACCAATCGCTGGAGAATGCGGGTGATGGTCTTGGTAATGACGAGCGAGATGGCCACGCCTAAAACCACAACGAGAAGACCGGAAATCAGGAGCGTCAATTTCGATGACGTGACCGCGGCCTTGATCTGCCAGCCGCTGGCTTCAGACGCTTTGCTGTTGAGACGGCCGAGCGCGTCCAGAACCTGAACGAATTCGTTGCCGATCTTGCCGGCGGAAAGCATGAACGCCTTTGTGGCCTCGGCATTGTTGTGGCTGCTGGCGTCCCGGAGCTTCCGTGTCTCCTCTCGATAGGCCTCACACAAGGGAAGCAGCTTCGCGAAGAGCGCCCGCTGTTCCTGAATGTCCACAAGAAGTTCACACTTTGAAATCAAATCAACCAGCACCGCCTCCTCCTGTAGAGCTTGCTTCTCCAAATCGTCTTTTTGGGCGGCATCGTACATCACGTGCTTCAGGTTGATGACGCGGAGCTGCAGCGCTTCGGACCGCATGTCGTTGATCATTTGCAGCGCTGGCATCGTTTTCTTCGTAATGCTGTTCAGATTGCGGCCGATGCCTGCCATTTGCAGCCACGTGAGCGCGCCAAAGCACAGCACGATGAGTATCAGGATGGAAAAGCCAAATGTAAGCCTTTTTCCTATCGTCAAGTTTCTCATAGTGTCGGGAGGTGTTAAGGATTTCTTGTCAGGAGATGGTGAACTTAGTGTGCGGCGGCGCTGATGCATTCGACGGCTTCAGCCCCCAGCACCCCGTCAATATCGAGCAAGGTCTTGACCGCTCCTTTGACCTTGGCCATGCCAAGAATGTAATGCGTGGATATGTTCGCCCCGAAATCGGGCGTTTCCTCGATGTCCGCACTGGCAAGACTGACGACTTCTTCAACGCCGTCGACGATCAGCCCCATCTGGGTGGTCTTGCCGTCGGGCAGTTTCACCTGGACCACGACGATGCAGGTGAGCTCGGTGTTTTTGACATCAGGAAAGCCAAAACGCAGGCGCAGGTCGATCACCGGAATGATTTTGCCGCGCAGGTTGATGACGCCCTTGACGTAAGCCGGCATCTGGGGCACGGCCGTGATATCGGGGAGCCGGATGATTTCGCGGACCTGCAGCACATCGATACCGTAGGATTCACGCTGAATGGTAAAGGTGAGGTACTTGCCAGCGAGTTTTTGAGCACTGCTGGCGACGCGCTCTTGTAGTTGTGTTGCCATAATCAGTTTGGCATTTCACCGCGAGAAGTGCGCTGAAACATGCGCAATCCATCACGGTGGACTGTGACGGCAGTCCGCCAAGCTGCTATCGACGCTTTTCGCCTGTGCTTGAAGGATTTGTCCCGGCAATGCCAATGAGTTCGGCGCCGGAGCGCCGCGTCTGCCCCCGCAGTCCGTTTCCCTTTAGCGGACGGGTTTTTCCGCCGATACAATGGCCTCTTTGGCCAACCGAAAACGGCTGGCCGGGAATGAACATCCGGGGCTGATGCCGGCACCTGAAAGGGCTTCAGTGTTGCGGTCGCGCGGGGAAACAAGATCGAATGGTCAACGAGGTGATCCCGAAGGTGCCGACGGAAAACGCGTGGGAGGTGCATCTGGCCGCCATGCTTGCCCAGATCGGTTTTTTGACGAAAGCAGCCACAGGAGATGGCCGCCTTGACGCTGCTTCCAGCCGGCGTAATCCCTTGTTTGGGCTCAAGTTCCCTTCCCTGAAGCCGAAATAGATATGCCGGAATTTCGGGTGAAACTCCCGATCGTTCCTGATTGACATAAATGATTGCCGCAGCCGAATACGAGTTCATCCGCGAATTGGTTTACGATCTCAGCCGGATTAACCTGGGACCGGACAAAACGGAGCTGGTGAGCAGCCGCCTTCGCAAGCGCGCGCGCGCGCTGCACCTTGACAGTCTGGAGTCCTATATCGCCCTGCTCCGGTCGCCGTCAGGCGCCGAAGAAATGACGGGCTTGCTGGACGCCATCTCCACGAACGTCACCGATTTCTTTCGCGAGGCGGATCATTTCGACTTCTTGAGACACACGGTGCTGCCGGATTGGGAGCGGGCCAATTCCCGGCGGCCGGCGGACGTTTTGCGCGCCTGGAGTGCGGCGTGCTCCTCGGGCGAAGAACCTTACACGCTCGCCATCACGCTGGCGGAACATTTCCAAACCCGGTCCGGGCCCGGCTGGAGCATCGTGGCATCGGATATCAGCACGCGCATGCTGAGCCGGGCTGAGGAAGGAATCTATCCGCAAGAGCGCGTCAAGTTGCCCGATGCCGAGCTGCTGCGGCGTTACTTCCAAAAAGGGACCGGCAAGTATGAAGGATACTTCCGGGTCCGGTCGGAGTTGGGCAGTCACATCAGCTTCCGCCATCTGAACCTGGTCGACTCTCCGTACCCCTTCCGGGAGAAGTTCGACGTCATTCTCTGCCGGAATGTCATGATCTATTTCGACCGGAAAACGCAGGAGCAATTGGTGCCCCGGCTCAAGGATCAACTGGCTCCGGAAGGCTATCTGTTTGTCGGCCACTCAGAGAGTCTCATCGGGATCGACCACACCTTGAAATGTGTTCGTCCCAGCATTTACCGCCGCGTCAACGCGGGTTGATTCATCATGCCTGCACTCGCGACATGGGTCATTCCACAAGTCAAAAAAGCGCTGGTAGTCGGGGTAGCCGACATGGTGGCGAGCAACGACCCCGGCGCGGAACTGATCACCTATTCCCTCGGGTCCTGTCTGGGGGTGTCGGTTTACGACCCGGTCAAAAAAGTGGGAGGGCTATTGCACTTGATGTTGCCCGATTCCAGCATTAATCCACACAGAGCTGCCATGGAGCCTCACATGTTTGTGGACACCGGCGTGCCGCGGTTGTTTAAAGCGGTGTACGAGCTGGGCGGTGATCGGTCCCGCCTCGTCATCAAGGTGGCTGGAGGCGGGCAGTTTTTTGACGCGGATCGCGCGTTCAACATCGGCCGACGCAACCAGGAGGCGCTGCAGGCGTTGCTCGCCCGCAATGGATACTCGGCCCACGCCATGGATGTCGGCGGAACCTGCAGCCGCACCTTCCGACTGGACATGTCCAGCGGCAGTGTCACCATCTCCAGCCCCGGAACGAGTCCCTACCACTTATGAAGGCCAACGAGCTGATTTCTCAAGTCAAGAACCTGGCGCCGGTTTCCCACTCGGCCTTGAAACTGGTGGGAATGCTGGATCAGGCCACCATCAGCAATGAAGACATTGTTCATGTGCTGAAGTTCGACACCGTCCTCACCGCCAAACTTCTGCGCGCGTGCAATTCGCCGTTTTTCGGCCTGGAGGAGCCGGTTTCCTCGGTCGAACAAGCCGTGCTGATCCTGGGGCACCAGCAGGTCCTGCACATCGTGCTGAGCATTGCCTTCAGCAGCAGCATGGCGGCTCCCCTGCCCGGCTACGCCGCCGAGGCAAAAGAGCTGTGGCAACATTCCCTGGTGACGGCGCTGGCTGCGGAAAACATCGCCCGGAACGGCAACGCGGTGCCCGTGGAACCTCCCATCGCTTTCACGGCCGGCCTGCTACACGATATCGGCAAGGTGGTCATGAACCATGTTCTAACCCCGGACTGCCAGTCCGCCGTTCGCGAACGTATTGCTCAGGACAGCCGCTCGCGAACCGAAGCGGAAAGGGAAATCATCGGCGCCGACCATGCGGAGGTCGGCAAATGCCTGCTGGAAACATGGCGTCTGCCGGAAAACATCATCGAAGCCGTCGGCAACCATCATGCTCCGATTTCCGTGCCCCAGCCGAAACTGTCCTCGCTCGTGCATGCCGCCAATTGTCTGGCCCACCTGATCGGGTCCAACCTGGGGTGGGAAGCTTTCGCCGAACGTGCCGACGCCGGGGCCGTTGCGGCCCTGGAGATTGATCAGGTGAAATTGGATGGACTGATCATCACCGCGCATGACTCGATGCGCCAGGTGGAGAACCTGATGCAGATGGCATGAACCTGAACCGAAAAATCCGGGTGCTGGTGGTGGATGATTCGGCCGTGGTGCGCCAGGCGATCACCCAGGTGCTGAGTCAGGACCCTGAAATTGAGGTGGTGGGCAGCGCCTGCGATCCGTACGTCGCCCGAGACAAGATCCTCGAGTTGAACCCTGACGTGCTCACGCTGGACATTGAAATGCCACGCATGGATGGGTTGACCTTCCTGCGCATTCTGCAAAAACACCGGCCCATGCCAGTCGTGGTCGTCAGTTCCGTTACGTCGGCGGGTTCCCGTGCCGCGCTGGAAGCGCTGGAAGCGGGCGCCGTGGATGTGATTGCCAAGCCGGGCTCCGCCTGGTCCATCGACCAGCTTCACGAACAATTGTTGGTTCGCGTCAAAGGCGCCGCTTTCGCCCGCGTCCCGGCGCCTGGGAACGAAGCGAAGAAGTCATCCAGCCCGGCTGGGACTCTCGATCCCAGGCTGCTGCATTCCCGGCAATTGATCGTGTTCGGAGCGTCCACCGGCGGGACGGAAGCTTTGAAAAACGTGCTGACCCAACTGCCTCCGGGCCTGCCCGGGATCTGCATCGTTCAGCACATCCCGCCCGTTTTTTCCAGAGCCTTCGCCGAGCGGCTGAATGATCTCTGCGCGTTCGAAGTGCGTGAGGCGCGCCAGAATGATGTTGTGCGCGCCGGGCTCGCCCTGGTCGCGCCGGGCGATTATCACATGACGGTAGTCTGGAAGAACGACCATTACGAAGCTGTGCTGAACCAGAATCCGGCGCTGCACCACACACGTCCGGCCGTGGATGTGCTGTTCAACTCCGCCGCCGCCTGCGCGGGGGCCAAAATCGTGGCGGTGTTGCTGACGGGCATGGGCTCGGACGGGGCGAGCGGCATGCAAAAACTCAAGGCGGCCGGCGCGGTCACGCTCGCTCAAAATGAAGCCACCTGCGTGGTGTACGGCATGCCCCGCGCCGCCGTCGAACTGGGCGTGGTGGACCAGGTTCTGCCGCTGGACAAAATCCCGCTGGCTTTGCTCCGCGCCGTTCAGTCCGGCACGGCATCGACGCAAAACACAACCACAACCGCATTGCATTCAACAGTCGTGAAATCATGAACGCACAAGCCCAATCATTGGACATCCGCCAGCTCCTTAACAAGCATGTGGCCGAGGTGTTTCAAACGATGCTGTCCTTGCACGCAGTTCCGCAGTCCCACAGCCCGTTTCCGCTATTCGGAGACCGCGTGACAGGTTCGGTCGGCCTGGGCGGAGACATAGTGACCGGCGCTCTCTATTTGCACATGCCCTCCCGGTTGGCACAGCGCATCACCGGCGCTATGTTGCGATTGTCGGCCGGCGAATTCGGCGAAGCGGAAATCAACGATGTTCTGGGCGAAATCACCAATATGTTGACCGGCCATTTGAAATCCTGCCTGTGCGATGCCGGCGCCCCCTGTGCCGTGAGCATCCCCTCCATCATCCGCGGCAGCTCCTATCAAGTCGAGACTCTCCCGGATGTGCGGCGCGAATTGCTTTTGTTCCACTGCGAAGCCGATCCGCTGGCCGTGGAAGTCCATCTCAAATTCAACTGACCTGTTCTTATGCCGACCAAAATATTGAGTGTGGATGACAGCCGGACCATCCGGCTCATTGTCGCAAGAGCGTTCCGGCCTTATGACTGCCAGATCTGCGAGGCCAGCAACGGCGAGGAGGGTCTGGCGGTGGCCGCCCGCGAAAAACCGGACTTGATCTTACTGGATGTCACCATGCCGGTGATGGATGGGGTGACGATGCTCACCAAGCTCAAGGAAGATCCCGCGTTGAAGCCGATTCCGGTAATCATGCTGACCGCCGAATCCGGTCGCGAAAACGTATTGCTCATCGCGCGACTCGGGGTGCGTGATTACCTGGTAAAACCTTTCAAGGAAGAGCAACTGGTGGAAAAGACAAGACGCGTCGTGACTTTACAGAAGAAAGCCACGGCTACCCAACCCGTTACCTGACAGAAACATGCTCAACTTAAGTTACAAGGAATTGGTGCAACGCTACGGACTGGAACCCGTGCCCGAGAGCGTGGTCCGGCTGACCCAACTCGTGGCCCGTCAGGACGCCGATCTCGACGAGATCGCCAAAGTGATTGGGGAGGATCGAGCCATCACCCAACGCCTTCTGCGGGCAGCCAATCCCAAGGCCAAGACGGAAGACGATTACACCGTCAGCACGGTGGAAGAGGCCTTGATGCGCAATGGTCTGAGCTGCGTTCTGCTGTTGGCGATGGGTGTGCCCCTCACCCTGGCCCTCCTCAAAACGTCCCAAACCATGCTGGGACAGAAACTGGAGAGCGTGAACCCCAAGAGCATCCAACCATTTCTCACCGAGCATGTCCTGGGCATGATCGGTTTTTCCGGGAAAGCCACGGGACGGGTCTATCTCCGGTTAAGCATCGAGGGCGCGCGGCTGATCGCCGCCCGGGTCCTGGGCCTCCCGGCGCAAGAATTGAAGAACCGGAGCGACGTGGATGATGCTGTCGGCGAACTGCTGAACATTGTCACCGGCAATTTCAAGTCCAACCTGTGTGATGCCGGCCTGGACTGCCGCCTGCACACACCCTCGGTTACCCGTACCAACCGCTTCGATGTCGAAACCCCGCCCGGGGCCGGTTTGGAACGAATGGCTTTCTGCGGTCCGGACCTGGTTCTTTTTGTCGATGTCGCCGTCAATCCCTGGAACCAGGAATGACTTCTTGACAAAACCCCAATGAAATTGGGGGTTGGGCGAGCTGCTGGCGATTTGGTGCCAGTTTAGTGCCAGTAACGACCTGACAACAGAAACGAAAACCGTTCTGTTTGTCATGAGTACGAAGATTAAAATCCGGCACCTGGGGATTCCACTCGAAATCACCGTTGAAAACGCGTCCCGCTACATCATTGCCAACCGAAGCGATGGCGCTTCTCAACGCAGCCTCGATTGTCTTCAGGTCATCATCGGACATTTTGGGCGCTGCCTTCCGCATCATCTCGACAAACCAATCCACTTCGTTTGGTTGTACCGGAAAGCCTATGTTCTCGCCGCCTTCCACAAGGTTGGAGGGGCGTTTGGAATTTACGATGAGCACGCCTTGCGCATCCAGGAAGGCCGAATAGGGAAGTCCGGAAGGACCGCCTAGTTTCTTCAACAACGCATCGGCTCCAGGGTTTTCCAGGTCTTTGTTCCTTTCGTGTTCCTGAACCACCAATTTTACCGGGACGAAATACTTCTCGAACACGGGTTTGATTTTGGGCCGGTCCAGGAAGGCATCCAAGCGTTTGCACCAACCGCACCAGGAAGCGCCGAAGTGGACGAAAATCGCCTTGTGTTCAGCCACCGCTTTCGCCTCTGCCTGGGCCAGCACCTGGTCGGCGGAAGGTGTTTCCGCAGATGCGGTGAGGGTGATGAGTGAAAACGCTGCGAGAAAAAGTGCGACAGGCTTCATCCTTGCCTTCTACGCCCGAACCGGGTTCCAGTCAAGTGGCCCTCAGCCAAGCTCATTCATGTGATCGCAAGGCCCAAGGGCATCAGGCAGCGCCGGAGGCGTGCGGCGGGACGGCACCGCACCAGATTCCTCGAGAGGCCCACTTGGGGATTCCAATTTGGCGCACCGGCTCCCGTGCCGCCAAATGCTCCGTGTGGCACTCCATCAGGACACCGGGACACTCTGCTATCTACCGCAAAGGCATCCGACCCCACACCCCCGAGGAAGCCGCCGGGGAGGCCGCCAAATACAAAAACGACCGTGCGCTGCTCCGAGCGCGGGCGCAGGCGGCCTTGGCGGTATTAGCCAAGCACGAATTAACCGACCCCAAACGCATCGCGGCCA
>Ga0181527_1000701_pt1 | contig 38028 bp, 43 predicted proteins | sample PEATcosm2014_Bin_30_FD_119762 | JGI IMG/M metagenome (GOLD analysis project Ga0181527, IMG submission 119762) | Peatland microbial communities from MTU Mesocosm Facility, Houghton, MI, USA - PEATcosm2014_Bin06_60_metaG | ecosystem: Environmental > Terrestrial > Soil > Wetlands > Peat | place...
ACCCGAACCGAGTCCTGTGGTAGAGTCTGGTTGGAAGTGCAAATTCTGCGGCGCATTGAACGAAGAGGAACGTGTGTTTTGTGTCAAGTGTGGTCGGTCCCAGAGCTAGTTAATGATTGGTTCGTTTGGTTGGTTTGCTCGGTTCTTCTGAAAACAGTGTAGAAGAGGACGATTGATGTAACGTATAGGACACCACACAGGTAGAATGGGAGGCTGAGGTTGCCGTTGTTTAGTAATGAACCGCCCACAACTGTGCTTGCAGCATTTGGCAGGTTCCATAGCACAGCATTGAAGGAAGACGCGATGGCGCGTTCGTCTTCAGCAATCATGTTCATGAGGAACGTGTCTGAGAGCGGGCTTGCCATATTCATGAGAACGGCGCGTATTACGTAGAACACTCCGGCAACGATCGCCGTAGGACAGAAAGGAATAGCGAGCAGAAAAATCGTTGACATCGCTTGAGTCATCACGATTCCCTTAACCAAACCAATACGCCTCGCAACGCGAGGCGCCCCAACCGCAGTTAACCCCATTATGATGTTCGATGCCGCAATGAGTGGACCCGAAAAAACATCGGTCTCGTTGAAACGCAGGTAGAACCATGTTGGTATGAGCGGTATGATTAGGCCCGCTCCCAGACCAATGAGGAGGTTCGCAGTGGAGAATTTCATGATGACTCCAAAAGATTTCCGCGGCAGTATTCCCTCGCGTGATCTAGGCCTAACCTTTACCGCCCATCTGTGTACCGTGAATGCTGTTATCAACCCGAAAAGACCAAGCGCTAAGAAAGTGATTTTGTGCGCTGTGAGCAGGTCGGTTCCGAAAAACGGGAAAAATGCTGGGAGAAACGTGCCTAATCCTGACGCGATGGTGAAAGTCATGAAGGATAGGCTGAATGTCTCTGCGCGAACAATGATGGGAGTCATGTCTGCAAGGTAGGCATTCCATGTGCCGAGGTACATCGCTTGACCTGCACCTCCGAGTACAGCTGAGATCTCCAGAAGGGGGAAGTTCGAAGTAAAAGCCGGGACCACAATCACAATTGCACTGAGGAAGGATCCTATCAGCATTATCTCCTTTCTCCCATAGCGATCTGAAAGGATCGCGAAGGGAATGCTGAGCGCAACGGTAGTTAAGCCGAGTGTGGTGAAGAGAACTCCGAGATTCGTTACCGAGATGCCTTCTAAAGGAAGAAAGACCGCTATAGCCACTTGGTAGAACCCAAGTCCGGCCGCTAACGGTGCTGCACCGATAACTACGTTTCTGGTATCCTTTGGGACCTCTCCGAAACTCATCCCGTGCACTCACATCTGCAATGAGCCAGTCCTAGTTTCCTTTTTCACGAACAGTCTTGGCTAAGTCAGCTGGCAGTTGTACAGGTTTCCATTCTGAGTTTACTGCGATACATTTGATGTAACCTTCGGCTGCCAGTTTCCCGTCGTTTTGTCGGATTGCTTGAAAGTCATACGTGATCGTCTTCTCACTAACCTCCCTCACTCGCATAATTACATCGAAGAGATCATCGAAGCGGCAAGCCGCTTTATACTCGCAGTGAGCCTCGATTCGTGGAAACGTGATGTCATACTTTACGCGAACATCGTTGAAGTGCAGGGATATCGATCTATAGAACTCTTCTTCGCACGCTTCGAAGTATCGGAGGTAGTTGGTGAAGTGCATCACGCCGGCGACGTCAGTGTCAACCCAATGCACGCGAAAGGTGCGCTTGAATGGCATCGGAACCAACTTTGGCTGAGAGAAAAAGCTTCATGAATTTAACCCGCCCGCTCAGTTAGCAAGAAAACTCGTTGGGAACCGCGCGAAATGCCAGTGAATGCTTATAGGATACGGGCCCGAGGCTTTGATTCCGCCCCGCGGTAGCTCAGCCTGGTAGAGCTTCCGAGTCCCTCTTCATAGGAGTGACGGAGACGCTGTAGGTGTGCGCCCAAGGCGCATCCATGTCAGCCTACTAGGCTAACAACGGAAACCGGACTGTCGCTGGTTCAAATCCGGCCCGCGGGACCAACATCACACGCGTCTGCGCACAGTTGCTCTTCGAGCTAGCTTTGAGAGCTTCGATCGGTATTGCTTCAGATCGAAGATCCAGCCCTGATCTTGGTCGAAAAGCTCGTAGGAGATTGTTTGAGCTTCTCTCTCAATAAAGTCCTGCCTAACAGCCGAGTACGATTCCAATAATCCTTCTTGGGCCATTTGAGACAGAAAGGTGAACAGGGATGGAACCTGAGTCTGGAGAATGTATGTTCTGACAAGCAGAGAGTTCTGACGGAGAACCTTTGAGATACCAACCACGAAGAAGAATTCGTCCATGGATGAATAGAATCTATTCATGTCTTGAGAGTTTGCGAATTTGAGGAGTATCTCATGGTAAGCTGAAACTTCTTCAGGGTACGGCCAGACATCGAAACTGAAGTAATTCACGATCCCTGTAGGGACGAGTTTCTTGTCGTAATGGTACTTGACCCCTTGCAATGAGATGCCCAGTAAAGGCGCGAGGTCAGCGAAACTCTTGCGAGCGTTCTTCTCAAGCTCCTTCACAATCAACATGTCCTTCTTGTCCGCCAGTACGGGGTAACTCGCTGGGTCTTCGATCGTTTGGGACGGTTTCTTCCTGAATGAGGCTAACCAGCGTCCCCATTGAAACGCCCATTCGTTGGTCGCCGGATTGTAGTAGTCGAAGTTGGGGAAGTTTGGAATATACTCGCCTGTGAGCATTATGCTAGATTTAGCGATAAGGTTCAATTCCACTAGTCGCTTCATGTAGCTTCTGAATTGCTTCAGAAACTTGAACGGAACGAGGTAGACCGAAAAGTGTGTGAAGATTCCTTCGCAACGATTCACTGATCGCCAATAATTCGGAACCTTAAGTGCCATAGTCACCCTATCTTCAGAGCCAACATTAGCGGTGACCAGAACAATGACTCTCACTAAACCAAGTTTTGAAACCTGTGGAACAAGGGAAACAAATCGCTTTGATTTCGCCTCAAGTCTCGCCACCCTGTGGTAGACTGAAGTGAAGGGTATGCCAGTTCTTCTAGAGACTTCCAGTAAGTTACGCGGGCCATACTTCCACATGGCCGTAAGTATCTTTATGTTGGTTCGGTCAAGCTGCTTGATTATCTCTCTAATTCCCTTGTGCCAGTCGGTCATCCGCACTTTCTCAATTCTCAGCATCGTCGATCCTTTCCTCGAAAGAGTCCATGGTTAAAAATGTAACAGGTTACTTTTCTCATAAGAAAATGGGAAACTTGTGGAAAGTTGAGTATTGGGATAGTCTACTACAAGAGAGCTGATATGATGCGTGGTCACCACCATCTGCATTCCCAGCATGGACATTGCCAGTCATCAAGGCTATGGCAACTAGAGCCAGAAGCACGACAGCGGCAAGCAGGAGTTTGAACTTGGACATGGGTTCACCTCCAGCCCGGGAGGCGTGCTAACTTTTTGCTTACAAAAGCGTCGGCTGGAATTGACAACTTATAGAAGGGCGTTTTCGGTTTGACTCCCTAACCCGGAATAATATTTTTCCAACCGCTCTGACGCCCTAACGAAGATTAGTTTAGATCGTTTAAGTTATCCGGTAAAGGTATAGTTTCCGTTTCATTCCGCTCGTGCTAACTTCTACTTCCCGATCAGACACCCAACCGGGGAGAACATAGTCTAGTGAGACGACTCGTGTTCCAACTTTCAGTTCGGTTTTCAATTTCGGTGCAAGCTTTGCATTTGCTGAAGGTGAGAGGTAGATTGCAATCACGTCGGCAGATGATAGGTCAACCTCGAAAAGGTCCGCCTCAATTAACTCCGCCCGCGTCTCAGTGGAATTCAGACGTTCTCTAATTCGACTAATGCGCTCAGGGTCGATTTCGACTCCCACGGCCCGAGCCCCAAAATCTCGGACTGCTTCGATGATTATTCGGCCATCTCCCGCACCTAAGTCGAATAGGATTTCCCCACGCCGTAACGATGCTAGTTGAAGCATCCGCCGAACTATGTCTTTGGGAGTGGGAACATAGGCCACGTCGAGGTTAACCACAATCTGCGGCCTCAGAAAAGCCCAGCGAATTTGGTTTATCCTCTCGGGGGGTCTTCCTCATTACAATCAACCTTAACAAGATTCAGGTATGTTGAGATTTGCCGGTCAGCAAGGCTTTAAACTGGCCTCAGGAAGTGTGAGTTGCAAACGCCCTGGTCGTTCAGTGGTCTAGGATGACGGCCTGTCACGTCGTCGACGCGGGTTCGAATCCCGCCCAAAGGAGCAGCACAACACTCTCCTGGCGAGGGGCGCCAACCCGCGGATAGATCACTCATCGAACCCCACGAGCTTCTTGACATCCATCTTCTCCAGCTTGACGCTCTTGCAACGCGGACAAATTGGCGTCTTAGAGTTCGAAAGATATTCGTAACCGCCCCCGCTACACTTCCAGTAAGCAACGTCCTGCAAAATAATCTCCATCCTTCTATTCGATTCCTCAGTCAATAAATACCGCCCTATTTCTTATGCTGAAAGGTTGTGCTAGATTTGATACCTGTTAATGAGAGTGATGTGGTTGCCGCCATTGAGAAAGTAAGTCCGGCGGTTGTCTCAGTCGCTACGTTGCGGGTAATACAAGAAAGCATGTTTGATGCTATCCCGGTTCGTGGTATGGGGTCGGGAATAATCTTTGATTCAAATGGTGGAATTCTCACCAACCATCATATCGTTGAGGATGCGGAAAGGGTTGAGGTGCTTACGCCGGATGGCAAGAAGTTCCACGGAGAAGTGTTGGGGTCAGATGCGATGTCTGATGTAGCTGTGGTACGAGTTGATGGGGAAAACCTACCCGCTGTTAAGCTCGGCGACTCCGACAAGTTGAAGGTCGGACAGATCTCGATTGCCATCGGGAACCCTTACGGGTTCATGCTACCAGGACCGGCAGCTACGGTTGGCGTAATCAGCGCACTAAAACGTCATATTCACGTTGAAGGGCACATGTACGAAGACCTGATCCAAACAGACGCTTCCATCAACCCCGGCAACAGCGGCGGCCCGCTCGTAGACAGTTCGGGCATGGTGGTTGGAGTTAACACAGCGAACATTCCATTCGCCCAAGGCATCGGTTTCGCCATACCAATCAACGCGGCGAGAAGGATAGCAAAGGAAATCATAGAACATGGACGCGTGATCCGACCCTACGTCGGCATAGCCGGATTAACCCTGACCAAGGAGATCGCCCAATCCTACGGCCTGCCTTACGAGGAAGGAGTTCTGGTCGTGAGGGTGGGCAGGGAAAGCCCAGCGCGGAGGGCTGGAGTGACTGCTGGAGACGTAATCCTCGAGGCGGATGGCACTGCGCTCAAGAGCTGGGAAGATCTACAACACATACTCCAAGGAAAGAAAGTAGACGACAACCTCGAACTGCTCATCGGCCGTGACCGAGAGCGTGGCAAAGTACACGTAAAGCTGGAAGAAGCCATCAAAGTGACCGCGTAACAGGCCGATCGCACCCTAACGGCGCTTCGTACACAGACCCCTCGTCAGGGGGGCAGAGATTTAACAGAAGATATGTGCACAATACTTTTGATAGTGTCTAGGATTCCTGAATGCTAGGGCCCGTAGCTCAGTCAGACCTAATGCAGGTCCTGAAGAGGTAGAGCATCGGTGACGCTTCGGAGGCGTCGATGAGGCTTTTACCTCTGGGCGTTCGAACCCATGGGAAGCCACCCGAAAAGCCTTGGCTAAGAAGCCATCTTGGGGACGGGTCCCGGGTTCAAATCCCGGCGGGCCCGCCACATTTTTGGTTCTTGAATTGGTACTGAATCTTTCAGGTTGGGCTTGGGCTTTCGGTCCAAGGCTATTGCGGGCTGGTCGGGTTTGGAAGATGGAAGGAAGGTTTGGCAAAGAGAAGGATACCGCATCTAGAGGGCGAATCCGTCAGGATATTCCGAGAGGCTGTGAGGGCCGAGGAGACATGGCTGCAGTACGAGCGCAGGTTCTGGCGTTTCCTCGACTGGTTGGGCGAGACTCCGGACAGTTTTCTCGACAAATCGCGAAGCAACAAGTCCTGGGTCGAATCCAAAATAATGGAGTACATCATGGTTCAGAAGGAGAGGGTTAAGAAAAAGGAGATTTCACAGGGCACAGTTCCGAACTTCAAGAAGCCCGTGAAACTGTTTCTTGAGATGAACGATGTTACGCTGAACTGGAAGAAGATCAACAAGACGCTTCCCTCTTTCAGGCGGTATGCACTTGACCGAGCTCCGGCAGTGGAAGAACTGAGGAAGCTGATACGCTATCCGGACATGCGAGTTGAGGTCGTTGTTCTTGTCATGGTATCGTCCGCCATTCGTGTCGGCGCATGGGACTATCTGAAGATCAGAGACTTGAAGACAATCGAAAGAGACGGAAAGGCGATAGCAGCTAAGCTAACCGTGTACGAAGGCGAACCGGAAGAATACTTCACTTTCATCACCCCAGAAGCTTACGATAGCATTCAACGCTATCTTCGCTTTCGGGAATCTCACGGAGAGAAGTTGTTATCATCATCTCCGCTCGTCCGAGATTTGTTCAACATCACAGGCAACAGGTTGAACTGGGAGGGCGTGGCCTCAGAACCGAAGCCGCTGAAGCACACAGGCGTAAAGCATCTCGTCGAACGTGCGCTATGGCGTTCCGGTCTCCGGTTTGAAAAAAGGAGACGACACGAGTTTGCGGTGGATCACGGTTTCAGAAAATTCTTCAAGACGAGGGCAGAGCAGGTCATGAAGCCGATCAATGTAGAATGGCTCATGGGACACTCAACAGGCATCTCGGACAGCTACTACCGTCCAACAGAAAACGAGCTTCTCATGGATTACTTGAAAGCCGTGCCCTTGCTGACACTATCCGAGGTCGAGGAGGTTCGTCGGGAGAATACTGAGCTGAAGACTGAGATTGAACAGAGGCTAAACAAGATCGAAGCTGCCCTATCTCATCTAGTATCTCAGAAAGAGCTTCAGATTCTTTCTCTGGCTGCGAACCGCACACAGGACATCTCTCACCAATCGAATTAGGTTTCCTCAATTTTACGGCTGCCCTCCGCTGAACGTATCTTCTTGAGTGAAAGATGTCTCTGCGTTTGCGAACTCTTCCGGGCCTCCACCCTCTGGAACAGATGAGTCGTTCATCTCGCTCTCCTCGCCGTCTACGGATTTTGCGTAGACCCAAGTGGCGAACATGAAGATGCCCGTGATGATGGCCATGCCAGCGGCACCAAGAGCCATGATGATTTTCTCCATCATGCCTTTCGATTTTCCTTTATCTTCCTCTGTCCATTCTTCTCGCGGTTTCTTCTTCAGCTCCTCAACTGCCTGCATGCATTCATCGCAGACGTATGCGTTCACCTTCTTCTGATCGTTGCCCGACTTTTCTTGTCCGACTTCGAAACTGCGTGAATGGTTATCGCAGACGTACTCGTCACAGAGAATGCACTTGCTAGGCTGCTTCAGAGATTCGCCGCAAATATGGCACTGAGTCAATGGATCAGCTCTCCCTGGTTCGTTGTCCTGGGTTGTCTGAGTTGTCTGGTTCTAGAGACAATTTTGAGACAACTGCGGGGACAATGCAATCCCGCCGATCTCGGTCCGCATTCTGTAATATCGACGCATTCTGAAACGATTCTTGGTCGTTGTCTACGTTGTCCGCCTTGTTTTGTTCCGGAAGATTTCGTGCAATATGCTGCACCCACATGGTGTCACGCTCGGTCGTTCGCAGACAATTCGACGACAACTGCGCTCCCGACCCTGTTCGTCCTGACGCGGCCCTTTTCTTCCAACTGTCTGACGACCTCGATGATTTTCTCTCGACCCCTGAAGCCCGCTTGCTGGCCGAGCTGACGTTTGCTCTTCACTGTTCCGCCTGAATTTTGTAGAACTTCGATGACTCGTACCTCATCCGGGGATAGATCAGATTTGGATGGATTCACGATTTCTTGTGCAGACTCGAATTTTGTTTCGGTCGTGTGGATGAAATTGTTCAGGTTCCTTTGCGCTGCTGTGTAGTTGCGCAGTTCTTCGTAGTCTGCTATGCCTTTGGGCATGCTGAGCGTTGGCCTGAACGCGCAGTAGAACTCCTCGCTCCCTTGAAATACGTAGCCGAATCGAGGCTCAAGCGAATGAAGCGATCGAGCCAATTCCATACCGAACTTGTCGGCGTATGATTGTATCTCTCCCTCCAGAATGCGCAGCAAGATCCGCAGGCGACATTGCGTGAGAATCGATGGTAGATCTTGGAGCGATTGGGAGACCAGGACAGCGGCAAGACCTTTTGCGCGTCCTTGCTTGACGATGTTTTCCAGCGCTGATGCCGCGCCACTGGCGGCATTCTCAGCATACAGGCGATGGACTTCGTCCACGATTAGCAAAACGCGGGTGTTGTCGGAGTGAGGCAGACCCAGGAAATGATTCAGCATCTGCCTGAGAATGAACCAGATGACAGCCAGTCTCTGCACGTCTGTGTAAAGCGGAGAGTTGAGACTGAAGATCACCAGTTGGTCTTGCAGAAGCTCTTCCACATCAAGAGGCTCTCCGCTCATTAGCATCCTGTATTGAAACAGGCGTTCGAGTTTTACGGATGTCTTCAATCCCTCGCTTTTGCGCATGCATTCCTCGATGAAGATTTCGCAGTTCAAGATTCTGTCCATGCGCCAACTTTCCAGCAGTGTTTCCCTGAAGATGTCCCTGAACCTGACATCGGCGACAAGGTCGGTGAGAATCGCTGCAACCTCCTCAGCGGCGGTGTTGAGAAACGTCTCAGCAACGTTTGGCTTCAGCAGCAGGTTTGCGCTGAATTCGATTCCTTCATTGCCCAACGTGTAGATCACGGGCTTGTAACTCACGCCGCTTGGTAGTTTGAACTGACGTTCCTTTGTCGCATCCGCGTTTGGGTGGATGAGGCCGGTGAACTCGCCGACCGGATCGATTATGATTACGGGCCCATACAGAGAAGCGCCTTCGGCTAGGAGCTGTGACACCCGCGTCTTGCCGCTTCCGGTTGCTCCTGAAATCAATGCCATGTTGCGCAGGTCATCGAAGTCTACTAGGTATGGTTCCGTTGTGGGGAGAGATGCGTTCTCTCTTCTTGTTGCGATGAGACCCAAGTAGACTGGTTTGTCAAGTGCTCTCCTCGTCAGTCTTGCGACACGGTCGGGTAACTTGTCAACGGAAGGAATTTGACGAAGGAACGCTAGGAGTGCTTCTGCAACTCCGGTCGATGGCTGTTCCGCAAAACCTGTCCGTGCGATCGGTGTTGTGAGCCTCGCGTTCATCCACACCTCGACAGACCCCGCAAGGTCGCAAAGCATTGGAACGTCTTTGTAGCTTTCCAGCAGCGCAGGATGAAACAGACCGCATGCTTCTGCGTAGAACATGTGCCAAGGCTCTTTCAACTCCTCGATGAGTAGGCCTTGCTGGTGAGCTCTGGATCTCACGCTGAGTTTCTCTATCCGAACGACTTCATCCTCAACCATCGACACAGTTCTCAGCAGATCCGATGTTTGGCAAGTGTATATGCTCGTGGAGATCAACCAGAGCAGTGCGATGCCCTGGCCTTTCTCAGTCCACTCGTTTATGATGGCTGCCGCACCTTTGAGTTCGCCGTCGAGTTTCGAGAGGCGTTCGCGCAGCTTCATCCGACTGCTCAGTGTGATCTCAAGTTGCTTTGCAGCTATGTCATGAGTTCCAGTTTCGCGAAAAAGCTGGAGATGTTCAAGCATAATCTGCTCGTCTTGCGTGTCAGCAAGCGTCTCTGAGAGGTTGTCGTGCTCTCTGTTGTATCGTTCAAGTTCGTTGAGAGCTCGAAAGTTTCCAAGCACTATTCTTGGAGTGAGTTCGCTGATGTAGTAGGTGCAGCAGTGGAATTCCGGAACGTTGTGTTTCAGATAATCTTGGAATGCCGATATCTGCTGAATCTTCGAGTAGAGACCAGAATCATTTCGAGTCTCCATGGCCTTGATGTAGAAATGTTTGGAGGCCTTCAGCCAGCAGCCTTTCTCGAACATTCCAACACTTACAGTTATTGCCTTCTCAGGGTTGAAGTAGACATCACAAGGCACATCATGAAATTCCAGAATCTTTCTGTACCCTAGCTGTTCAATCATCTGCTTGACCAGAAGTCACGGCATACTTCGCTTAGCTCCTCGAGTCACAACTCACGCATTTCCTCGCGTCAGCCCAATATCGCCCGACCCAGCAGAACCCACAAACTTCCTTGCCGCAACGCGGGCACTGATGTAATTGGGCGGTCAGTCGTCCACAGTTCTCGCATTCGCTCTTGTCGGTTGAGATATTCTCCTCGACGTTTTGTTCACCTGTCTTCGGATCAACGGTGACGAGATACTCGAAAGTGGTGTGTGATCCGTCTCCCATCGTGATCGTTTTTCTGATTCTACGCTGAGGGAGTTGGGGCAGCGCGGGCATTGATTGGGGGAAGAGTTGGTCCAGGACTTTCTCTGTATCAATCTCCACGACGGTCTTGCGGGAGAGCGTATTTTCCTTCCGTTTCGGCGATATTGACATCAGTAGATCATCTTCAACGCTTCTTGAAATATTGCGTCAGCCTCATGCGCCGCTCTCTCCATCTGCTCGCGTTCTTCGTAGCAATGGCCGCATAGCATTCCTCCACCCTCGATTGGGACGCCGCAGGATGGACAGGCTGTCCGCTCGCAGTGGGCGCAGATTTTAGCGTCGTAAGAATCCTTGATTGTTTGGTGGCATGAGGGGCACGTCATTATGACATTTCGGAAGTGAGTGCTGTAGCAGGTCTGGCATAGTGACTGGCCTCTGATCTCCGGCCTGAGATACTCATGCAGGTTGGTGTTGACCCTGCATCGCGGACATGTGATCTTGCGGCATCGCGGGTTGACGCAGGGCTTTATTTCGTCCATGGCGAGCATCTCGCCCGTTATCGGCATGCCGCACGATTCGCACCGTTTGGTGATCTGGACGATAGAGTGTTCTTGTTGAGCGGTGTATGGGTTCAATGATATTTCTCGCTGCTCAACGTATATGGTCTCGCCGTCAGGCGTTTTGATTTCACGCAGTGTCTTCGATTTGCCCGGCCTTGGATTGTAGTCGAGACGGCTGAAAGGGTCTCCTCGATTCGCCGTCTCAGCCAGCATTTGTTTTAGCTTTTCCTCGGTCATGCTCATTCGTGCATTTCCCTCATTTGTGGAACACTCGGCAGTAATGCCAGTTCATGTAGACTTGACCGCAACAAGGACATCGATGCGCTGTTTCTGACAACTTACCCAGGCTCCTATCAGGCGAATGACTCCTTGAGTCTGTGGAATAGTGCGTTCAGTCGGGTTCCGAGGAGAATCTGCCCTTCCACCGTTGGCCTAAAAGCGGGACCGCCCAGTTTTCTTCTTGTGCTGACGGGTTCATCCGGCAGAGTCCAGATCCATCGCACACAACCATTGTCCGATAGTTTTTCCAAGAAATCTGACATCGTCTGCGGATGAAATTTGAAGGTCTTGTAAATCTCATTCTTGAAGATCCACGCCTCATCGGACCCCTTTTCAAGCTTCTTTCGATATGTCTGCAAAATCGCAGCAGCCATCTCAGCTTCCGTGAGGGTTTTGAGAACTAGCTCTCCCCTACGAGAGTCAAATTGGAAATTCCCAACTGTGGTTTCAATCATCTGGTAACGGTGTTTAGGGCATTGCTCCCGTTCACTCATCGTGACACACCTTAATTTCCAGAAAGTCAGGTTCGCCACGGATAGCGCGCATGTATGCGTCTACGTAGAAACGTAAGTCGCGTTTCTGCAAAAAGCTGAAGTCAGTTTCAATGATGACTTTCTTGAGTTCGTCGCGGATTTTCAATTCTGTTTCTGACATTATGATTAGTCCCCTTCAGGACTTGGTATGATTAGGGACTTACTGCTATATAAGTCCTTTTCGGTACTAAGTCTATTTCGGGACTGCAATGGCCGAAGATAAAGCCGGAACATACAATATTCTTCGAACGCTTTTCCGGGGAAAGACGAAGTTCTCGGAACTGCTAGAATACGTTCCGAGACAGACCTTGTCAGAGAGATTAAGGGAGCTTGAAAAGTCCGGCTATGTCGAGCGGGCTATATTGGATTCGAGGCCTCCGCGACCAGAATATTCGCTGACTCCAACGGGGCGAGAAATGTTTCGAAAAATGGCTCTCGAACGATATCGAAGCGATATTGATGACGTATTCTTGATCGCGCCAACTGAAGCGGCTCAAATAACGGATGAATATCTCAAAGAACGCAATTATCAGCCGAAGGAGGGGCGTCTTCGGCAACCGGAAGCGGACATACCGCAAGATGATTCCGAAAAGCGATTGATCGAGGTTCCCCAATTTCGTTCGCCAGTTTCGCCGGGCAATGTGCAGAAAATTCTCAAGAACGCTAAGCCCCTGCAAAGAAAACGTTTTCACAGACCGCGAGTCGAGCGAGAGAAGAAGGCGTGACTGCCTATGTCAAACGCGCTTGACGCCGAAGCTTTGACGAAATCGGTCATGGCCAAAATATCAGCTTGTTCTGGCGATCCGATACAGTCCATTCATCAAGCGTTGGCGCTCGGTAGAAACTCATTCATCCCGATAATCGACACGGCGGTCTTGACGATTCCTAAGTTCCTGGTACGGGAACTGAAATCGTGGGACAACGTTTCGCAGTATTTTCTTGAGATTATGAAGAGACTCACAATGTTAGCGTCTAACCCGCGATCGAAAGATTTCCGAGAAATTTCTACCTTTCCGCTTTTTTGTAGCGTAGACATTCTTGACAGATTCGTGCCTGAATATCGTATACGGGACATGATAAAAAACGAAGAGGCTCTTGCGTCATTGATCGCTCTTGACGAGGAGTTTCGTCATGAACTTGTCGATCATCGCAGGTTGTTCATGCGTTCATCGTATGGCGCCTTCGTAACGCTAGAGAATTGCATTTCTCACTTTCTTTTCTTGGAAGGATGGGAAAAACGCCACCAACAAATGGATGATTGGAAAAGGACGAAGCATCTCATAAGTTATCGCAGAGCGAACTATGAGCACGTAATTGAAGGATGTGGCTATGCCCTTGAGTGTAGTGCCATTCATTACCAGTTAGATCATCTTGCCAATCTGATATCAGTATTCTGTCGGGCATCGAAAAAACAAATCCTGGAGCTAATCGAGACCGATCTTCAGAATGAAATCCAGAGCATGTTCAATGAGGCGAGACTCAAGCGGGATTTCAATCTATGGAATCAAGCAATTCAGTTGGAGACGGGTTTGACGTACTCGAAGAGATTTCATGACTTATTCGGCAACTACGGAGCCCGAGTAGCGGCTTTCATTGCGTTAAACCCTGTGATTGAACACCCACTTACATCCGCCGAAGCTCTCACTCATGCGCTGAATTCGAATGAACTCCCATTCCAGTTCAAGCTTGAGAGCGCTTTGGAGCGACTTCAAAAAATATCTGAAATACCGAGGCGAGATGTGCCCGAAAGAATAAGAGACGAGAACCAAGACATAACTCAGTTCATTTGCAACTATCTTGGCTGGGACGATCCGAGCAAGGCCTATTCAAAGACACTCATTAGTCTCAACCGCGTAGGTGACGGATTTTATCTTTCGAAAGCAGGGGAACTTTTTCCAGATTGCTTCCCAGCATATGTAAAGACTAAGGCAGGCTTGGAAAATTGGTATACCGGAAATTATTACCCGTCATTCATCGTTTGGCAGGTCGCTCAGTCCGACAAGAGAGGACAGAGCAAACCAGAAACCTATATGACCCAATATGGTAGAGTCGTAATATCAGGCCAAGCGCCGACAAAGCTATTGAGTCAAGCATTCCAAGAGTCACGGATTGATCTCTTACCCAAGAATGCAATCGTCAACAATCCTGAAGGATCTGCCATCAACTTCGTTCTGACCGAGTTCGAGAGACAGATTTGCGAGGGAAGCAGCTCGCTACGCTGTCCGTTTTTTGGTTTCATCTCATGCGATCAATGCAAGACCGACTTCAACGAATATGTGAAAGTGTATGAGAAAAGACTGGGCGTAGACCTTCGTTGCGACCGATGTAGATAAAACGAGAAATTCTCATTCACCTCTCGCTGAACTCATCGTCTGAAGCTAAAAACCGAGAGGAAGAATGAGAGAGCCTAGCAAAACAGCGGAAGAAATGAAGTGAGCGGACGAAAAATTACGATTCGCGAAAATTTGAGAGCGGCTCGATAACAAGTGCCTGTACAAGCTAAATATGCAAGATTGATGTTATTTGGTGTAGGATCTAAAATGGCAAACACAATTGCAATGCCCAGGGGCATAATGAGGATTGCAATGTTTGTCCTGGGGATTCTCGTAATTATCTATGGCGTTTTGCTAGTGGGCGTTTCTGTTCAACCCAGCCCTCTCCCTCTCACACTTATTGTGCCGGTACCGTGGTCAAGCACGCCCGCAACGATTGACAATCCTCAAGTGGAGCCCGGAGCTGTCCTAATTATTTTTGGAATCATAATCTGCGTTGTAGCCATGGTCGTATAAGTAGAGCGAAACAAATGCCTCAATCCTTACACGATTGGGTACTTGATCATCTCGCTGACACGAACGCTTTCAAAAAGTTTGCCGAAGAAAAAGGATTTGCGATAGCTAAGAATCCTGGAGAACAGAAAGTTCGATTCATAGGAAAGAAAGAAGATGCTATCTGGCCTGATGTGATTGTGTATGATCCCAAGGCAGAGGGTCAACCAGCTCAAAGAATAGGCGAAGTGGAAATCGAAGAGACCGTAACGACCGAACACGCAAAGGGTCAATGGGATATCTATGCTAGTAGAGTGCCCGATTTCATTTTAGCCGTGCCGAAATCTTCAGCAAAGGACGCCAAGAAAATTCTAGACGAACTCAAAGTCACTTGCGATTTGTGGTTATACGAAGTGACTTTTGATGACAGTGGGAAGCCAACAAAGATACTCTTCACCTGAAAAACAACTCAGGTCTTTCTGAAGACTAGCAGGTGCTCGTGATTTCTCCGCAGACGCAAAACGTAAGAAATCAACGAAGCGGATTTCTTATGCGACTTTCGTGGTTTTCGTTTGACGGCTTTAAGTATTGAACGGGGTAAGTATTGATTATCGGGAATTGAGACGATGCCGGCCGCGCAATCCGCTTTCCAGACTCCTCTAACAATTGGCGTAGTCATCGAGAATATCGACAAGAGAAGGTACTTTCTTCCGGCGATTCAGCGTGAGTTTGTTTGGGGACCTGAAAAGATTACCAAGTTATTTGATTCTTTGATGCGAGAATATCCGATAGGTTCCTTCCTTTACTGGGACGTCCAGAAGGAGAAGATCAAAGATTTCCAATTCTACGACTTCGTAAGGAAATTCAGTGAAAAAGTCAGCACCCACAACCCGAAAGCCAATGTGACCGGCGAGCAAGGAATAACGTGTATCCTTGACGGACAACAGAGGTTGACTTCACTCTTCATCGGACTTAAGGGAACGTACGCCGAAAAAATACCGTGGAAGAGATGGGACAATCCAGAAGCCTTTCCTCCGAGAAAATTGTACCTTAACCTCCTATCTCCTGCAAAGAACCCAGAGGAGATGACCTACGATTTTCGTTTTCTGACGAGCGAAGAAGCTGCGCAGAATGATGAGAGCACATTCTGGTTTGAGATGGGGAACATCCTTGAAATTAAGGAAGAATACGAGGTCAACAATTATCTCATAGACAAGGGACTAAATCAAAAGCCTAAGGAAATGGCGAAATTCGCTAACCAAACGCTATTCAAGGCGTTTTCCGTTTTTCACAAGACTCCAGTCATAAACTACTATCTTGAAACTTCCCAAGAGCTCGACAAGGTCCTGCAAATTTTTATACGAGTCAACAGTCAAGGCGTCCCGTTAAGCTACTCGGACTTGCTTCTGTCTATAGCTACAGCCCGATGGAAGACGACCGATGCTAGGGAGGAAATCACGTCCTTTGTCGACGACATCAATCGAATTGGCGAAAGCTTCGACTTTGACAAGGACTTTGTCCTCAAGAGTTGTCTTGTGCTATCTGACATCACGGACATAGCCTTCAAGGTCGACAATTTCAACATTAGCAACATGAGGACGATTGAAATCAAATGGGACGACATAACGAAGGCAATCAGACTCGCAATCGAATTGATCTCCGGTTTTGGCTACAATTTCGAGACGCTCACCTCTAACAATGCGGTAATTCCGATCGCCTACTACATCATGAAATCTGGGAATCCAAACGGCTTTGCTTTGTCTTCACACTACAAGGAAGACCGAGAAAAAATCAGGAAATGGCTCACAACCTCGTTGATAAAAAGGAGTTTCAGTGGGCAACCCGACAACGTTCTCAGGCCCATAAGAGAGACTGTGAGAAACAATACCGGTGCCTTTCCATTCAACGCAATTGTTGAGCAGTTTAGGCGCACCAACAAGTCGATTACCTTTACAGATGACGATATACAGGGACTTCTTGAGGCAGAATACGGCGAACCACACACCTTCTCAGTTTTGTCGTTGCTTTATCCAACTCTGGATTTCAGAAATAGATTCCACGAGGACCACATCTTTCCAAAGAAGCGCTTCAAGAAACCTGCCTTGAAGAAGAACGGCATACCTGAATCCAAATGGGAAGAATTCCAGGCAAATTGCAATCGTCTCGGAAACTTGCAGCTTCTCGAAGGACTTCCAAACGAAGAGAAATCGGGCAAAGATTTCAAAGAGTGGATTGAAACGACTTATCCAGACCAGAACGACAGGAAAGAGTTCATGACAAAGAACTTCATTCCCGAGGACGCTGATCTTCGGTTCAAGAATTTCCTGCAAGTCTTTGCGAAGCGCAACGAGCTCATAACGAATAGGCTGAAACAGATTCTGCAAACATGACCGATCAAACTTTTCGAAATACTAGCACATACTCATGATTTCTCGATTGAAGTCATTTCTGCACCGAAAGGAAGAATGAGTGAGCTGACGCATAGCGTAAGAGATGAACGAAGCGGCAAAGCGTAGTCCAGACGAAATCAAGTAGAGGATTTGCTAGAACGCGCCCCATCTGACATGCGAAGCTTTGTCTAGTCCGAGTTCCTTGAGCACCCGACGAAGGGTATTTTCTGACCCTCTAGGAATCGCAATGTAGAAAGGGCATGGTTTCTGCGTGTTTGTCATTACTCTGTGTCCGAAAACTCGGAACTGTTCTTTCGAGTGATCATTGTCAATGTCCTCAGCTATCTTTGCTTCACCATATGCGTTAAGACCATTTGAGCTTCCTTTGACGTCTGGTATGTATCCCTTGACTTCTTCACATTGAGTTAGGTTTCCGTAGTTACCGCATTTGATTTCATAGCCTTCCGTTTGCAACCATGAAATAAGATGACCTACCAGCTCTTGGTGTTTAGGACTTGGTCCGGCTTCCATAACTCAAGTATAGCCATACTAGTATTTAGAACATGAGCGTATTTCAGACCTTCCGAAATACGAGTACATATTCGTGATTTCTCAACGGATGCATTTTCCCCTGCGGCTCGTTTATCTGCTGACCGAGACTAACTCCGATGCGAGCAAATCGACTTGACTATCAAAGATATTGCTCGGCAAATTTTCATCCTATTCAAGAAGAGAACCGACGGAGCCAACAGTGATGTAGATGAAATCGCCCCCGGCAATGTGCGAAATTTCTTTTTCGAAAACAAGATTCCGATAGGCGATGTGGCGGAGGCCTTTCAACTCCTGCAATTGCGCAACCTGATAATGCCGTCAACGAATACCAACAGCTATTACCAACTCACAACTTTGGGGAAATCCGTCGACCCCGACGATATCTTTGAAAAGATAGTGGACCGTGCTTTTGTCTCCCAGCTTTCAGAGTTTATCGACCAGGAACTTGTTCGCGGATGTCTCGACAAATCCTACGAGGACGCAATAACCTCGGCCTTTCGGATTCTGGAGGAACGCATTCGCAAACGCATCAGCGCTGGACCGGAACTATTCGGAATGGATCTCGTCGAGGCAGCCTTTCATCACGAAAAGGGAAAACTCGTATTTGGTGACACAGATTCGGAGAGACAAGCTGCCTATCAGATTTTCAGGTCAGCTTTCTTGATGCTCCGCAACCCCCCGTCGCATCGCTATTTGAAGGACTTCGCTGGCGCAGAGATAGTTGAGATAGTGCTTTTCGTCGATTTCTTGCTGAAAGTAATCAGCAAGAGTTCGAAAAGGAGCCAATAGCAGATACTGAATCATCTTGTGGAATTATTGCCAGTTTTGCTTTATTCATAAGAAACCTGGGTTTCTTATCATTTTCCTTCATGTTCATTAGTTCTCGAAAGCCGTACAAAGGCAACGACCACTTGTCACACTTGTGCCGCATGTGCTAGCAACGCCAGCGCTTGTCCATGCATCTAAACATTGATTGTTTGAATTTGTGCTTGTGCATGCGGCTGTGCATGTAGTTCCTGCCGGTGTCGTATTTTCGGCAAACAGGAGAACGCTTCCAATAGTTGAAATGGAAGAAAAACCCACCACTCCAGAAGGATATATTATCATGCGCGTCTGCGGGCTGGCGGATCCGACGGGAGTTGTGGAGAATACCAGATATCCTGGACTGTTCGAACTGGTAAAGTTGGTCCAGGCAAAAGCAGTGATTTGTGCCGCCATTGCACTGCTAGAGTTCCAACCATTGAAGCGAATGAAACCCAATGTGTCACCTGCCAGCGTGGCAGAAGGTGCTGATGGTGTGCCTCGCGCCTCCATCATTATCATGCCGTTGTATTCCCCGAGTGGTTGATAGCTATCCATCTCAATACCCTGCCAGCTGTTGTTAGTTACGATATTCAAAGGAGCAATTGGGTTTGTTGTCCCGATGCCGACATTTCCGCCTAACGGGTTCAGAGCGATTGGATAAGCAGCGTTCGCAGCTCCTGGCGTATTTCTATTCTGAATTGAAAATGTGTAGGGACTGGCAGCCGAATCTGTGAATACCAAGTCTGTTCCATAAGTACCATAAACATCGAAGATTGCTTGAGCTCCACTTGTCAAAGACGGGTTGCTGCTCGCTCCTTGAATTTGAAGATTGCTTGTCGGGCTCGTCGTCCCGATGCCGACGTTGCCTGAAGGAAGAATTACAAGGCGGTCTGCTTGAGCAACATTATCGTAGATAACGAGTGCATTGTCTGGTGGATTGGCTGTGCCTTGAACTCCGATGTTGTAATTGTAATTGTTACCATTGTTACCTATATTCATAATGTTCATTCCAGAGGCTGCTGTACCTCCATAGATTTGAAGCCCTAATCCCCAAGCGGCTGAATTAGTGATTAAAGCAGTTCCATTAACTTGCAATGTAGTTGATGGGCTTGTGGTCCCGATGCCGACATTTCCCAAAACATATGCGTTATTCCCAACCGTCAGATTTCCTGTCGATATGGAACTTCTTGCATCAGCTCCTATGAGATAGAGTGCTGAGATTTCTGATGCTGACAAACTTCTGTTGTAAATTCTGACATCATCTTCTATTGTGGGGGCCCATCCATTATTTGGCAGTATATTGACTGAGGCACCGTTCAAATCCATGTTGTTTATTGCGACTGTTTCAGAATATTGAAAGACTCCATTTTGGTATAGATTTAATGTCACTGCTGTACTATTCCATGAAACTACACCTGTCTCCATCAGCCATTGGGGTTTTGCAACATAATTTGCACAAAGTAAGCCAGGTTGGGAATTAACAGTCGCGTTACCAACCTCAAGTTGAATTGGACTGCCAGGGAAAGCTTCGCTGACTGAACAATCTCTTAATTCGACAAAGGAGCCATCGGAGGCTTGAACCAGGAGGAAATGTTGATTATAACCAGTTGGGAATGCATACGGATAAATCCATAAGTTCAAAGTTACCGATCCGAAATTCATGGATGATTGTGTCGTCATGTCCTGAGATGACGAGGTTATGTTTAGGCAACCTCCAAACACACAGTTAGAACCAGACAACCATTGTGGCGAACCCGTCAAAGTCCCTGTATTTCCATTCCCGCTCGAATCATGAGCATAATTTCCATTTCCTTCGTCAAAAGTCCAGTATCCTACAAGACCTTGCGAACCCGGAGAGGAATTAGTAGGTAGATAATTTCCATAGAGATTTCCTGTTGCATTGACATTGCCTACAACATCCAACGCATTCAAAGGAGCAGTTGTCCCGATGCCGACATTTCCGTTTATGTAGGCAGCCCCAGAAATGTTAAGAGTTGTTGCATTAAGCCAATTCATCGCCTTTACATTTGTTTCATAATCATTAGTAGCATTGATATTCGTTGCATTCACCCAGCTTGTTGCAATCAGGTTTGTTTCATAATCATTTGTAGCATTCAGATTTGTTGCATTTACCCAATTGGCATTATAAATCGAATAAGCCCCCATGTTAAGATTCTGAGCCTGAGTCCCAATTCCCTGTATGTTGGAGAAGATTCCAGGAGTGAGATAGGCATTTGTGACTGCTGCGTATGTCAAAGTTGCTCCAATTGCCGTTACGAATTGGTTGGAAGTAGCTGACGGATAGGATGTGAGATTACCCCATCCCAGGCTTCCATTCAACTGACTTCCATATACAACTCCAGTCGAATTTATATTTCCAATTACATTCAACGGATTTTGCGGATTTACTGTTCCTATTCCAATATTTCCAAGATTTTGATAGATCACGGAATTGTTTTGACTGAATGTCCCATTCCACATCGGGATATAGCCTGGAGTCCCACTGCCGCCTACCAATACACCACCTGTTATGTTTCCAGGTCCCAAACTTCCCGTCCATGCAGAATTCAGATTATATCCCGTAACATTTCCCCACCCCAACCCAAGATTTGAAATCAAATTACTATCGCTTATCACCCCACTCTGAATCTGACTTCCATTGATAGCACTGTTAGCAATCAAAGAATTGGTTATCGCTCCAAGCGCTATTTTGCTTGTTGTCACAGCGAAATTCTGTATATCTGTGGTCGGTATTCCTTGCGTACTTCCGAAAACTATGCCGTTGTTGTACTGTAGCCATCCCACTCCAGTGATGTTTTGATTCAATCCAGAAGCTGCGTTTGTCATGTTCAGGTTCACATCTATGGGCGTAATCTGTGACAAAGGATGGGATTGAGTCTGAGCTAAGGCCAATGACGCAAACAGGATCAACATGACTAATGGTAAAGCGAATAAACTCCTCTTCAAGTCCTTTCCTTTCTTGACCAAGAAGCAGAGCTTTGCTGTTCCAATTTCTCTGTGTTCGACTATGCCAGCGATCGTGAGCCCGTATACATATTTGGAAATGGTTTGGCGGTTAGTTTTCAGGCTATCAGCAATTTCAGTAATCATCATACCATCCGGATGCTTTTCCAGCAGTTTGACTATGTTCTCTTCGACATTGTTTAACGGCATATTCCTCTCCAAATCGACGCAAGTCGCTGCATGCTTTCTTCTCTTGCATCGGGTTTTGTCCAAACAAGCAGCGCAATGATGATTGCCGAAATCAGCACGAAAGCGGTGGGTCTGAATTTCACTATAATAATTATGAATTTTGAAATCTTAAAGGTATATCACAGAATACCGCAGTACACATTGTGATAACAAGATATTGTCTCTGATGTTTTTCTAAGTTTATGAAAGAAAGGCTGAACATCATCAGGCTGATCGCTCAGTCCTACGTGCTTGAAATATTGGGAGAGCTGAAGAGGCCAAGACGCTTCAAGGAACTCAGGGCTGTCTGCGGGAACAAGAGGACTCTATCGAAGAAATTGGACATGCTGGAAAATATCGGATTCGTCGAGACGGTAGCGGTGAAGGATCAAGCTGGGAGATATGTGAACATGTACAGAATCACAAGGAGGGGCAAGTTGCTCCTCGTCAGGCTGAAGCAGTTGTCGATTTAGTGATTTTGGAGATGTTTGAGTTTGCTCATGTACTCCCTATGACTGTAGACCCATTCTCTATCTTTTCGAAGGATCAATACGTATTCGTGATTTCTCAGCGGATGCATTATTCCCTTAGCTAAGTCTCGCTTCGCCCTGTTCAGTGTCCAGAATGATGGAAAGTATGTTTTGTTGATAATGATGTCGTAAAGTTGGAATCCCGCGAGCTGACAAAGTTTGATCGTGTCCGCTGCCAGCGGAATAGTCAGAGAGTCTCTTTTGATGTCCTTGACAACAACAGTCATGTACTTGCCGGGAGCGAGAACGCGATAGCACTCCGAATACACTTTCAACATTTCAGAAAGATAGTTGTGACCGTATCGAATATTGTCAATATTTCGGGGAGATGAAACATCGAGGAATCCTTTTCTTCTAATTCCAGAGCTTGCGAATTTGTCTTTGAACTTCTCCGTCACAGTTCCGTCGGCATTGAATATACTTCCACCTTTGCCGTGCTGTTCACCGTACGGAGGGGAGAGCAGAATCGAGTTGAATTCGCCATATTGTGAAATCTTGGCTATGTTGTCTCTGTCGTCGTAATGCACTGCGCTCTGTTCTGTTTCGGCCACTGAATCCTTTTCCTTTGGCAGCACAAATTTGAGGTCGTTGAAAGTATTCGTCGTCCCATACGGTGGACTGAAGATGATGGAAGAGAATTTCTTGTTCGATTCGAGCTTCGAAAGGAACCTCGCGTCTCCATGGAAGCATTTCGCATTACCAAGCTTGAAGCTCGAAAAATCTTTGCGAATATGCCGAATGTTCTCATTTGCCTGATTGACGAACTTCCTCTCCAACTCAACGCCCACCGCGTCCATTCCCAGCAACATCGCTTCGACTAGAGTTGTTCCAATTCCAGCCATCGGATCGAGAACGGGAGATTCGCCGTAGAGTCTAAGAATAGAGCTGGCAAGCGTCGGACTCATTTTAGCCGGATGTTTGTTCCACGCATAGTGCTTCCTCTCGCGCTGCGGAGATCTCGGTCCGAAATCCCAAACGCTGACCAGAAACTTATTTTCTCTTTTCCTGTTGATCGGATGCTCAGTCGTTCCTTCTGGAAATTCGAAATTCACTTAACCACATGTAGAGTAGTCCACGTCTTGTGAAAACGCAGGCAATCGCTCGCGGTAACACGCTTCATATTCATAGCTCGTGTGAAAACGACGGTTTAATTCGTCGAATTCCTATCTTGTTGTTGACGGTTTATCCTCAATTGACTAGATGAATAATATGCCCACAAAACCAGTTGGCAAGTCTGAGGGATTCGTGATTAACTTCAATAAGAAAAAAGGCCGAGTGACCTTTTTTGTGAGGCACAAGTCTATCAGTGGCGGCCGTCCTGTGCCTGTTACTCCGGAATACCTGTCAGCTTATTTGGTGAATGCAGCGCAGTGCATCAAAAATCCTGCAAGACACAAGGCTGCATTTGTCAAGAGATGCGATGAAAGTTATTCAAGCACTTGAATGCTTGAATTCACTCAGTCACCTTTCTGATTTGAACTAGCGAATGAATGCCCGTCTTTCTGTCTCATCAAACTCATTTGCCGTTCATAGATCCAATCTCGCAGTCTGACGAGCTCTCTTTTCTCCATGTCGTTGAGCCCGTTGCTGTAGACTCCAATTTTCTTCGCTTGCTCCGGATGAGCTTGAGAGAAAAGATACTCGTAGATTCTGCACCATCTGTCGTTCGGCCTGCCTGCAAGAGTCGCCGTGTGAAGGTACACCATGCATTCGTAATCGGAAGCGGTCTTGGCCGAGGGCTCAGACAATCTTGAGGATTGTGTTCTATACTTCATTTCCTCAGTAACCATATCTTCGTATCCAGGCCACGTGATTATGGGTGCGAACAACCGATAGAGCTGATCTCTTACGAAATTTCTTGAAATCTTTTCTTTTGTATCTCTGATCGAATCACCTCGTTACTGTTCTAATACGAACGAAGAAGGGCTCGGGGTACCAGTACGGGGAAAATACGTAGCAGGTCGCTCGTGGCATTCTCGTTATCAGCTTCGAGCCAGGGTGCAAAGTAACCTCTTTGAACCTCTCAATCTCGTTCTCGCTCATGGCGGCCATAATGAAATACGTTCCAACGTTTCTCGCCTCCGCGGGAATGCTCGTGCTGTATTGCGTGATGAGAACAAATCCGACTCCGCGTTTTCCTAACTCGTTCAAGCAATAGATCAGATTCTTCGCTTTCAACAATCTGGTCTCGTCGAGAACGACCAGCAGCTTCAGTTCGTTCGTTTCAGGCCAGTCGGAAGCAGTGTCGTAAATCTCCTGTAATTCTTCAGTGATGTCCGCTCTTCCCTTGGTGAAGTGAATTTCAAGCAAGTCTGAAGATTTCAGTCTCTTCGCAAGCGTCCCATGAGGGTCGAATACTTTCACTCGAACATTGTTTGCAAGCGCCTCACGAATCAGGATCAGCGAGAAGAAACTTTTTCCAGCTCTGGTCTTCCCATACGTTATGGCATGGCCAGTCAGAACGTCAAGCGGAAAGTAGACTCTGCGTTTTGTGAACTTCTTCTTAATGATTGATTCAACAACGTAACCGATAAGCGCTGATCCCTGAATCGGCTGCGATACTTCTTCTGTGGGTATGTGAATCTGCTCTTCAATCGGTTCTTCCGTTGGGACTTCGAGCGCGGTGGTGAAGAAATGCTTCAGCGCAATCGCAACATCCTTGTCGGAATTGAAGCCCGCAACATCTTGAGCCAATGCTATGCAGAAGTATTTTTCTGCTTCACGAAAAAAAGGATGGAACTCCGGATTGAAAACAATGAGCGGATCTCTGACATCTTCACATCTGACAAAATACGTTTTCAGAATCTCCATCTTCGCGCTGTGCTTTCGATTCTCGATCTCTGTTATGCATGAGCTGACTTCGTCCTTCGCGTCTGTGTAAACGTAGAAGAACAGAGCTGCGGCGAACAAATTGTCTTTGATTAGAAAGAAATTCTTGATATGTTCCTGTGCTTGTGTTTCGAGGCTCTTAGTCGAATCGAGAAAATGTCTGGCATAGTCCTCCTCCTCTTTCATCTGTTTAGGCAGGAAGGCGGGTGTAGGGTCACCAAACACTCTCCCCTTCTGCTGTTCGAGTTGCAGCTTCAGCGTGTCGGCTATGTCTTTATGATATTCGTAATTCCTCTTCGACCAGTTTATTCTTCCCTGAAGCTCTTCAGGAATATCAGGTTCAAGCTTGAATGGAATCCTTGTCGTCGTGATCAGAAGTGCTTTGAACATGGGACTTCTGGCGAGATGATCCAGCAGGCCTGAGACGGCATGCCATTGAATGTCCTTCTCAAAGCTCAGCCCGAATTTTCTAACAAAGCTTTCCTTATCAACAACTTCCTTTGCGACCAGGCAGGCTACGCCCACGTATCTTCCATCTTTCTCAATGACGCCGACTGCTTGTTCGTCATCCCAGTATCGCTTTATTTCTGGCTCATACGCAACAAAACCAACTGGGCTCTTGTCATTCGAATCGACGACGCCGTGGTCTTTGTCCCAACTGCCTCTTCCAAACTGGTTTTCGTAAGACCACTTCTGCCATTTTGCATAATTGTCCATCCATTCATCGCTCATTCACTCACCTTTCCTCGATACACAACATTTCTTCCGACCTCCATTCTCTCGATACGATTTTCAGCAACCATCCTATCCAGATGAGTGCTCAAGGTCGGCGCAGTTGTCTTCAGTGCAAAGAGCAATTGAGAGAACGTGAATTCTCTTCCAGTGAGCAGGCTCTCAATGTCTTTAGTTAAATCCCTTGGCTCCTTTAGTTGAGTTGACTTAACTTTACTTAACTCCTCGATTGCAGTTCGGATTTCTCTGACAAGCTCAACCATCTTTGAAACAATTGGTTCGACGATCTCTTTCTCCGCTGCCTTGCTCTTCCGGATTTCGCTGATGATTTGCCGGTATTGCTCTTCCCTGAGGTTGACATCGCATTCGATCTGAATGATCTGTGGATAATTGGGGCTGAACGACTCTGGTTTCTCTTTACTAAACTTAAGTCCTAATCTTGCAAGCGTTCTTTCCATTTTATCATCTGCAAATATCACGAGGCTGTATTCTCGGAAATCGGCGACGTTACGAGTGAGAGATCTGCCTTGTGCGCAGGTTTGGCCGCGCGCGATTTTTGGGCCCGCTTTTTCCGCTCTGTCCTTGATTTTCTCGGTTTTCTATGGCTCAATCCTCTCGATAATTTTGGAGAGGGAAATAGGTACGCAGATGATCTCATTCATCCGGTTTCTTCGTCGTCTTTATCTGAACTCCAAATATCCACGACTGAACCGCATCTTCTGCATCTGGGCGTATCATCGATCCAGTCGAACCCCCAGGAGTTCTTGTCGTCGTCGCTTCTCGTTTCCTTGCACCTTGGGCAGTATCCACGCATGGGTTCAACTCCCCGAGAGCCTGCGCTTGACTCGCCCGCAATGCTCATCGCAGTAGAATGTCTCTAACTTCCCGAGCTTCAGAGCATTAGTGGCTTCTCGGTCGCAATCTCCGAATTCACAATACTTCATGACATTCGTAAGTCAATAATTGAGGAAAAACCTGAGAGGTATTCGCGAATAATAGTTTCATCTCGATATTGTCGCGGCCCTAGTTCCCGATAGCATCTTAAGCCATCATAATATCAAATATGACTAATGCCAAAACAAATCAAGCCAGCGGCTAATCCTTATCAATACACTTGCGCGAGACACAACTCAGTTAGAGGTGATTCCAGACTCGTTGGTTTGTTCCTCTGTGATGATTGCAAAGACTTGTTCGAGAGAGAACTTTTCTCAGGAATTGAACCAAATTTCACTTACACATCTGTTACGGGATACTGCTCATACTGCGGCCTCTCGAAGGAAATCAAAGAACGGTTTTGGTATCTATGCGGCATTTGTGAGAGGATTGTGAAGTCATACGCAGCAGAAAGAGCAGCCACATCTTTCATCCTGGACTGGTGGAATGAGACTTCCAAGATTGACGAACATATCAAGAAGATCGAAATGAAACGCACAGACCCAGTCAGACTGATGAGTTTTGAAGAGCATGAAAAATGGAGGAAGTCTGAGCATGAGTCAAATCCAGATTTCACCGGCATTGAGATTGAGGCTGATCATAAACTCTTTGCTGTAGAAATGAAGACGGGTCGAAGTTCTATCAAGAAGATGAGCGCATTTCAATTGGACGTAAGTGATTGCGATGATATTCTTACCTTCGTAAAATCACTGAGAATTCCAAGCTATGTCTTCCATGTTCAAGTGGTCGAGGAGTTTAAGCCTCCAACATTCAGGAAAGTTGCGATAAGCGGATGGTGGGCATCAGTCTATGACATGGAGAAAGCTTTCACGACAACTAGAACAAGACAGCGGGAGCAAAGGCCTGCTGCATACTTCAAGAGGACGGCGTTCAAACCATTGAGTGAATTTCCTGCGCACATTGCCAGCGAACAGTTCGTTGCCATGAAGCAAAGACTGCAAAAGAGACTTCCCAAGATGTACAAGTTGCAAGAACCCGTAAAGAAGAAATGACTAACCTTTAGAAATCTCTGAGAGTTGCCTGAGATCTTCTAGTTCATCCTCAAGCCTTTTCAGTTCAGTTTCTTGGAAACCTAGTAGCTCATTTACGATGGAATCAATTTTGATTCTCTCGCCGTCTAATATGAAATCTCGATAAGCTCGTTCGAGTCTTGATATGTCTGCTGTCATTAGTACGCGTATGTCCAAAGTCGGTAATGCTCTTACATCATCAGGTCGCAAATCGAAAACACCGCCCCCGTACAACTGACCATGAACCCTGCACATGAGTTCGCCCATGCTTGAATTCAAGACTGCGAGGAGCGCCTCTACGGATAACCCTTTTTTCGGGAACACATTGACAAAATCCTCATTCGCGGCAGCCTTCGCTTTGTTCCAAACGACAGAGAACCGCTTGTAAAAGCGACGTGGCACAAGAATTTGTCCACGACAATGCCTTTCGATTTCCGGCTTAAGGTTATACCATGGCCTTCTTCCAGCTTTCTTCATTCTAGGAATGTTCTGAATGCCTCGCACAACCATACCCTTGCCTCGGGGGGAGATGCTCTGACGTTCGGCGGATTTGATGTAATCAACGAGCTTCCGACTCTTGATTTCCTCCTTGGGTAAATCACAAGATAGGACATAGTTTGTCAGCTCCTTCTTCTTAGCGATTATTGACGGAATCTCTCGTGGACCTAGCGCTATTGGTTCTAAGAATTCTCGCTGTAAACCTGTATCATGAATCTTGTTTTTATCAAAAACGAAAAAGTCCTTCCGAAGAGTCTGAAGGCCGATGCTCATATCCGCAAGGTCCTCTAATCTGCAAACTCTTGGATTTCGTTCAATTCGAAAATAGATTTTTGAACCTTTCAGATATTTAGACCATTGAGCTTTTGGATCAAGATCTTCCTGGTGAACTCTGGTAACTTTGGCCCAACCATTGCCACTTGATGTCCCATCTAGTATGGAATAAAGTCGCTCAACGGCAGTATCGTCTCGCAGCTGGACAAAGGCAACTTCATTCCCAGGACTCGGATCGGCCCTTTTTTCAGCGAGCAATAGAACAGTTCTGATCAACGCGCTTGGAAATACTCGACTGTCGAACCCGACAATTGCCTTTAGTTCATAATTCCTGACGAGGAAATCTCTGATTGCTTGGCCGAAGTCCATATTCAGCCAAGTATCAGACACGATGAACGCAAGCCTTCCTCGATCTCGAAGAAAACTCGTAGAATGTAGAATAAAATAGCCGTAAATGTCGGTTACAGCATGTAGGGAAATATCACGTCCCATCGGACCGACGACTTTTCTTTGAATACTCTTGACATTCTTGAGACGCTGTCGTTCTATGTATGGAGGATTACCGATAACTGCATCAACCTCGATTGAGCTCCGGTTCGAAGTGAACCAGTCTTTCTTTGGCAGTATGTCAAAGAAGTCAGCGTGGAAAAGGCTCTTGAGGTCAAGTTTCCCGTGTTTGTTCTTCAGGCTTGAGATAAGTTGGGAATGCCTCTCTTTGTCCAACTCGATTGCAAATATCTGGTTGATGGCAGAATTCGGTGATAATCCCAGCTCTCGAAATCTCGAAAGTGCCGAATCAACAAAGATTCCTACACCTGCACCAGGATCCATCACCTTATCGTCTTTGCCTCTTATCGCCCATGTAGCTAGAAAGTCCGCTATCTGATGAGGTGTGTAGAATGCTCCGAGGTCTTTGATCTTCTCTTGCTCCGCTCTTAGCATTCTTATTCCTCCAACCTCTTTGTGCTCGATTTATTTGGAAAATAGGCACGCGCTGGCCCTATTCTCTTAGACCTCACAAGCCCCTGAAGCTCCAACGCATCCAGAAATCCCGATAGATATATGCGATTCAGCCTAAGCTTCTCTGCAAATTTCTTGACAGAGAGCCCTGGTTCTCGCTCTAGAGTGTCGACGATTTTTGCCTGAAGTGATTTGTTGTTGGTCATAAACACTAGAAATCTATTTGCGTTTCGTGTTTAAATAGTTAACATATGTGTTTTCACATGTGTTCACATAGACCCGATACAAAGCGACTAAATTTGAGGTGCATTCCTGAGTTGACTGAGCAGGCTTTGTCTCATGTATTGACCGGCCATCGTAACCGATTTGTCAAGTCTTAGAGGAACCGGATATTTCTTGAAATGGTCAAGAACCAAGACCAACATGTTCTTCGCGTTCCTGTCTCGGACATATTCCCGAAGCTCTTTCGCTGTCAAGAAGAGCCGGTCTCCATAAGTAGCAAGAGCTTCATTTGCAGTTTTCGATGCGATGTCAACAATTCTTGCTTCACCCACAACTTCTTTGTTGCCTTTTGATCGATAGAAGAATAAACGATGACCTGAGTGGATGTGCGTCAGGTCACTTGCAATAAACTTGACGAAAACAGTCTTGTCTTCGTCAAAGAACCGTCGAATGTGTTCTTCAAACAATGGAAAAATGATTCCAACTATTCTGTCAGGCTCGGGCGATGTCATTTGTTTCAGGACCTTAGCCACAAGAATTTGCGTCTGTATATGTAACAAGTTGCGCTCTATCTTATGTGCGATTCTATCCCTCTCGCAAGAATTGATTTCATTTCAACGCGTTAAGTATTAGTTCATTCGAAACCAAAATGCATTCGAATTGGTGATGGAGTGAGTTCAGCCGAACAAGTTTTCAGCGAAGAATTTTCAGCCGAATTAGTAGATAGGGAAAAAGAGAAACAACTTATCAAAGCATACCTGCAAGACGTTCTCCGCGGAAAGAAGAGAGCTCTATACATTCATGGCTCGCCTGGAATCGGCAAAACAACGACCACGAAGCACATTGCGAACCAGTTCGAGGACGCATACAGCGCTGAATTGATCTACAAGAATTCAGCAAGCACAACTCCCAATCAAATCCTGCACGAAATCCATAATCGCGTTTGTCCTGAAGTCGAAAGTAAGATCCCTTCGAAGACTCTAGTTCAAAAGATATTGAATCATAGATTGAGAGATGAAAAGTTCATTCTGATTTTGGTTCTCGATAATTTCGATAGAATGCAGCATGTTGACGATTTATTATGGGATTTTCACTCCATCTCTCAGAAGCTTCCTCGTATTGGATTAGTTCTCATATCGACGAGTGAGGCTAAACTCAGGAATTTGATCGGGCAGAGATTGTATGACAGACTGAATCCGGAGACTTACCAATTCGCTCCGTATCCTGCCGATAGATTGTTGGAGATCATGCAGGCGAGAATCAAGCATGCATACGAGAGAAATTTCGTTGATCAGGAGTCACTGACGCAGCTCTGCGAATTTGTAGCGGAGCAAGGAGGAAATGCGAGATATCTTTTCTCCCTTTTTCTAGATGCGCTCGACTTGATGCCCAGAAGTTCCTCGAAACTTGCGTCAGAGATTGATCAGATAGTTGAGCGAGAGAAAACCAGGCAACTCAGAAATGTTCTTGATGAAATGCGGGTTAGTCTCCCATCGAAATTCGAACTATTGAAAATGATCTGTTCATCGAAAGAACTCTTGGACACAGGCACACTAATCGCGCTTGCGAGCACTAACGGACTGCACGTTAGCGGCAGGACGATTCAAAATTATCTTCTCGATTTTGAACGAATGAAGTTGATCAAACTTGAACGAATTAGGAAAGGACAAGGACATTCACAACTTGCAAAGCCTCTAATTGCCCTTGAAAATTTGAGATGAAAGCTTAGTGTGCGAGCATTCGATAGCATTTTCCTTTTTATGCAGCAACTCATTTTCATGAATGACGACATCTACAGGCGTCCTCCAATATCGTTTTCTGAAAGACTCAGGGAATTTTCTGCGCTCAACGCACAGGACAGCATAACGAAGAGTCTGCTTTCAGCAACCAACACGGAGAATGTCACTGAATTTCTGGTCAGTGTGATTTATGACACCAATTTTCAGAACCGATTGCGCGACGTGAAGATCGAGGCCCGCGACTCACAAATCCTTGAGCTTGCAAACGCACTTGAGAATATCGTATCATACGGTAATTTTCGTGGTGCAGACCTGTCTTGCCAGCTCCAATATTTCTACCATAAGGGGTACCTTGCTCAGGCTCGCTTCGGCAAGGAGAACTCGCCGGTAATCTATCTGAAGCCTCACTATCGTAGTCGCAGCAGTGAAGGAGCAACTAATCGTTACTCCGAGCAAGATGAGACGAAGAATGAAATCATGAAGAGCCTGAAGCGTCTCAACCCGAGAGAGCTAGGAGAGACTCATGACTCTTGGCTCCGTGCTCGATGGGATTGAACATGGACGAAGAGATGTTATCAAGACTTCCTGAGTGGCATAGGATCTTGAGAGAAATTTACGCGGGTGTTGAAAACGAGCGGAATAGACCTAGATCAGTTGGTGCTGTCAGAGATCAGGCGAAGTAGCAAACGGAAAGTAGTTCCATTCCCTGTTGTGTTCTATCGTCTAGGCTGCATTTTACATCTCGACAAAGAAACTTCTAGGCTCGTCCTGCAAGAATTAGAAAGAAAGCGCTTGATTCGCATTCACAATTTTCACGGCGTAGAAATTCTTCAAACGAAAATTTCGTGAAACTATAAATTCTTTCGACACCATAATTATATTTCGAAATGAAATTTTGAGAGGGACGACGGGTCCTAACGGAACTTCTTCACTCCCCCTGCACTCAGAAGTTCGACTTCATTGCGCCCGCAAGCCTTCTCTTTCATTAGCCGTCGGATCGAAAAGGGATAAGGTGAGCGAGTGGATTGGCACAATTATTCGAAGCGTCTGGAATCGGCTCTGATCAGAATCAGAGAATCGGATATTCCTGACGAGAACAAGAGAGCGATCGAGGATTTCAAGACATATCTCTCGATCAAGGGGCTGAGTCTGGCCAGGATCGAATCATACATCCAGAGGCTCAGGGAAATCTCCCTGATGACGGAGCAGAATTTTTGTGATATGACAAATGATGACGCGGCCAAACTCCTTGACAGAATCATAAGCAATGCGAACTGGGGCGAGAGGTACAAGTACGATTTCAAAATCACGATGAGATGCTTCTTCAAGTGGCTGAAAGAATACAGAGGCGGAAAAGTCGAGATCGCATTCATAAGAGCCTCCCACAACGCCAACCAAATCCTTCCAGAGGAAATTCTGACAGAGGAAGAGGTCAGATCAATCGCTCAAGCTGCTGACAATCTGAGGGATCGAGCTCTCATCCTCGTTCTGTACGAATCAGGTTGCCGGATAGGCGAGATTCTGGGGTTGAAGATAAAACACATCCAGCCGAACGAACACGGCATGGCTCTGACGGTGAGCGGCAAAACAGGTTCACGAAGGGTTCTCATTATTTCAGCCGCACCGGCGCTTGCGAATTGGCTCAATATTCATGCGTTCAGAGACAATCCAGAATCATACGTCTGGCTCGGACTGAGCAACTGCAACAAGAATCAAGTCCTGAATTATGCTGCCGTTCTGATGCTGCTCAAAGAGCTCACAAGACGTGCAGGCGTGAAGAAGAGAGTCTATCCACATCTGTTCAGGCACAGCCGGGCGACGCATCTTGCCAACTTTCTGACCGAGGCTCAGATGAAACAATACTTTGGTTGGACACAGGGCTCTGACATGGCGGCCGTGTACGTTCATCTCTCCGGAAGAGACGTAGACAACTCCTTGCTCAAATTGAACGGAATAGCTGTCGAGGATGAGAAGCGTGAACCACAGTTGAAAGCCGAAACTTGCCAGCGTTGCAAGGAAAAGAATTCACCTGCCTCGAAGTTCTGCACGCGATGCGGCTCGCCTCTCGACGTTAAGACGGCTGTAGAACTCGATGAGAAACGCAAGACTGGTGATGATGTGATATCGATGCTGGTGAAAGATCCCCAAGTTCAGGAAATAATCGTAAACAGAATCTTGTCCGACTCAGGGTTCAGGGAAAAGATGAAACAAATTCTCTAATGCTCGACGGCGGGATGGTGAGGCTGACGATTCCGGTCTCTAGGATTTGAGTGAGAATAGACAATCGTGAAGTTATGCTCATTCCTGAGATCATGTACTCTCTGTTCTAAGTCATTGCCCTTGTCGAATATCACGACGTGGCCGTCAAAATCCGATTGGACATACCTTCGGATTTTCTCCAGCTTTTCGATGTCTTCCTTGATTTTCTTTAGAAATTTAGCATCCGATTCTTTGCTGGATCTCCTCAACTTTAATTCAATAATCGTGGAGAATTCGTTGAACCCAAATTGTTTTGAAGGCAATTCGAGGCCTGAAGCTGTGGTGGTCAACGTTGATGGGGCGATAATCACAATATCTGACCTGCATTTCATTTTAGTTTCTCCATGACCATACCATCTGATTTCAGAATGCAACTCTATGGATCGGCCGTTATCCTCGGTAGTTTTGACGACAGAGAAGGGTTCCCTGAGAAGGTTTGCGAACAGGTGGCTCCTAACGTCCTCTTCGGTTAGAAAGATATCTGGAGACTCGACGAACTTCTGTCTGACTGCTTCTATTGATTGTAGCACCAATCGTTTCCTTGGTGCTAGGTTTTGTTCTGCATTTGTTGTGATCGGTTCCATACGGATTATGCCTTTGTTAGAAGTGTCCTGAGACGTGCGGTGATGTTCTGAGCAACCGTCGTCAATTTGTCCTTGGCTTCGTCCGTCAAGAGGGCTGTATGCATGAGTGCGTCTCTGATCGGCTTGTACTGATCCGCGTCCCTAGAGAGTGAAGCTTCTTTGATGCGGTCCCTTTTGTCAACCAAGTTGGCCAAGTGGTCCATCGACAAGTAGCTGGTCCTCGTCGGAGCTTTTCTTATCGGTATGCTTATGTTTCCTTTGTTCATGTTGAGCTTCTCGCTCTTCTTCCGCAGACTTACTTCGTCTTTTGCTTCCTTTGATAGTTTCATACGTTTCTTCTCGACGTGCTTCCTAACTAGGTTTTCAGAGACAAAACACTCCGCATAAGAGGTAAAGTTGAATCTCGCGTCAGATTTCAAGTCATCAACCCACTGATCCACCATCTCTCTCTTCTGCGGTTGCTTCGACTCCTTCGGAATCTCATACTCCCCGGAAACGGCATCGTACAGTTCCTCTGCTTTTCTCTCTTTCTTCGTGATACTGGAATTGTCTGGATCTCCCTCCTCGCGATGTTTTCTCCTCCAGATATCCCAATCCGCGAGGACCTTCTTCAGTGCTTTCTCCTTCATGTCGTCCAAGAGTAGCTGGAACTTATCATCCTCAGCCACGACTCCTTCACGGCTAGTCGAAAACCTATCCTTATCGTCGTCCAAATCATTGAAATGGATTTGGCCGTATAGATAGCTTTCAACCACTCTCGCTGTTGGTATATGGCTTAGGATGCTTCTCTCACGAAGTCTTCCGTTAACGAAGAGGTCAACACCCACCCTCTCGTCAGTACCCATTACTTTGAGATCCATCGGCTTGCGTACAGAAGCGATGAAACCTTTCACTTTTGCTTTGATTTTAATCTGCTTTCCTCGCTCTTTGAGATTCACGTCCGCGCGACGGTACTTCCTGTCGTACTTCAATTTCTTGGATATGTATGGGTCCTTGAGGTTATTGACGATCCACAGGAATTCCGTCCGATCAGCCAATTCTTGAAGGTCGTCAAGAGTAATCGGTTTGTCGTCAACGAAGATCTTGAACGAGCGGTCCAATAACGAGAATCTGAAATACAGTGCTATTATTTTCCTAATGTTAGCGAGGCTAGTCTTTATCCCTTCTTTCATGCTGTCGAAGTAGATTATCGTGCCTTTTTCGTGATCTTTCGTATAGGTGTCGAAATCTTCGAGGTTTATGGTTCCGAGCGTGTACTGGGGTGCTTCCAGATCAGCCGTTATCGCTTGATCTAATCCCGCGTTATCGATTACACCTCCGACGTATTCGCCTCCCTTGGTCTTTGAAAGGACGGTAATTCTGTCCGCACACGACAGCAGCGCGAGCTTTCCGATCCCCTTCCTACCGATGTACGGCCTCTTGCCCGGTGATCGATTTCCTTGTTTCCTTTTCGAGTAACCGATTTTGAGGAATTTGTTTTGGAAGTCGTCCGCCGTCATACCATCTCCGTCGTCCTTTATCACAAAACTGTTCTTCTGTTTGTCGATGTATATCCATACTTTGTCGGCGTCGGCGTCCCAAGAATTTGATATGGCCTCTCCAAGGACGGTTGCAAAACTTCGATAGAGTTTCCTGCCTAGGTGGTCCAGAATGCTAAGAGATATTACGAATGTGAAGGGATTCTCATCGCTCATCATCCATCTGCTCCAAATGCATCTTGATGCTCTTCGCGATTATCCTACCAAGTTTGACAGGCACAGCATTGCCTATGTGTCTAGCGAGGTGAACGAAAGTGATGTCCGATTTCTCTCTGACGAACTTGTAATATTTCGGGAATGTTTGCAACAGCGCCGCCTCTCTGATTGAAATAGGCCTATCTTGAGCCGGATGACCGAATCTCCCCGTGCCCAAGTTGAAGAATTCCGTCGTGATCGTCGAACCCAAACCGTCCCATCGCATTCTGCCGTATACCGCTTTGAATGAACGGCCGTTTTTCTTCTTGTGGCATTTCAATTTGAGGGAATCATCCCAACTCTGCCAGGTGCCGCCTTCGGGCGTGCTTCTTATCCTAGCCAAATTCAAAGGGCTGAGAGTTCTTGCTCTATGTAAGGGGTCTTTCGCGTCAACCTCGCCGGACTTGATGGGCCTTAACCCGTAGATCGCATCTTTGACTGTCTTGTAGTTTTCCGGCGAATGGGTCTTCGGCAATAGTTTGACTTCGCCGAATTTCGAGGCAAAAAGGACCAATCTTTTTCTTCTTTGAGGGATGCCGTAGTCGGGGCAGAAGACGACATACTCGGATACGGTGTAGCCTGTTTTCTTCAAGTCTCTGACAAATTCCTTGAAAACATGATGAGCCCGCAACTGCGGGACGTTTTCCATCGATACTACGTCCGGTCGCGTCGCCGACACGAGCTTCGAAAAATTCCTGAGCAGTTTCCATTTGTCATTCTTTTTTCTGTTATATGGGGAGAATGGCTGGCAGGGCGCGCATCCGATCAATATTTTTGTCTTGCATCCGCGATATAGAACTTTGAGGTCGGCAGGTTTCACGTCCTCAATCGATTTTTGTATGAACGGGGCTTTGTTGTTGGTTTCGAAGGCGTATTTGCACGAAGGGTCAACGTCTATCCCGCCGAGAATTTTGAAGTCCTCTTTGAGAAATCCGTGCGTGAGCCCGCCGATACCGCAGAATACGTCAACGACGCCTGGGGCATCAGCGGCTTGTGACACTGTTTTTGCGCCTGCGGCGTCGATAACTTTCGACACTATTTCTTATTGGGCCGGACTTTATAAATAGTTTTTAATAAAATTCGAATAAGATGTCTTTGCGAAAATCCGGAAACACTCTCAAAACACCTCGGGCAGTCTCCGCAAGCGTATCAAAGTCAATGCGGTCTAACGTGTCTTCGGGCACGAAGCCTGAGCTGCTCCTCTCCAGGCTCCTTCGGAAGAAAATCAGCAAGAGCGATTTGCCGGGATCGCCCGATTTCGTCTTCCCGAGGAAGAGGTTGGTGGTCTTCGTGCACGGATGTTTCTGGCACAGATGCCCCAAGTGCGATTTCGCGCTGCCAAAGAGAAACCGCAGCTTCTGGGCGGCAAAATTCGAAAGAAATGTGGCAAGAGACCGACTCGCAAATCGAGAGTTGAAGAGAATGGGCTGGAAAGTCATCGAAGTGTGGGAGCACGAACTGAGGCGAAACCCTATGAGAGTTAAGCAAAGAATCTTGAGGCAGTAGGCATTCGATTCCTAACATTCACTGACCATCGTCGAATGCATTCCGTCCCATCTCCACTCGCATCGGCAGTCTTTCTCCAGGCATCCTCTTCTTATGGGAGAATTCTTTCCGAAATGGTTCATCACAGGATGACCGCAATTCTCGCAAGTTTCGCCTTTGGATTGAGTTGGTGTGAGTTCGGAATCCATGAAGCCGTGACGTGCAATTGCGATAGTTGGGTTTGGACATCGCGCCCCGAATAATCAGGCACAACGTCGAACAGACGATTTGCAGCAAGATTTGTTCTCGCACTGGTGGGTCCAGTGGAACCAATGGGGGTATCACCACAGGTATGTTTAGCATCAACGGACAAGGCCTAAATTCCAGTTGCGTACCTAAGAGGAATCGAACCCAAACAAAGGCCCTCAAGCAGTACCATTTTCAGAACCAAATTTGATGCGGAACCCGGCGGGCCCGCCACACCATCGGTTCCAGACTAGTGTCTGGCAAATATCGGAAAGACAGTCTCTAAGATTAACGTCAATTACTGAGGTAACGTCAAGTCTACGTCTGCTAAGGCTGTCTCTTCCCGCTGTCAAAATTCGTCTGCTGGATCAGCCAGTACGGCGTCTCTTTGGAACTCTTTCATGCAGCTGGCCGCGCACCCATTTAGTAATGTCGGCTTCTGTGGCATGTTTGTCCAACCATTCTTTGATGGCCACCTCGATGGCACTGCTTAGGTCGCCCTTCTTTCCGCCGAGGATTGTGACA
>Ga0181527_1000702_pt1 | contig 38006 bp, 26 predicted proteins | sample PEATcosm2014_Bin_30_FD_119762 | JGI IMG/M metagenome (GOLD analysis project Ga0181527, IMG submission 119762) | Peatland microbial communities from MTU Mesocosm Facility, Houghton, MI, USA - PEATcosm2014_Bin06_60_metaG | ecosystem: Environmental > Terrestrial > Soil > Wetlands > Peat | place...
CCCCTGTCGCAACTGACCGCCATCGACGCGGACGAATCCACTGTTGAGGCGATCACCGATTGGCACTACTGGCTAGCCCAGGGCTACTGCTTCTGATCTGCGCACGCTAGCCGAAAACTCACGATCTCTGCCGTAATGAAAGTGCTTTTGATGGTAACCCATAAAACCATGGCCACTGATGGCAAACAAAAGCACTTTACTTCCTTATAAAAAATCGGTAGGCAATCGTTCAGCATCCTCGCCAGCACTCTCATCGACCTCTGCTTCTTGGTTACAGACCTCTGCTTTCGGGCAGAAACCGTCGTCTCGACCAGTCCACTCGCCGTGCAACGGGCGATCAGTCGCGTCACCTGTGCGCGGTTCATCAAGGCCATCTTCTCGATAAAAAGCCGCACCAAGCCCTGTGCCATGCCGCTTTGCCCCGTCCGGCGGTGTCTCGGCAGGAGCAACGGCAGCGTTTGGCGGGGTTAGGAAATGCCTCAGATAGGGACTTTCTCCGGGTGATTCGGCCGTCAACGTCCATCTCAATTGGCTTTTTGGTTCCATTGGCCAATTCTGTGACGATTCGCGGACATTTCTGCCCCTAAGGCTTTCGCCTTGCATCCATTCTGCCTGCAATTTGAGGTCGGCGAAGCCGATTGGAATACACGATAATCAAGGTACACGGACTGGAGAATAGGCATGTCTCTCACGGGAGGCCCTGCGGACAAACTCGGAAATCGCTATGAACTTTGGTGGACTGTTCTGAAGGTCATGGACATCCTCCGAGGGCAATGGGACGCGATTCGCGTCGAAGAGCCGGGTGTCGAGAAAGCCGAGTTCGTTCTACGCGGCGCATTGGAGAAATCTCTTCATCAGGCAAAGAGGCTGGCTGGGGACGGAAAGTGGACACTAGCGGAACTGTCTTCTAAGGACAACCCGTATCTTCAAGCGATTGGGCAACAGCTACAGGACCCGAATACTCGCATTGTGTTCGTCTCGGGAAGTGATGCGCCAGAGCTGGCCGAACTCTCTACCAGGGCACGCGACTCCGCATCGCTCGAAGAGTTCAATCAGTTCTTTGTCCAGGGCAAGAAGCATCAATCGGGGTTTTCGCTGCTGCAAAGAATCTGGGGCGACTGCAGTTCGGAGACGGCCCGCAGCTATCTGAGGCGAATTGAAGTACGAGTCATTGACGAAAAGAGCCTCCGAGATCAGACGTTAATGACTGCGCAGGCTCTGTTTTTGCTCTCCCCGCCAACTGTTTGCTCGGTGATCGCGGGGCTTGTCCTCGACTCTGTGCATCGGGACTTATCCCGGGCTGAGATTATCGACTTCCTGGCAAAAGCGGGCTATCACTTGCGCCATGTGGCCAATGCGCAACAGGCAAGACCCCTGATCGACGCGGTGACACAGAGGTATCTGGACAGTGGGCAGGGACGGCTGATTCAAGGCAAACTTGTCCCCCGCGCGGTAACAGAGCAACTCCGGGCACGCATGAACGAGCCGAAGACAGACTGTGCTGTGACTGGACGCGCCGGCACCGGCAAGAGCGGATGTGTTGCGGAGTTCGTGCAAGGCCTGAAGGAAAGCGGAATACCTGTATTAGCTTTCCGACTCGACCGTATCGACCCGGTCAAGTCCACGGCGGAGCTAGGTCAAGGGCTTGGGTTCGAAGAATCCCCTGCCTTGCTCTTGGGCGCCGCTTCGGAGGGCCATGAAAAAGCGGCGCTGGTGATCGACCAACTGGACAGCATTAGTACGACATCGGGTCGGACCACCGGCTTTTTCGATGCGGTTGAGGCGCTGATGAATGAGGTGCGCGGCCTGCAGGCCAAGGCCGAGATTCATGTATTTGTCGTATGCCGCGAGTTTGATTGGAAGAACGACCATAGGCTTCGGAAGCTGCTCAACAAAGAACACGCTCACATCGCTATCGGAGACTTCACGAAAGAGCAAGTCAGCGCCATCCTTGAAGAGTCTGGAGTTTCGCCTAACGCCCTGACCCCTCGACAGCTTGATCTCCTCTGCCTTCCACAAAACCTCTCCCTGTTCTTGGAATCCTCCTTTGCGCCGGGAACACCGTTAAATACAACCCTCGATCTGTTCGATCGGTATTGGACGACGAAGCGAACTTCCGTGGCGGAACGGAGCGCACCCGCTAGCGATAGCTGGAATGATGTGATTCAGGCGATGGTCGACGGCATGACGACAAGCCAGCAACTCTCGGTCCGGCGCGAAGCGCTCGACAAATGCACTCCGCGATATGTCGAACAGATGATTTCTGAAGGCGTTATCACCCGCGACGGCCACAGAGTCGGCTTTGGCCATGAGAGTTTCTTCGACTACTGCTTTGCACGTCAGTTTGTGCTGGAGTCGCGGAGCCTGGCGGATTTTCTCCTGCAAGATGAGCAGCATCTTTTTCGGAGGGCGCAGGTCCGACAGGTCTTGCAGTACCTCCACGAGGGCGAGGCGGATAGATTTTGTGCGGAACTAACCGGCCTCATCGATCACAAAAACATTCGGACTCATCTCAAGGACCTAGCGCTCGCAGTTGCGGCGAGCAGCGCGACGATTACACCGCAAGAGTGGGAGCTGTGGACGCGACTGATTGCTCTATATGTCGAAGCAACGCGAACCAATCAACCGGCCGATTTGATTTCAACGCTTGCGTGGAAGCATTTCTATTCTGCGTCACCTCTCTTTGAACAAGCGCTGCAGGTGGGGCTCGTTCAACAATGGCTCGAATCAGATAGCGAAGCCGTTGTTGACATGGGACTCTCGTATGTGCGGGCCCATGAGGCACGATTCTCAGGTAAGGCCGCGGCGCTGCTCGCACCATTTGTCGGACGGAGTGAGGTTTGGAACAAACGCTTGGTGTGGTTCATGCAATTGGTGAACCTCAAAGCGAGCCGCGAGATGTTCGATCTCTTTCTGCAGCTGCTTGCCGATGGGACGTTGGATGAGGCTCGTGGACCTATTGCAGCAAACAGCACGTTTTGGAACCTCGCTTACGATCTTGCCGAGAAAGATCCAGCGAGAGTCTGCGAGATCGTCGGAGCGTGGCTCGGACGACAACTAGAGCTGGCTAAAGCATCGGACACCGGCGAACACCTCGTGTCGTTCCGTCACGACACATTTGCCGAGCAGCCTATCTCGAAGGCTGCCGAACGAACACCCTCTGATTTCATCAAGCATGTATTTCCAGCCATCCTGTCCATCGCTTCCTGGGCAAGCCGTACTGAAGATGCGCTACCCCGGAAGGATCGCATATGGCTTTATCTGACGATACGGGACGCGGTGGGCTCTCCTGAAGATATTGCGTTGCATTCTCTGGTGACCGCACTCAGAACCGTGGCGCAAAAGAATCCAGAACAACTGGATGGCCACGTCCAGACGTTGCGCGGTACAGATCTCTACGTCGCCAACGTCTTGTTACTTGCGATCTACTCCGGAAATGGTGCATATTTCGCGAATACCGCGGCGGAAACACTCGTGCAACAGCCTTGGCGGTTCGAAAGCGGTTTGTCCGGAAATTCGCAATGGTATGCACAACAGGCGATTGGCGCGATTTTTGAGCATAGCGATAAAGAGCATCAAGAACTGCTTGAATCCACGGTGCTGGGTTACGTGTCCCCGTGGGAAAAGGAATCCTACGGGTATAAATATCACGGAAGTACGCGATTCAACCTGCTCGCGGCGATTCCATCCCACCTTCGGAGTATGCAGGGGGCACGTGCCTACCAGGAGCTTGAGAGGAAATTCGGAAAACCCGCAGGAGAACCGGAGGGTTCTCGCGGTGGCTTTGTCGGTTCTCCGATTCCGGACGACGGACTTGCGAAGATGGATGACAACACGATCCTTTTGGCAATCGAGCATTTCAGCAAAAACACTCGCACGCATAACTTCGACAATTTTCTTAGGGGTGGCAGCCTTGAGCTAGCAAGAGCGATCGGGAGGCTGGCAGAGAAGGAGCCATCGCGGTTTGCGAAAGTTGCCCTCAAAATCTCATCCGATGCCGACCCGGTATTCCTCAGAGAGCTACTCCGAGTCTATGAGAGAGCGACTCTCGACGATTTGATCAAGTTGCAAATCTGTTTGAAGGCCTTTGCGGAACATCGAGATGGTTGCGGTAGAGAGATCGCCGACGTGCTCGGTGCGATCAAAGATCCGCTTCCACAAGACGCCGTTGAACAACTGGAATGGCTTGCGATTCAGAGCTCGGAACCGCCATTCGGTCAGGAGGATGAAGCGGAGTCTAGGGATCAAGACGATCTCCTGAAAGATTCTTTCAATCGCGGCCTAAACCTGACGAGAGGCCGTGCCGTACTTGCCTTAGGCCATCTGATCCGGCACGATTCAGCCTACATCCCTCGTTTCGCTTTCACTCTCGAACAACTGACCGTAGACAGGAGCGCGGCCGTCCAAGCCTGTAGCACCTATGTTTGGAGGGTGATTGCAGGCGGAGACTATCTGTATGCGTACGAGATGTTCCGAAAGTGCCGCATGATAATTCCGTCATTGCCCACCATACAGTATGGGTTCGATCTCATTCGGGTTGGGCTGCGAGATCATTTCTCGCTCCTTCGCCCGCTCATCGAAGAGCTGTTCGAGAGCGAGGATAGTGAATGCGTCGTCGCTGCATCTCAACTGGCCTGCCTCGCCGCTCTCACTCATCCAGAAGCTTATGAAATGGCGGATCGAGCCCTGAATGGAAATGAAAAGCAGAGACTCGTCGCCGCTCATGTGGCGGCTGCGAATCTAGGCTCGGATGAATTCCGGCCCTGGTGCGAAAAGCAGTTGTATGTCCTTTTCAATGACCCGGATTCGAAGGTTGGTAGTGCGGCTGGCGACTGTTTCAGAAGGCTCGAAGGTCAATCGTTAGAAGCGTTTGGTGAGTTGATTGAGGCGTATTGCCGTAGCGCTGCCTATGAAGCCAACTCGTATTCGCTGCTCCACACTCTCGAAGAATCCGTTGAGAAACTGCCAGGCATTGTGTGCATGGCCTGTGAGCATTTTCTGCTGCGCTTTGGCAAGGAGGCGAGCGACATTCGAACTCATCGAGCCGCAGACGGTTACGGGATCCCAAAGTTGGCTTTTCGTGTATACCACCAGCATCAGCGAGATGAGTGGGCATCCCGGGCCCTCGATGTCATCGATCGTCTTTGTGAAGTGAGTGTGGGTGAAACCTTTGCTCAATTGCAGGAGTTTGATCGCTGATCTTGGCTGAATTCATCGTTGAGAACGTCCGCGCTCATTCCGCGAACGTGTTCTATAGATGACCGAAGGAAGCCTCATTAACGAAGCTGGCTCATGGTCTGTGAATTACGCGAGATGACCGGGAGCCGCGCCCAGCCTGATCGACCGTGCTCCTCGATTCATGAGGCCTGCGAGGGATTCTGGGCAGGCGACCTTCTTCGTTGATTAATCCTGAAATGTCGGCATAGCGCCACAATTCCAGGATCAGTTGCGCGCCGGTAAAATGCACGGCTCCATGGGCGTTTATCGAGACCAAGCTTTCGCAATTCAATCGTCGCGCGAGCGCGGCATGAAGAGTCTGTTCTCGTGCTCTATACTACCGTGTAGTAAAGGACGCTATCACGCCCTATGGCGTTTCGACCCTTGAAATCATTTTTTTCGACTGCGGATGAATTGCTGCAGCAGGATTTGCCAGCGCTCGGCGGAGTTCTACTCACGCACCTGAAAAGCTATGAAGGGTTGAACACGGTCTACCAACATGCCGGGCTGAATCGTGGGGTATTTCCGCGCCATGCTTGAAAACCGGAACATCGGCCTTGGGCCTTTGCCCAAAGAGCCGGAATATGGAACCCGTCAGCCGGAGGTGACGAAGCGGATGATGGAGGCGTGGAACTGGCTGGAGAGGCAAGGCCTGCTGATTCACAACGACCAGCAAGTTGCTGATTGGTTCACTATTTCTAGTAACGGGGAGGAACACTCCGATCAGGCACCCCCTGCACCGAATCCCGCGATAGTCTCGAAGTCTGTCATCGGCGCGCCTCGCGCGCTTCTCTCATACTCATGGGACGGTCTAGAGCATCAACAGTGGGTCAATAATCTCGCTGAACGGCTTCAGAGAGAGAACGGCGTCGAGGTTGTCTTCGACCAATGGTATCTGAATCCAGGTGACGACAGACTTCATTTTATGGAGCGAGGAGTAGCGGATAGCGATTTCGTAATCGTGGTCTGCACGCCGACCTATGCGGAGCGCGCAAACAGGCGGGAACGTGGAGTCGGATACGAATCAATGGTCATTACTGCCGAGTTGGCTAAGAACATTTTGACGAACAAATTCATTCCAGTGCTCCGAGGCGGAACGTGGGATTCGTCTCTGCCGACATACCTGGGGAGCAAGATGGGCGTGGATTTAAGTGGCGAGCCCTTTAGCGAGCCTGAGTACGAGAAGTTGCTTCGCGTTCTCCACGGAGAGCCCATTCAGCCTCCGCCGCTCGGAAAGAAACCCAATTTTTCGAGGGAATCCGCGACGGGCGTCAAGCGGAGTAGGGCCGTTGGATCAGTTACGGAAGCGTCTCCAAAGCCTCCAACGAAAGCAAGCTGCAATTTCTCTCCTCGCGCGCTCCTTCTCTCAAAAGAACTTTCCATCAGGGCATTCCCAGTTATTCAGGAAAGCACTTGGTCGGAGGAGATCGAGCTTACGGTGGCCGCGGATACGAGCGAAATCGATTCGATTTTCTCGCGTTTCAGGGGATACAAGGACGTTCTGGTCGTGGCCTACGGGTTCGACGTAGCAGTGGCTAAGCTGAGGTCACTGAATAGAGTTGTTTCCGGCGGAAAGGCTCTTTGGAAAGTTCAGTTCGACCCAATTCGTACTGAGTTTAGCAACGATATGGAAGTGGGGACCTCGGGCACCAGTGCCGATGAGTTCGCTGAAAAACGGGTTCGCAGGCTCTTGCTGAATGAAAACCCCATGGCGTTTAAATCGGATACAAACGACATGATTGGGCTTGCTAATGAAGCAATGTCTGAGAGCTTGGTGCAGGGGTTGAATTCTATCGTAAAAATCCAGCGTTCAAGCTTTATCGACCTTCATACCGACTTCGGAACTAATCCTATCAAGTTTATTGAAATCGCCTGGATTTCTGCTGTGGCTGATCTGAAACTCTCCGCAGCCGTTCAGCACATTGACCATCTCACATTGGAGTTGAACCGAAATATTCTCAACGTAGACTTTTCTGGCCGCCGCCATAGGAAGTATGTGAACGTCCCTCCCTTTGAGGTCAACGTGAAGGGATCAATGATTCTTCCGTCGGACGATTAAGGCTTCCACGTCAGGATGATGCCGCCGACTCAAGCGGTGGTCTATCGCCGATGGACTCGGCAACGATCAATCCTCATAAGTCGGCATAGCGCCACAATTCCAGGACCAGATGGTGCCGGGAAAACGCACGGCTGCATGCGCGTTTCTCAGTACTGAAGTTGACGATGCGAATCCGATATTGAGTGTGGATCCCGCTCAGCAATGCGCAAGTCAGTTTGTTCGACAGCCAGGAGTCTATTCGCTCCAGCGAGTCATCGCTGATCGAAAAGTGCTACTGCCAGTCTTCTTCGTTCAGCCTAAAGTGTTCGACATTTTCCTCGGCAAACTTAATTTCAGCCCGCGCCCATCGCCGCACGGCCTCAATCGGAAACTTGAGAAATGGCTCCGCCATCGAGGCTCGTTGTTCCATATGCTCTCCGATCGACCCGACGAATGCCCCGCCGCTGTGCATACCGGCAAACCAAGCGGAAAAGACATTATCGTCGTTCCCGTATCTCTCCAGAATAAACCGAGTAACGGGATTCAGATCAGGCCCGTGGCTTCCCACGAACGGCCCTGGAACGTGGCGCGCGAGCAGCTGGGCACCCTCCAATCCATGTTTGTCGAGCCAACGAATGACAACATCTTCCGGCAGCGCCACGATAGGAAACTTGCGGGAGAGAAAGCTCAGGCTCCGTTCCTTCGACAGCATGACCTCGCCGATTCCGTCCATCAACCGCTGAGGACGCACCGCCGCAACACTCGCGAAAAGGCCCACCGCGGCCTGCGAGGTCTCATAGGATTCGCTCTGCATCATCTGAATCAGGATCGACGTGGCACGATCTGGATTTGCCGGTAGTACGCGAGCAAAAATTTGTGGAAACCAATGAGACAGTTTCTTTGTCTTGAGAATGGCCTGCTCCAGCAATCCGACGATTACATCGAGTGATTCGTCGTTGAACACGGTTTGTAACCACACCAATTTATCTTCTGAGTCAGTCGTTCGCATCAAGAGGAAGACAATGAACTCGATTCCTGTGTCCGCGGCGTCCGCGTCCCCCCCGCGAGCTGCAGCGATCAAAGTTTGCGCAGCCAGCTGTGCTTCGGCGGGCGACGTGTGTCGCGGTCCGTTCCAGGCAGCAAGCGTCCTCAGGAAACCGGTATGGATCTTCTTCTCGCGGACGCCAGTGATTGCCCGAGCAAACGACTGCACAAAATCTCCAGAGGGCGTCATTACATGGAAGCCGAGAACCGGATCTTTTTCCCAAAGCTCGTCCAGCGACGCGCTCAATTTCTTGCGGACGATCTCCGCTGCATCCGAAGGAAGTTTTGGCCGTGCGGTCTCGCTGACACCAGCAAAATAGCCGCGTGCCAGATTCGGATTCCGGTTTGCAGAACAAACCATGACGATGCGATCCAGAAACTTGAGGTCTTCATCAAGCTGGCCAAGTTGGACACCGAACTCGACCGAGGAATGTGCTTTGTCGCTGTTTAACCACGGAAGCTCCTGGTCAAAGTTATCCTCGTGCTGCAAGAGCTGGGAAGCTAGCTCACGGATGCGACCTTCCCAGTCCGTCTGTTCCAGATGATGATCCCAGGAATCCGGCCACGATCGAGCAGGTCGGTGAATGGTTTCCCGGTCGAGTTCCGCAACACATAGATGTGTTCAGCCGCAATTCGAATCATTGGTTCACTTGCTCAATCCGTCCATAGCATTGTAGTTCTTGGCGCGACACACCACACCGTAGGGAGGACGTATCCTCTCTGCCTGCGGACCTGTTCCGACCCGCAACGCCGCCTTCTATAGGTCTGCGGAGCCACAGGCTGAAATCGGCAATGCTGAAGTAATCCGGTCCCGCCGCCACGACATTTAAGTACTGGGAGTCGGCACAGCGCCACAATTCCAGGGATCAGATGGGTGGAAAACGCACGGCTCCATGCGCGTTTGTGGGTACTAACGTTCGCTCATATACTTCTGTCATGGCGATAACTTCGAACTGCGCTCTGTGTGGCACGTTAGCGGTGTTGATTGACAGTCATCTCTTACCCAAGGCTCTTTACCGCCTCACACGAGATAACACGATGAAGAACCCTAATCCGGTACTGGTGACGAAGGGCAAAGATGTTCAAACATCGTCACAGATGAAGCGATATCTCCTGTGTTCGGTTTGTGAAGATTTGTTTAGCAAGAACGGGGAATCGTGGGTGCTCGCGCGTTGTTTTCGAGGAGGGCCCGCGAACAAGTTTCTCCTACGGGACGTGCTAAGAACCGCAACGCCGATGAAGAGCGATTCAAGCGGGGACCTCGTATCGACGGTAGGAATGGTGGGAATGGACATAGGGAAAATCGCATACTTCGCGGCTAGCGTCTTTTGGAGAGCTTCCGTCAGCGACTGGCCGATTCAAGGCAAGGTGGTTCCCCAAATCAGCCTAGGAGCCCTACAAGGAGAATTTTCTGATTATCTCTTGGGAAGGTCCCAATTTCCAACAAGCTGTAATTTACTGATCTACGTGGCGGACGATACGACGCCCCCTCTCGCAATGCATCCACCTCAGTGTGGTAATTCAGGAAACCTAGAGGAGTGCCGCTTTTCTATCCCTGGAATCCGATTCTCTCTCTTACCTAAGATTCCCCAGTCGCAACTTTCGCTTATGGCTCCTCCACACCATGCACTGCTCATCAGCAACGATCAAAGTCGGTTGCTGGCCGAAGGAACGATCAAGCTGCGGGGTAAGCCTGTAAAACCGGCAGAGTTCTGGCATTAGTAACGGGAAGTCGGCACAGCGGAAGCGATCACGCGATCTGCGTGAATGCTCAGGGACCAGCCAGACGGGCGACCTTCCAGCACAGACAGAGTCACATGCGTAGCAGACTGATTCTTCGCGGTCGAGAGGTACAGGCAGTGCTCGATTTCGAAATCGATGCGAACCAGCCTGAGTGGTGGTTAAAGCCGCTTTGAAAGTCATTAGGAAGCGACTGCCGTGCTATCCTGTCCGGTCGCATCTGGCGACAACGGGGAACACATTGAGCGTTGAGAATATTGTCAAGGAAGTTCGCGCCGAGATTTCAAGACTGCAACAGGTTCTATCGCTATTGGGTGAGGGCAATGTAGAGACCCCAACACGACCGACGCGCCAAATATCGGCGGCTGGTAGGAAACGAATAGCAGCGGCCACACGCGCACGTTGGGCGAAGATCAGAGCGGAAAAGGCATCGGGCAAAGTTCCGGGGAACAGCGGAGTCAAACCACAGCGCAAGGTCTCCGCAGCGGCTCGCAGAAAAATGGCAGCCGCTCAGAAAGCACGGTGGGCGAAACTCAGGGCAGCGAAGAAGTAGAGTAGGACAGATGGGGTTGGCACAGACGCTACGCGCAGGCGAATAACGGACGCCGCGACGCCCCGTCATTCGATGAGAGGGTAGTTCTTCCGCTACCCGCACTTTTCACCCGCAGTTGCTGTTTCCACCACCAACCATCAACAACTTCTAGCGCCACCCGTGCCACGAAGTAGTTGTAATCACTGTTAATTTTGGCCCTGAAAAGGCTGGCTTCGGGGAGATGTTCAATCCCATGCGCTCTCGGCAGACACGCTCCAGAGGCCCGAAATCATACAGCCTCTTGAAGTAAGAATAAGCTGCGCGAACGGGATAAAACCCAGCCGTGACCGCCCAGTCTCCTGGCCGGAGCCAGCCTCCATGCTTTAGGAAGCGAATCTGTTCCCTCCATAGGTACCATCATCAATCCCTTCCTGCACCACAGCCCGTGAATTCGACACGACAAAGACCGGAAATCTATTAGTACCGGGAGTTCAAGACCCCCACCTCCAATTCTAGGTCCAGCCTTCCGGCTGATCTTCCTATTCCACGTTCGTTTCATGGCGAAGTTTGGAGCTACGGTCGGCTCCTTCTGTCAATCCCGCTTGTGCAGCTCTGCGCGGCGCATACCCCAAGTGCGCGCCGTGCTCGCTTCCGCGCCCATTCCGGCTCCGCTGCGCTCCGGGGATTGACAGCGCCTCCCTGCGCTCAACCCTCGCCGCTATGAACCGAATGTTTTTTCTTGGCCTAAAAGGCCCAGAACCCTGAACAAAACCGCGAAAGGAGATCAGCCGCTATGCTTGCCACCGTAAACAATTTACTCGCCAACAAAGCAATTCCACCTCTCGATGCTGTACAGATGCTGGATCTATTGCAGTATCTGTTCAACACCACCGAAAAAATGCTCCGCATTGAGGTCGCCGAGGCCGTGTACCGCGACGATCACGGTCACCCGAAGGCATTGGACGTATTTCTTGCCTGTACGCTGCCCTTAGCTGAAAAGGCTGCACGCCGCCGAGCACACAAGCTATTCCTCTACCCCTCCGATTGGCAGCTGGAATTGATGTACGACGGTGCAGTCACGACCATGATCGACGTATTTCAGCACAACTATGCTGTGAAGCCGGGGACGGACCGTTTTCGGCGCTATCTTGTGCGTGCCTTGGCACTGGGCACGGTGCGGTCGTATTTCATGCGAAAGGAGAACGATGAAGTTCGCTCTGTTGCCAATCTCGCAACCGTTCCCGCGCGTAAAAGGCCGTGCCGTAACAAAGTCGAGCAGGACATCATCACCAGAGACCTGCTTAACCAGGTGACAAGTTTTCCCCACTTGCGCCCTTCTGTGTTCCAAACTCTGCAATGCATTCGAGAACTCGGCCCGGATCGCGCTCTGAAGGAACACGCATACACGGCATCGGGTGATCCGGATAAATGGAAACGTGACAGAGGAAGACGGCCGATCCTTGACCCTGACGCCATCGCCGATGCCATGGGAACCGACCGGCGCACGGTCCACCGAAATCTCCGCGAGGCAAGGATCATCTTGCGCGATGTCTTCAACGCGGACGGCAGATTGTTCCTGAACTGCTGACAATCATTAGGGGCACATGGTTAGCGTGCCCCTATTTTCACATTTTTTGCGGCGCCAGCGTCGGTTCGACGCTGGCGCCGCTCATTTTGTCCGTTAACCCATCCCAAGTGAGGAGACAAGACAATGAATGCCGAATTTCAGCGGTATCGCTTCGCCCGAATCGAGGGCCACAATATCACGCGCGCACGACTCGACGCACAATTCAAGGACGGAATCACCAACCTAGACGAGCTTGAGGAGCTAATTGCACAACAACTGACTGAGGAACCGACCAACTGTGCGCCATGGCGCAAGTCGGAAATCGAGCGAACGGGTTACCGCGAGGGGATGCACCTGGCGGCTCTGGAGTTTTTCTGGTCACATCGCCAAGAGTTACGGCGCGCTAGCCTGGACAATTCCGTTTAGGAGAAACGTACGGCACATAAGCAGAATCGTGGACATCATGGCTTTCCAAGCGTTCGCGAAACTTGTATTGCGATTCCTGTTCGTCCACGGGCACCGGAGGCGAAGTTATTCACAATGTTGCTAGCAGGCGAAATGGGCATAAAATTGGACACGGTTTTTGAAGTCAGAGAGGAGGTTCCGGCTCATGTCTCTATCGGACGACGAACTGACAGCCTTGTTCCTCTCCCCCTCTCGCCTTCAGATGCTCAGTGACGAAGATCTCATGGCGGCCCTGCGCATAGGCTGCAATGATGCCTTCGCAGTCCTGTACGAAAGGTATAGTGATTTGGTCTTCCGAACCGCACGCGAAATCCTGCACGATGATGGCGAAGCGCAGGAGATGGTCGAGAAAGTATTCATGGTTATCTTCCGGACGGTGAACCAGTTCGATCCCGATCGTGGAACCTTCAAAACTTGGTTGCTCCAGTGTTTTTCGGAGGCACGGAGGCGGCGGAGCCAAGAGGTGATCCCTCCGAACCACTCCGCAGGGCTTCAATAGCCTGTCCGACCGCGCCCGAACCCGTCGCGAGGAAGAGGCAAACCAATAACTACCGCATCTCTGCAATGTACATTGTGACCGCGGTGACTCGACCGACAATGTCCGCGTCCCCTGGGTAGCGAACCTGCCTCGACTTCTTTCCAGACTGGGCCGAGGGGAGAAGCACCAACTGGCTGCCGTTCACTTCGCACCAGCTGCACACATATAGGTTATCTCGAAGCTCCACAAAATAGATTGGCCGCTCGAATTCGTCGTGCCAGCCGCCAGGTAGGACGTTCGTCTGCTGGGAGTCGATCTTCACAAACGAACCGGGCCTCAGCATTGGGTAAAGCGTGCGGTCTTCGATCCCGATATATCCGTAAAGGGAATTCCGCCAGTCCATGTGCTGGAGCAGTGCAACCGGAATCTCGCCCCAGCTCTCAAACATCCGCGAGACCAAGTTGGTACTCGCGAAGTCGACTTTCTCTCGGAGTTCCAGCGGGGCCACGAGTGTGCTGTGCGCGCCTCCAAGCGTTGGCGTCACCAAGTAAGTGTGCGGTAGTCCCACGAGTTTTTGTTCGGTGCCGGCGTCGCGCATATCAACGCCGAAGTACGACAAAATTTCGTCGAGGCCCAGCCTATAGATCAGGCTCAAGCTTTGAAGTCTGTAGATATTAAGTTTGAGCTTTCCCGCTTCGAGACGGCATAGCCAAGTGCGAGAGATGAAGAAGTCCGGAGCGTTTTTCCTGAGCGCGATCTCCCGACTGAGGTCTGCCACTTCGCGCGTGGACAGGCGCAAGCGTTTCCGCGCAGCTCTGAGCCGCTTACCAGCATCCGTGGCCGATGTCGGGGGCAACATCGCACTACAACCTCGGAGTTGCGCTATGTTACCGCACTTTTGAGCCTTTTCCACAGGTTTGATGGACCATTTGTGAAAAACGGACTTCCCGTTGTTGGCGTCAAAGTGCCTGCTACTGGCCGTAGTTGACGGCATTCATCGTGTCTGGCCTCGATTCTGGCCAGCCGTCAAACCGACGTATTCTCGACTCGCTCATTAGAACCGTCTGTTTCCCAGCGGTTCCGGCCCTGCTGTCCCCGATCAGGGACAGGTTACAAATGTTTATCACAGGTTTGCGAACTCGCATTTATACCGAACGAATCTCTGCGAGCTTGCAGTTTGGACGCGGTCTGGATTCGTGTGTTTTCAGACAACCGTCCGCGTACGAGCATTACTGCGGCAAGGCCTGACGCGCAACACGCACGCCTCGCGGGAAAAACATAGCCAGAGGCTTACGTGAGCATCAAACCAAATTCCGCCAGGGGCGCCGACCTCGCCGAGCGAGTCCATTCCGTCCTCGCGAGCAAACACCTCACACTCTCTCAAATTTCCCAACTGTCTGCGGCGCGATTCGGCCGTTCTTCGCCCTACTTCCTTCCCCACACTCTGTACCATGAATTCCGGCTGGGGACCTTTAGCCCAAGCCTTCATCAGCTGTTTGCACTCAGCCAGATCTCCGGCTACCGATTCTCTGATTGGCTGCGCGTGTTGGGATGTGATCTGGAAGACATTCCCCGATTGCAGGTTCTCTTGCCGTCAAAGCGCACGATGCTGCTCGATTCCTCTCTGGTGGATGCTGATGCGTGGATCCCTTGGTTCCGAAACCGCGCCCGCGGCACTTCTGCGCCTCCGATTGCGCCTCTGGCACAGCTTCTGGAACTCACTGCTCCCAGGCAACTTCGTTCCCTCCCCGAAATCGGTAATGGAGGCTTCTTGTACGCAAAGATTGGAGGCCAAGATGGCATGGCTTTCCCCGATCTGATTCCCGGAAGTATTGTTCGTGTGAATCCAAGATTTTCGAACGGTTGTATCCGTAAAACAAATGGCGCAACGTCCACCCAAATTTTTCTGATCGAACACAACAAGGGGCTCTTTTGTTGCCGCTTGCGTGTTGTCGAAAAGGGGATCATCGTTCCCATCGGTACGTCGCTCTCTTATGCCCAAGTCGAACTGAAAGTTCCACGCGAGGCACGGATTCTAGGCGTTGTGGATCTCGAAATTCGACCTATGCTTCAGACCCAGCAGCCGGAAGTTCCAAAGGACCTGGCAAAGCATTGGAAACCGCGACCGCTCGTCACGCACAAGAGATTCGGCCAACTCCTCCGCGCGTCACGCGCCAAGCTCGGTCTGTCTCTGCGGGAGGTTGCGGGAATGAGTCACAACATTGCACGTCTGCTTGGGGATGAAAGATATTTAGTTTCTCCCAGTTCTCTCTGCGATTACGAGCTTTTGAACGTGCCACCGCGTCACTTACACAAGGCGATTACGCTCTGCTCGCTCTGCGGTTTGCAGTTCCACGTGTTTCTGAAGACGATTGGAATTGTCTTGGCTGAAGCCGGCCCGGAACCGATACCCGACCATCTCGCTCGCAGAGTGCTAGACATGGAGTCCGTCGAAAATTCGGACGACAACGACATGTCAGGTCGGGGCGGCGGGTTCCTTCAGCAGATGCTTGAACGATGCGAGGAAATTCCGTTCTTCCTGCGGGAGTCCATCGCGTCACTTTCTGGCTTGGAAGACGCTTCGCAAGACGACTTCTTCTGGATCGGTGGCGAATATGATGTCCTTCATCCTTGCCTGGCCAACGGATTGTTTGCCATCGTGAATCGTCGCGATAAGAGGCCAATCCATTTCACGTCGAAACCGGCATGGCAACAGCCGGTGTATGTGATCCAAATGCGCGACGGAACATACTTGTGTGCATGTTGTGGCATCGAGAATGGGACGCTGGTCATCCATCCGTATTCCCCGCAGTTCCGTCGTTCTGAACATTTGCGCTACCACCACGATGCCGAGGTCGTCGGCCGAATTGTCACGGTGATAAGAAAGCTCGGCTGATCTTGTCGGTTTGCCGGACAAATGGAATCGCTGTCCTGCACACGAATCCTACTGATTGCCGGGAAATTCTATTTAGTTGAGCGAAAAGCGAACGCTTCACTCATTTTATGGACAAGCTTTCCGTATCTGGCTAACCTCGGTCGTCAGGTGGGACTGTTGTCCTCTCTCTCTCATACACGAAGCCGTTGGAGGTCCTGGGTGCCGAGCGAACTCCAATGGCTTTCAAGACAGATTCGACCGTTGCTGCACTGGCATCTGGCTAGCTTTCTGTGCATCACCGCAGGCAGTCTTCTAGCACTTCTCACTCCGCTCGTACTCAAGTGGCTCATCGATCAGATCATCCCGCAGAGAAAGCTGGGATTGCTCCTATTAGCGGTTGGCCTGATCTTTCTCGGCTACCAGGGCAGGATGGCGCTCACGAGCCTGGGCGGTTACTTGATGCTGACTGCCGCCCAAAGGCTCACGCTCACGTTGAGAATGAGCCTACTTGGACGCCTCGACACGCTCTCAGCCGAATATTACGAAGACACACCGGTCGGTAGCGTGATGTACCCGCTCAAAGAGCCGATCGAAGAGGTCTCATATTTTGGGTCCGACCTCCTGCCCGCAATCTTGCGCATGTTCCTGACGGCCAGCTTCACGCTGGTGACTATGTTCGTACTCAGTCCTTTGCTTACGCTAGCCGTTTTCCCTCTCGTCCCGGTTTTTCTGGTCGCGCGGCGGCACTTCCGCCGGAGGCTCGCGGCTAACGCGGACAACGTGCAGAGCAATCGTCTGGCGTGGAGCACCTTCCTTGAAGAACATCTTTCCTCGGTGATTCCCATTCAACTGTTAGGACAAGAAAAACGCCAGGAGCGAAGGGCCTTCCGGCTCCTGGCTCGTGGAGTCAGATCACAACAAAAGTTATTCACCACCAGCATTTGGTTTACGGTATGGAGTTCCATGGCGGTTGTTTTGGCCATGTGCGCTGTCATTGGCTACGGCGGCGAGATGGTGCTGTCAGGAACGTTCAGCGTCGGTGGGCTAGTGGCCTTCTATGGCTTGGTTACGCAACTCTTTGATCCTCTCAGTGGCGCCGCTGATCTCTACGCGAGAGCACAGAAAACCTTCGCCAGTGTTCGGCAGTTGAAATCCGCGCTTGAGTTACGCCCGAGCGTGACGAACGTCGCTGCTGCGGTTTGTCTCTCGCGGGAACATCATCCCCAGATTGATTTCGCCGAGGTTCGGTTTGGGTATCGAAGGCAGAAAAACATGCTTCACATTCCCTCGCTTCGAATCTCGCCGGGCGAACAGGTCGCCATCGCTGGGGAGAACGGTGCTGGAAAAACCACGCTTGCAAAACTCATAGCACGACTCTACGACCCTGATTCCGGTTCGATTCGCATCGGAAACGTAGATATCCGCAACATTCAACTCAAAGATCTGCGCCGGTACGTCTGCTATCTGCCACGCGACCCCGTTCTGTTTGATGGAACGTTGTCCTTCAACCTTCGCTTTGTGCGGCAGGCAGCGCCTGACGATAAACTACAAGAGGCCATTCGGAGCGTGGGCCTCGCGGAATTTGTTGCAGCGTTGCCCGATGGCTTACGCCAACGGATCGGACCCGGAGGCTGCCAACTTTCCGGAGGTCAGCGCCAACGACTTGCCCTCGCAAGAGCGATTCTGCAGCAACCTCGGATTTTGATCTTGGATGAGGCAACTTCCTGTCTGGACCCTTCTTCAGAGAGAGTCATCCTTGGGAACGTTCGCCGTGGCCTCACAGCGTCAACGCTGATTGTTGTTTCCCACCGCCCTTCAACATTCGCCACCTTTGGCAGAGTTCTTGTTCTTTCCCGCGGAGAAATCATAGAGGACGGCAATTTCTATTCGCTCAAGTTTGCTGCGAGTCGCCCCTCCAACCAATTTTTTTCCACAGCCTCTATCATCGACGAAGATCTCCGAGAGACTTCTCTGTAAATACAAGCTGCGTCGGACTTTGTTCCTTGCCGCCCTATCGTAGGGGACTTCAGCGACGGCAATGCTGAATAAAAAGCGGACACTTTGATTTTTTCCACGCAAGAAATCTGAAACGCATCTTGTTGTTATTAAGCAACTTCTCTTCGCGCATGTTGGTTTACCGAACCTTTTCACCTTTTACTGGCTTTCAGTATCGAAGGGTGGCACAGTGCGCTCCAGGCATCTGATCGCTATTACGAGAAACAAGGGATGGGGCAGCAATGTACAGAGTTTCTGACACGGTGCGCAGCACACACAACCAGGACGGCGCAATTGTGCTGGATGTTCGGCAAGGTCAGATGTTCAACCTCAACTTCGTTGGGTCGCGAATCCTGGAACTTCTCAAGAGTGGGTCCGCCGAATCAGCGATTGTCGATGAGATCAGCCGGGAGTTCGGCATTAGCCGGGATCTTGCCGAGAACGATGTGTGGGAATTTCTGCAGAACCTGAAGAAATTTCACCTGGTCGAAGAGCGGGAACCGGGCATGGCGGTCTGAGCTAGTACCAAGATCATGGAATCGACACAACAATCCGACCGAGAGACCTATCGCGCCATTGTGCTCGGGCAGGATGGGAATGAACTGCTCTTGAATCCGGTTAGCGATGGTTTTCGTCTACCCTCGGTCGAGATCCCGCGTTGGCAGCGAATTGCCGAAAACTTAACTGCTGCAATGAGGAAGGAGTGGGGCCACCAAGTGGTCTGTCTTTTCAAACCTGATCTCAGCGCTCCAATCTTCTCCGCCGCCGACCACAACTACCAAGTCATGGAATCCTGCGGACCCGTAGCAAAATCCAGCACGCGGACCGAGTGGGTGCGTGTCGCGTCTTTGTCGGAGGAAGTCTTCGTTGACCCGGCAGACTACATGGCGGTGCGACTATCTCTTACTGAATGTACCGGGTACTCGGACGGCATAGCGCCAGGACGGTTCGCAAGACTCGGCTGGTTCAGAGAATTGCAGGGATGGATCGAAGAAGTAATCGGGCCAGTGGGATTCCATCTGACGGGAGGTTTTTCTCAGTTGAATGCAAGCCCGTCGTTCAGCTTGGTTCGGTTCGAGACGAGCGGTGCGGCAGTATGGTTCAAGGCAGTCGGCAAACCTAATCTTCGCGAATTCCCGATCACACTTGCGATCGCAAGACTTCTCCCGCGATACCTTTCGCCGATTCTTGCTGCGCGGCCGGAATGGAATGGGTGGCTAGCGCTGGATGTCGAGGGCACCAATCTCGGCGAGACTCAAGACACTGGCCATTGGAAGGTTGCAGCGTCGGCCCTGGCGAAGCTGCAAATTGAATCCACTGACAGAATTGGGGCGCTCATCGACTCGGGTGCGCGCGATCTTAGGGCATCCGCCTTGTTGAAGCTGGTCCGCCCATTCCTGGATGCCATGCGTGAACTCATGGGAAAACAGACCAAAGTGCCACCACCCGTTCTGTCGAGGAGCGAACTCGTGTTGCTCGGAGAACAGATCGAAGAGGCACTACTCTCCTTAAGCACAGATTTGGGGATACCTGATGCGCTAGGACATGTCGACCTCAATCCCGGAAACGTGATTGTATCTGAGGGCCATTCCGTATTCCTGGACTGGGCCGAAGCATACGTGGGAAATCCATTATTCAGCTTCCAGTACCTCCTTGAACACTTTCGGCGCATGGCCGGCGTGGACGCGACCGCCGAGTCGGGCCTGACCAGCACCTACTCCGAGGAGTGGCAGTCATTGGTCCCGCCTGAAAACCTGGCGCGCGCTTTGGCATTTGCGCCAGTGCTGGCGGTCTTTGCTTATGCGGCGGCGACCGAGGCGTGGCGCGACCAGGCCAGACTTCAAGATCCGAAGTTTGCTGGATATCTACGGAGCCTGACGCGGCGGATGCATCGTGAAGCAAACCTGCTGGAGGGTCGGAGTGCGCTATGCCCAAACTGAAGGAACCTCTGCCGTACTCTCCGATCGAAGCCGTGACCGAAATCCTACACGGCGTGTCTGTAACGGATCCATACCGTTGGCTCGAAGACCAGGAGTCGGCACAAACTCGCGCTTGGATCGAGGCGCAAACCAAGTACGCACGTGCATACTTAGACTCGATTCCTGGCCGGGAACAGATTCGTGAGCGCATTCGCGAGCTGCTGGATGTAGAGACCTACGATTCCATCCAAAAGGTCGGGGACCGGTATTTCTTTCGCAAGCGCCTTCCCGGCCAGGAACAACCCTGCATCTTCTTGCGTGAAGGCCCGGACGGAAAAGACTGCCTTCTCATCGACCCCGCTGAACGCGGTAGTGGAAAGCACACGGCAGTCAAACCGCTCCGCGTTTCGCCGGATGGACGGCTGCTCTTGTACGAAGTGAAAGAAGGAGGGGAACGGACCGGAACATTTGAACTGCTGGACATCCAAAGCCGGAAGACCCTGCCCGATGTGCTTCCCCGCGGCTACCTGCGAGGCTTTGCGTTTGCGCCCGATTCGCGAAGCTTCTATTACGTCCACGAACCGATTACCGCGATGCCACAGAGGCGAGCCGTCTATCACCACGTTTTGGGCACGCGCTTCGACGGCGATAAGCAGATCTTCTTCGCCGGTGACGGTGACCAGCTCCGTTTGAGTATTGTTGCAGGGAAAGAACAGCTTGGATTTCTTGTGTACCGCTTTCTGGACAAACCATACACGGACTTTTATCTCTGGCGATTTGACAGTGAAGCAGCTCCAACGCTAGTGATCGAGAACGCGGGATACAAGTTCGGGCCGTTGCTCATGAACGATGGCCGAATTCTGGCCGTCACGGACCGCGATGCGCCGAATTCCCGGATTGTCAGGCTTCGTCTACGACAGGGTCTCGAACCGGAGTTCGTCGACGTGATTCCAGCAACGGATGTTCCCATCCGGAACCTCGCGGTGACCGAAAGCCGAATTTTTCTTTCCTACACCCGAGAAATCAAAACGCAGATCGCGGTCTTCGATCTCTTTGGCAAACCTGTCGGCGAATTGCCGCTCGACAAATCGGATACGGTTCGTCTCACCGGCGGCGCTCTCGACGAAGACCATCTCCTCTTCGAACTGGAGTCGTTCACAAAGCCTATTCAGATATATCGCTATTCATCCCGGACTGGCGAGGCCAAGCTCTGGGCAGAACGGAAGGTTCCGTTTAACGCTCAAGCGTTCAGCCATACCCAGGTCTGGTACACCGCAAAAGACGGTACGCGTATTCCTATGTTCCTTGTCGGTCGCCGCGACGTTCTCGAAAACGGGGCACATCCAGCGATCATGACCTCCTATGGCGGCTACGGTGTCCCGATGACGCCGCAGTTCAGCGTATTCGTCTCCTTCCTTATGGAACAGGGATGTCTCTTTGCCCTTCCTAATATCCGGGGAGGCTCAGAATTTGGGGTGAACTGGCACAACGCCGCGAAGCGGAGGAAACGGCAGGTTGCCATCGACGATTTCTTGGCAGCAGCCGAATGGCTCATCGAGGTTGGAAGGACAAAGCCCCACAAGTTAGCCATCTTCGGTGGATCCAACTCTGGTCTGCTTGTCGGAGCGGCCTTGACGCAGCGGCCAGAGCTTTTTCGTGCTGTAGTTTGTATGGTTCCGATGCTCGACATGTTGCGGTATCACCTCTTTGACAGTGCGCATGTCTGGGTAGATGAGTTTGGCACAGCTGATGACCCCGACGACTTCCATGCCCTAGCCGGTTATTCCCCTTATCACCAGGTTAGGGATAGCGTTGCTTATCCCGCCATGATGATCGTCTCGGGGGATGCCGACCGAAACTGTAATCCTCTGCACGCGCGAAAAATGACAGCCAGGCTGCAAGCGGCAAACATATCCGATCATCCGATTGTCTTGGATTACAACAGATTTCGAGGACATTCCCCGGTGCTTCCGCTGAGTGAGCGTCTTGAGGCCCTGACAGACCGCATGGCGTTCCTGTGCGACCAATTGGGAATCTGATCCTGCGTCCTAGGAGGCGAATGCCATGTCGTCGCTTGTTCTGAGAGCTTATTTGCAGCTGATCAAATTCGATTTCTACCTAGCACGCGGAGACTTTGCCGTTTTGTACAGCAAGGTCCGTGAGCGCCCGGTTCGCAATGGGTTTAAGAACCGATATTCGATTGATCAGATTTGCCATGCCATGGATGTAGCCTGCATCTGGTATCGGAAAGAAGTGCTCTGTCTGCAACGTTCCGCAGCTGCAGCGTGCCTCCTCAGGTACTACGGCGTTCCAGCGCAAATGGTCATCGGAGCGCAACCCGTGCCGTTCAGAGCTCACGCGTGGGTGGAAGTGGACGGTCGCGTAGTGAACGACAAACCATACGTTCCACAAATTTACGCGGTTCTCGAAAGGTGCTAGAGACCATTCGAAATCGCTGAATCGAGGCCACCAACCATGAGTGTCCAATTTGGAATATGGAACTTCGATGATACGGCACCACCCCGCCCTCACATTGAAAAGGCAGACAGTTTACTCGTCTCCTATGGACCGGATTGTGGCGGCTCCTTCTCCCAGTCTGGTGTGACGATTATCTATCGTGGGTTCCACAACACGAGGGCATCTCGGGACGAAGCACAGCCCCATGTTTCTAGGTCGGGCGCTGTCCTCACTTGGGACGGCCGTCTCGACAATCGCGCAGAACTGATTCGCGAGTGCTGCGGTAACGTATCGGAAGAGTCTCCTGACATTCTGGTCGTGGCGGCAGCTTACGACCGGTGGGGGACTAACTCGTTCGCAAAACTGATTGGCGACTGGGCTCTTTCTGTTTGGGAACCGCGGACACACGCCTTGGTCCTGGCTACAGATCCCATCGGAACGCGCCATCTCTACTACTCTGTCGATCGGACTCACGTCACCTGGAGTACGGTTCTTGATCCACTTGTTCTGTGCGCTGACCGATCGTTCCGGCTTGATGAAGAATTTGTCGCAGGTTGCCTTACTTTCTTTCCGGCTCCGCATCTGACGCCTTATGTTGGAATCAATTCCGTTGCCCCATCTTGCTTGGTTCGTCTGGCAAATGGAACAGCAAAATCAACCAGGTATTGGGACTTTGATCCCGCCAAAAGAATTCGGTATCGCACTGACGGAGAATACGAAGAACACTTCCGCATAGCCTTTGCGGAATCGGTTCACCGACGCCTACGGTCAGACGCACCCGTCCTAGCAGAGCTAAGTGGCGGGATGGATTCATCTTCGATCGTGTGCGTAGCGGACAACGTGATAGCGAAAGGAGTGGCCGAAACCCCACGACTCGATACTGTCTCCTACTACGACGACTCCGAACCGAACTGGAACGAACGTCCTTACTTTTCCAAGGTGGAAAAAAGACGCGGTCGGACCGGATGCCACATCGATGTGAGCTCGCAAGAACCGTACGGCCTCGCCTCTGGGGGCGATGTTCTTGCGGTGTCACCGAGTTCCCTGCGCTGTCCGACGCGAGCAACCGAGCAACTCGCGGCACTAATGAACGTCCAAAGAAACCGCGTGCTGCTTTGCGGTATTGGCGGTGACGAGGTCACGGGCGGCGTTCCAACAGCAATTCCTGAACTGGCGGACCTGCTCGTGAGTGCCCAACTAAGAACTCTCGCTCACAAGCTCACACTCTGGGCTCTGGACAAGAGAAAGACCTGGATCGGCCTGTTAGGGGAAAGTCTCGCGGCCTTTTTCTCATCGGAACTTATCGGCACGTCAGACTCCCACTGCCCAGTCCCATGGCTCCGATCGGACTTCATCCGAGCAAATCGGGCAGCTCTAAGCGGCTATTCGCGCCGCTTGAAATTCTTTGGCCCACTGCCGAGCTTTCAGCGGAACTCGGAGATACTGGACGGGTTACGCAGGCAGATGGCCGCATCCAGCCTGCCGTTGCATCCGCCATACGAAAAACGCTACCCCTATCTCGACCGGAACCTGATTGAGTTCTTGTATTCGATTCCACGAGAACAACTGGTACGCCCTGGAGAGCGGCGCTCGCTGATGCGGCGCGCTCTTCGTGGAATTGTGCCCGATGAAATTCTTGATCGGAAACGCAAGGCTTTTGTCGCGCGGGCGCCGCGGCTCCAGATCTCAACCCAAGTGTCCTCCCTAGCCGACGTCAGCCAGGAAATGATCATCGGTTCTCTGGGAATAGTTGATACGGACGCATTCACTAAGATTCTGCAAAAGACTCAGTCTGAGGACGTACCCATCGTGCCTCTTATGCGAACTTTGGCGATTGAATGTTGGCTTAAGAGTGTCACACTCCACGGCCTACTATCGGAACACGAGCGAACTTGGATTGAGCCCCTGGGGCACGGCGCCAAAATGCCGTGCGGCTAGACGGAACCTAAGAAATCAGCTAGCTGGCTGTGCAAGTGACTTCCAACAAGAAAGGAGGTGAGGATAATGAAATACGCAACCCCACAGGTTGTTCTCAGTGGATCGGCTCTTGCCTTGATTCAAGGCTCTGGCAAGCCGGATCACTTCAACAAAGACAATACACCCACGGACCAGACGTACGACTGCACCACTGCGGCGTATGAAGCCGACGAGTAGTTGCCAGTTCAGGGCGCACAGAGTTTCTTGTGCGCCCTGAACCGCCGTTATGGCAGCTTCCCATAAAATTGTAACGGAACGTCGAAAGGCCCATCAGGCGGAGTAACATTCCCCTCCCTCGCGTTTATGCGAAAGATGAGTGTCCGCGATTGCGCTTTATGACCACAGGCCAACCCGGTCGCAGGGATGTGCAGTTCCCAGACGGCGCCCTCCTCAAGCTCGCCGTTGTCTGCGTTGGTGGCTGAAAGCTCCGGCGGTACACTCGGTTTTGCCATAACAACAAAGAGAGGGCTAGCGATGGTTAGTTCCGCGTTGTTTGTCAGCGTGAGATCGAAAGCTACCAGCTTATCCAGATGATCGTATCGAACGTTCGTAACGTGCGAGACAACTTTGGCCGAGACATCAGTGAGTCCCTTTAGCAGAGGCGTGCCTGTGTCAGGCGCCCGCAATGATATCGTGCGGGTCCATAGGTCCGCGGCTCCGTTGGTCACCTCACTCCAGACTGGATGGAAGGCACCACTCCGGTCGGCACCCAATGCCCGGCCTTGGGGAACACCCGACGGGTTCGGACCGAAAGCGAGGATCCTTAATGGTTCCAAACGGTGCAGGGGATCATTCCAGTTCGGCGGGGAAACGACTAAACGTCGCTCATCCGCAAGAGCATCCAGAGTTGATTTGGCGATTCGTGCCGGCACTAAGGTGACTATCTGTCCGATTGAGGCACCCTGGTCAAAGGATGCTCCGAAGTAGGCGCGACATCCGTCCTTGCCATACCACATGAATCCCAACACTCCGTATTTGTTGGCAGCGAGTGACACGCTGCCAACACGCAGGTCCAATGGTCGTCCCTGGGGTGTTATAACGGGCTTGAGCACCCATGAGCGACCTTTGTCCGACGAAACTGCCAACATCAACGTCGTATTGCGCCCATCTTCCACAGTCCAGCACACGTAAATTTCATCTGTAGTCGGATCGACTGCGAGGCCCGTCACCGCCGGGGGATCCGCACTCTCATAGATGATGGTTCTCCCCAGACTCTTACCCTCATCCCGCGAGATACCTGCTTCTACGGAAAAGATTCGCGTCTTACTCCCTGAACCATCGGCTACGACTTCCTTGTCACCCGAGAAGATCCCCAGTACTGTGCCATCGCTGAGCACCTCCGATCCTTCGGGATATTTACCAGCGAATTCTACCCCACCCCTTCCAAGATTGAAGTCTCCACTCGTCACCGAAAAACTCAGGCTCGGTGATTCACGGAAAGCAGCCAGATAAGGTGTTTTGTCCATCGAAAGCCTGCCCATCCCGTCGGCCAGAGCGTTGGCGAAAATATATAGCGTGTTCCCACCTTGACTTTTTGTGGTATTGGCAGCCATCGAAGTCCAGTCCATGAAACGGTTCACTAGAACAGTCTGCCAAGTACGGCCGCCATTGGGGGATCTATAGAGATGGAGATTGCCGTATTCGTGATGAGGGACTCCACGCGAGGTATCGGAAACACCTGTCGCAAAATAGGCCTGGTGGCCGGAGCCGAAAGCGCAAGACTCCTCGCTAACCCATTGGCTATTCGCATCGACAAAAACTTCGCGCCACGTTTTTCCGCCATCGGCGGAATGGTAGACGTAACCCTCATATGCGGTTCCGCTCTTCTGGTTTGACCTGTAACCACAAACAATCAGGTTATCGTCGGATTCCGGATCCACCGCCACCGCCGCCTCTCCGTGATATCCGACAAACGGCGGATTGATAGGGGTCCGTGGCCCCAGAACGAGTGTTTGGGGACTTTGAAGAACGGCGAGCGTTGAACCCTTAAGTCTCCCACTGCCCTCGTCGTCCAGCATCAGAGTCGAGTTAACCGGCGAGATCCAAGAGACTAGAACTGCCATCAGGCAAATGGCCTCCCAGCGGCACCACTTTGGCGTTACCGTGGGAATTAAGAACATTTTCGCCGCCATGATTGACATTCTTCAACCAGAGCACAGGCTAATGGAATCTGTGTCCTAGAAAATGAGTTTCAGGGCGAGTTGCATGGAGCGGGGTCCCCCCATCTGGTAGATCGAACTGAGCCCGCCCAAGCTATTGGCCAGCGTCGCCTGCGGCTGGCCGAAAGTGCACCCAGTTCCAGCCGACGGCGAACAGTAGTCAGGATTGATCGTGCCAAAGTTCGGATGGTTGAACACGTTGAATGCCTCAGTGCGGAATTGCAGTTTAAGCCTGTCGTAGATGGAGAACTCGCGCCGCAGCGCAAGATCCATTTGCCAAGCGCCGAAACCTCTTACGAAGTTCCGCGGTGCATCCCCGGCGGTGTCCCCAGCCGGGAGGGTAAAGGCATTTGGGCTGATCGCTCGCCCTCCGGGGCATGGAAGGACATTGGGAAGACCATTGGAGTAAACAGCATTGCATTGCGATCCGTAGATGTAAACGGACTGACCGGGAACCGTGTCCAAGCCGCTATAAGAAACCTGGCCCGTGGCCGGATCCGTCAATAGATTGCCGTTCAAAGTCACGGGGAAACCCGTCCGCGCCATAAAACGGCCATCCAATCCCCATCGGGACAATACAAAACGGGCAACATCGCCCCGCGAAAAATTTGGGAGATCATACGTAACGGCGGCCGTAAAGTTGTGGCGAATGTCGAAATCTGAGTTGCCCCGCTCGTAGGGGACGAAGAAGTTGTACGAGCCGTAGTCGATCGCGTGCGCCCATGTGTACGAAGCAAGAACTTGCAGCCCGCTGCTAAGCCTGCGCTGGAACTGCATTTGAAATGCGTCGTAATCCGACGTAAGTCCGTTTTGGAAAAAGCTGACATTCCCAAAATTTGGATTGAAAGGCTGAACGTTAACCTCTTTTTGTTGAAGCAGCCTTGCTGCGTGAGCACCGACATAGGAGACGGTCAGTGCTTGAGGTTTGCCCAACGCCTGCTGGAAGCTAGCATTCCAATGAAGAGTGTAGGGCAATTGCAAGTGGGGAGAAAATGCGTACACCGTACTGTTTGTGTAGGGGGCGACCGGTGGACTGACAATCGGAGGACTCACTTGAGTTGCAGGCAGCGGGAAGCTAGCTGGTACACCAACCAGTTGTCCGAAGAACGGAGTCATCGCGGAGAATCCGAGTCCTTGGTAGCCATACGAACCCACTTGTTGACCGGTATCAAAGAAGACACCGCCGCCTGCGCGCGCGACAGCCTCCCACGCCGGACTGCTTCGCAGGACGTACGCGGCTCCGAGCCGTGGCGCGAAGTTGAACCATGTCGTTTTCCACAGCGGGGTATCGCGCGGAGCTAACGCCAGCGTCGCCAGGCTGTTACCGGTGACGGTGTAAGGAAGATTGCCATCCGCTGCACCCGGTGCCGGGTTTACCTCCCACCGTAACCCCATTGACAAATTGAGGCGAGCCGACAGTTTCCATTCATCCTGAGTGAAAACCGAGAGGTTCGTGTATAGCGGAAACGCTGGGGCGTTTGACTCTCCAAATCCAATGTCGACGCTGTTTGTTTCAACTGAACCCGCGCTAAAATATCGGTAAATCGCAACTGGACTCCCCGCATATATCTTGGGTTCCAGTCTGCGAAAATCGAAACCAAATTTGAACTGATGCCGCCCCGAAGTAAGGCTGATCGTATCTACTAAGTTCCATTGCATTTGTTTGCCCGTATTCGCAGATTGTATGATGGTTGGATATCCGCCGCCGAGAAAGAGTCCGATCTCGATGTCGGGACTCACTTGGGTTCCGCCTGCCACCCCTTGTAACTGGAAGAGATTCACCGGTAGCGCACCCCCAAAGTTGCTGGGCGTAGCGGAAGACAGTCCCACATTCGAGGTGTAATTCAGCCGAAACTCGTTGCTGACATTGGTTGAAAATGAACTGGTTGCTCCAAGCGTGTAAGTCCGGGTTGTAAAGTCCGAGGAATTCAGAAGGGACGCCACTCCGACCAATCCTGTGCCCCGCGCCACAACGCCCGAAGACGTCTGGGCGAAGCGAAAGAACATCCTCAGCCTCTTCCCCACGACGTGATCAAATCGAACGCTAGTTGCGTCGATATGGCTTGGATTGGACCACGTACCGATGAATTCCGCTAAGCCGTTCCCCAAGTCTGTACTATTCGCCAGAGGGAAGGCATTTAACACCTGCTGAAGGGGAGGCGGTGTGTTGGAGCGCAGGTCCGCGTCCGGCACGTAAGTAACGTTAGCTGCCTGAGGCTGATCGAGCCGCAGTCCCTCATATGAAAAGAAAAAGAAAGTCCGGTCGCGTCCGTGATAAATGTGAGGGATTTCGACAGGTCCGCCCAGTGTTACGCCGAAGTCATTTTGTCTCAGGGGAGGCTGGGCCTGCTGGAAGTAATCATTGAACCAGTCATTGGCGTCGAAATCGTTATTACGCAAATAGTCGTAACCGGTACCATGCCATTGATTAGTACCTGACCGAGTCACGAAGGAGAATTGCGCACCTGGGTTGCGCCCCAGTTCTGCAGAATACGATGAAGTGTCGACACGAAACTCCTCCAGTGCATCCACCGACACCAAGCCTTGGGTCGTGCCCAGCGCGGTGGAGGCCGGCAACGAACCGCTGATCCCACCTGAGCCGGCAGTCGCGACCGGGGTGATGCCAACATTGGCGCTAACTCCATCCACGGTGTAGTAATTGGATTCGGTGCGCTGGCCGTTTACGCTGAATTCGCCTGTCTCACCGATGCTGACACCACCACCCTGCGGATTGTTGGTAACGACTCCGGGCACTAACAGAATCAGATCTTGAAAACTGCGCCCATTCAGCGGCATGTTTTCTACATACTTGCGGTCTACAACAGTGCTGACAGCCGCTGATTCGGTATTTACCAAAGGCGCTCCGCCTTCAACCGTAATCGTCTCGAAGATGGCCCCAACCGGCAACGTGAAGTTAATGGACAATGCATCTTGAACGTTAAGAACGATATCCGGCTTAATCAGTGTCTTGAATCCCACCTTCGAAACCTGCAGCCGGTACGGTCCTGGCGGGAGATTCGGCACGACATAGATACCGTCATCATTGGTCTTGCCGGAGTACGTGACGCCTGTTGCATCATTTACTACGAGGATGTCAGCACCGATGATTACTCCGTTTGAGGGATCAACAACGCGACCGTTGATGCTCCCATTCGGGGACTGTGCCGCCAGGGGGAGGGCTAGCGACACAGCACAAGCGAAAAGAAAAGCGATGCGGGGGAAGCGCACGCGCACGGTGAGTCTCCTGTGGCCGACGGATTCGGAAATCCTATTCAGGTCTACGGAGAGAGGTCTCACCTGGTATCACTCCTTCCTTAATTAGTTGGAAGCCTGCTGGAGCCAGGAAAGATGTAACCGCGATTAAGGATGATTTGGGTCGACTCGGAGGTAAGCAAACAGGAGGGGTTTGCCGCTTGGCTTGCGACTTCTGCCGTTCGGCTCAATCGTAACGAACACGGCATCAATCTGTGCTAGCAGTTTCGGATCGTCCAGCTTCAAAACCCACCGCTTCTTTGCGGCATTGTCCTCGTAAAAGATACCGAGGGGGAATGCCTGTTCCCGGTCCGGTCCGCGCCGACCCCACACTTGGAACGTGCTGGTGTTCTTCGCTATAGTCTGCTGATCCAGGTCATAGGCGTAGAAAATCAGGGACTTCCCCTTCGTGTAAAACACGCGCCCATAAGGTTTCTGAGTCGCCCCGTTCCGGGCCACGTCGTAGACTTCCACGACATAGAGATCTCGCGCCCCAATGAGTTCCCGAATATCACGATCGTGCGCGAGCAATTCCTGCTGCTGATCCACGACGGCGTCACGCTGGTGCAGCAGGTTCGTCAGCTCGTTGACTTTTGCGTCTAACGTTGCCACCTGCTTTGCATCTTGGGAAGGCTTTTCTGCGATTGAATCGAGCTTCGTCTGCAATGCCTGCGCGCTTAACTGAGCGGCATTGAATTTCTGTTCCGCCTCAGTCCGCTGCTGGATGAGTTCCTGTCGTCCAGCATCAGCGTTGCGTAGCGCAGCATCCGACTGCTCCTGCGCCGCTTTCATCTGATCCATTTTCGCCGACTGCTGTTCCAACTGCCGACGCAGATCGGCAATGAGGCTGTCACGTTGCTCGACCTGGGCGCGCGCAACCTCGCGTTCATGGCCCGCGTCGCTTAACTTTTCTTCCAATGAAATCTGACTTTGCGGGTCTGAATGGGGCGCTGCAACGTTTGCGACGTTTGTCCCGCGGCGAATGCCGACCTCATAAGCGCAGAAACCGAGAGCGATGAAAAGCAGTATTCCCGCAGCGTAGAGAGCCCACACACTACGCCAAGCGGCGGCACTGGCAGGGGAAAGGACTCGACGAGCGCTAGTTTGACGGTGGATTTGAATCGGCCCATTCTGCTCGATTGCGGGCTTGCCCTCTTCCCGTGCTATGCGATCGAAAAGAGCAGACTCCGCCCGCTTCTCCGACCAACGCGGCCCTGCTTCCAGATTTTCTGGTGTCTCGTCTGCTGCCATCGCTGGGATCGCGTGGCGAATAATCGCTTCGTATTGCTGCAGGGCCTCACGGCAGGAGGAGCAAACTACAAGATGCTCCTGTAGTCTCCTCTGGTCTTCCTCGCTCAGCTGGCCCGAGGTCGAAACGGCACAGAGTTCTAGGAACTCGTCATGGGGTTCGATTCGAGACAACGCCCCTGCTCCTCGGATGAATGACGCCTCCTAATATTACTGCTCAATCGCCCTGCCGGTTACAGCTAAAAATCTGCTTCCGCAGTTTTTCCAGCCCCCGGAAATAGTGGTTCTTTACGTTCCCTCGGGTCTGGTCCAATTTCACGGCGATCTCTTCAAACGTGTAGCCGTCGAGCAAATGAAGCCCCAGAGTTTCGCGCTGGATCTCAGAGAGGATTCCAAACACCTTGCCCAATCCAATCCTTCCGAGCACCTCCTCAATCGAGTTTTCGTATCGTCCGGCTGTCGTCCCCAGACTGCTCAGTTCGTTTCCAACATGCTCCAGATCGACCTGGGTATAGAAATGGCGCGAGTCTAGATAGCGGCGACGGTCAATCGCGCGCTGATAGGCCATCTGAACGATCCACGAACGCGCCGTACTCTTCGAACTATCAAACACCGTGCTCTTCTGGTGAATGAACAGAAATACCTCTTGGAGCAGGTCGTCTGCTTCTGAATCGTCCCTGAGAATCTTGTACCCGACCGCACGCACAAGGCGCGCGTAGCGGTGAAAGAGGCACGCCAGCCCTTCCTTATCTCCATCGCCGATGCGCGCCATTAGGACTTCGTCCGAGATCTCGGCGCTCGCTGCCGAACAGCCATCGGAAGCGCTGGACGCTTTGGCTCTGCCCGACGATGCGGAGATCGGCGCGAACCGAGCTGTAATCCACGTGGTCAAGTGCCATCTCGCTGAATTCTGAAACGATTGTGCGGACCGTGCTCAGAATCAAACTCTTTAGAGTTCAGATCGTCCGATATATAACTCTATCGTGTGTAGTATGCAAGCAAAATACATCCCATCGCTTGTGGTTTTGGTCGCTATCCACGCCTATCGTTTGGGCAGATGGGAGACTTGGACCATCGCGAAGCCTTTGCGAACCGCCTGCGTAGTCTCAGGAGTACGGCTGGCCTCAGTATTGAAGAGGCCAGTGGACGTGGCGGCCTGTCCCCCAATTTTTGGGGAAACGTCGAACGCAACGAAAAAGAACCTTGCCTGGACATCATCTGCAGTCTTGCTAAGGGCCTCGGAATCACGCCCGATGTTCTAATGACGCTTGAAGGCAAAGATCGACAGAACCGAGATCGTCAAGAACTGGACACCTTGCTCGATCTCTTCACTCCTTCGCAGTTGCAGCTTGCAATCCAGGTTTCGAAGCTGATCTACGCCTACAAGCCCGGTACGTCGCTCCCCGCTCCACAGCCGCCGTCCCCAGAACTCTAACCCGTATCGTCGTTTCGGCAGCCCTCCAAACAACACTTTCGATGGCAGAATCGACCCGATCCACCCGCGATAAAGCGTTATTTATCCGCTGGATACACGCTATAGATCGTTTTACGAGCCCGTGATCCCCGCTATGGTTGTCACGGGGCTACATCGTGAAACACCGGACTCTATTTGCGCAACGGGTCAGAAAACTCAGAAAAGCCGCGAAACTCAGCCTCGAAAATGCTGCGGAGCGTGGGAGTATTACCGGAAACTTCTGGGGAGATGTAGAACGCGGCAATAAAGTGCCAAGCCTGGACACAATAGTCGCAATGGCCAAAGGTCTTGCCGTGCCTCCGAGCGTTCTCTTGCTCTTGGAAAGGGAAGAAGATCCGCGAGACATCCGCAAGCGGATTGATTCTCTCCTTACCACGTGCAACCCGCAGCAACTTGAAATGGTTCACCGCATTATCAAGGTTCTCCTCGAACCCTGACACAGCAGCTCGATTCCCCCGCGTAGGCGATAGCCGGGTCAGTCTCGGGTTTGTCCGTCATCCAGCCCAAATGTTAATTGTTAGCGGACTCGCGATAAACGCTGGGCGGCTATTGTTTACCTATCAACGGCGGCGCAAACAATCTCCGGAGCAACCGAGAGGTATTGTCGAGGTAGAATTCCAGGTAAGAGTCCCCCTAAAAATTCAAGAATGCGCTTCAAATAAAGTCATTCAGGACCCATTACTGATGTGACGGTCCAGCGAGGCGAAGATGAAATACGAAGGGGAGGAAATGTTCAGGGACTTTACCTTGAACGGGCATTGGTGGATACCTACTAATCCTAACGGAGCCGCCTACGGTGCGCTTTCGTACTCGGTCGATCGAATAAAACTACAACTAGACCGGGCACTCACGCCCGAACTAAATACAGCCTACAGCGTAGGCAGTGCCAAAATTCCCGTAATTCTTGGCCGCACCAATGATTCTTCGGATGTCACAGTTCTCGGAGCTTTTTACTGGAATTCGCATGGACACGAGATCGATTTATTAGCAAACGAAGCCGTCATTGGGGCACATCTAAACGACAGTACACTCGCCGTCGTTCGGGAAGCGGTCGTCGGATTCTCCAACCTGGAGGAATGGACGGCACGCCCATTGGTTCAACAATCGATCGATGGTGATCAGCGAGCTCATTTTCTTGTCGCCAAGGATTTGAAGTCGGACCTGCAAGTTTCGGAACTGCCCAACCTGAAGAGGCTTACTCTGTCAACGGATCTTCGAGTCTTACACGATCTCGTCGAAACAAAGTTGACGAATCACAGCCGGTTCACTCTGGAGTTCGACCATCTGGCTACACTCCGGACTGTCACTGGCTCAGTGCGCTCTCTAGGTAACCTTTTGACACTATTGATGGACGAGCCCGTCCAGCCGACGAGCATTAGGCTGACGATGCAACTCGCGCCCGCTGGACCGGATGTATTTGCAAACTACGTCAGTCCTGCGCGGACCACCCTACCAAAGAAAACGCGTGAATTCGAGATGCTTTTACCTTTCGAAGACCTATGGCAAGCAAAGACGGCTGAGACTTTATTTAGCAACTGGTTTCAGAAGGAACAGGTTTTACGTCCCGTTTATGACCTACTTCTGAGCACTATCCATAGCCGCGGCCAGTACGCGCAAAGTACCTTCTTGTCACTTGCACAAGCACTTGAGAGCTTTCATCGGAAAGTATACGAAGGGGAGTACATTTCCAGGAACGAGTATTCCGACATCAAAAAGGCTTTAATCGACGCAATACCCGTCGGCATAGACCGGAAACTCTCTGACAAGTTGAGGTCGATGCTGCAGTTTGGGAATGAACTGTCACTTAAGAGCCGCCTCGAATATCTCTTTGCGGGAATTCGACGCGATCATCTCGATAATCTCTCTGGCACGGATGACTGTCCGCGATTCATACGCTCGCTTGCGGACATCAGAAACTATTTGACACACTACGAGGGAAAAAAGCCCTCGATTCTGGAAAGTCCGGTCGAAATGTACAACCTCAATAGGCGTGTGACAGCACTCCTGTTGGTTTTGCTTTTTAAATATCTGGGTGTCCCCGAGGATTTAGTTTACCTTCCAGTTGTAGGACACCTAAGGCTGTTTTGAAAGAAACACCATCAAAAGGCTTTTTGACCAATCGGAAGCGCGCCTTGTGAAGTCGAGCGCGTGCTGGTCGAGACGAACGGTGTCAACTCCCAGATCAACACCCAGTGTCTACCGGCGGCTCTGAGCGGATGGTCGGCTGCTCGGAAAGTGGCCCCGCTGATGATTAGGCCGCCTTCTTGACCCACTGGATGCAGGCGCGTAGTATCGGCCCGAACTGTAGCGATTCTGACGGTTTCCGCCCAAGCGCGCATCTCATTGCCGAATCCGCAATGGTCGCGCTGGCGAACGCAGCTCCGACGAAAATGCAATGCGTCAAATTCACCCACCCCGCCTTGAATCTCCCCCTAAATGGGCGGCGTACCCTTACTGGCAGGTCATTCCCATAGTTCTTTGCACTGTGTTGCTCGCTGTGGCTCTAGTGGAATTCAGGATCCGGCTTCGGGCGCTCGACATCTTCTCCGCCTTCTTGCTGTTCGGGGCCGCTGTTTCCCTTGTTCTGATTGTCCTCTACACCAGATCGTTGCAGCGCGTCCAACAAGTACAGCTTGACACCGAGGAACGGCTCCAGCAGATGGCAGACAACATTCAGGAGATCTTCTGGATGATTGACACGGAGACCAAAAAGGCCCTTTCCGTCACCGCAGCTTATGAGACGATAACCGGACGTTCTTGCCAGAGTCTGCTCGAAAATCCGTCTTCGTACGAAGAACTGATCCATCCCGAAGACCGCGTTTATGTGCTGGCAAAGCTTGGAGAAGCTACTCAGACTGGACACTTCGATGAAAGATTTCGGATCGTGCGCCCCCGCGGCGAAGTGCGTTGGGTCGCGGTGCATGGGTTTCCGGTACGGGATACTGCCGGCAAAATCCACCGTCTTGTCGGCACGGCTCGGGATATCACGGCACAGAAAGAAGTCGAGGACAAGGTTGCCGAGCACCTGGCCGCCGCCGAGTCCGCAAGGGCAGAATCCGATGCTCTAAACAAGGCCACTCTCGCGCTGACCGCAGATCTTCGGATGGACTTTGTCCTGGACAAGCTACTTCAGTCCTTGATGGAACTTGTCCCATGCGAGTGTGCACGTGTGCTGCTCTTGGAGGGTGACTCACAGCTTCTTGTGGCACGAGAAAAACTGCGTCGCGAGGTCCCCAAGAAAGCTTCGGATTATCCACTGACTCTCGACGCCGCAGACTCGCCGTTCCTATTGCGCATATTAACGGCCCAGAATAGTGTCTTGCTTGCCGACACCAAAGACGAGAAAGAATGGCCCAGCTTCAAGGGCCATACCAATATTCGATCATGGCTTTGCGTGCCGCTGGTTGCGTCGCAGCAGACCTTGGGGCTTCTTTCGGTGGGCCACACCCAGCCGAACACCTTCACACAAGACCACCTCCGGCGGACGCAGTTATTGGCAATCCCTGCTGCAGCGGCGATCCAGAATTCTCGCCTCTACGAGCGCGCTGAGATCTTTGGGTCCGAACTTCAGCGGCGTCTGACAGATCTTCGCCAAACAGAAAAAGCGCTGGAACAGTCTGAGGAGGGACGCAGGGTATCTGAGGACAAATTTCAAAAGGTCTTTCGTTCCAGCCCGATCTCGTTTTCCATCACCACCGTCAATGAAGGGCGCTTTGTAGATGTGAATGCGGCGTTCGAGCGACGGTACGGCTATTCTCGCGCCGAAGTGATCGGCCGTACGATCGGCGAACTTGGAATTTGGGAGGATCCCAAAGATCGCGCCTTGATGATCGCGCAACTGCAGCAACGGGCACCGATTCGGAACGGCATCACCCGGATTCGGACCAAATCTGGAGAAGTAAAAGTTACGGCTTATTCCGCGGACAAGATCCAATTCGACGGCCAACCATGCCTTCTCGTCGTTTCGGAAGACCTTCCAGACGCCGACAAGTCCTTGATTAACTGACACTTCCGAGTAACCCAGTTCCTCCTTCCGAAACCTCAGCTTCTGTCCCCAGTTAAAGTGCTGTCCCGAATCCGAGCCACCAAACCGAAAAACCATCACTCCTGTGCGGAAATCGCTCAGAATTATGCACAGCCTCGTAAACGAAGAGCAAGCTGTCAATCCCCTGGGGTTTCCCATGTTCCCCAACGTTGATGCACGTCACCTGCACGCCGTCATTGTTTTGGCCGAGGAATTGAACTTTACTCGGGCCGCCGACCGATTGCACATCACCCAATCTGCGCTCAGCAAACAGATCACTGAGATCGAAGAACAGCATAGATTTCAGCTCTTCACTCGCGCTAATCGACGGGTTGTCCGTGTGGAGCTCACCGACGCAGGGCGAGTCTTCGTCGCAGAGGCTCGCTCTTTGCTCTTGCACATGGAGCGCGTTTTTCACCTTGCTCGTGCCGCCCATGATGGAGGCGACGTTTTGCTGATCGGACACTCGCCCCACGCCGATCAAGCCTGGGTGTCGGCCCTTCTTGCAATTCGTCTCCCCCTGTACCCCAAGCTCCGCATTCGACTGATCAGTCAGTTTTCAATCGAGTTGGTCCGGAGCGTAATGGCCGGCGAACTGAATCTGGCGCTGGTGACGGCGCCGCCGGAGAACTCTCAGGTCACGTCCGTGCCGTTTGCTCTGACGCCGCTCTACGCGGTTCTCCCGCAGATCCACCCGGCTGCCCAAAAGGAACATATAGTCCTCCGGGATCTGGCAAACGATGAGTGGATTCTGTTGGGGCGGGGAGTTCACCCCGTCGTTCATGGCGCAATCATGGACGCGGCACGGCGTGAGGGAATCGCTCCGAAACACGCGCACGACATTATTACGGCTCAACAGGCGGTTCACTTGGTTTCTGAGCAGGTTGGCGTGGCCATCGTCACAAAACCTACGGCGCTTGGCTTTGGTGCCGAGGGCGTAGTAGTAAAGCCGCTTTCTGATACCTCATTGTGTTTCCAAACGTGTGTGATTATGAGAACCGACGACGATTCACGATTGGCGAACGAGTTCACCCGGTCCTTCCTCCGCAAATATGCGCCCCAGCGCTTGCCACCAAAGCAAATGGAATTGTGGCTGTCCGCTTGAGTTGTAAGCCTGGAAACAGCAATCCCGGTACCGCACCCTTGAACAGCACACCATAGCCGGTGCGGAGCGTGCCGCCTCCGACGCTGTTTCTCGAGATCTTTCCCAAGTACGGCACCACTGGCGCGGCCTAGCTCCCATCCACCAGCGGCGGGGGAATGACGTCCCCCCGGGAATTCATCGGCGTAACTACGGGGATTCTGGTGCGAAATTGCCACGAGGCACGACGGGTAGGTGAGCAATCTATGTCTCCAGTATGTCTCCAGAGAAGACGCGTTGCCTTATTCCCCAATAAACATTGCTGATTTCCGACATCTCAACCTTCTGCATCGGAAAATGAATCCGAACTTTACCCTTCACGCGCTCCATTCGTGCGATGATAGTGCGAGTTTCCAAAGGAGTTTCGCATGGCTGACGGGGTCCCGCAGAATTTTTCCAATCAC